>JGI12109J20283_11035940_pt1 | contig 16909 bp, 9 predicted proteins | sample ElkSlonscriptome_12_FD_20283 | JGI IMG/M metagenome (IMG submission 20283)
GGCGTGCCCCTGGGCGGGGAAGAAGCCTTCATCGAACCGAACCGGGCCAAGTACCTCAACAGCCTGATGCTGACCTGCGGCACCTACGACAGCGTGGGCGAATTCGCCTACCGCGTGGGTCTGCCCGCCAAGAGCGGGGTGGGCGGGGGCATCCTGGCCGTCATGCCCGGGAAATTCAGTGTGGCGGTCTGGTCGCCGGGGCTCGATGATAGCGGGAACAGCCTGGTCGGCACCCTGGCCCTGGAACTGCTGACCACCAGGACCGGCCTCTCGGTTTTCTGATCCTCTTTTCCCTGGAGATCCCCCCGTGGCTGCTGCCTCGTCATCCTGGTTGATCCCCCACGCCGACGGCGCCGTGCCGGTGGTGCGCGTGATCGTGCAGGAGGCCGATTTGGATGGCCACGCGCTGCTGCTACGCTTCCGCAACGGGGACACCGAGCACGCGGCCGAGTTCCTGCCGGGCGAGGGCCATGGCCCCACCCTGAAGGCCGCGGCGGATATCCTGGCCCACTGGCGCCGGGGGACGCGGAAAGTGGAACTGGAGGCGGCCCTGCATGGCGCCGTCGTCGATGGCGGCACCCTGCGCCCGGCGGCGATGGCGGGCGGGCTGCCCACCTTCGTTTCCCTGCTGCCCAGCTACATGGTCAACGTCTCGTCGCTCACCCATTTCGATTTCTGCCCGCGCAACTACCTGATGGATCGCTACTCGGTGCCGGAACTGCATCCGGCCCAGATCCGGGGCAACCTGGTGCACGAGGTCTTCGAGCCTCTGCTGAAGGAGCCCACAGACCGCTCCTCTCTCATGCAGCACTTCGGCGAGAGCCTGCGCAAGCAGGTGCCGCAGATGCTGATGGCGGGCACCGATCCCGAGGAAGTCTTCGAGGATTCGCGGCACCACCTGAACACCCTGTTCCGGGGCGTGAACTGGCTGCATGGAAGCGAAGAGATCGAGGAGATCTTCGTCGAGCGTTTCTTCCTGGATCCCGAGCTCGGTCTCAAGGGCAAGATCGATGCCCTGGTAAAGAAGAAGAACGGCCGCTGGCAGGCCTTCGAGCTGAAGACGGGCAAATCCTGGGGGCGGAAGGCCAACCGGGGGCACGCCTACCAGGTCTCGGCCTACCAGTTGCTGCTGATGCGGGCGGGGTTCACGGAGCTGGATCCGCCCTGCGTCTTCTACACCGGCGATGGGGCGCTGCGCCTGCGGCAGGGCGAGCCGTCGCTGCCCCCGCGCGCCACGCTGAAGACCGTCTCCTTCGGGGTCGCCGAGATCCTGGAACATGTCAACCTGCGCAACGATCTGGTGCGCATCGACATCACCGGCGCCCTGGACTTCAATACCAACGACAACAAGTGCCGGGCCTGCGTGCGCCTGAAGAAGGCGGAGACGTGTCTGGATCTGCACCACATCGGCCTGGAGGGGGGCGAGACGGCGGCCCCTTCGCTGGCCGGCGGACTGGTGAAGGAAAGTTCCACGGATCCCGACCGGGCGCTCTTTGCCCGGCTCAACGAGGCCCTGCTGCACGAGTTCCGCACCCTGCGCTGCGAGCACGGTCGCACCCTGCTGGCGCCGCTGGAAGAGCGCATGGAGCGCGGCCGCTGCGTCCAGGTGCGGACGGTGGGAATCGATCCGGAACGACACATCCTGCGGCTGGATTTTCCCGCCGGCAACACCGCCGAGATCCGCGAGGGCGATCCCTGTCTGCTGAGCGACGCGGCCGGTGTGCTGGGCAGCTCCGTGCTGGAGGTCTGGGTGGCTTCCATCAGCAAGGAAGGCGCGGCGGTGCGGCTGCCCAAGGGTGTGCGCGAGCCCTGGTTCGAGCCGCGGTATCTGGACGCCAACTCACCCGAGACGGCCTTCGCCCGCAACTTCGCCTCCCTGTTCCAGCTCTGGGCGCGGGATGCGGTCGTGCGGGACAACCTGGCGCCCCTGCGCCGGCATCTGATGGGCGAGGATCCGCAGTGGCCGGACAATGCGCCCCTTGAAGGCGCCGACTTCGCATCGACGGGGCTGACCCTGCTGCCGGATCAGGAACGGGCCGTGGCCTGCGCGCGCGGGCTGGAAAAAATGCTCCTGGTGCAGGGCCCGCCCGGCACGGGCAAGACCCTGACGCTGGCCTGCATGGTGCGCGAGATCTTCGCCACCGGCAAGCGGGTGCTGGTAGCCACCTACACCCATCGCGCCAGCGAGGAGGTCATGGCCAAGCTGCAGCGCCTGGCCCCGGAGGTGCCGGTCCGCAAGCTGGGACGGGTCGATGCCACCGGCGCGCGTTTCGCCGACCGCTGTCTGGACAACATCCTGAGGGAGTCGGAACCCCTGCTGGCCCATGCCGCCAACGGGCCGGACGTGGTGCGGGAGGTCTCCGCCCACGCCGAGGACGTCAAGGCCCTTTTGGCGGAGCCCGGCGTCTACGTCGGCACCGTGCAGACCTGGATCTCCGGTACCTACGACAACCTGTGCAGGCCTTCCGCGGGAGGGTTCCCCTTCGATGTGGCGGTGGTGGACGAGGCCGCCCAGATCATCGCCCCGGCCATGATCGGCGTGCTGCGCCTGGCGCCGCGCTGGATCCTGGTGGGGGACCATCAGCAACTGCCGCCGGTGGTACTGGCGGATGCCGCCCAGCCGCTGCAGCGCACGCTCTTCGAGTCCCTCGCCGAGTCCCTGGTGGATCAGCCCACGCGGCTGGTGAGTCTGGGGGTGCAGCACCGCATGCCGCCGGATCTGGGGAATTTCATCAGCCGGGAGTTCTACGCCGGGGAGCTGGGCAGCGCGGCGGCCTGTGCGGATCATGCTTTGCCGGGGACCGAAGGAACACCGTCGGTGTCGTTGCTGCATTGCCCGCGGGATGAGGAAGACCGGCAGGCGCGGCAGTTTCCCCGCGAAGCCGAGGGCATCATCGAGACGTTGAAGATGGCGCTGGACAGTGGGCTGGAAGTGCGGGACGGGGCCGGGCGACCGCGTGTTGGAATCATCGCGCCTTATCGTCTGCAGGTCGCCTTTTTGAGGCGCCGGGCGGAAGAGGTTCTCGGATTCTACGGAGACGGCGCATTCTGGGAACAGGTCGTCGATACCGTCGACCGTTTCCAGGGCGATGAGCGCGACCTCATCTTCCTGTCCCTCTGCCTCGACCCGGACACCCTGCATATTCCCCGCATCTACCGCGACGCCCGCCGGGTGAACGTGGCCCTCAGCCGGGCACGGGCCCGGCTCTGCGTGGTCGGGGATTTGCGGGCCATGGCTGCTGTCCCGGTCCTGGAACGTTTTCAGAAAGCCTTCAGCACGTGATACTTTTACCACAGAATGAAAAACGTGGCACAAGTGACACGTTTCTAAACATTTAAACAAAATCATCTCTCGAAATCCAACCCACCCGGGTGTGCAGGTTCTTTGCAAAAGTACGGCCCGCCCTCCCTATTTCGGGAGGCCGGGCCGTGTCGATGCAGCGCCCAGGTGTCCTTCTGGATGCCGAGCGTATGCTGTCTTACTTGACGAGCTGCATCTTCTGGGTCGCGCTGAAGCTTTCGCCCACGATACGGCAGAAGTAGGTGCCGCTGGACAGGCCCTCGCCATTGAAGTCCACACTGTAGGAGCGGCCGGACTCGACCTGGCCGTCGAACAGGGTGGCGACCTTCAGACCGCGAGCGTTGAAGACCGTCAGCTTCACGCTACCGGCGTGCGGAGCGCTGAACTGGATGGTCGTCGCGGGGTTGAAGGGGTTGGGGTAGGCATTCAGCTGGGCCGCGACACCGGGCACCACGTCGTTCACCGCCGAAACACCGTCGTAGACTGGTGTTCTGGGGATCGAAGTTGGTCCAGTAGGCGGTCCACTGCTCGCTCATGGGCTTGCCGGGCTCGAAGGCGCCACGATAGTCGACGGTCTCGAAGAAGTCCGCGTTGTCGGCCAGGTAGCTGTCGCTGAAGTCGGCGCTGCCGATCAGCTCGCTGCCGGCGGCCGGCACGGGATTGGGGTTGTTCAGGTCGCCCATGTCGGTCAGCCCCAGGCTGCTCGGCATGCGGGCGTCGCTGCCCCAGTTGTTGAACGCGGGAGTGGAGAACCACGCCGCCACGTCGGCCCAGTCGCCGCAGTCGTGAATGGCATTCTCGAAGGGGCCGGCGCAGCCGGTGGGCTCCTCGTTGGCCATGCTGATGTTCCGCCAGCGCAGGATTCCGGCTTCGGCTTCCTGGTGGGTCAGGTCGTTACGGACGGCCATGCCCTTCTGGTAACCGTACAGCACGGAGTTGAAGACGCTCAGGCGGGTGTGACGACGGGGACGGGCCACATCCTGGAAACGACGGCCGTCGGCGCTGGCCATGTCGGCCATGGCCAGGGCGTCGGTGCGCTCGGGACCGGCCAGGGTGGCGTTGGTCACGATGGGAGCCGTGCGGGGCTCGTCCAGGCTGGCGGGATCGTCGTTGTCGGACTCGAAGCCGTTGGAGGCGTCGGTGTCCCAGAAGTCCGGGTCACGCAGGCCGAACAGGAACTGCTTGCGGCCGCGGTAACCGAAGTCGGTGTCGAACTCGTCGTCGGTGCCGCCGAAGGCGACCAGGTACTTGGCGTCGACGCAGCCGCCGAACCACTCGAAGCTGTCGTCCCAGCTGTAGGAGACCTGGACGTGGTGCAGCTCGGTGCCGCGGCCCACGCCGCCCATGGTCAGGCCGTTGATCTCGTTGCCGTCGGCGAAGCGGTAGCCGGGGAACTCGATGCGGACGTACTTGAAGACGCCGGAGCTGTCCTCGTCATTGTCACCGCCGTAGCTGGATTCCTCGATGATGCCGCCCTCGATGGCGGTCTCGCTCTTGTTCACGCGGGCGTTACCCAGGATCACGATGCCGCCCCAGTCACCGGGCAGACGCAGGCCGGGCTCGTAGGAGCTGGTAAACACGATGGGGTTGCCGGCGCTGCCGGTGGCGTTGATGGTGCCGCTGGGCTTGACGACCAGGGTACCGAACTCGTGACCGTAAACGGTGGTGCCGGCCGGAATGTTCAGGGTGGCGCCGGCGTCGACGTAGACGATGCCGTGCAGGTGGTACAGGGTATCCGCGCTCAGGGTACGGAAACCGGTGATGTGCTGGGTCATGATGTTTTCCGGGGTGCTGCCCTGCATACCCAGGTCGGCCTCTCCAACCCAGGCCATGGCGCTGGCGGCCACGAACAGGGAGACGGCCATGATGGCCAGGTACATTTTCTTCATTGGATCTCACTCCTCAGGAAGCTGATGGCGTCGATGGAGGCGACGACGACGCAACGCCGCCGCCCCGGAATCATCGATGGCTCGTGATGTGTATTCCTCGTCCAGGCTGAACAGTGTCAAGTGTGGATCATCAGCAAGCGGGCAAGGTCGGTCACACAGTCAAGAGCGGCCGGCTGCCGGAGAATCCGGCCGATCAGAAGTCGGTCCAGCCAAGACCGTCTTCGGCGATCACCAACCATGATGTGTCCAGCCGGATGAGCGGTTTACCGAGGGGCGTTCCGACGAAAGTAATAATCAAAGTTCGGTCACCCGTGTTCGGTCCTCCCGGTACCCCAGCGAGAACAGGCACAGGATAGACCGCACGTGTTAAGGGATTATTACCCGGGAGTTCGGATACCGTTAGAACTTGGCGCTGACCGAAACGCTGACTTCCCGGCCATCGTAGACGGAGCTGTAGATGTACTCCTCGGTTACGTGGCCACTGGTGTACGTGGCTTCCTTGTCGAAGACGTTCTTCACCGCCAGCTTGGCCTTCAGGTGCCTGCCGAACTTCTTGACGACCACGAAGTCGATCAGATCCATCGGTTCCTGATAGACATCGTAATCCCGGTTGTCGCCCACGCTGTGCAGGCTGACACCCTTGTTGAAATAGAGCAGGTTGAAGGTCAGCCCCAGCGGCTCCTGCTTGAACATGAGGCCCGCGTTCACCACCCAGGGCGCCTGCCCCTGCAGGGGCCGCACGGAGTAGATACCGTCGTACTGGTCGTAGAACTCCACCTCGGAATAGACGCGCGTGTAGTTCACCATGGCCTGGAAGTTCCGCAGGATGGACAGGAAGTCCAGCTTGCGCCGCACCTCGATCTCGAAACCGTGGTTCCTTGCCGACGGCGAGTTGGTCCAGCTCAGCAGCGGGCCCTCTGCGGTGGGCGTGAGGCTCTCCTCGATGGGATCGGTCATGCGCTTGTTGAAGTAGCTGGCGCTGATCAGCTCACCGGCGCGCGGGAAGTACTCCAGGCGCGCGTCGTAGTTGCGGATGAAGGCCCGGGTCAGTTCGGGGTTGCCGCGCTCGTTCTGCAGGGTGGCGTAGTTGCGGCGGGTGACGGGGGCCATCTCCCGGAACTCGGGGCGGTTCACGCTCTGGTAGTAGGCCAGGCGCAGGTTCAGGTTCACGTCGTAGTTCCAGGTCAGGTTCACCGAGGGCAGCGTGTCCGATTTCTTCACCTGCGAAGAATCCACGTAGGCGCCCGAATCCGGCAGGTAGACGGCCAGGACCTGCTGGTCGCTGTCCTCCACGCGAAAGCCGCCCACCAGCGTCATGTCCTCGTGGAAGAGGGTGAACGGGACAACCGCCATCATGTAGTAGGCTTCCAGGTCGTGGGTGGCGTCGTAGTCGCCGCTCATGGCCAGTTCCTGCTTGAAGTTCAGGCCGGTGCCGCGGCGGTCGTCGTCCACCTCGTTGTAGTTCTCCGGCGCGAAGATCTCATCGATGGGCAACTGGCGCAGGGCCCGGCTCTGGGGGCTGAAGGTGGTGTCCGAATACCAGTTGTCGATGTTGTAGGTGCGCTCGAACTCGTCCTTCACGTAGCCGGCCTTGAGCTTGACGGCGTACTCCTCCTCGAAGTCGAACTCGGCGAAGCTATAGGTCAGGTTCAGCCCGTGGCCGCGCTTGGCATCGTCCAGGGTGGTCCAGCTGCGGCGGTTGAAGCTCATGGTTGGCGGCTGGCCTTCGAGGTTGTCGATGTTGTACTCCACGAAGCGGTTGTCCGGCTCCAGGGCCTCCGCTTCCGCGTAGTAGAGCATCCAGTCGAAATCCAGGCCCTTGAAGACGCTGTCCAGATAGTGGGTGCCGGTGAGCTGGTGGCTCAGCTGGTAGCGTTCCTGCCAGCGGATGTTGGTGCGCTCGAACTCGGTGTCCGAGTCGTAGCCGGCGGCGTCGTGCACCTGGCTCTCGGCGCTGCGGGTGTAGACGTTGCGCACGCCCAGCTTGTGGTCCTTGTTCAGGCGCAGGAAGATATTTCCCAGCCCGCCCCACAGGATCTTGCGCTGGCTTTCCTGCCCCTCCAGCAGGATGTCCTCGAAACCCTGGCGCAGCTCCTTCTTGTCCGTCACGTCGAACTTGTTGCGGTAGTTCAGGGCGCCCACATAACCCACCTCCATGCCCAGAAAGCGCAGCTTGTTGCCGTGGCTGGCGCTGAAGCTGGTCTTGGGGTCGGCGGTGCGGGTACTGGTGGTCCAGCGGTTGGGCAGGGTGCGGGCCAGGTCGTTCTTGCCCTCGATGTCGGGCAGGGCGCGGCTGCCCTCGTCCTTGGCCTTCCAGTCGCTTCCGCCGAGCAGAGCGTCCTGCTGGAATTCTTCGCCGGTGCTCCCGGCCAAGTGACCGGCCGAGACGCTCACCGACGTGGTGGCGTGTTCGGGGAATTCCAGGGTATTGACGACCACCAGGCCGCCCGTCACATCGCCCGGCATCTCCGGGGTGACGGACTTCACCACCTGCAGGTTGGCCAGCAGGTTGGCCGGGATCATGTCGAAGCTGAAGCTCTTGCGGTCCCGCGTCACGTCGGTGCCGGTGACGGGGATGCCGTCCAGGTGGGTCACGTTGTAGCGGTCGGGCATGCCGCGCACGATGACGTACTTGCCGTCGGTCACCGTCAGGCCCGTCACACGCTTGAGGGCCTCGCCGCTGGTGCCGTCCGGGGACTGGGATATCTGCGCGGCGCTGATGCCGTCGCCGATGGTCACGCTCTGCTTGCGCTCGGCGAGCAAGGCTGTCTCGGTGCTCATGATACGCGAACCGGTGACAACCAGTTCGCCGCCGTCGTGGGCCCTGAAGCTTTCCAGCTCCACGCGCACGAAGGGTTCGTCCCCCGCGGCCAGGATCCTGATATCGCCAATGATGCGGGCGTTGTAGCCCAGGTAGGTGAAACGCATCTCGTAGGTGCCGGGCTCCAGGTCCGCGAAGGAGAAGCGACCCTCGATATCCGTCTGGTTGCGCAACCCTGTTCCGATGAGCACCGCGTCCACCCCGATGAGCTCATCGCCGGTCTGCTTGTCCACCACGAGACCCCTCAGGCCACCCGCCAGGGCCACTCCCGCCCACAGGCAAAGGGCGGCTGTCAGGGCCGCGCGGGCCAGTCCATGCATCCTCATGCGCAGGTTTCGCTTTCCACGGGTATGCCGGTCGGTTCAGGCGATCCGGTCGATTCGAAAGAAGACTCGGACAGGCCTTACATTACCGACCGTTTTTTAAGAGGAGGTTCAGCGGGTGTTCGGGTTTGGTAAAGCCCGTCCTTGCCAAGCGCCTTGGCCTGGGCCTGCCCGTTCTCGGTGGTGACCATCAGCCTGCTGCCCCTGGCCCTCTTCCAGGCCGGTGTGGTGGGTTGCGAGTCCATGCGCCCGCCATCTAGCGTGATTTTCAAAACGCAATCATCAACGAAGTTTTTTGAAGAGCCATTCCAGGTTGTCCTCGTGCTCCAGCTCCCGGATGGCATTGACCATGGTGCGCCGCGTCACGTCCGCGTAACGGTTCTGATCCTGGATGGCCTGGTAGGTTTCCGGTTGGCCCTGCAGCACCCTCGCAAGGGCCTCGAAGACGGGCCCGGAGACCGGCGTGGCCAGCTGATCGAGCAGCCCCGGATCGGCCGCCGCCTCATATGCGGCACGGGCCAGCGCCAGCAACGCGGCGTGCACCCCCACCTGCAGGATGGCGGTGGTCCGGTCGTGGTTCTCGGCATCCAGGCGCACGACGCGCGCACCCCATTCCTCCAGCAGCCGCGTGAACTCCGCGCCCAGCGGGCCGTCCTGGACGGGGATGGCGGCCACCGTCTGCCCCGTAAAACCGGCCGTGGAGGAGAACATGGGATGCAGGCTGAGGTATTCCCCCTCGAAGTCCATCCTGCCCACGTATTCGGTGATCGGTTCCTTCACCGAAAGGATGTCCAGACACAGGGTTCCCTCGGCCATGCCCGGCACCAGGTACTCCGCCCAGCGGAAGGTGGCCCAATCCGGGGTGCACAGCAGCCATACGCCGGAATCGGCAAAAACCGCGTCGGGAACGTTTTCCGGCAGGTCCTGGGGAAGGTGATGGTAGCTTGAAAGGTGCTCCGGATGGAGCGCGGCGGGCGCAAGGTCCACCCCGTGCAGGGTCCAGCCGGCGGCCGCCAGCTGCGCGGAGAACAAGCTCCCGAACCCCCCGTTCACTCCGACAATGGTCGCCGTCTGGGCCGTCATGCTTATCCTTTCCGGACAGATTTGGTTGTGGTAGCCCTTCAGTATACACGGCACCGGCCGAAACGGAACAGAAGCTTGATATCCGCCCCCTCCCGTGAGGAACGCCATGAGCAAGATCGAAGACGCCCGCACAAGACTGGACGACCTGGACAGCCGCCTGCTCGACACCCTGGCCGAGCGCATCACCGTCGTCCGCGAGATCGGGGAGGCCAAGGCCGCCGCCGGCCGCCCCGTGCTGGATGTCCAGCGCGAACGCGAACTCTTGACCCGCATCCTGGCCAAGAGCGAGGATCGCGAGCTGAGCCAGCATTTCGTGGCCCAGATCTTCCGCCAGATCATCCGGTACGGCCGCAACACCCAGGAGAGCATCCTGGCCCCCCTGGCGGAGACCTCCCCCGTGGTCCAGTACCAGGGCTCGCGCGGCGCCTTCAGCTGGCTGGCTGCCCGCAAGTACTTCTCCGTGCGCCAGGACGACTTCCGCATGGCCGGCAGCCACACCTACCAGGAGGCCATCGAGGCCGTGGTGGACGGCAAGGCTTCCTACGCCGTCCTGCCCCTGGAGAACACCCTGGCCGGCAGCTTCCACGAGGTCATCGACCTGGTGGCCAAGAGCCCCTGCAGCATCGTCGGCGAGGAGATCATCCCCATCGACCTGTGCCTGGTAGCCCTGCCCGGCACCAGCGTGGAGGATCTGGAAGTGGTCTACAGCCACCCCGTGGTGCTCAAGCAGTGCCGCTCCTTCCTGGGCACCCTGGACGGCGTGCGCACCGTCAGCCACGAGGACAGCGCCGAGGCCGCGCGCAAGGTCAAGAACGAGGGTGTCAAGAGCCAGGCCGCCATCGCCAGCCGCCACGCCGCCGAGCTGTGCGACCTTGTCATTCTGCGTGAGAACATCACCGCCGCGGGCCGGGACGCCACGCGCTTCGCCGTCATCGCCAACCAGGCGGTCTCGGTGGACGGCCACCTGCCCGCCAAGATCAGCATGACGGTGAACCTGCCCAACACCGCCGGCGTGCTGGCCGAGATCGTCACCGCCTTCGGCAGCCGCGACATCAACATCGCCAAGATGGAATCCCGCCCCGGCGAGGGCCCGGACCAGGTGCGCTTCTACCTGGAACTGGACGGCAACGCGGAGGACCCCGCCCTGAAGGAGGCCATCGACTCGGTGCGCCAGACCGCGCGCAGCCTGCGCGTGCTGGGCTGCTACGTGGACCGCGCCCGACTCGAGGGTGAGGCCGATGACCTGAAGTCCCTGGAGGATGGCGACGCGGCCCTGGACAGCGAACTGCACAAGCTGCCCGGCAAGGCGCCCGCGGGCGAAACCGCTGGCAAGTCCCCCTCCAAGGCCGCCCAGCCCAAGGCAAAGAAGCCCGCCTACAAGTTCGACAACCAGCCCGACGGCGAGCGCAGCATTGTCACGGTGGGCCGCGCCAATTTCGGCGACGGCGGTTTCTACACCATCAGCGGCCCCTGCGCCGTGGAAAACCCCACCCAGCTGGATCTGGCCGCCCGCGACGCCCGCGACGCCGGCGCCGTGGTCCTGCGCGGCGGCGTCTTCAAGCCCCGCACCTCGCCCTACAGCTTCCAGGGCCTGGGCTGGGAAGGGCTGCGCCTGCTGCGTGAGGCCGGCGACCGCTACGATCTGCCCATCGTCACCGAGGTCATGGCCCCCGAGCAAGTGGCCCGCGTGGCCGAGCAGGCGGACATGCTCCAGATCGGCGCCCGCAACATGCAGAACTTCGATCTTCTGCGCGAGGTCGGCCGCACCGACCGCCCGGTGATGCTCAAGCGCGGCCTGATGGCCAGCATCGACGAGCTACTGATGGCCGCCGAGTACATCATGAGCCAGGGCAACTTCCAGGTCATTCTCTGCGAACGCGGCATCCGCACCTTCGAGACGGCCACCCGCTCGACGCTGGACCTGTCCGCCGTGCCGGTCCTGCGCGAACGCACGCACCTGCCGGTCATCGTGGACCCCAGCCACGCGGCCGGACGGCGGGGTCTGGTGGCGCCCCTATCGCGCGGTGCCCGGGCCGTGGGCGCGGACGGGATCATGGTGGAGATCCACCCGGATCCGGCCAACGCGTTGTGCGACGGGCCGCAGGCCCTGAGCGGGGAGGCCCTGGCGGAGTTGATCAAGGAACTCGAGTAGAGGTTTCCTTGTTTTCCGACACACCCGCCGGTGGGTGCCCGCAGCTTGGCGGATACCCGCCGGCGGGTATTTTTTTTTCCTGGCCCACCGTGGGCAACCACCGCCTGTTCCCCTACCTTGGGAGGATTATCGAACTCCTTCCGACCCCCTGCGAAAGGGAACAACCCATGGAACTCGGCGCCTTCTCCATCAGCCTGGCCGTCAAAAATCTTCAGGCCTCCCGCGATTTCTACGCCCACTTCGGCTTCGAACAGATCGGCGGCGATGCCGATCAGCACTGGCTCATCCTGCGCAACGGTTCAACGACCATCGGCCTCTTCGAGGGCATGTTCGAGCAGAACATCCTGACCTTCAACCCCGGCTGGGATGCGCAGAACCAGCCCCTGGAGACCTTCACCGACGCGCGAGAGATCCACCGGATCCTGAAGGACCGGGGCGTGGAATTGATGCAGGAAGTGGGGCTCGAAGGGAGCGGTCCGGCCAGCTTCGTGGCGGTGGATCCGGACGGGAATCCGGTGCTGGTGGATCAGCACGTTTGATACCCGCAGGCGGGTAATTTCTATGAATTTTTGGTGATTATCTGATTTTATAATAACTTTTTAGTGGTTTTTTTCGTGTTTTTTTCGTATATTGCTTGGTGAACCTCCTCCCAGATTATCCCAGGGGTCTGCCATGCGGAATATTACCGTCGATTCGTTTGTTTCCGACCAGCCTGCGGCGCAGGTGAATGCGAGTTTGAAGAAGGCCGTGCGCGCCATGGATCAGGCACGGCACTGTGCCGTTTTGTGGTTCAAGGAGATCGTGGAGAGGGAGCTTTATCGGGAACTGGGACATAGCTCGGTCTATCAGTATGCCGCGGTGGAACTGGAGTTCTCCAAGACTCGGACGGGGAATTTTTTGCAACTGGCGCGCAAGCTGGAAACGCTGCCCCGCTTGAAGAAGGAGATGGAAGAAGGCCAGGTTGGATACACGAAAGCGCTGGAGGTTCTCAAGGTGGCCAACGCCGCGAACGAGGATCGTTGGGTCGAGGAAGCCAAGCAGAAAAGCCGCCAGGAACTCCGGGAAACGGTCAACCGCGCCCGGCAATCCGCGCGCAGGAAGCGTGCGGCAGACCCCGCCCAGGGCGAATTGTTGGCAGGGCAACAAAACGCTTCTGAAATACCCGTCGCCACCACCCATCGGGTAACCTTCGAGTTGACCCGCGAGCAGTTGGCGCATTTCGAAGCGCTGGTCGAGACCATCCACAAGCAGGGCGGCGCACCGGCGGGCTCCGACCGGGCGGGCCTTCTGCTCGAGGCCATGGCCGCGCTGGCCAGCCAGCCGGGCCGGGATGAATCGGGCAGGCCAACCGGCGCCACTGAACCAGATGCGGCCCCCTGTGCCCGGGTCCACGCGCCCCACACCCAGATCCACGTCCACCACTGCCCCGAGTGCGCCCGCTCCACCATCACCACCAGCCGTGGCCAAACCGAGCTAACCCCCAGCGAGTTCGAAAAACTCACCTGCGACGCCCGCATCGCGCAGCCCGGCAAACCCAACACATCCACCATCCCCCCCAGTACCCGCCGGCGGGTACTCGCCCGCGACCAGCACCAGTGCCAGGCTCCCGGTTGCCATCACACGCGTTTCCTCGAAATCCATCACCTCATCCCCCGCGCCCAGGGCGGCACCCACGCCGAAGAGAACCTCATCACCCTCTGCAGCGCCTGCCATCGGCAGCGGCACAGCAAGCAAAAGCCCGCCCGGCAGTTATACCGGACGGGCTCGCCAGCTGAACGGAGCTGAAAATCAGGGCACCACCACCAGCCGTTCCGTCTGCTCGAAGCGGCCGGCCTGCACACGTAGCAGGTAGACGCCGCCGGGCAGGCTGCCGGGCAGCGACAGTTCGTGGGTGCCGGCACCCAGGTTTTCGCCCAGGCGGGCCTGACGGCGGCCGCGCACGTCGAAGAGTTCGGCGCGGGCGGTGGGCCAGTTCGCCGGAATGCGCAGCTGCACCGCGTCACCGGAGCCTAGGGCGTGGCGGGCCAGAAGGGATTCGACGGTCGGCTCGGGGGCCACGCCGCTGACATCCGGCTGCAGGGCAAAATCTTCGGCAGTCCAGCCCGTCGAGACCACTGGAACGCTGCGGGTCTCGGGCAGGTAGCCGCGCGCCGAGACCGTCACCGTGTAGGTCCCGGGCCCGGTCAGGCGATGAAAAGTGCCACCCTCCGCTTCGGTCAGGCGGGGTCCGATGGCTTCCTGGTGCATCTCATTGATCACGACCTCGGCCACCACGGCATCGCCCGTGGCGGCGTCGGTGACGCGGCCGCTGAGGCCGGGGCCTTCCAGGACGCGGTCCACCAGGGCCATGCTGCCGCGCGCGACGCGCTGGCCCACCGTATCGACCATGGCGCCGGACCACCAGCAGTGGTCGGCGATCTCCATGATGTAGGCCATGATGCCGGTGGTGCCGTAGACCCAGTTCTGGCTCTTGGGCAGGCGACTGTAGGCGAAGATGTCGCTGTAGGCGCTGCCGTTCTCGTTGAGGGTGGCGTCGGACCAGATCTCGGCCACATCCTCGGCCACGCCCGCGTCCGGGGCCATGCCGCCGCCGCCCACGTTGTCCAGCCAGGGCCAGAAGACGTAACTACGCCAGGAGATCGTCACGGGCGAGTGGTAGTCCACGTAGACGGCCGGTCGGGTCCGCAGGATCAGGTCCCGCAGCGCGGCGATCTCCGGTTCGCTGAAGGGGTAGGGACCCTTGTATTTCTGGGAGGAGGGGGCGTCCTCCTCGTAGTCGTCCCAGTTCCAGTCCCAGTTGCGGTTAAGATCGACGCCGTCGTCCGGAAAGTCGGGCTGCTCGTTGCCGTTGTTGTCGCGCATGGTCTTGCGCCAGTCCTGCCAGCTGGGCGCGCCGCTGAAGACATGCACGTGGCCGTCCACGTTCAGGATGGGAATGAAGTAGATTTCCAGGCCATCCACCCGAGCCGTCACCTCGGCATCGGAACCGTAGCCGGCCAGGAGCGTGGCGATGCTGTGCATGATGGCGGTGGTGCCGTTGGGTTCATTGGCGTGCAGGGCGCCGTGGAAGACCAGAACCGGCTCGCCATCCTCGCCCGGATCACTGTCGGAGAGGAGGACCATGGGGATGTCCCGCCCCTGGCCGCTCTGCCCCAGGACCTGCCGGTGAAAGATTTCCGGATACTGGTTCGCCCAGGTTTCGAACTGGGCCTCGATGTCCGCCAGGCGCCAGTAACCGGGATCGGGTTCATCGGCACGGGCCGACACCTGGCCGAGAATACCCAGGAAGAGGCAGGGAAGCAAAAACGAGGAGGCCCCACGAACGGGGCGGACGAAACGACGCAAGGAGAGCACAACAGACTCTTTTCCGGGCTGATGGGAGGTGTTTCAACCCCAGTATTATACCACACCAGCGGGCTCTTCAGGAAATCCGCCGGCGCGTATTTTTTCTCCTCTGGGATTGTTTCTTCAACCCGCCGGGTATTCCGGACCAAATAATCCCTTGGGTTGACGCCCATCTTGATGTAATGGGTTCCACTGGTGCTTGAATTGGCGCTCAGGATTTCCGCTTCCCATCCGAAAATGATGGCGAAGCCCTGGTTTAACCTGGTTTTTGCAGGAATTCTGGTATGTTTGGCGCGAATTGAACCCACGAGAGGTTTCCCCGATGATTGATAATGACGGCCCCACCGTAGAGATTATCCGCCAGGCCGGGGCCCTGGGATTCTACAAGCATCCCCGCACCTGGAAGCGGAACCTGGAAATCCGTCTCACGCACCCCGGGGATTCCGAACCCTTCCACCATGAACCCTTTCCCCGGGAAGTGAACCACGTCACCATCGATGGCCTGGATCCCGAGAAGGAAGTGGACGTCCTCGTTCAATCCGGGAACATCCTGCGTCGCATGAAGTACGGCATCCAGGACTTCCGGCTCCAACCCAAACCCCGGCCGTTCCGCATCATCATCAGCGGCAGTGGCCGCTGCGGCACCACCACCCTGGCCCGGTATCTGGACGGCATGAGCTTCACCGATGGGCAAAGGGTGGTTTCCCGGCACGAGACCCTGAACGAGTACCTCTTGCCCTGCGTTGTGGAGCGCCAGGACGAATGCATCAACAACATGGTCAACGGGATGGCCCACAACGTCGAATCGGCCCCCTACTTCGCCCACGTTCCCGAACTGATGACGGCCGAGAAGGTGATCCTCCTGGTGCGGGACGGCCGGCGGGTATGCCAGTCGGGCATCAACCGCAGCTGGTACGAGACGGGCTCCATCTGGAATCAGATCAAGCCCGAATTCGAGGGCACCATCTTCGAGAAGATCTGCCACTTCTGGCGCTACTGCAATGAGCAGGTGGAAACGATCAGCACCCACTTCGCGCGCCTCGAGGACCTGAGCGAGAGCGAAGAAGCACGGCAGAAACTGCTGCACGAACTGGATCTCGTTTCCAGCGGCCAGGTCTTCCCCCACAGCAACAAGGGAAAAGCCCCTTCAGTGTTCGGGGATTGGACCGATGAGATGAAGGAGACCTTCACCGAGATCAACGGCGAGATGATGGATCGCTACTACCCGGGCTGGCGGGAAACCTGGTAGCCCTCTTGACAGCGGGATCGGGGTAGCCTAAACTTCCCTGACCTGGAAAAAAGAACCCACCGCACCTGCGGGGAGAATATGAACGCGCGCGCACACAGCATGATGATGATGACGATGCCCATGGCCATGGCGATGCCGTGGCCGGGTGCTGTGCGTTCAAACGGGAGGAAAAGCTGACCTGAACTGATTCTCCGACTCGCTGAACACGAAGCACACCACCTGGCCCGACCCACGGTGGTTTTTTCGTGCCTTCAACCGAGTAACGGCCCCGATGGCCAGAGGAGAACAGATCATGAGCTACGAAACCCTGTGCATTCGCGGCGGCAGCGACGCCGATCCTACCCACGGCGCCATCCTGCCGCCCATCTACCAGACCACCACCTTCCGCAAGAAGGTCATCGGCGAGGAGCAGCCCTTCAGCTACAGCCGGCTGGAAAACCCCACCGTCGCCGCGCTGGAAACGCGCCTCGGCGACCTGGAAGCCTGCCTGCCCGCCGTCAGCTTCAGCAGCGGCATGAGCGCCATCACCACCCTCTTTCTGACAGTCCTGAAACAGGGCGACCACGTCATCTGCTCGGACGTGATCTACGGCGGCACCCACCGCATCCTGACCGAGGTGCTCAACGGTCTGGGCGTGACCAGCGAGTTCGTGGACACCGCCGACCTCGATCAAACCACCCGCGCCCTGGATCGCACGCCCACCCGACTGCTGCTGCTCGAATCGCCGGCCAACCCCACCCTCAAGC
>JGI12109J20283_10630386_pt1 | contig 16900 bp, 14 predicted proteins | sample ElkSlonscriptome_12_FD_20283 | JGI IMG/M metagenome (IMG submission 20283)
CGCGATCCGGGATTCCGGCCTACCGCAACGCGCAGGGCAAGTGGCTGCGGCGCGATCCGATCCTGTATCAGGAGTTCATGGCCGATGCGACGACGCGCCGGCGCTACTGGGCGCGCAGCTTCTTCGGCTGGTCGGTGATGGATCGGGCCGTGCCCAACGCCGCTCATCACGCCCTCGTGGCCCTTGAAGAGCGCGGCCGTGTCAGCGCGCTGATTACCCAGAACGTCGACGGCCTGCATCGAGCGGCGGGCTCGCGATCCCTGGTCGAGGTGCACGGGGCGCTGGACCGGGTCGGCTGCCTCGACTGCGGTCAAGCGATGAGTCGCGATGCACTACAGGTCCTTCTGGATCAGGCCAACCCCGACTGGCGGCCCGACGTGCTGGGCTATCGACCCGACGGCGATGCGGAGCTGGACAACAGCGCCTACCCAGGATTCCAAGTCGTGGGCTGCCCGGCCTGCGGCGGACGCCTGAAACCCGACGTGGTGTTCTTCGGCGAGTCGGTGCCATCGGAGCGCGTAGCGCAGATCAAGCAGGGCCTGGATGATTGCGATGGCTTGCTGGTGATCGGTTCGTCGCTGGTCGTGATGTCGGGCTTTCGCATCGTGCGTCAGGCCGTGAAGCTGGGCCGTCCGGTGATAGCCATCAACGACGGCCGAACCCGTGCCGATGCCCTGCTGGATTTCAAGATCGGCGGCGATTGCGTCGAAGTTCTGGAGGCGGTTCTGGGATAATCCTTCCGGTGAGCAGCCTCGCCCGAATCCGTTCTCCGATCCTCGCCCTGGCGATGGCCTTGTCCACCCTCGGCCAGGCCGAAAGCCTGACCCTGATCGAGACGCCAGCAGGCGGGCCGAGCCTTGCACCCCGCTTGACTGCCCTCGACTCGGATCGCGCGCTCCTGAGCTGGCTCGAAGTCATTGAGGCGGGGCATCGTCTGGTGGTCGCTGAGTTCGACGGCGAGTCCGTCGGCCCAGCGCAGGAGATTTCCCGCGGCAACAACTTCTTTGCCAACTGGGCCGATACGCCCGGCCTGCGAGTGGGCCGCGATGGCCAGTGGCTGGCGCACTGGCTGGTTCGATCCGGCCGCGGCACCTACGCCTATGACGTGGTGATGGCGCTGAGCGACGATCAGGGCAGGCACTGGTCTGACCCCTTCTCGCCGCACGATGACGGCACTCTGACCGAACACGGTTTCGTCAGCACTTTTGTCGGGGCTTCGATCGGACCGGGCTTCGGCGCCGTGTGGCTGGACGGCCGCGAAACCGAGCCGGCCGCGGAGGATCGCCACCACGATCACCGCCAGCAGGCCGATGAACACCGCCACGGCAGCGGATCCATGACCCTGCGCAGCGCTCTGATCCGCAGAGACGGGCGCATCGCTGAGTCCGCTCTCCTCGACGCGCGGGTCTGCGACTGCTGCCCGACCGATGCGGCGATGACCAGTGACGGGGCCATCGTGGTCTATCGGGATCGAAGCGACGATGAGATCCGTGATATCGCCCTGGTCCGCCGCGAGGGCTTGGGCTGGTCGAATCCGATCATCGTGCACCCGGACGGTTGGCGCATCGCCGGGTGTCCCGTCAACGGGCCGGCGGTGCTAGCGCGCGGAAGTACGGTGGTCGTGGCCTGGTTCACCATGGCCGACGAACGACCCCGAGTCCAGCTCGCACGATCGAATGACGGCGGCCGCAGTTTCACCGCCCCGATCGAGCTCGACGGGGGCACGGCGCTGGGCCGCGTCGACCTGACCTGGAGCGGCGAGTCCGCCGTATTGAGCTGGCTCGATGAAGTGGATGCGGGCGCCATGCTACGCATCGCGCGCCTTGATCACCGCGGCCGGCTGGCGGAGCGGCGCGATCTCAGGACCGTAGACGACGGTCGTATCAGCGGCGTGCCCCGCGTTCTCGGACTGGAAGATGGCCGTGTATTGCTGACCTGGACAGAAAGCGCCGGCGAGTCGAAGCGGCCGCGCGTGCGTCTTGGGTGGATTCGTTTCAGCGACGCGAAGATGTAGGGATCCCCTCTCAGTCGTCCGGCAGGGGGATCCAGTCGGAATCGTCGATCACCTGATCGAAGCGGCCAGCGACCCAGTCGGCTTTAGCCTGCTCGATCCGCGCCTTGTCCGAATGGACGAAGTTCCACCATAGATGGCGCGGGCCATCGAGGGGTTCGCCACCCAGCAAGGCGACGCGCGCGCCAGTGCGCGAGCCGATCGTGAAATGCGCGCCGGGCTTGAGCACCAGCAGCTGGCCAGCAGGATAGGTCTGGCCATCGACCTCGATCGATCCCTCGGCGATGTAGAGTCCGCGCTCCTCGTGCGGACTGTCGATCGGCAGGCGCGCACCGGGCTGCAGGTGGAGATCGACATAGAGTGTTTCACTCTTAACCGGCACCGAGGCAATCTCACCGTAGGCTGATCCGGCGAGCACGCGAGCCCGAGCGCCGCCGTCCTCGATGACCGGCAACTCATCTGCCGAATGGTGGGAAAAATCCGGGTCGCTCTCCTCGAACGCCCTGGGCAGAGCAATCCAGGCCTGCAGGCCGAACAGCTCGCTGTCGGTTGCGCGCGAATCCTCAGGGCTTCGCTCCGAGTGGACAATGCCGCGGCCGGCAGTCATCAGATTGACCGCGCCGGGGCGGATGACCTGCTTTGTGTTCAAGCTGTCGCGGTGCATGATCTCACCGCTGTACAGATAGGTGATGGTGGCCAGCCCGATGTGCGGGTGCGGGCGCACGTCCAGCCCCCGGCCCGCCTTGAAATGGCCCAGGCCCATCTGGTCGAAGAAGACGAAGGGGCCGATCGTTCGTCGTTCCCGCGACGGCAGGACTCGGCGCACCTCGAAGCCGCCGATGTCCTTGCTCCGCGGGACGATGATTTGCTCAACCGACGCCGGGCAGTCGTCGGGGCGGTGGACGGCGGCGCTCGGGCAATCGAAAAAGCTCATGACCTGTCCGTGATTGACTCAGTAGTCTGAATACAATCCGGTAGAGGGTTCACTGCCCAGTTTGTCGACACCGGCACGCGCTAAAGCCTGGTTGCTCAGTCGTCGAACTGGTAGCGATCGCACTGGACCCGATCCGGCACGCTGAGACGCTGCACATCCACCGTGCCGGCGCCGAAGTCCGGCAGGTTGTAGGAGAACTGGCCGGTAAAGCAGTCGTCGAAGCGCAGTGAAATCGTGCCACGCGACATATAGGCCTCGCCGGCTGGCGGCATCTGGAAATCGACGCTCTCGTCCGGAGTGACCACGCCTAGGAGGTCGACAGAGACCTCGCTGTCGCCCCACTGAAAACCGGAGATGCCGGTCAGCCAGATCTGATTCCCGCTACTGAAGTCGTACCAATAGACGATCAGGACCGGCTCGTCGGCCTCACCGCCCTGGTTGGTCACCTCGATATTGAACCCCACTCCGGCGTTGTTTGGATCGAACCAGGACCCGGAATGCACCGCCTGGATGGGATAGTCCGTGAACTGGTAGGCCCGCCGGATATAGGGCGGCGTCAGGGGCGAATCCTGAAAGTTCCCGATCGGCGTGGGCTGGGTCGCCGTGGCCAGGCGAGAAATTTCTTCAACCGTCGTCCAGCCGCCGATCACGTCGCCGAAGACTGCGTAGGTACCGTCGAGAAAGTCGTTGTGGACCAGATTGAAATAGAACTGAGAGTTCGCCGAATCCAAATCAGTCTGGCGCGCCATGGCAATGGTGCGAGCTGTGTTGAGTAAACCGTTATCGCCTTCGTTGACGATGTTGGGCTGGGTCGGGTCACGGAGCTCGTAATCACGAGTGAAGCCACCCCCCTGAACCACGAAATCCTCGATGACTCGATGGAAGATGAGACCATCGAAAAAACCCGCGTCAACGTAGTCGAGGAAGTTCTGGCTCGTAACCGGAGCCGCCTCCGGATCGAGTTCGATGAAGATCGGGCCACGATCGGTCTCCATGAGAACGCGTGGATTCTGGGCCATCAAAACTGCTGGCAACAGGAGCAAAACGAGGAGGGCCCATCGGTAACGATTCATGAAAACAGCTCTGGTACGAGGAAAGTCGATACGCTAACCAGTCGGTCGGCGAAAGTCCAGGCGCGCAAACTCCCGAGTCCGCGCGCCAGGATATTCAGAGGTTCTCCAGCCGCCCCGCGTCCGCGTGTTCATCGGCATGGCTGTCGTTGTCAGGCATCGAGCGGCGCGGGTCAGGGTTCGACCACCTCGAAGGTCAGACCCGCATGCGCCTCGAGCCTGGGCTTGAGAACATCGGCAAGCGCCGTCGACGGCGTCCAGAAGCCGCCCGGCACGGCGTCTTTCGGCAAGTCCAGAGCCAGCGCTGCGGCCGCCTCGCCCAGCATCTTCGAGGTCGAGCCGTAGCCCGGGTCGCGATCGCCCGTGACGCGCGCCTGCAGGCGCTGGCCGTCAGCCGTATGGCCATCGAAAAGAAGGCGGAAAAAGCCCTTTTCCTGATCTTCCGGGCTGGGCCCCTCGCCGGGCTTGGGCAGGAAGCGCTTCTTCAGCAGGGAGCGTGTCGGGCCGAAGCTGGAGCCGAGCGCGAAGGCTCCCAGCGCCGCCGACCAGCTCCAGGCACGCCGGCGTCCCGCAAAGCCGTCGCCCGTCATCATCGCTTCGTCGTATTCGAATTCGTCGCCCCAGGGCCGACCCTTGAGGGCGTGCGAGCGGTGCACGATGCGCGTGTTGATCGCAGCCATCACGAAGGGCGCCAGCCAGCTGTCGAGGTCTTCGTCGAAGTCCGGACCCTTGACGTAGGGCTGGCGAGGCCCCTTGCGCAGCTCCGGCGGACACAGCGCGTAGGGATTGCTGACCACCTTCCTGACGTCGGGGTTGGCGCGCGTTTCCTCGATGATATTGACCATGCTCGCCGCCGTCCCGCCGGACATGGCGCCGCGCATGCGCTCGACCCCCATGCGAATCCTGGTGCAGGGCTGCCCGAGCTTTTCCTGCGCCTGCTGCTGCAAAAACCAGACGCCAAGGTCCGAGGGAATCGAGTCGAAGCCGCAGCAGTGCACGATGCGCGCGCCGCTGGCCTTCGCTTGATCGGAATGGGCGTCCAGCACGCGACGCATCCAGGGCACCTCGCCGGTCAGGTCACAGTAATCGGTTCCGGCCTCCGCGCAGGCGGCGACAAGCTCCGTGCCGTAGAGTGCGTAGGGTCCAACGGTCGTACAAATGGCTTTGGTCTTGGCGACCATCTCGTCGAGCGAGGTTCGATCATTGCTGTCGGCGATCAGCACGGGCAGGTGCTCGGCCTCGGACCCCAACTCCTCTTTGACCCGGGCCAGCTTGACCTGATTCCGCGCGGCAAGCGCCCAGCGCAGATCGCCGTCGGCGCCGTGACGGCGAAGCAGGTATTCGGCCAGCAGCTGGCCGGTAAAGCCCGTCGCCCCCCAGAGGATAAGATCGAATTCGCGCGACTCGGCCATGCCGGTCTCCTTAATGAATGAAGCGCCCATTATGCCGGCGCCACATCAATCCTTGTGCGGCATTCGCTACACTGATCGACCAGACCAGCGATCCGGCAGGAGACTCGACCGCCATGGCACATCCCGAACAGTTGACGCTGACCCGGCCTGACGATTGGCACCTGCACGTGCGCGATGGCGCGACGCTGGCCTCCGTGGTGCCCGACACGGCGCGTCAGTTTGCGCGTGCGATTATCATGCCGAACCTCAAACCGCCGGTGACGACGGTCGAACAGGCCGTGGACTATCGAGACCGGATCATCGCCGTGCTCGGCGACGACGTCGACTTCGAGCCGCTGATGACGCTCTACCTGACCGAGACCACGACGCCGGAAGAGATCCATCGTGCCGCCGAGCATCCCTTTGTCCATGCGGTCAAATACTACCCGGCCGGGGCCACGACCAACGCCGACTCCGGCGTGACGGACCTGCGCAAAGTCGACGCGGTCATCGCTGCAATGGAAGAGGCGGGCCTGCCTCTATTGATGCACGGCGAGGTCACGGACCACGAGATCGATATCTTCGACCGCGAAGCCGAGTTCATCGACCGCGAGCTCAAGCGGCTGGTCGAGAAGTTTCCAGGACTGCCGATGGTGCTCGAGCACATCACGACCGAAGCCGCCGTCGACTTCGTCGAAGCCGGGCCGGCCAATCTGGCCGCCACGATCACCGTGCATCACCTGCTGCTGAATCGAAACGCCATCTTTGAGGGCGGCCTGCGGCCCCATCATTATTGCCTGCCGGTGCTCAAGCGCGAGCAGAACCGCCAGGCCCTGGTGAGAGCGGCCACTAGCGGCAACCCCAAGTTCTTCCTTGGCACGGACTCTGCGCCCCATCCCAAACACGCCAAGGAGTCCGACTGCGGCTGCGCCGGCATCTACACCGCACTCCACGCCATGCCCCTGTATGCCGAAGTCTTCGAAGAGGCCGAGGCGCTCGACCGGCTTGAGGGCTTTGCCAGCCACTTCGGCCCGGACTTCTACGGCCTGCCGCGCAACGGCGATACGATCACCCTCGAGCGCGTCAGGGCCCCCGTTCCCGAGATCATCGATTTCGGCGGCGATCCCGGCGTGCCCCTGCGCGCCGGTGGCAGCACGCGCTGGCGTCTGGGCGGATAGACGACTCGGGAATCAGCCGAGCAGACTCAGTGCTTGCGGCAGCAGGCTGACCTCGATCCTCACCGCATCATCGGCCAGATGTTCGCCATCGGCATGCAGGCCGCAGCCGTCCGGGCAGTCGATGCTGATCGCGGAGACCCGGTCGCTGTGGACCCCCTCGAAGCGGCCGTGCCGACCGCGCAGCACGCTCGGCAGGATCCTGAGCAGGCGGTGCAGCGGCAGGTCATCGGCGCGGCACAGGTCGAGCAGGCCATCATCGATTTCCGCATCCGGGGTCAGCAGGAATCCTCCGCCGGCGCTGCGGCCGTTCCCGAGAGCAATCAGGAATTGAGGTGCATCGATCGCCACATCGTTGAAGCGCAGGCGCATCCTCGGCGCCCGATAGCTCATTAGATGAATCAGTGCAGCGATCAGGTAGCGGGAAAAGCCGCGAAACAGCCGCGCCCGGCCTGCGCGACGCGCTACGTCGGCCTCGAAGCCGATCCCCAAGGAGTTGACGAAGTGGGCCTGAACGGCGCGACCGCCTCGCGTATCGAGCCGCACCCGACCGACATCACAGCGCCGGGGTTCGGCCTGCGCCCACCAGTCCAGCGCCGCGTCGAGCTGGCTCGGACTTTCGAGCATCCGCGCAAAGTCGTTGCCCGAGCCACAGGGCAGTACCGCCATGCTGGCGCGTCCGCCGACCAAGCCCTCGGCGACCTCATGAACGGTGCCATCGCCACCGACGGCAACAACGACGATGTCCTCGTCCATGGCGCGTTCCTGTGCCAGATGCCGAGCCTCCTCCGGGGCCGTGGTCAGCAGGATCTCGGCCGACGACGGGATGCGCTGTTTAAGCGCTTTGGCCAGAGGATGACGGCGGCGATCGCCGCGCCCGCCAGCGGTGGGATTGAGCACGAAGGCGAAGCGACGAGGCAGAGCGGAAACTCCGGTGAGAATCGATCAGCTTCGCAGTATCGTTGAATCCGATCGACCGGGGCAAGGCGGGGACCCGTGCGGTGCTGACACCGGAGCGGGTAAACTCTCCGGCTACGAGTTTAGAGGGGGTCATTCTCCATGCGTCTCAAACGATTAGTAATCGCCCTGGCCCTGCTAGTCATTTCGCTCTCCGTCCAGGCTCAGGGCGGTCGACTGCTCGCCACCGGTGGGGTCAGCCAATTCGAAGGCGCGGGGGGTGGCGGCCTGGTGCCCTGGGCGCTGATCGCCGGCTACGGCACGGAAGATGAGATTGGCGGTGCCGCCCACTACACCTACCTGCACACGGATCGTTATGGCCTGCAGTCCGGCGGCGTCAAGCTGGGCTTTTTCGACCGCCTGGAGCTGTCCCTGACTCGGCAGCAACTGCGCGTCGACTCCGAGGTCGTGGCCGCCACGGCAGGCGCGCTGGTCTCAGGCCTGTCTCCGATCCTCGGACCGGCCGACCCGTTGAGTGCCAGCAATACCCGCATCAGAACGGACATTCTAGGGGTCAAACTCCGCCTCTTCGGTGATGCGGTCTATGCGCAGGACTCCTGGCTACCCCAGGTCGCGTTCGGCCTTCAACACAAGCGCAACAAGGATTTCGACGATGGCGTGACGGTTCCCTACCTCGGGAACGTGGGCGTGCCCGCGCTTCTCGGCGCGGCCGACGCCAACGGCACGGATATCTATCTATCGGCCACGAAGGTTTTTCTGGGGGTGCCCTTCGGGCGCAATCTGCTGCTCAACGCCACGGCTCGTGCGACCAAGGCGAATGCCTTCGGCCTCCTCGGGTTCGGCCGCCGCGTCGTCAACCCCCTCGACGGCACGCTCCTCGATGAAGACACGGACTACGAAATCGAGTACGGCTTTTCGGCTGCCATGTTCCTGACCCCAAGCCTGGTGCTCGGCGGTGAATATCGGACCCAATCCAGCCGTCTGGAGAATCAGCCCGTCCTGGGTCTGCTCGGCGCGCCCGATCTGGCCGAAGAAGACAACGCCTACGATATTTTCCTGGCCTGGTTCCCGAACAAGGTCTTTGCCATCACCGCGGCCTACGTTGACCTGGGCAACCTGCCCTTCCAGCCCGATTCCGAGGCCGCCTATCTGTCGCTGCAGGCGTCGTTTTGATGAGGAGAAACGCAATGACTCGAACGCTCACGGTAGCTCTGGCCCTGTCTCTGACGGCCTGCGGAACGGTTCCCACCACGCCCAGCGGCGCCGATTCGGATCTCCGTAACTACGATCAGACGATCTACGAGCAGACTAGCCTGGCTGACGAGGCCCTGTTCGATCGCCTCGGCGGCTACGAGGTCATCGAGCGTTTCGTTAACGATGGCGTGGACAATGTGCTCGCCGATGAGCGCATCAACCATCTCTTCGAGGGCGTCGATGAAGAGAACCTGCGCTTCCAGCTGACCGAACAGATCTGCGATCTCAGCGGTGGCCCTTGCATCTACAGCGGCCTGAGCATGGAAGAATCGCACTTTGGTCTCGACATCACCGAAGCCGAGTTCAATGCTCTCGTCGAGGATTTCCAGCTTGCCATGCGCGACAACGACATTCCCTACGGCCTGGAGAACCAGGTCATTGCCCTGCTGGCACCGATGAAGCCGGCCATTATCCGGCGCTGAGGTCCGGCGGGCAGCCCCGACCCGGAGCCAGGCCCGTCAGTCGCGAAAATTCTTGAACTGAAGCGGTAGGCCGAGTTCGGCGCCCTTGAGCAAGGCGATAACCTGCTGGAGGTCGTCGCGTTTCTTGCCGGTCACCCGGACCTGATCGCCCTGGATCGAGGCCTGGACCTTGATCTTGGACGCCTTGATTTCCTTGACGATCTTCTTGGCAAGCTCCGTATCGATGCCTTCGCGAACGGTGACAGTGCGCGTGGCCGTCTTGGCCATGATCACCGGCTCGCCGAGTTCGACGGCATCGAGATCGATCCCGCGCTTGGTCATCTTCGAATAGAGCACGTCGAGCATCTGATCGAGCTGGAAGTCCGATTCGGTCTTCATGGTGATCACCGCATCGGTCAGCTCGTAGCTCGAGTCCGTTCCCTTGAAGTCGAAGCGGGTCGTCACTTCGCGGTTGGCCTGATCCACGGCGTTAGCCAACTCGTGATGGTCGATTTCCGAAACCACGTCGAAACTGGGCATGGCGCTACCTCGAATGCTGAGTTCAATGGCTGCATTATGCCGCAGGCGCGCCGATTTGCCGGCCTCGTCGCGGCAAGCGCTTCCTCTGGTCTTCGTGACATAATTCTGACCATGATTTCGAAGCTTTTCGCCGGGCTGCGGATCGCCACCGCAACTCTCCTGCTGTCGCTCAACTGCGTCGTGCACATCCTGCCGCTGCTGCTGGTCGCGGTGATCAAGCTCGTGCTCCAGCGAACGCCGGCACGTCCTGCCTGCGATCGGGCGCTGATGGCGATTGCCGGCAACTGGGTCGCTTTCAACAACTGGATGTTCGATCACCTGACCGATACGCGCATCGTCATGACCGGCCAGCCTGAAGCGATGATGGACGGCCACTTCATGGTGCTGTCGAATCACCAGAGCTGGGTGGATATTCCTGTCCTCCAGAAGGTCTTTCACCAGCGCCTGCCCTTTCTACGATTCTTCATCAAGAGTCAGCTGATCTGGGTGCCCCTGCTGGGCCTGGCCTGGTGGGCCCTGGACATGCCGTTCATGAAGCGCTACACCCGCGACCAGATCGCGCGCCGCCCGGAGCTGGCCGGCCGCGACATCGAGGCAACGCGCAGGGCCTGCAGGAAATTTCGCCACATCCCGGTCTCGATCGTGAATTTTGCCGAGGGCACGCGCTTTACGCAGGCCAAGCACGCTAGCCAGGATAGTCCATTCACCCATCTGCTCAAACCGCGCGCCGGCGGCACCGCCTTTGTCCTCGATGCAATGGGCGAGTCCCTGGACACCCTGGTCGACGTCACCATCGCCTACCCCGGCGGTGCCGGCGAATTGCCGACGCTGTTTGCCAACCGGATGCCCGAAATTCGCGTTGACGTCCGGGTCGTGCCCATCCCCGAAGCGCTGCGCAAGGGCAACTACCAGACCGACCCCGCCCATCGAGAGCGGATGCAGGCCTGGATCAACGAACTCTGGCAAGCAAAGGATGCCCGCCTGAGCCAGCTCCTGCGCGCGCCGACCGCCGAATCGAACGGAGATTGAAACCCAATGGAAGAAGCCATTCGCGCCCTGCCCAAAATCGAACTGCACCTGCATATCGAAGGCTCGCTGGAACCGGAGCTGATGTTCGCTCTCGCCGAACGCAACGGCGTCGAACTGCCCTATGCGTCGGTCGAGGAAGTGCGGGCGGCCTATGATTTCAACGATCTGCAGTCTTTCCTCGATATCTATTACGCCGGTGCCCAGGTACTGCTGAAGGCGCAGGACTTCTACGACATGACCTGGGCCTATCTAGAGCAATGTCGCGCCGACAAGGTTCGGCACACGGAAATCTTCTTCGATCCGCAGACCCATACGGACCGCGGAGTGGGCTTCGACGTTGTCATGGAAGGCATCACCGGCGCCTTGAAGGACGGCAAGGAACAGCTCGGGATCAGCTCTCATCTGATCCTGTGCTTCCTGCGCCATCTGTCCGCCGACGCGGCCATGGCCACTTATGAGCAGGCCCTGCCCTGGCGCGAGCATTTCATCGGCGTCGGCCTGGACTCCTCCGAGCAGGGTCATCCCCCGGAGAAGTTCCGGGCCGTTTTCGAGCGCGCTCTGGCTGACGGCTTCCTGACCGTCGCCCACGCCGGTGAGGAGGGTCCCCCCGACTACATCACCCAGGCACTAGATCTTCTCAAGGTCCGGCGCATCGACCACGGCGTGCGCTGCCTGGAAGACCCGCTACTGGTTCGCCGACTGCAGAAGGAGCAGATCCCCCTCACCGTCTGCCCCCTGTCCAACGTCAAGCTGCGCGTCTTCGATCGGCTCGAGGACCACAACCTGAAAACGCTGATGGACGCCAACCTCTGCGTGACGATCAACTCCGACGACCCGGCCTATTTCGGCGGCTACATCGGGCAGAACTATCTGGAGACGGCCGAAGCCCTCGACCTGTCTCTCGAGGACATCGAAGCCCTGGCGCGCAACGCGGTCAAAGCCAGCTTCCTCGACGAAGGCGACCGGGAAGATCTGCAGATCCAGATCGACGACTGGGCCGAGCGCTACGTCATCTGATGTCGAGGCCGGCCCTTTCTGATAGCGGGCGCCCCTCTCAGAATCCGAAGATGCTGAAGCCGCCGTCTACGGGGATTACCTGGCCAGTGATGTAGCCGGCCACGGGCAGGCAGAGGAAGGCAATGGTGCCGGCGACCTCGTCGGGCCGACCGATCCGCCCCATCGGCGTGCGCGCCAGGACTTCGGATCGGTAGTCCGGGTCGTTAAGGACCTGCTGAGCCAGAGGCGTGTCGATGTACCAGGGGGCGACCGCATTGACCCGGATGCCGTCGGCGGCCCATTCGACGGCCAGATTGCGTGTCAGCTGATTCATCGCCGCCTTGCTCATCGCGTAGGGCGCGCCCGTGCGCAGATGCGTATGCCCGGCCACGGAGCTGACGTTGACGACGCCGGCCTGGCCGGAGGCGGCCAACAGCCCGTGGGCCGCGCGCGTCAGCTCGAAGGCAGAGATCAGATTGGTTTCCATGAGCTCGCGCAGTTCTCCGCCCGAATAGTCCAGCGCGCGCTTGCGCCGGTTGGTGCCGACGTTGTTGACCAGAATGTCGAGCCGATCACCGACCGACTCGATGACGCGGTCGCGATCCGACGCGTTGCTGACATCGGCCTGGAGAGCACGGACATCGAGGCCCTCTGCCCCCTAGCGCCTCGGACTGCTGCAGCAAATCCCGCTCACCGCGCGCCGTCATCCAGACCTCGGCACCGCGCTCGGCCAGCATGCGTGCCGTGGCCAGGCCGATGCCGCGGCTGGCTCCCGTGACCAGCGCCCGACGACCGTCCAGGCGCCATCGCTCATCGCGCGTCATCACGGGCCTCCTCCTGAGCGAGTAGTCCCGCGACGCGGCCCTCCAGATCGGTCGCGGTGACCTCCCCGGGTGCCACCGGCGCGCCGACCACCAGTTCGATGCGCCGGTAGAGACCGCGCGGCAGCTTGAAGAAGGCGCGACCGCCCGAGCGGCTGAAGAAGCTACGCCAAAGGCCCCTTAATGCCATCGGATAGACGGGCACCGGACTGCGCTCGATGATGCGCTCGATGCCCGGCTTGAAGGCCTGCAGCTCGCCGTTGGGGGTCAGCATGCCCTCGGGAAAGATACAGACGATCTGGCCGCGCTCCAGCTCCTCGGCCACCTTGTCCATCGCCCGTTCGAGCATGGCCGGATCCTCCTTCTTCGAGGCCACGGGGATCGCCTTGGCGGTCCGGAAGATGAAGCTCATGATCGGAATCTTGAAGATCCTGTGGTGCATGACGAAGCGAATCGGCACGGGACAGGAGCCGCCGATGATCAGCGCGTCGACAAAAGAAACATGGTTACAGACGAGCACCGCCGGGCCCTGATCAGGGAGGCGCTGGCGGTCGATCACCCGGATCCGGTAGAGCGTATGGATCAGGATCCAGACCAGGAATCGCATCAGGAACTCGGGTACCTGGTTGTAGATGTAGATCGCGACCACGGCGTTGAGGACCGCCACGACCAGGAAGGTTTCGGCGATCGTCAGCCCCGCCACACCCAGCAGGAGCGCGCCGACGACGGAGGCGATCACCATGGCCAGGGCATTGAGGATGTTGTTGCCGGCGATAATGCGCGAGAGATGCGTCTTGCTGCTGCGAGATTGGATCAGCGCATAGAGAGGCACGATGTAGAAGCCGCCGAACAGGGACAGGCCAAAGATGTCGAGCATCACCCGCCAGGCCCAGGGCTCGGCCAGAAAGGCCGCCGGGCCGATCAAACCGTCCCCGATGCCCGGATCGGCGGGAATGGCGAAGTACAGGTCGATGGCGAACACGCTCAAGCCGATCGAGCCGAAGGGCACGAGCCCGATCTCGACCTTCTGCCCGGCCAGGCGATCGCAAAGCATGGAGCCGACCCCGATGCCGATCGAGAAGGTGGCGAGCAGGAGCGTGCCGACGAGCTCGTTGCCGCCGAGGATCTGCAGCGTGTAGTTCGGGAACTGCGTGATGTAGAGCGCGCCGAAGAACCAGAACCACGAGATGCCGACGATGGACAGAAAAACCGCACGGTCCTCGCGCATAAAGCCGATTGACCGCCAGGTCTGAGTAAACAGATTCCAGTTGATGGTCAGGCCGGGATCCACCGGCGGCGTGGCGGGGATCCGGCGCGACAGCAAATAGCCCACCACGGCAATCAGAATGGACGCACCCGCGACCCACCAGGGCCCGCGGTCACCCAGGGCGATCAGCAGGCCACCGCCGATCGTGCCGAGAAGAATGGCGACGAAGGTGCCCATCTCGACGAGCCCGTTGCCGGCGACCAGCTCCTGCTCGTGCAGGTGCTGGGGCAGCAGGCCGTATTTGACCGGCCCGAAAAAGGCCGACTGGGTGCCAAGGAGGAACAGTACCGTCAGTAGCAGCCAGATATTACCGAGGATCAGAGCCAGGGCCGCCAGCACCATGATGACGATTTCCATCAGTTTGATCGTCCGGATCAGCCGGCTTTTCTCGACCTTGTCGGCCAGCTGGCCCGCGGTGGCCGAGAACAGGAAAAAGGGCAGCACGAAGAGGCCGGCAGCGAGGTTGATCAGGACATTGGAATCCATGCCGCCGGCGAGCTGCGCCCCGGAGTAGGCCAACAGCAGGATGAGCGCGTTCTTGAACAGGTTGTCGTTGAAGGCGCCGGAGAATTGGGTCCAGAAGAAGGGACCGAAGCGGCGCTGAGCGAGAAGCTTCAGGGGGCGATCAGGCGTCATCGGTCAGATTCGATTCCGGGCAGGCAGCCGATAGGGTAGCGCGAGCGAGACGCCGATGCAGCGTGCATAGACACCCCACATACGCCGGCGTATGGTACGCTCCGTTCTCTTTTTCCTACCGCCCCCAGGTGCTGCATGCCTCACTATCGCGCTCCCCTCGACGACTTCCGCTTTCTCTACAACGAATTCCTCGATCTCGATGCTCTGTCCGATCTGCCGACAATGGCCGAGGTCAATGCCGAGCTGATCGAATCGGTGCTCGACGAGGCGGCCAAGGTGACACAGGAAGTCTTTCAGCCCCTTAACGAGGTGGGCGACCGGATCGGCTGCCAGCACGACGGCAGCAACCATACGGTGGCCATGCCCGAGGGCTTCGGTGAAGCCTATCGGCAGTTCTGCGAGGCCGGCTGGTCCGGCCTGGTAGCCGACCCGGAATACGGTGGCCAGGGTCTTCCGAACTTCGTCGGCCTGGCCGTATCGGAAATGAAGAACGCCGCTAATCCGTCCCTCGCCGCCTACCCGGGTCTGACCCTGGGTGCCTACGAGGTCATTCATGCCTACGGAGCCGATGAGCTCAAGCAGACCTACCTGCCAAAAATGATCAGCGGCGACTGGACCGGCACGATGAATCTGACCGAGCCCCAGTGCGGCACCGACCTGGGACTGATCCGAACCAAGGCCGAGCCGAACGATGACGACAGCTTCGCCATCACCGGCACGAAAATCTGGATCACCGCCGGCGAGCACGACATGGCCGACAACATCATCCACCTGGTTCTGGCTCGCCTGCCGGATGCACCGGAAGGAACCCGTGGCATCAGCCTGTTTCTCGTGCCGAAGGTGCTGGTCAATGACGACGGCTCCCTCGGCGAGCGCAACGGCGTATTCTGCTCGAGCATCGAGAAGAAGATGGGCATCAAGGCCTCGGCAACCTGCGAGATGACCTACGAAAACGCCCGGGGCTTTCTCATCGGCGAGCCGAACCGAGGCCTGGCGGCGATGTTCACGATGATGAACGCCGCCCGCCTGGTGACGGGCATCCAGGGCCTTGGCATGGCTGAAGCAGCCTATCAGGCCGCCGTGGCCTTTGCCCGAGAGCGCCTTCAGGGGCGAAGCCTGGACGGCGCGAAAACGCCGGACAAGCCGGCCGACTCGATTCTGGTGCACCCGGATGTTCGGCGCATGCTGATGATCAGCCGGGCCCATATCGAAGGCGCTCGCGCCCTCGGCCTCTATACGGGCGTGCAGCTGGAAACCGAGCAACACCACCCTGACGAGGAAACCCGCAAGAAAGCCGGCTATTGGGTCGAACTCATGACGCCGATCATCAAGGCCCATTTCACCGACATCGGCTTCGAGGTGGCCAACCTGGGCATGCAGGTCCACGGCGGCGCGGGCTACGTCACCGACACGGGCGTGGAGCAGTTTGCCCGTGATGTCCGCATTACCCAGATCTACGAGGGCACGAACGGCATCCAGGCGCTGGACCTGGTCGGTCGCAAGCTGGTGGCCAATAACGGCGAGAATCTGAAGGCCTTCTTCGAGCCGGTTCAGGCCTTTCTGGCCGAGCATTCGGGTCAGGAGGCGGTTGCCGAATTCGTCCAGCCGCTCGCCGAGGCCGCGAAGGCGCTTCAGGAAACGACCGGCTGGGTGTATCAAAACATGGCCCGCGACCCGATCGAGGCCGGCGCCGCCTCCAGCGACTACCTGAAGCTGTTCGCCCTGACCGCCACCGCCTTCATGTGGGCACGCATGGCAGTGATTGCACAAGCCAAGCTCGATGCGGGCGAGTCCCAGGGCGGCTTCTACCAGGCCAAGCTCGACACGGCGCGCTTCTTCATGACCCGGATGCTGCCGGACCGCCTCGGCCTGGAAGCCAAGATCAAGGCCGGCGCCACCCCGATGATGGCCCTGGCCGACGACGCGTTTTGAAAAAAGGCAAAAAGGGTGAAGGGGCTAAAGGCTAAGGGCTCAGGGCTAAGGGCTAAGGCTTGGTTTACGCATAGGCGAAAAGCGGCACCATCTCGCTGGACTGAACCCTGAAACCTGAAACCGAGTATTTTCCTTCACCCTTTGACCGCTTCACCCCTTATCCCCTTATCCCCTTATCCCCTTATCCCCTTATCCCCTTATCCCCTTATCCCCTTATCCCCTTATCCCCTTATCCCCTTATCCCATTAGCCCTTCGCCCTTCGCCCTTCGCCCTTCGCCCTTCGCCCTTCGCCCTTCGCCCTTCGCCCTTCGCCCTTCGCCTTGAGCCTTTCGCTGTACAACAATTGTTATACTCAGGCCTCCTGCGATTGGAGACCCGCTATGCACAAGAAGCTGAAAGTCACGGCCATCGGCAATTCGACCGGCGTGATTCTGCCCAAGGAATTGCTGGAGAAGCTTCGCGTCGGGCGCGGCGATGAACTGATTGCGACCGAGACACCGGACGGTATCGTGCTGTCGGCCTAT
>JGI12109J20283_10602684_pt1 | contig 16892 bp, 16 predicted proteins | sample ElkSlonscriptome_12_FD_20283 | JGI IMG/M metagenome (IMG submission 20283)
CGCGCGCCGGGCCCTGGGCAAGCTCGACACGACGCTGGCCGCGAGCGAGCAACGGGACCTGCGTCTGGTCCTGTCCGCCGTTGCCGGCAAGACCAGTCAGCTGTTCGTGCTGATCGCCGCCTTCTATGTGGCCATGGTGCTCTCCGGCCTGGCCAGCCCGACGGTCAAGGATTGGCTCTGGACGCTGCTGGTCATTGCCTTCTACCTGCAACTCGGCGTCTGGGCCAACGCCGTCATGGTGGACTACATCACGCGCCGCCGCACCCGTCAGGAGATGCGCGATCCGTCGACCGTGACCGGCTACGGTCTACTGACGTTCTTCATGCGGGTCGGGATCTGGATCACCGTCGTGATCTCGCTGCTGGTCTACTTCAAATACCCGGTGGCTGGCCTGGTCGGCGCACTTGGGGTCGGCAGCTTGGCGATCGCCTTCGCCGTGCAGAACATCCTCGGCGATGTGTTCAGCTCCATGGCGATCATCCTCGATAAGCCGTTTCGCGTCGGAGATTTCGTCAAGGCCGGCGACACGGTCGGTACCATCGAGATGATCGGCGTGAAGACCACCCGCATCCGCAGCCTCTCGGGCGAGCAGGTGGTGTTGTCCAACAGCGACCTACTGAACAGCCGCATCCACAACTTCAAGCACTTCCGCGAGCGCCGGGTGTCATTCAGGATCGGCGTGGTCTATCAGACGCCAAGGGCGCTGCTCGAGCGCATCCCCGAGATGATTCGCCAGTCGATCGAGGAGCAGGACCCGACGCGCTTCGACCGCGCGCACTTCTTCGCCTTCGGCGACTTCTCCCTCAACTTCGAGATCGTCTACTACGTGCTGACGCCGGATTACGCCGCTTACATGGACATCCAGCAGGGCATCAACCTCGGCATCCATCGCCGCTTCGAGGAGGCCGGCATCCGCTTTGCCTACCCGACCCAGGAGGTGCTTCTGCGTCGTGCGCCCATGCCGGCGTCGGCTGTCACCAACGCGGCCCCGGGCCAGCCTGGGACGGGCTGATCTTTCGTTAGCCGGAGGCCTTGCAGAGCCTCATTGGACGTAAGCCCTCCGATGCGTCAGCGGCTAGTTGGCGGCCAGGTTGTTTTTGTAGATCTGGCCGTCCTTCATAATCACCACAAAGTTGTTGGCCGCATCGGCAACTAGGGAGAGATCCTCCAGGGGATCGCCGGCGACCAGCAGCAGGTCGGCGAGCGCGCCCTCTTCGACCACGCCCAGCGGTCCTTGGTAGGGATTGCGTGGGCGGGAGAGCGCGAGCAGCTCGGCATTGACCGAGGTTGCCATGCGCAGCGCCTCGGCTGGGGTGTACCAGCGTTCCATCACCGCCAGCTTGGCGCCCTGGCGGGTGGCGTTCTTGGCATTGAACAGGATGTCGGTGCCCCAGGCGGTCTTGATGCCGAATTGCTTCGCCAGTTGATAGGCACGATCGGTTCCTGCATACATGGTGAGCTGCTTGATGCGGTTCGCCGAGCCCTCCGGATACGGCGAGGGCTGGTCGTCGATGAAGGGTTGCAGGCTCCACCAGAGATCATTCTCGGCAATCAGCCGTGCAGTGTCCTCGTCGATCAGTTGGCCATGGTCGATGCACTTGACCCCGGCCTCGATCGCTTGGCGTACCGCGTGTGGGGTGTATGCGTGCACGGTCACATAGGTGCCCCAATTCTCAGCTGCCTCGACTGCGGCGCGCAGCTCGGCCACCGTGTACTGGGTTACATCTAGCGGATCGTAGATGGAGGCCACGCCGCCGCCGGCCATCAGCTTGATCTGCGACGCTCCCAGGGCGAGCTGCTCTCGCGCGCGCTGGCGCACCGCATCAGGGCTGTCGGCGATGACCGCCGCGCCCACCTTCTCGCTGTAGGAGAAGGCGCTGGGCGCGGCGGGCAGCTCAGTGGGCAGGCGGAAATCGCCATGGCCGCCGGTCTGGGAGATGAAAGCGCCGGCCGGCCAGATCCGCGGCCCCGGCACCAGCCCCGCGTCGATCCCGCGCTTGAGCCCGAACACCGGGCCGCCGAGATCGCGAATGCTGGTGAAGCCGCGCATCAGCATATCGTGGGCGGCGCGGGTGGCGGCTACGTTGATGAAGCCGATATCACTCGTGAGCAGCGTCTTCTGGGACAGCGTCGCGTACATCACGTGGGTGTGGGCATCGATAAGCCCCGGCATCAAGGTGCGACCGTCGCCGTCGATGCGCGTCAGGTCGACGTCTGCTGGCAGCTCCAGTGGCTCGGCGGAAATCGCAGCGATGCGATTGCCAACCACCAGCACCTCCATTGGCTCAGTGAGTTGCTCGGCACGCCCGTCGAAGACGCGCACTTGGTCGAACAAAACAGCGGTTCGGGCGGTCGCTGGGTTATTGGGCCTGGCCGAAGGTTGGACTGTTGTCTCGGCTGGGATAAGCATGGTGGTCGCGAGCAGAGTGAGGGTCAATAGCAGTCTGGCGAACATGGAAGACATGAGGGTTGCGTACGACATTCCCGCTGCCCGACCTAATTGATGGTTGCAGAAGTATATCCCAGACGGCTCGCTGCGACACGCCGCGCGGACATCCGTGTCAGCTCAACGGCGGGATCTCTCCCGCCGACGGTTGCGGCAACCCGTATGCGATGACTTTCGGCACGATTAATACAAACCGACAAGCCATTTACGACGGGTTAACCGGGGACCCGCACGAGCTTGCGGATCGACGCATTGGATCGCATCCTGCCAGAATGGCGGACATACTTGCCGATCGTGTGATTTGGACGCTCAAACCGGTGTTCCTTTCACCCTTTGTCCTTTGTTTCCCTCTTGATTCTTCGCTATCCTTGAGACGTTGGCTAGTATTGGCTGCTGATTTGCACCGGTGCCAAGCCGTTCGACCTGTTACTGCTCGAGGACGATCTCGGCTTCTTCCCCGCCGGGCATCCTGATGGCCATCTTGCCACGATGCTGACTCTAGGCTTGCACCCTCACGCCAATGCCGAACTTGCCGCGACCTGATGAAACCTTGATCCAACGGCATCTGCGCGAAGTGAACGGCTATATCTCTGGGATCTGGTCAAGGCGGATAAGGCTGGTGATGTCCTGCTCGAGGTCTCGGACGCGGTGCGCCCCAGCCTGCTCGAGATTATGGATCGCGGCGACCTCAAGACCGCTGCTGAGGAACTGGATGCCGATGAACTCGCCGACCTGATCCCGGAGCTGCCGACGGATCTCGCACGAGAGGTCTTGACCGCGCTCGGTCAGCGCGAGCAAACGCGGGTTCGCGAGGCGATGTCCAGCGCCGAGGGGACGGTCGGCGCCTTGATGGACTTCGATCTGGTCACCGTGCGCGAGGACGTGACACTGGGGGTCGTGACGCGCTATCTGCGGCGCTTCGATGCGCTGCCTGATCACACCGACAAGCTCTTCGTGATCGATCGCGATCAACGCTTGCGGGGCAACCTCACGCTCGAGGCGCTGCTGATCAACGAGCCGGAGACCCGCGTTGGCGCGGTGATGCAGACCAGCGGGCTGATCCTATTTCGCGCCGAGGACGAAGCCTGCGAGGCGGCGCATGCGTTCGAGCGCTACGATCTCGTCTCGGCGCCGGTCGTCGACAAGGGGCGGCGCCTGGTTGCCCGGCTCACCGTCTCGGATGTGGTCGACTACATCCAAGCAGAGAATGAGGCCGAGATCCTCAGCCAAGCCGGTCTAGAGGAAGAGGAAGACATCTTCGCGCCGATTCTGCGGTCGGTGAGGAACCGCTGGTCCTGGCTGGCGATCAATTTGGTCACGGCGGTGGTCGCCTCGCGCATAATCGATCTGTTCGAGGGCTCGATCGCCCAGTTGGTGGCGCTGGCCGCCTTGATGCCGATCGTTGCCGGCATCGGCGGCAATGCGGGCAACCAGACCATCACCATGATCGTGCGCGCGATCGCCATGGGCCAGGTACAGCCCTCGGCTTGGCGGCGGCTGATCGTCAAGGAGCTGGGCGTCGCGCTGATTCTATTGTGAGACAGTCCGGACCTGTTACTGGGAAACTGGTGATGCATCTTGGCTAGAGCACTCAGCCCTCGGGCTCGAGACGCTCAATCTGCCTCGAAAGACGCCAAGGCGCGACTCGACGCATCGAACAAGACCAGCTCCGTTTCGTTCAACAGCGCGGATCGCGTCTCTTGCAAGGCTTGCATGAAGGGCATCTCATGCGTCTCGCCTTCGCATGCCATGCGCGTCATCGCCATTTTCGAGAATGCGATTGCAATGCCGCCCGCTTCATTCGGCTTGCCCTTATCCAAGCGCACGTCTCCAAAGAAGCGATTGCAACCGCTGAAGCCCTGAATACGCTGCTCGGACTCGACAAACTCCACATGGATCGGCTGCTCGCGCGCAACGACGGGTTGCCCGTTTAAGGCCGTCAAGCGCCATGTTGTACCATAGAGGGAAGCGCCTGGCTCTGGGGTATCCACCGCATCGACTTCTTCTTGTATCTTATGTAGTTGGTATCGCTCCGCGAGGTTTCCCCGAATCCGCTGCCCGGATTGATCCAATTGCCAGAGTACATTCTCGCCGACGAAAAAGGCCTTGGCATCCGGTCCGTCCTGGCTCAATCGCACGACCTGGCCGCGATCATCCCACACGAAGCGCCCAGCTTCGCGGTGCCAATCCTCCGAACGCCCCAGGTAACGGGTTCTGAGGACATAATGCCCATCTGCCGACAAGGTCAGCTCCGTTTCAATGGCCTCACAGTCGGCGCAAGGTAGGCGCCCGACATAGCGCCCGTCCCAATCGAGCGCACTGCGGCTGGAATCGGGATAACTCGGAGCCGCCGACGGCATCGGCTCCGCCGCAGTCGACACGCAAAAACCGACCAGAAGCGCTGCTGCGCTCAACAGAATCACGCCAAACTGCATGATTGTCTCCTTAATGGAATCCCGGTAATGTTTCCTGGACGCTACCAGAATTCCCTGAAGATTGAAAGAGAGCCCAAATTCGTCCACATGTTCTATGTTGAGAAAGAGAAAGAAGGCTCGGCGGTTCGGTGACATGCCCGACTGTGGCTACTTATTGATCGCTATTGATAGAACCTGATCGTCGTGACGTCGCTTCGAGAGATCAATTCGGCTTATCGGACCGCCTGGGGCTTCCTGGTTCCCTTCACGTTGGTCCACATGGCGCTGAGGCTCCTCGCGGCCGCTGTGATTCTGCCCGCTTCTGGATTGGTACTTGCCGCAGCGCTCTCGATCGCTGGCCAGGCGGCGGTGACCGACCAGGACATCGCGCGTTTCCTGCTCACACCGGCCGGGTTCATTGGCGCCTTGGCGATGGTTGGCTTGACGATCATCGCCAGCGTGCTGGACCTGGCGGTGATGACCAACACCCTGCGTCGTGGTGAGCGGCGCGCGAGCGCGGCGCTGATCTCCGGCGTGTCGCTGGTGATGGCGCGTTTTACCGCACTGTTCCGTCTTGGCATCAGGCTCACCCTGCGCCTGCTGCTACTCGCCGCACCGTTCCTCCTCGCCGCCGCTAGCGCGGCTTGGGTCTTGCTCAGCAACTATGACATCAATTACTACCTGACCTACCGCCCACCCGAGTTTCTGATCGCTGGTGCCCTCATCGGCTTCCTCGCGCTGGCGCTCACCGCCCTGATCGTGGGGCAGCTGGCGCGCTGGGCGCTCGCGCTGCATTTCCTGCTGTTCCAGCAGGCCTCGCCCAAGGCTGCCCTGGCACGCAGCGCGGCAGCGCTCCGTGATCAGCAACTGGCCGTGATCAGTCGGCTACTGGCGTGGGCCCTAATCCGCATTGGGCTGGCAACACTCGTCGGCACGCTCGGCGGGCTGTTGATTGGAGGCGCCCAAGAGGCCTTCGAGCTACACCTGCGGCTCATCGTCGTCTCCACCCTGACCATTCTGGCCGCCTGGTGGCTCGCCGATGCGATGGTGTCGGCCCTGGCGAACGGGGCGCTCGCGGCGCTGCTGGACGGACTCTATCAGCGCCTTGCCAGGGAGCCGACTTGCGGCAGCGCGCCGATCGACAGCGAATCAAGCCAGGGGCGCACCCTGGCGATCCCGCTGTTGCTCGCAATCGCCGCCACACTGATTCTCGGGGGCGTCGGCTTGGTCGGTGATCGGCTTGAGCGCGTTGGGGTCGAGCGCCGCGTCGAAATCATCGCCCACCGCGGGGCCGCCGCCACGCGGCCGGAGAATAGCCTCGCAGCGGTGCAAAAGGCCCTGGAGGATCAGGCGGACTGGGTCGAGATCGATGTACAGGAAACGGCCGACGGGGAGGTGATTGTCGCCCACGATCGCGACTTCATGAAACAGGCCGGCCTCAATCTCAAGGTCTGGAACGCCACGCTGACCGATTTGGCCGATATCGACATCGGCACCTGGTTCGACTCCGCCTATGCCGGGGAGCGCCCACCAACGCTGCGTCAGGTGCTATTGGCCGTCAAGGGCCGCGGCCGCGCACTGATTGAGCTCAAGTACTACGGCCATGACGTGGAATTGGAACGGCGAGTGGCGCGCATCGTCGATGAAACCGGAATGCGCCGCCAGGTCGCGTCCATGTCGCTCGAGCGCGCCGGGGTAGAAAAGATGCAGGCGCTGCGCCCGGACTGGCCACATGGGGTCTTGGCCGCAAGGGCGATCGGCAATCTCGCGGCGGTGAAGGCGGATTTCCTCGCGCTCAACACCGGCCAGATCACGCTAGGTCTGATCCGCCAAGCCCAGGCGCAAGGCAAGAAGGTCTATGCTTGGACGGTGGACGAGCCTGTGACCATGGTGCGCCTGATCTCCATGGGCATCGACGGTCTAATCACGAATGATCCCGCCTTGGCCCGGGCCGTGATGGAAAGCCGCAATGAGCTTGCGACGGCGGAACGCCTGATTCTGTGGCTCACCGACCAGTTCGATTTCGATCGCCTGGAACTCAGCGCCGATGTAGCCGATGCCTAGCCCGGATCCGTCACCAGGTCCCTGATGACGGATCCGGGCAACGCCGCCGACGCGGAGCCGGCCGCGTGCCAGATGCAAGAGGTAACTCGAAGGCCACGACCGTCCGACCTTCCTCCTGATGTAGAAGACGTAGCCGTAGTAGTCCTTAGTCTGGCCGTGATTACGAGTAAACTGACGAGTAAGGTTCCGTTCCCGTACACCAGCCGCCCGCACCGCCAAGATTGCCACCATCGCGGCCATGGATGCGACCCGTCTCGGGTGCATCGGCGACGGCGTACGCGCAGAGGTTCTCGGGCGACTCCGCGGCCACCTCGGCATTGATCCAGCTCCTTGACGCTAGGCTATGCGGGCGAAGCGCCTGTCGACGGTGTAGAGCGGCGCGTCGCTGGCAGCCACCTCCGCCGGCGCCGCGATCCTTCGGGATCGTGCTGAGCGCCCTCGCCCTCCTGACCACCGCCGCGGCCGTCCGCCTGCGTGCCCTCTGGCTGCGGATCGCGGTTGCGTTTGCAAGATTGACCGAAATGCTCCTGAAATCGGCTGCAACGACCCCACTTACCGTTCACGAGGCGCCGAAACCGGCTTACCAGAGCGGCGTCATCCAACTCAGTTTCGACGTATAAAGCAATAGAGGTTTCGATATGAACCTGGCCAAGAACGTGGGCAAGCAAGATCGCAACATCCGCTTCGCCGCAGGCGGAGCCGCGATCCTGATCGGACTCTTCACAGGCCTGTGGTGGTTGGACATCGTCGGGCTCATTCTGCTCGCGACCGCCTACTTCGGCACCTGTGTCGCCTACCTCCCATTCGGTTTCAGCACCGCGAAGGAAACTACGACTGATGGAGGTCATTGACGTCGCGTCATGCTAGAGCGTTGTTGCCCCCAAACTGAGGGCCCAACGAGGTTCCATCTCAGCAGACTGAGCCGGGACAACCGGTGACTTGATCCCCGCTCACTCATGCTGGGCGGGGATTCTCCCATGCTTTTCACGTCTGGACGCCAAGCCCACTCCCGACAGCCACCCGCTCGAAACGCTATTCCGAGCGCGTCAGGTCGCGACTGACGGTGACTGATTGGCGCTCACTGATTGGCAGTCCTGTCTAACCGGCAGAGGTTGCTTGCTGTCGGTGCCTGTATCCACCATCGCAGTGTCGACCGGTCGTTGCTTCATCAGGTCCAAGCCGGTGCCTTCGAACCCGCCTCGGGCGGCAACAGCTGGGCCGCTGCGGATGCCTGGGTGGCGCGCGTGGGGGCCAGGCCGAGGCTGCATCGCCAGAGTGGCACGAGATGACAGACCTCCTGAGCGGAGCGGACTATCATTAAACCAGCTGCGCGATTTTCACGGCAGCTGGGCTAATCGCCGCGGTGGCGGCTGGGGTGGTAGCTGGATCAACAACCGCTAACCGCATCGGTGGCCAAGGCAATCACCCGTCGGGAGGGCGCAAATGCCTGATGCGACGAGCCCGCCGGCGGATTCGATCGTCTAAGCCGAATGGAGCCCGCTCATCGCAGAGATGTTCGCAAATACCGTCAGCATCTCGCTGGACTACCCGAACCTGTACCGTCGGCTGCCTGAGCGCGGCCCGGAGCACTATGACGCCGTCTGGGCGCGCAAGGTCGAAATGGCGCGCGCGGCGGGCATCGACGTCAAGGTGATCGCCGTGCCCAACCGGGCGACGCTCGCAATCGGCGCCGAGCGCTTCTATGAGCACCTGGTCAATGATCTTGGCGTGACCGATTTCCAGATCAACACGCTTTTCCCCGGTGGCGAGGCCAACGCGGCAAAGCTCGACCTGGCGCTGAACGTCGCCGAGCTGGCCCGGTTCCACGGCCAGCTGGCCGACATCTGGCTCGAGCGCGGCGCCGATCAGGGGGTGCGCATCGGGCCCTTTGATCAGCTGATCGACTACTTCGTGCATCGCGAGGCCTCGCTTCCCTGCATCTGGAGCCAGAACTGTGCCGACGAGTTCATCGCCATCGACGCCAGGGGCCATGTCGCGCAGTGCGACTGCTGGGTCACCAGCTATCCGGAGTTCCGTTTCGGGAACCTTCTCGACTGCGAAGACCTCGCCACGCTATTGCGCGACAGCCGAGCCCGTCGGCAATTCTCCGAGCGCCCTGTAGGGCTTGTGCAACAGGACTGCATCGACTGCGACTACCTGGCGTTGTGTCACGGCGGCTGCCCGGTGCGCACCTACAGCGTGCACGGGACTCTATTCGACAAGGACCCCTACTGGGAGCTCTACAAGACAGTATTCCGACACATCGAATACCGTGCGACGCAGCTGGCGAGTGTCGGCGCGCTGGCGCCCTGAGACGATTCTGCCATGCCCTGGGCGCAAGGCGTGTGCAATACTATGCGCCCAGATTGGCTTTACGACGGAGAACCAGCAATGCGAAAACTCATGAAGACAATGCTCGGCTATGCGCTGTTTGGTGCCCTTTCCGCCCAACCGGTTCTGGCAGTTCAGGATGAGGACATCCAGTTCGATACCACGGAAGATCTTTTCCAAGTCTGCTCAGTCCCCGCCGGCGCACCCGAGAGCATCTCGGCATCATTTGCTTGCCGGGCGTTTATCGAGGCGACCGTTCAGTATCACGACGCGGTGACAGACCGTCAGAACCTCAAGCGCTTGATTTGCTACCCCAAGGGCGCAACGATCGCCGATGGACAGGAGGCCTTTCTGGCGTGGGCGAAGAAGCATCAGCAGGATGCGAAAATGATGAACGAAATGCCCGTGGTGGGCCTGGTGAGGGCGCTGGCTGGGCGCTATCCATGCCGTTGAAGAGCCCCTTTTGCAGGGGCGCCCTGCACTCTACTGACCTCTTAGGAAAAGCATCATGAAAAGCCTACTCGTACCGACCGCCCTAGTGTCCATGCTCTTTGTCGCCGGTTGCGGGACGACCACGGGCGAGCGCGCCGGAAGCGCTTCGCTGATGGGGGCCGCAGGCGGTGCCGCCATTGGCTCACTGAGCGCCAACGCCGGCGCTGGCGCATTGATCGGAGCGGGCGCCGGGGCGCTTGGCGGCTACCTCTACGATCAGCACGAGAAAGGGAATATCGACTAACGATCATGGGGCGAGCCGAGCCACCCCGGACGATGAAATGTCGTCTCGCCCCTGATCCTTCCCTCACCCCAACCCTCTCCCGGAGGGCGAGGGAGCGAACGCTGCGCGAATTTCATCGTAAGCGTCGGCCAAGCAGAGGTCCAGCGCTTTGCTGAGCCTCGCCGTCCTCGCACAATGGCTCTGCAACCTCGCGGCTCTCAGGTGACCCAACCTGCTGGTGCGGAGCCTTGTCGGCCGGCTAAATGGACAATCTTGGCTATAGCGCTAATGGGCAAGGGATAAGCCGGCAGCGAAGATAAGGAGGCTCGCTTAGTGCGCTGGGGGAGCGAACATCAGGCCGCCCTCATTCCATAGTGCGTTGAGTCCGCGTTGCATCTTGAGATCGGATTGGGCGCCGAGATTGCGATCGAAGACCTCGCCGTAATTGCCGACCTGGGCGATCACCCGCTGGCTCCAACCGGCCTCGAGGCCGAGCGACTTGGCGGTTCTTCCATCCTTGTCCAGCAGGAGCCGGACGTCTTCGCTCTCTGCCTGTTCGGCGGCGCGCACCACATTGGCCGACGTCAGACCGAGCTCCTCGGCATCGATCAGCACGAACAACGTCCAGCGGACAATATCGAGCCACCTCTCATCGCCCTTGCGCACGGCCGGGCTCAATGGCTCTTTCGAAATGATCTCGGGCAGAATGCGGTGGGAACGCGGGTCCGACAGCGTGGCGCGCAGGGCGTGCAGCTGGGTTTGATCCGTCGTGAGCGCCATACACTTACCGGACAGATAGGCCTGTTGCGCCAGGGCTAGGGTGTCGAATCGCACCAGGTCAAGCGCCATGCGGTGACGTGCAAAGTAGCGTTTCGCATTGTCAAGACTCGTCGAATTCGCGAGCGCGCAAATCGGCTTGCCGCTCAGTTCGAGGGTGCTCATCAGAGCCGTCTCGCGGGGCACAATGAACCCCTGACCGTCAAAGTAGAGCACGCCGACGAAGGTCATGCCGTGGCTCAGGTCCCGCAACAAGGTCCAAGTCGTGTTGCGGGCGAGCAGGTCGATGCGGTTTTGTGCCAGCGCGTCCAGTCGCTCAGCGGTGGCTAAGGGCACGAACCTGACCTTATCGGCACCGCCCAGGGCGGCGGCCGCGACGGCCCGGCAGAAGTCCACGTCGAGCCCACTCCATGCGCCGCCCTCGTCCTGGTGGGACAGGCCCGGAATCTCCCCATTGACCCCGCAGCGTAGCAGACCGCGTCCCTGGATTGCGTCAAGGGTATCGCCGGCGTCGGCCAACGCCGGCGAGCTTGCGAGCAGCAGCGCCACCAGCGCTGCGATGCCAAGTTTCATGCAACTCTCCTGAAGTCAATCGTTTGCGGGCCGAACAACGGCTGGCGTTACCAGCTGAGAAGAGTCCACTGGGGAACACGCTGCTCGATCCCGCTGAAACCCCGGTTCATTGCCATATCCCCAGAGCCGTCGTCATCGACGAGGTAATAGGGCGCCCCGACCGTCGGCGTGATCTTCATCATGTAGAGTTGACCGTTGACGCGATACTCCTCGACGACCCGGTTGTCATGCTCTTTCAGCGTGACCGCGGGTGCATAGTCAGCTTCTTTGACGCTTAGATCGAGATCGGCGAGGGCCTGACCGGAAGTCTCAGGAGCGCTCAGGAAGGCGGTGAGGCTCAGGGGTATCAGTCTCAGGAACCGCGTCACAGGCATGTCCAGGAAAGCCCAAACCTAGGATTGTACTACGCCATCGAGACCAAAGAGGGCCGCTCCGCGGCGTCGGCTAGATGGCTCGCGCGAGCGGCCCGGAGAGGCCTCAGGATGGCGTTCTGTGGCAAACACGCTGGTGACTTGGACCCCGCCAGCTGCGACCGGCGGGGCACCGAACGATGTGTCACTCGACCTTGGCAGCCACCGCACTGACATAGGTCAAGCTGACGGTGTCACCTTCACTGACTTCTGCGAGCAGCTCAGGGTCTTGCACGTTGACGGTGACGGTGCGTTGGGGACCACGGATGGTCACCGTCGATGCAGCGTTGTCGATCGCCTCAACGATGCCGGTGACGGTCATGGTCTCTTCGATGCGGCCGGCTGGCCGCTGACTCGATTCGCGCTCGACATCGCGGGTCACCACGGCGCCTGGGGTGCCGCCAGCACCCTTCTGCAAATCCACGGCGACTGCCTCGAGATAGGAGATCGTGAGCTGGTCGTTGATCTTGATCTCGTCGAGCCGCTTGACCTCCGAAGGGACGTGGATGACCTGGAAATCGCCCTCGGGCGTGCGGATGGTCAGCATCCGCTTCTCCGTGTTGACGACCATAACCTTGCCCTTAATCTCGCCCATTGCCGCACCGGCGGCCACCGGAGTCTCCTGAGCCAGCGCAGTGATGCCCAGCGAGGCAGAGGCCAGGCAGAGCGTGCCAATCAAGGGTAGCCAGACAAATCGCTTCATGATCGTCTCCAGTTTATCGTTTACGGCTGCGCCCGGAATTGAGCTAGCGAAGCTTAGACAAGAAACCCCCACCGAACAAGCGAGACCGAATCTCCAGCCCGCAATGCGTCCAGCGGAGGCGAACAGATCAGGGTTGTGCCAAACTGCCTGCTAGCGGCTCCACATCCGTGGGCCAGGCTCGATCCCGCTGCGTGCCCGAACCGGGATGGCGTTGAGATGCTCTGCTGGGCTCCCTGTGGGAGACTAGACTTGCGTCGCAGAAGGGCTGTCCGATCCAGCAGGGCGGCTCGAGAAGATAAGGACGGAAGATGGCGTCGGCCTTTAGCAGTTGTTACCTGGGCTGCCCTGCGTCCAACGGAGACGCTTCAGAGCAGGCATACCGACCCGCAATGGCAGCTCCTGGTCTGATCAAATTAGGCCCTTGGCCGATCGGGCAGACATTGACTGCGCTAGCCAAGAGACTGCCCGCCGCTCGGGGTTTTCTCTGGATCAGTTTCCGATCGCTGGCCATCGGGCTTATCCCGGTCACCTTCTTGCTCCTGCTTGCACAGGCCGCGTGTGCCTTGGCACTACAAGGGCCAGGTAGCGAGGGCGAGAGTCCCGCAACGCCGATACAGGTCATCGATGGCCACGTCACGCGTCCTGGTGTGCAGCTGTATCGCGTCGCGTCGCTGAACAAGGGGCAAACGCTCTCCATCCGCGTGCGGACCCTATCCGGTCACCTCGACCCCCTGGTCGCCCTGCTCCAACCGCAAGCGAGGCTCGATGAGCTTGAACCGGGACCCTTGCGAAACCTGATTGCAAAACTCTCCAGAGACCAGCACCCAATCGATGTCTCGCGGACCGTCTGGGACCGCTACGCCCTGGCCTGGAACGACGACTACGAGGGGCACTACTATGCGGCGCTGCGCACCGAGATCCCCGCCGACGGAGACTATTGGCTGGCGGTTGGGAGCTCACTGGTTCGGCCCTCCTTGGGGGCTTACCGTCTCGTCGTCGGTATCGATTCGCCGACCGTCCTCACCGGCCGTGAGTCGAGTACTGGTCCGGCATTCGTCTTCGCCGATCAGGAGACGGGTGTCGTCGCAGGGGCGATCGCCTCGGTGTCGGATGAGCTCAAGACCGACCAACCGCGGCGTTTCTACCATCTCGCGGAGATGGCGGCCGGTCAGACCTTCTACGCGCACGCGCGGGCGCTCGACGGTGATCTCCGACCGGTCCTGACGCTCTACGACCAGACCGACAAACCGGTCGCCTACGGCAATTTCGCGGCGACCGACGAGGAGGCGAGCCTACGCTATGAGCTGCCCCGCAAAGCCTCTGGTTTTCGGCTCCGGATCGCGACCGATGGGTCGGCGGAGCTGGCCACCGCGGGCCGCTACCGGCTGCTGATGGGACTAAACGCGCCCGAGGTCCTGCGCGGCAAGGGCGAACCGACCGGGCGGGACATGCTGCGCGAACCCATCCCCGTGCAGATCGGGGTAAAGTTGCAGCAGATCACTGAGGTCGATCAGCGGGCCGAGAACTTCGGCGTGGTGGCCAGCCTCGCGATGCGCTGGAAAGATCCCGCCCTGGCGTTCGATCCTGAGACAGCCGAGGATCGCTTCCAAGTCTACTCCGGCGATGCATTCGGCGCGGAAATGAGCCGACGTGGACTGCTCTGGCCGCAATACACGATCGCCAATCAGCAAGGCAATCGTTGGGTACAAAATCGCGTCGTCGCCGTTCGACCCGACGGCGAGGCCATTTACCTCGAGCGTTTCTCCACCACACTACAGGCACCGCTTTTTGACTTCCGCGATTTCCCGTTCGATGAACAGGACTTCTTTATCCGGGTCGAACTGATCGCTCCCGAATGGATGTTCAGGTTCGAGGAGGCCGAAGGCTATAGCGAGGTCGGCGAGAAGCTCGGCGAGGAGGAATGGGTGGTCCTCAGTTCCGACACCAGCGTGACGACTGGGTCGATCCTGCAGAATCCCGTCTCGCGCTTCAATTTCGAGTTCGAGGCGAAACGGCACATCGATTACTACGTCTTCCGCATCCTCTTCCCATTGGGTGTGATCATCGGTGTCTCATGGGTGCTGTTCTTCCTCAAGGACTACGCGAAGCGGGTCGATGCGGCCGGAGCAAATCTCCTATTGTTTATCGCCTTCAACTTTGCCATTTCGAACGACCTGCCGCGCTTGGGGTACCTGACCTTCCTCGATACGGTGCTGATCAGCGCCTTCCTCGTTACCGCCGTTGTGCTGATCTTGTCGGTTTACCTGCGTCGCCGCGACATGCAAGGACGGCAAAGGTTCGTCGCAAGCGTCGACCGCTACGTGATCATCCTCTATCCGTTGGCCTACCTTCTTACGATCGGCCTCGTCACCCTCCTCTTCCAGTGAGGATCTTCGCCGCCCAACCGGATCTGTGACTATGAAAAATCCAACCATTGAGGCACTGATCGCGATCGGCGCGGCGCTGCTGGTCGCGGCCGGCGTTGCCTGGGCAGGCAGCCAAGGCGGCTTCACCGTCTGGGGTGTGCCGCTCTTCGCACTCGCCTGCATGGTCGCCTTTGCCATCCAATGGGCCGTTTTCGTGCCATCCTATCGGGCCCAGACCGAGCACTGGTACGACCTCACCGGCAGCTTGACCTACCTGACAGTCGTCGTCGGCACGCTGCTCCTGGCAGCGCGTTTCGACGCCCGCTCCGTCCTCCTCGTCGTCCTCGTCTCCGTCTGGGCGGTCCGGCTTGGCAGCTACCTCTTTAGACGCGTCAAGAAAAGCGGCGCCGACACCCGCTTCGACGACATCAAGCCATCGTTCGCGCGTTTCTTGATGGCGTGGACACTCCAAGGCCTCTGGGTCTTCCTGACCTTGAGTGCCGCGTTGGCCGCCATGACCAGCGAGATCACACCATCGTTAGGCATTATCGGCTGGGCCGGGGCAGTCGTCTGGGCTTTGGGCTTCGCCGTCGAGTCCGTCGCCGACATACAAAAGCAGCGCTTCCGTGCAGACCCGGCGAACAAGGGGCGCTTCATCGCGTCCGGGCTTTGGGCCTGGTCCCGGCACCCGAACTATTTCGGTGAGATCGTCCTCTGGGTTGGCATCGCCATCATCGCCCTACCGGCGCTGTCCGGTTGGCAGTACGTAACGCTGATCTCGCCCTTGTTCGTCTACTTGCTCCTGACCCGCGCCAGCGGTATTCCGATCCTGGAATCACGCGCCGACGAGCGCTGGGGCAGCGATCCGGACTATCAAGCCTATAAGGCGAGAACCCCAGTGCTGTTTCCGCAACCGCCGGGCAGGCACGACTGAGCCACCGTCCTAACGATCATGGGGCGAGCCGAGCCACCCCGGGCGATGAAATGTCGTCTCGCCCCTGATCCTTCCCTCACCCCAACCCTCTCCCGGAGGGCGAGGGAGCGAACGCGCTACGCGAATTTCATCGTAGTAGCCGTCCTGACAATGCGAAAACCGAGGTTGCCGTAACGGAATTTGGGATCCCTTCCATCTCGACAGGTCGCCCGGAAGTCATCTGCGTCGCTGTTCCGCCACCCCCCGCCGCGGCGCACGCGCAATTCGCCCTCGCTCGGGCCGGCCGGATCCGCGGCAGGCGAGCGGGGGTAGTAGTCACCCGCATACCAGTCGGCACACCACTCAAGTACGTTGCCGCTCTGATTGTAGGTCCCGTAGCCTGAGACGCCACGCGCATAGCCGGTCACAGCGCAGGTCATCTCCCGGCCACTACTCGCGCTGTTGCGGCAGCGGCCGGGATCCCAGCCTTCGCCCCAGGGATAGATCAAACCCTTGGGGCCGCGCGCGGCCTTCTCCCATTGCGCCTCGCTCGGCAACTGGCCGCCGGCCCACTCCGCATAGGCGCGGGCGTCCTCCCAACTGACGCAGACGACTGGATGATCGAAGAAGCCAGGCGGGACACGCAGGCCCTCCCAGCGTGGGGGCGCACCGGTCCAGTTCGACTCGTTCGGGGGACGGTTCCGCGTCTGCCCGACGAAACGGGCGTACTGGTAGTTCGTAACAGCGAACACGCCAACCCAGTAGCCGGAAAGAGCGACCTGGTGCCGGGGGCGATCCCCCCGCGCATCGTCGCCGATCTCGACCTCCCCTGCCGGGATATAGACCATGACCGAGAGGTCCTTGGGATTGATGGCGATGCGGTTGCGTAAGTCCTCGCACATCCAACCGCGCAAGATCTCGTCTGGGGATAGCATCAAGGGGTACGCCCGTGGTTGAGGCCGAGGCGATGCGAAGGCGCCGCCAGGCAGTGCCGCAGGTGATACGCTCGCAATCTCCAATGGCACCCTGTTAGGCGCTCAGCCGGCCGCGATGGTTCCGGCTGGTCGCCCACGCCACTGCACTGGTTAGTATCAATCGTCCCGAAAGTAATCGGAGGCGGGTCGCTGCGACCGTCGGCGGGAGGGATCCCGCCGTCGAGCTGACACGGACGTCCTTGCGG
>JGI12109J20283_10434422_pt1 | contig 16890 bp, 12 predicted proteins | sample ElkSlonscriptome_12_FD_20283 | JGI IMG/M metagenome (IMG submission 20283)
CGCGACACGTGCCGAATAGACCGATCCGAAGACCTGCGGGTAGGTGAGCAGCGAGTGATCACGACCCAGCTTGAAGACCGTCGGAATCAGGAGCACGGCGGCGAGCCACGCGCCGATCAGGCCGGTGAACAGCATCCACGATCCGCTGAGTCCCATCGCGAATCCCAGACCGCCGAGACCGATCGAGAAGCCACCGCCGACGTCGGTCGCGACCACCGACATGCCGATGTGCGTGCTGCCCATGCCGCGGCCGCCGACGTAGTAGTCGTCCTGATCGGAGTTGCGACGCAGGAACCACAGCCCGACGCCGAGCATGGCGATCAGGTAGACGACGAGAAGCGTGGCGTCGATCCAATGCATGGAGGATCAGCCGGCAGACTTCGGATCGTAGCGCATCTCTGCATACTTGCTCGTGAAACCGATCCGCTCGTACAGGCGCTTGGCTGGATTGTCGTACTCGACGTGGAGCTTGACCGGGCCGTCGGCTTCGTTCAGAGCGAAGTCGATGATCTTTCCGCCCAATCCCTTGCCCCGCATCGACGGGTCGACGGTGACGAAGAGCAGGATCCAGCTCGGTACATAGCCCTTCATGCCGGTGTTCAGCATCGCGAGCGCGCCGGCGAGCTTGCCGTCGTGTTGAGCGAGGATCAGGTAGCCGCCTTCGCCCTTCTCACTCGAGAACAAGTAGTCGAGGGCCTTCTCGACGTCCTGGAGCGTGTCGTTGTAGGGCTCCATCGTCTCGTGGAAGAACTGCGCGAGTTGGGCGCGGGGAGCCCAGTCGGGTAGGTCGGCTTCGTGGTCGACACGGAGCATTGCGGCGTCCATGGATTTCTCCTCGGTCGGAAGGCGCGAGTCAGACCTCTTCGGCCTCGGTCTCGCGGTCCAGGATGGGCGGCAGGTCGACGCCGGCGTCGTCATCGTTCATCTCGTCGGAGAAGGTGTCGACGCTGGGTGTCACCACCTTGTCGATGTAGCGGCTGAGCATCAAACGAACGAGCGCGCCGTACGACGGACGGAATTTGATCGTGTCCCCGACCCTCACGTCGGTCTCGTCGCTTCCGACGCTCACCACGGTGAGGTCGCTGCTCGCCCCGACGATCTTGTGCTCGGGATCGAGAGGCGTGAGACCGGCGACCTCGGTGTCGACCTGACCGACCGTGCACAGGGCACGGTAGCCGCGTTCGCCGACTTCGGATTGGTCGTCGTCGTCGTCGCCGTTGATCGCTTCGAAGGGTGTCATGTCGTTCGTCTCGCCGACGGCGACCATGCTCTTCTCCTTCACCTCCACGACCTCGGCCTCCAGCGTGAAGGCATCGTCGCGTAGGCCCAGGAGATTGTCTCCACGGATCAGGTCGGTGCCCAGGAAGACGGACTCGCCGATCCGGAAGTGGTTCACGGCCTTGGGCAGCGTGCCGTCCCGCAGCAGCGGCAACGCGATGCTCGTGCCGGCGGAGATGTACGGAATCTGGTGCCCGAACTTCAATTCGAGCCATTCCCGGTACAATCCGAGCTGGGCGAACAGATCCACGTTCGGCATGGTTCCCGACAAGCAGCCGAGGTTCGCGCCGATGCCGATCACTTCGATGTTCGGCAAATCGAACACCTGCGTGTAGAACTCGGCGAGGGAACCGGGGAGCACGCCCTCGCGTAGATCACCCAGCTCGACCATGATGACGACGCTGTGCATGCGGTCTTGTCGCTGGGCCTCTTCACTGAGCGCGCGGATGGCCTCGATCTCGGAATTGAGGCTGACGTCGGTCAGCCGTACGATGTCCGCGATCTTCGGCATGTGTGGAAGCCGGAGATACCACGTCTCGATCTCTCCACCGACGCTGGCGATGGATTCCAGATTTCCCAGTCGCGATTCGGCCATGGAGCGAATCCCGATGGCGTGAAGCGCCTGAAGTGTGGGAACGTGTCCGCACAGGCATTTGGTCACGAGCGTCCAGGACGCGTCGTGAGCCGTGATCCAGTCGTCCACCGTCTGGATGTTGTGGCGAAGAGCTTCGAGGTCGATGGTCAAACGATTCATGATCTATTCAACCTGAAACGATCGCGTGAAACCGCAAGTTCGCGCGCCGCACGGCCTCACCACGAAACGCATCGATTCCTCCCCCGGGAAGACCGCGCATGACATCATCACTCGTCGAACTCCGCCGTACTCTGCATCGCAGCGCCGAGCGCTCGGGGAACGAAGCAGCCACCGCGGAGATCGTTCTCGAGGCTTTGCGAGCTCTCGACCCCGATACGATCGCGACGGGAATCGGGGGCCACGGCATCGTGGCCGCCTTCGAGGGGTCCGTCAAAGGACGGACTGTCCTTATCCGTTCCGATATGGACGCACTGCCGCTCCCGGACGACCCACGGCTCGCCTGGGCCTCCGAGGACCCGGTGACCGCGCATCTCTGCGGTCACGACGGTCACATGGCCACGTTGATGGGCGTCGCGCACGCTCTGCGCGATCGCCGGCCCGCTCGCGGTCGAATCGTGCTGCTGTTCCAGCCCGCCGAGGAAATCGGCGCGGGTGCGCATGCAGTGCTCCATGATCCAGCCTTCGATCCCTTTCGGCCCGACATGGTCTTCGCCCAGCACAACCTCCCGGGCTATCCGCTCGGATCGATCGTCCTGCGCAAGGGACCCTTCGCGAGCGCGTCGCGCGGCATGATCGCGCGCTTCGAGGGACGAAGCTCCCATGCGGCCGAGCCGCACAATGGCGCATCCCCGATCCCGGCCGTCGCGCGTCTCGCGCAGGTCCTCGCGACGCTCCCCCAACACGCGACCGCACTCCACGAGACGGCCCAGGTCACCGTCGTCGGCATGGATGCGGGCGGTCCCGCGTTCGGGACCAACCCCTCGTCCGGCACCTGCATGGCCACTCTCCGAGCCCACGAACAGGTCGTGATGGACCGGATCTCCGAAGCCGCACGATCACGGGTCGAAGGCCTCGCACGCATGTACGACCTCGAATGCTCGTTGGAATGGGTCGAGGAGTTCCCCGCGACCATCAACGACCCGGACCTGACCGACCTCGTGGCCGACAGCGCGAACTCTCTGTCCATGAACACGGAGTGGCGCGAACATGCCTTCGCTTGGTCGGAGGACTTCGGACACTTCACCTCCGCCCATCCTGGCGTGCTGTTCGGAATCGGCTCGGGCAACAGGCAGCCCGCGTTGCACGCGCCGGGCTACGACTTCCCCGATGCGCTGATCGAGCCGGGCAGCCGGCTCCTGTCGGAAATCGCGCACCGCGCCCTCGAACGAGCCCACGCGAACGAGAACTGATGGAACCCTCGAACTGGATCGAACTCGACGAGTCGCGTCTGCAGCGGAATCTCCGCTTCCTGCGCCGTGCGATGGGCAAAGGACCGACCTTCTGTTCGGTGGTCAAGGGCAACGCCTACGGCCACGGAATCTCCGAGTTCGTCCCCATGGCCGAACGCTGCGGCGTACGCCAGTTCGCGGTGTTCAGCGCCGAAGAAGCCTATCAGGCCCTCGCGGCACGTACGAAAAAGAGCTCGGTCATGATCATGGGCCACCTCGACGCGTCCGACGTGATGTGGGCGGTAGAGAACGGGGTGAGTTTCTTCGTCTTCGATCTTTCTCGTCTGGACGTGGCCTTGCGTGCCGCGCGCAACATCGGTGCGGTGGCACGCGTCCACCTGGAGATCGAAACCGGCCTGTTCCGCACCGGTCTCACCGACCGCAGTCTGCGTGCCGCGCTGCGTCGGATGGCGAATCGACCCGACGTGGTGTCGCTCGAAGGCATCTGCACCCACCTGAGCGGCGCGGAGTCGTCGGCGAATTTCTATCGTATCAACGAACAACTCGCGGTCTTCCGTCGACGGGGCGAACTCTTCGGGCCCGACATTCCCCGTCACATCGCGTGCTCGGCGGCCGTCTTCAACTACCCCGATGCGCTCCAGGACATGGTGCGCGTCGGCATTGCGCAGTACGGCTACTGGCCGAGCGAGGAGACCCGACTCTTCTATCTGCGAACCGGCGTCGAACGTGCTCGCCGCGAGCGCTCGCGGCTCGCCCGCGTGATGACGTGGAAGAGCCGCGTGATGAGTCTCACCACGGTCCCCGCCGGAAGCTTCGTCGGCTACGGCCTCGGACACCAGGTGCTCCACAAGACCCGCATCGCCAACGTGCCGGTCGGCTACTCCCACGGCATTCCGCGCGCGCAGTCCGATCGTGGGCGCGTCCTGGTCCACGGCCGACCCTGTCCGATCGTCGGCACCGTGAGCATGAATTCGCACACGGTCGACGTGACCGACGTCCCCGACGTCTCCATCGGAGACGAGGTCGTCCTCATCGGCGAGCAGGACGAGGGCGAGATCTCCGTCGGGGCCTTTGGTGAGCGGACCTTCATGTTGAACTACGAAGTGCTCGCGCGGCTCTCGACACGCATTCCTCGCTACATCGTGACCTGACAGCCCCGGGCTTGCGGCAGGGATACACATTATCAAGCTCTATACCATCCGGTCGAGTTCGACAGGACCCTGACTATCCTTTCGCCAAGCGACGCTTTGGTTATGGTTATTTGCCATGAGCAGTTCACGAGCAGCCAAAGTTTCGCCGAGTCCCGAGGATGGTTCCGCCGAACCTCCGCTGCCGCGACGTGCCGCCAATGCGGACGTTGGGCACTCCTCGCGCATCGAGCTCAGTCGCTCCGCATTGCGAAAGAACCTCGGTTTCCTGCGCGAACGCGTGGGCAAGAGCGTCACGATCTCGTCCGTGGTCAAGGCGAACGCCTACGGTCACGGGCTCGATCCCTTCGTCGCGTTGGCCGAGAGTTGCGGGGTGGACCACTTCTCCGTGGCATCGAGTCAGGAAGCGGCGGACGTCCTGAACGTCGCGTCGGATTCGAGCAAGATCATGATCATGGGCATCCTGTACCAACAGGACCTGCCCTGGGTGATCGAGAACGACGTCGAATTCTTCGTGTTCGATCTCACGCGGCTCCAGCTCACGGCCCGGGTCGCCAGGGAAGTCGGTAAGCCGGCGCGGATCCATCTCGAGGTCGAAACCGGGGGCAATCGGACCGGACTTCCCGAGAAGGATCTTCCCGACGCGATCGCCCTGCTCAAGCGCGAGAAGAAAACCCTCCACTTCGCGGGGCTCTGCACGCACTTCGCCGGCATCGAATCGCTGGCGAACCAGTTCCGCATCCAGAAGCAGCGCAAGCGTTTCGACGCGACGCTCAAGAAGTGCAGGACGGCGCGCTGCGTGCCGGAGTCCGTCCACGCCGGATGCAGTGCCGCCGCGCTCGCCTTTCCCGAAACGGCCATGGACATGGTCCGCGTGGGAACGGCGCAGTACGGCATGTGGCCGAGCCCGGAGGTGTCGGCCATGGTCCAGACCCAGGTCGGACGCTCGGGGACGCTCCAACGTGTCATGTCGTGGAAGACCGACGTCATGCACTTGAAGGCCGTCCAGCAGGACGACTTCATCGGCTACGGAACGACCTTCCAGGCGCCCCGGAACATGACGATCGCCGTTCTGCCGGTCGGCTACTCGAACGGCATCCCGCGGGCGTTGTCCAACCGTGGACACGTGCTCGTGCGGGGCCGCAAGGCGCCGATCGTCGGTGCGGTGAACATGAACGTCTTCATGGTCGACGTGACCCATATCCCGGACGTGGAGATCGGCGACGAGGTCGTTCTCGTCGGCAAGCAGAAGAACAACAACATCTCGCTCCGATCCTTCGCCGAGTTCGACAACGTCCTCAACAACGAATTCGTCAGCCGCCTTCCGGCCGCGATCCCACGCATCGTCGTCCGGTAGCCGTCGGCTCCCCTTCGTCGTCGCCGCTCCGTTGCGGCGCGTCTCGCATGCCTTCCAGGAGTGATCCATGGCTCAGCGCATCGCCGAAATCAAACCTCTGAAATCCCGTCCGCGTGGTGCTCCCATTGCCCTGCTCGGCTACTGCGTCGAGTCCTTCGAGGCGGCCAGCGCCCTCGGGTACGACTTCATTGCGATCGTACCTCCCGGCTTCGACGAGTTGCTCGCCAAGGACGGCATCCGCGCCATCGCGTGGGAGTTCGATCGCATCGACGAGAAATCCCATCGACTGGCAGCGCAGCTCAAGGACATGAACTGTCGCCTCGCCGTCCCTCTCTTCGAGGAGACCGTCGAGTGGGCCGGCGCGTTGAACAGTCAGTTCCTCGACAACCCACGCCTGTTCAACCGTGCGCTACTCTTCCGCGACAAGGCCATGATGAAGCGCAAGGCGCAGATGAGCGGCATTCGCGTCGGTGTCTTCGAGGAAGTCGACTCGCGTGCCGCGGTACGACGCTTCTTCAACCGCGTCAACCAGGCCGAAGGCGTCATGGAAGGCGACGAGATCGCTCCGATCCACATCAAGCCGACCAGCGCCGCCGGGAGCGTGGGTCATAGTATGCTGCGCAAGGACGAGGACATCGACGAACTCTCCGACGACATCTTCCCGTGCATGTGCGAGAGCCATTTGTCGGGTCAGGAGTTCTCCTGCGAGGTCTTCGTCCACGACGGCAAGATCCGCTTCATGAACATCAACGAGTACATCCATCTGGGCTACTCGCAGCTCATGCCGCCGACGCCCGGTCTGGAGGAGCACCGTCCGCGAATCCGTCAGGAGATCGAGAAGTTGATCGCCGCGTTCGGAATCAAGCACTCGGTCCTGCATCCGGAGTACTTCCTCGACCGCGAGGGCAACTTCAACTTCGGCGAGGTCGCCGCGCGCATTCCCGGCGGCCACATCTTCGAGTTGATCGGCCGCGCCTACGGCTTCGACGCCTTCGCGGCGCAAATCCTCGTCTCCGATCCAGAAGTCGAGGAGAGCGAGCTCGAAGAGTTCTTCCCCGACGAGCGCGAAGGTCGACGAGGCCATGCCGGCAACCTTCTCGTGTACCCGAAGAAGCAGCTCGTCACCCAGCTCGAAGTCCCCGAAGAGCTCGAGCAGCATCCCTACTACGTCAGCCACAATCTCTTCGAACCCGTCACGCCGAAAGTGCGTGAGCGCGCGGGTTTCGGTGATCACTACGGCAAGGTCGACTTCTTCGGTGATGACGCCGACCGCCTCAAGGAAGCGCTCCTGCACTTCGAAAAGGTGGACTTCTACGTATGAGACCCGACGTCGAATCCGGAACCGACTCCAAACGCACCGACCGCCTGCAACGCCTCGAGGACGAGCTCGACACCACCCTCGAAGCGCTGCGCACCGCGCCGGGATTCGCGAAGAGCCGGCACCAGACCGAACTCTTCCGTGTTGCGGCCGACCTGCTCGATTCCGACGAGGGCATTCGTGTGCTCGCCGCGCGTGCGTCCCGATTCGACGAGGCGGGTGTCTTCCACCAGGGTCCTTGGGACGAGGTCGAGAAGCTGCTCCCCGATCTCGTCGGTTCGGGACTGCGTGGGGACGGCGTCTATCCCACCGTCGAGGCACTGAGCGAGCTGCGCATCCTCGGCATCGCGCGGGGACAGGTCGACCATCCGAAGTTGGATGCCGAAGCGGCGCGTACCTTCCTGCGTGCGATCTGCGCGAAGAACCTCGACCTGATCCTTCGTCGCGAGACCGAAGAGACACGCGCGCGCCCGAAGATATTCGCACGCGCGTGGCGCCTCTTCGAGCTGATCGGCGAGTCGATCTCGCTGGCGGGACTGCGTGAGACGGTCGTCGCCGAGATCGAAGGTCTCTGTGCACAGCGCCCGATCCAGACCGCTGCTGCGCGCGAGCTCATCGAACGCGCCAGCCAACTGCCTTCGGGAGAGGACGAAGGCGCCTTCGAACTCTACCGGAAGGCGATCGACGGTCCGACCGAGGCGATACGCGAAGCCGGCGATCCGGCGAGCTATCGGCGGTGGGTCGTCGGTCAGGACACCGACACTCTTCTCGCGGAGGCCCGAGCCTGCGCGGCGACCCTCGACGCGACCGGACTGGGCCACTGGGCGCATGCCGTGCTGCTGCGTCGTTTCGCCCGAACCTCGCCCGAGCACATCGGAGACGCTCTGGGACTCGACGATGCCCACGCCCGGGCTACCGAGCGTTTCGTCGAGGACCTCAAACAGTTCGTCGGTATCGGCATCTTCCCGCACACCGCCGACTCGATCCTCGGACTGCACGGGGTACTCGACCGCTCGCTCCTCGCGCGAGACGAGGTCTCGAAGGGACTGCGGCGTATCGTCGAACTCGACATTCGGCCCGATGTGGCTGGGCGCCTGCTCGAGCGCTACCCGGACGCTGCCGGCCTTTCGCCGAATGCCGTGTTGCTCTCGGGTTGCCTGAGCGTTCTGGGGCAACCACTCGGCGTCGGCCAGGGACGCAACCCGACCTGCCAGGCCGCGCGCGGAATCAGCCTCTGGAGTCTGCACGCGCCCGGTCAACTGCTCGGCATGATCGCGACCGCGGCGCGCGACGACTTCATTGCCTCCTCCTTCGAGGGTGCGGAGCTGCGCTCGAACGAACTCGAAGACGTGCACGGCATCACTGCCGAGTCGGTCGACCCAGATCTCGACCCGGTATCACGCCTGCTCGTCCCGCACCTCGATCGGATCTACGCCCGCATGCTCGCACTCACCGCCCTGCGCGGAGAGGACAGCCACAAATGGGTGAACCCGGCCATCTACGGGCGTTGGGTCACCAAGGGCTTCATGTCGGCAATCCAGATCATGACGCACCGCATCGATCACCACGAAAACTTCGTGCGCCACTTCTACGCTAGCCATCACCCGCATTGGAACGACGAGCACGAGCTGATCTATCCCAATCCGGTGGGAATCATGGTCACCGACGTGCACGGTCGCCTGTTGGGGCCGCACGCCGTCTCGTTGCAACGCGTCGCCGAGGACCCCGATGGCACCATGCGCTGCTACTTCTTCAATCCGAACAACGAGGGCCGTCAGGACTGGGGCGATGGTGTGCGGCCGTCGGTCGCTGGATCCGGTGAACGACCGGGAGAATCCTCGCTTCCCTTCGAAGCCTTCGCGTCACGCCTCTACGCTTTCCACTTCGACCCGCAGGAACTCGGCGAGACCTACGCGGTTCCCAGCGATGAAGTGAAGAGGGTCTCGGAGATGGCCGCGGAGAGCTGGGGTCGGGCCTACACCTGGGTCGGTTGAGTCAACGGGGCGCTGCCTCGCGGGGAATCGTGTTCGGCGGTTCCAGACGCGGGGGAAGCGCCGCGAATTCCGACCAGATCATCGACGGATCTGGCGTCCGGAACGCGTCCAACGTTTCGAAGGGCGCCAGAATCCAGGCCGCTCCGAGACGCGTGGCCAGCGCGGGGTCGTCACGAGCCACGACCTCGTATTCCACACCGTCCTGCCGCAACTCGTAGACGAGCAGATCACTCGCAGACGTCTCGGGTTCACGCAGGACGATCACGGGTGCGCGGTGCGTGCGGACCGTGTCGACCATCTCCGCCAAAGGCGACGGGGTGAAGGCATCACGCAGGGGCATGGCCGCGTGGATCGACGCGAAGACTCCCCAAACGACCACCGCCCAGACCAGGCGCCGCGCCGCCGGAACGTTGCGCGGCGCGATCAGGATCACGAGCGCGAGCACCGCGGCCGCACCCTGAACCCACCACACGGCCTGCCCCCGAAGCGCGGCCAGCACCTGCACGCCGATCCCGCCCCACATGGCACGCGTGTGCACCACGTCGAAGTCGAGAACGTTCGTCGGCGAGAGCATGAGCAACACGCTCGCCGCGATTCCCGTCCACAGGGGGACCTGCTGGGCGGCCAGCCCACGCGCGATCCACAGAGCGACGGCGGGCGCCGCCGGCAGCAGATACCAGGGCAGATCGAAGCGCGACGCCGCCGTCACCGCGAGCATCCCCAGGATCCACACGCCCAGAGTCGTGTCGACACCACGAACGGCCGTCTCGGCTCGCCGTCGCGCGAGCACGAGAAAGGGGATCCACAGCGTCCACGGAAACAGGGCGTCCTTCAACGTGCGCAGCGGGAACCAGCGTGAGCCTTCGTTCTCCACGTGATCTTGCACCCGTCCGACGACCTGATCGCCGAGGTAGCTCGACAAGAAGTCCGGATGCTTCGCGATCATCGTCAGATGCCACGGCAAGGCGATCACGAGCACGATTCCCGCACCGATCAACCACGTCCGCCACCGGATCGAGAACAGCGCCCCGGAGCGCCAAGCGAAGAGCAACATCACTCCACCGACCGGTACCATGTAGGTCACGTGCTTGGTCATGCCGACGAGGCCGAGAGCCGCGGCCGCGACGAGAACCCACCGATCGTCGCCCCGCGCGCGCGTCATGCCGTAGAGCGTGGTGAGCCACGCCAGGATCACGAGCGATTCCATCTCGCCCGTTCGCGCGCCGTGGTTGTAGAGGAAGTAGGTCGACGTCGTGAGGATCAACGCCGCCCATCGGGCAACGGCCACACCACCCCACGACCGGCCCAGCGCGAGCATCATCGCGATCGCAGCCACACCGGCGAGAGCCGAGGGCAGCCGGATGACCCATAGATCGAAACCGAAAGCCGCACCGAGCGCCGCGTTCGTCCACACACGTAGAGGCGCCTTGTTCCACCACGGCCAACCCTGGACCGTGGGCTCGATCCAGTTCCCCGATGCGAGCATGTCCTGTGCGGCGAGTGCGTATCGCGCCTCGTCTTCGTTCTGGACGGAATTCGAACCCAGGCCGACGAACATCAGCGTCGCGGCCAGGGCGAGGATCACCCAGTCGAGGGCACGGAAGGAGCGCGACATGCGAAGCAGACTACTCCAGCCGTGTGCGCGCCGAAAGCGCGGGAGGTCAGACGGTGGCAGCCTCGCGTGGATTTGCAGGGCACGGACCCGGTCCAGGGCACGACGAAGCGCCCCGACCCTACGGTCGAGGCGCTCCGCGATTGGCAGCCCGTAGGGGAATCGAACCCCTGTTTCCGCCGTGAGAGGGCGGCGTCCTAGGCCACTAGACGAACGGGCCACAGTTGGACCAGAAAACCGCGGCAGGGGGCCTACTCCCGCCGAGTCGGACACTATAGCGACATCCACGACCGTCGCAAGACCCTCGGCGACCTACCTCGACTGCCCCTGATGGGCCGGTCGGAGCAGGTCGAAAACCGTCTTCACGGGGTTGAACGTGGTCAACGGAACCTCGACGAAAATCGTGTTCCAGTGGGCCATGGCGCCGTTCCACAGGCCGGGACGTTCGAGCGCCTTGAGGTCGACGCCGTCCTTCGACTTGTTCGCGATGAATCCCGTGTCGGGATCGACGAAGCGGCTGAGGTCAAGCGGTCGACCCTCGGGATCGCGCACGGCACACACCAGGTCCACGGGATTGAAGTGGGTCGACGCCTTGAAGTGACGCTCCTGCACGGGGTCTGCGTGGTCGATCTGGCTGCTCTCGACGATCTGCAGGCTCTCGCTGCCGTCCGCCGCACGCACCCAGAAGGGACCGCCCCCCGGCTCGCCTTCGTTGCGTACCATGCCGCACACGCGGATCGGACGCGCGAGGACGTCGAACAGCCAGGCGCGCCGTGCATCGGTCCCGCCCGTCGCTACCGCTCCCGGAGGCGTCCGGTGCAGCCCGTTCTGCGCGAAGCTCAGAGCCTCTTCCACCGTCTCGGAGTCCTCGTGCAGACGATGCCAGTATTCGTGCGCCCGGGCCTGCCGCTCGAGCAGGACGCCGGCGAGGAGCCGCTGGTGCTCGACCACTCCGGCCCGACGCGACGCCGGCACCACGTTGTCGATGTTCTTCACGAACACCACGTCGCCTTGCAGCGCGCCCAAGTTGTCGATCAGGGCCCCGTGACCGCCGGGACGGAAGACGAGTCGTCCATCCGCGTCGCGCAACGGCCGATCGTCGAGATCGACCGCGACCGTGTCCGTCGACGGCGCCTGCTCGCTGAAGGTCACCTCGTGGGCACTGTCCGCGCAGTGCGCGGCGATGCGTTCGTGGTACTCCGGCGACACGGTGAAGTGCACGCGGCCCGCGCCTCCGTCGGTCGCCACCACCTGATGCGCTTCGTCCAGCTGCTCCTGGAAGGCCGTCCGCGGCCCGAGCGGCGATCGATGGAAGGGAATCAGACCCTTCGGCATGGACGCGAAACCGAGATCGTCGAGCATCGTGTCCAGGACCACTCGCCGGTCGCCGTCGCCCTGCAGGATCCGTTCGGGATCGTGGCCAGCGGCACGCAGGGCGTCCGTGACGTCCTCAGCGAAGGCGAAGTCCCCGAAACGATCGAAGAAGCGAGCGACCTGCGCCGGATCGCCGCCCAGGCTGCGGTCGACCGCCAGGGTCTCGGGAACGAGCGGCGCGCTCTCGGCTCGACGGGTCTCGAGCGCCTTGAACATGCGCGAGGCCGCACCGCTCGCCGGTACGAATTTCGTCAATCGACCTGCCCGCGCGGCTTTTTCCCACTGGGCGGTGAGGCCGGCGCGGGTCTCGGCGGGAAGCGTCTCGATCCCGCGCTCGAGAGTGGCGGGGCCGACCAGATCCAGGGGCGGGAACCCCCGCCGGTAGCACTCCAGCTGGCGCTCGAACTCGGTGGGATCGATCCCGCGCTCCTCGAGCTGGCGCAGATCCTCGGGTCGGGGCTGTTCGGACATGGGGCGCAGACTCCGGCGAGAAAGAACGAAACGACGCCCCGGTCGGCCGACCGAGGCGTCGAGACGTCGTGCCGAACTCAGCCGGTACGTCGGTGTGGCGCTCTGGTCGCGCGCCACGGAGATGGTTGCCCGGGGAGGATTCGAACCCCCACAGACGGTACCAGAAACCGTTGTCCTGCCATTAGACGACCGGGCATTCGGCCTAAGTGTTAATCACCGGCGCGGGCGTCGGCAAGGGCTTTCCCGCCCGGCGCCTCAGGCCGACTTCGGCGCCCGGAGCCTCTGCACGACCCGTTCCCGCCCGAGCAGCGCCAGGGCGTCGAAGAGGCTGGGCCCACTCGTGCTACCCGTCGCGGCGAAGCGCGTCGGGTGAATGAAGGCTCCGGCCTTCTCCCCCTCGGCCTCGGCCAGGTCGCGCAAGGCCTGCTCGCAGGTCGCGGCGTCGAAAGCCTCGAGCCCCTCGTAGGCGTCGGCCAGCTTGCCCAGACGCGCCCGCGCGTCGTCGTCGAGCGTTCCCTCGGGATCGACCGTGTAGTCGTCGGTGAAGTACGCCGAGAGGTGCGGAACCGTCCGGTCGAAGTGACTGAAACGATTCCCGAGCAGCTTCAGCAGCTCGCCCAACCGCCGCTTGTCGTCGGCGTCGTCACCGGTCACGACGCCGGCATCACTCAAGACACGCCATGCCCACTCGGCCTTCGCCTGCGGCTTCATCTGCTTCATGTGCTCGCCGTTCAAGTGCCGCGCCTTCTCGTAGTCGAACACGGCGGCCGTGTGATTGAGACGCTTGAGCGAGAACTTCTTGATGATCTGCTGGACGGTGAAGAACTCCTGGTCGTTGCCCGGCGACCAACCCAGCAAGGCCAGATAGTTGACCACGGCCTCGGGCAGCCACTGGTCGTCGCGGAACTCCTCGACGCTGGCCGCACCGTGGCGCTTGCTCAGGCGCTTCTTGTCCGGTCCGAGGATCATGGGCATGTGCCCGAACTTCGGCACACGGCGATCGAGCATCTTGTAGAGGTGGATCTGCCGCGGCGTGTTGCTCACGTGATCGTCACCGCGCAGCACGTGACTGATCTCCATCAGCGCGTCGTCGATCACACAGGCGAAGTTGTAGGTCGGGAAGCCGTCACTCTTGACCGCGATCCAGTCGTCGAGCACGGCGCACTGGAACTCCATGTCGCCGTGGACGAGGTCGGTCCACTTGATCATGCCGTCGTCGGGCATGCGCACGCGGACCGTCGACGTGCGGCCCTCGGCGCGGAGCTTTTCACGCGCAGCCTCGTCGAGGTCGCGATACGGCCAGTCCGACGGCGCGAGAACCCCTTCGGCCTCGAGCTTGGCCTTGCGCGAGGCATCCTCTTCAGGAGTGGAGAAGTCTTCGTACAAAACGCCGGCCTGCTTCAGCTCGGCGATCTTCTCCTGGTAGATCGAAAGGCGCTCGCTCTGAACGTAGGGACCGTGCCCACCGTCCTTTCCCGGGCCTTCGTCCCAGTCCAGTCCCAGCCATTGCATCGCACGCAGGATCTGCTGGTGTGACTCGTCGGTGCTGCGCTCCTGGTCCGTGTCCTCGATGCGCAAGACGAACACGCCCTTCTGCGAGCGAGCGTACAGCCAGTTGAAGAGCGCGGTACGTGCGCCTCCCACATGAAGGGTGCCCGTCGGGCTGGGAGCGAAACGACAACGGATGCTCATGCGATTCTCCGGATCTAGATCTGGTCGTCGTGACCGGGTCGGGTCGTGGTGGGCTCGCCGTTGACGGTCGGGTCGAGCAGAGCGAGCCATTCTTCGTGATCGATGCCGTAGACCGACTCGACGGCATCTCCGAATTCGGCGCCCGCCTCGACGGCATCGAGCAGGTCCTGGACTTTCGACCAACCCCAGGTCTCGGAAAGGTGCCAGACCATCAGGAAGGCGTTGTAGCGCGCCGTCCGCCCCTTCTGACGATCGACGAGCGGGTAGACGTTCTCGGCGACCTCGGCCGGCGTCATCAACACCTCGCTGCCGTTCACGCGGAACTCGTAGACGAAGCTGAGGTGCTCGAAGCCTTCCTGGGCCAGGTAGCTCGAGATGCCCTCGCGAAGCCAACGCGGAATGCGGCCGTGAGTCTTCACGTCGAGAAGAGCTTCGGCGACCGACGCGTAGGCGACGTGCCCCGCGAGCGTGCGACGGAAGAGCATGCTGATCGGTTGGATGTGGATCGTCGGCCCATTGGTCAGATGGGTGACCCAGAAGTCGCGACCCGACAGACGGCGCCAGTCGGGAATGTCGTCGGCGCCGATGACGGAGATTTTCGGCGCCTCGGCCAGGCGTAGGCGCTCTCCGAGATCGACCACGGCGAGGTCGCAGATCTCGAGGTAGTGACCCAACAACGCGGGACCGCAGCACGCACTCGTGTACACCCGGACCCGGTTGCTCTCGACGTATTCCTCGGTGACCACCAGATGGGGATGCTCCTGCCGCACCTGCTCGTGGAAGTAGGAACGCGGTCCGTAGGTGATGCCGTCCTCGTCGAACAGCACACCCCACTCGAGACTGCTGAAGTCATGCATTCCGTCGGGATAGCCTTCGGCCTGCATGCGCTCGGGCGTGTAGGCCCAGTGCAGACCCCGACCCGCCGGCGGCATCGTGCTGCCGCAGCCCTGCACGAGGGACGTGCCGACCACGAGGAGTACGAGCAAGAAGATGCGTGGGATCATCGATGGAGCTCCGGATCGAGGTTCGGTTCAGGCATCGTCGTCGGGGCGATCCAGACGACACGTCGCAAGGAAGTCGCGTAGACCGAGGCCGGTTCCCACGATCGGGTGACGGCTCTCTTCGGCGATCGCGTTGCGCAGAGCGACACCGCCGTCGCCCTGATCGGTCTCGAAGGTTTTCGCGAAGCGCCCCGATTCGATGTCGTCGAGGATCGCTTCCATGGCAGCGCGACTCTCCGGACCGATCACGCGGCGTCCGGCCCGCAGGCCTCCGTAGGCAGCCGTGGTCGAGATCCGCGAGCGCATGCCGTCGATCCCGTGCGCGTGGATCAGGTCGACGATGATCTTCACCTCGTGCAGGCATTCGAAGTAGGCAACCTCGGGCGCGTAGCCGCGATCGACCAGGGTCTCCCATGCGGCGACGATCAACTCGACCAGGCCCCCGCACAGGACGGCCTGCTCTCCGAACTGATCGGTGACCGCCTCTTCGCGGAACGACGAGAGAAACCCACCGCCGGCGAGCGCACCGCACGCGTGGGCGTAGGCCAGCGCGAGTTCGAGCGTGTCGTCGGCGTCGGGACCTTCTACGCCGAGCATGGACGGAAGTCCCCCGCCGTTGCGGTAAGCGGTGCGTAAAGCATGTCCCTGTCCCTTGGGCGCGCACAAGAAGGCGCGGCGCCCTTCGGGAAGGCCGACCCGCTCGAAGGCCAACGCGTAGCCGTGCCCGAAGGCGAGCACGGCATCGTCCTTCCAGTGAGGGCGGACGACCGTCTCGAAGACCAGACCCTGGACCTCGTCGGGTAGCAGCAGCATGACCACGTCGCCACAGGCGGCGGCCTCAGCCGGTTCGACGGGTCGAAAGCCGTCCTCGACCGCCCGCGACGCGCCCGCGCCACCCGAACGCGCGCCGACCACGACGTCGACACCGCTGTCGCGCAGGTTGAGCGCATGGGCGTGGCCCTGGTTTCCGTAGCCGAGAACGGCCACGATGCGGCCCGCGAGGCGATCGGGGTGGGCGTCGGAGATCTCGAAACGTCGAGAGATCGGCATGGCTCCACTGGATCCGTACAGGGGTCCGAGACGAGGAAGGACCGCCCGAGAATGGCACCGACACCGTGGCTCCGCCACCCGGGAACGCGCCCGACGTGCGCGCAGGGCGTTTGACATCCCCGCGGGTCGTTCCTAATCTCACCCGTCGCTCGTCGTTCCACGTCCTGGACGGGGAATGGCGCGCCGTGGCGGCGTAGCTCAGTTGGTTAGAGCAGCGGAATCATAATCCGCGTGTCCGGGGTTCGAATCCCTGCGCCGCCACCAACCTTCTCACGCGATCGAACGATCGCCACGTGGCGCGGCGGCCCGCCCGCCTCGCCCGAGGGCTCCGCTCCGCGTTGACCGCCTTCGACCTGATCGAACACGTTCGTGGGCTCGCGCCCGACCAGGGAGGTCTGGTCGCTGGCGAACGCCTGGTCGTCGCCCTGTCCGGCGGCGCCGACTCCGTCGCGCTCCTCGATGTCGCGCAGACCCTGGGCGTGGACGTGGTCGCAGCCCATCTCGACCACGCTCTGCGTCCGGAATCGGCCGACGACGCGGCCTTCTGTCGCGCACTCTGTGCCGAGCGGGGAATCCCCTGCGTCGTCGAAC
>JGI12109J20283_11052324_pt1 | contig 16882 bp, 16 predicted proteins | sample ElkSlonscriptome_12_FD_20283 | JGI IMG/M metagenome (IMG submission 20283)
CGCCGAATGCCGGTGAGGGGATGATCGCTGACGTCGGTCCGGTATCGCCTGCTTCCGGAACCGTAATGCCGTCGATAATGTCGTCCTCGCCCGGATTTTCAGGAAGCACCAGGTCGAGTTGGTAGTTCGAGCGGGCGCTGCTGCTTGGCGAAACATCGACGAAATACGTATCGCCGTTCACCAGGTCGACACCGATGCTCTCCGCGCCTGAACCGACAATGTTCGACTCTGCAATCAAATCTCCATTGCCGTCCAGCAGCGCGAGATTCAGGTTCTCTCCAAGCCCCGAAAGATCGAAGGACGCACTACCGGAGGCGTCTGCCACGAAGCGATAACGGTCGCCGAGATCATCGCCGAAACCGGCCGAGCCCGTGATTACAACGGCGCCGAATGCCGGTGAGGGGATGATCGCTGACGTCGGTCCGGTATCGCCTGCTTCCGGAACCGTAATGCCGTCGATAATGTCGTCCTCGCCCGGATTTTCAGGAAGCACCAGGTCGAGTTGGTAGTTCGAGCGGGCGCTGCTGCTTGGCGAAACATCGACGAAATACGTATCGCCGTTCACCAGGTCGACACCGATGCTCTCCGCGCCTGAACCGACAATGTTCGACTCTGCAATCAAATCTCCATTGCCGTCCAGCAGCGCGAGATTCAGGTTCTCTCCAAGCCCCGAAAGATCGAAGGACGCACTACCGGAGGCGTCTGCCACGAAGCGATAACGGTCGCCGAGATCATCGCCGAAACCGGCCGAGCCCGTGATTACAACGGCGCCGAATGCCGGTGAGGGGATGATCGCTGACGTCGGTCCGGTGTCGCCTGCTTCCGGAACCGTAATGCCGTCGATAACGTCGTCCTCGCCGACGGCTTCGCCGTTAGCGTCGATGCTGTAAGTTCCGACGTCCGAAAGATCGAAGCCTTCGGCCGACAGATAGTAAAGACCGTCACTCGGCGGCAGGAAACGGATTCGCGCGTCCAGGCCATCACCGGAATCATTGTCGGAGACCAGGAACTCATTTTCCGCCGAATACACCGCGAGAAACGGATCTTCCAGCGTCAGCCCGGTCAGCGAGATTGTATAGACCAAGTCGTCGCGAAGCTGCACCTGAAACCAGTCGGTATCGCCGCATTCTTCCAGAGCACTCTCCAACGGCATCCCGGCGAGAAGCACGGCCTGCGTCGATGCGTCGCCGGGAATCTGATCCGCGCCCAGCGTAGCCTGGCCGCTTATCGTGAATTGATACTCGGAGCGTGCGTCGAGGAATGGCGCAACGGTCACTGTATAGCTGTCGTCGCTGCAGCCCTGAATTTCGACCGCCTCGGACTCGACCCAGGGATTTGTTGAGACACGGTCCAGGATCGGTGACTCGCTGGATACAAGTAGATCGAGATCTTCTTCCAGCCCGAACAGCTCGAAGCTGAGCGGGCCGGGTCCCGCCGTGATCTGGTAGACATCGGCCGTATCGTCGGAAAACCCGGTGGATCCCGAGATGACAATTGGCGGCAAAAACGGGTCGATCAAGTACGGATTTGTTGCCGCATCACTCGCATCGGAGATCAAGACGCCGTTCACGACATCGTCCGGGCCCGGCTCGTTGCCTCGTGGCGAATTGAAGTCGTCTGCGAAAATGATGTCGGACAGTTGCCCGGAAAAGCGTACTTCGCTCAGGCCAACACGTGGCAGCCCAGCCCCGATCGGCCGTGGCAGCGGCGAGAGAATCCGAAAACGCACCAGCCGGACCCCATCGGCTTCGAGGGGAAAGAACTGCGTTCGCTCCGTCGATCCGCCCGTCGCTTCCCGCAAGGACGCGATGGACACCTCCGAGAAGCTGGCGGTGAGTGGATCGACGTCGGCTGAGACATCGATCGCCAGACCGAGCACCCCTTGTATCGTGCCCTGATTGCCGTCCTGTATTCCGCCCTGGTTGAAATTCCAGATATAGGTGCCGTTCAGGTCATATGGCTCGCCGAGATCGAACACGATGTTCTGACTATTTGCGGAGTAGGTCGCGCCGAAGAAACCGAGGCCGCCGTCATTGGGTCCCGAAAGCCACATCGTCGCGTAATCCACATCGTTATCGTGGGTCTGGAAGATCACCGGCCCCGTGCCGGAAAGTCCGAATCCGTTGATGAGGTTGATGACTCGGCCGCTTTCGGGACCGAGATTCTCTTCCGGAAAACTCCCCTCGGAATTGCTCAGGACCGACGTCGGTTGAATGAAGTCGACCGTCTCCGCATGACCGATGGAACTCGTCAGCGCGACGCAGAGGACGGCAAACAGGGAGCCGGCACAATTCAAATTTCTGAGCATTATTTTGATCCTGGAAGAAAGGACTACCGTGTCGGCGCTGCAGCAGTTCGGAAGGGAACGATACCGGCAGGAGGCTTATAGTATAAAAGCTGCAACGCCGCTGTGCGATAGCCAGGACATCCGTTTCTCCTGATTGGGATTCGGGAAAGTCTGGGCCAGCAATTGCTCTGTCCGCCGTATGGCAACGGCTATGGGCGCTTCTGATGCCGCAGGATTCAATCACGCAGCCTGACGGCGACGTCAAACCATGGCACCGATTGATTGGCGTATGCCAGCCCCGTCGAAATAATTTCAGGGCAAGGGAGTTCTCGATGGAAAAGCGAGTTCCTCCAGGATTGGTCGATCGAGTCGTTTCAGCGATTTCCGGTGTTGCAGTGCTGTGGCTTCTAAAAGGTATTGAGCGCGGCGTTCGTTGGAGGCTAAAGGGTGCTTGTATCGACCGCGTGGCCGGAAGGAAACCTCAGGCGTAGCGCTATCCGTCGGAGCAATGCCACATTACCCGGAACTCCTATTTTCTGAACAACATTGGCCAGCACCGCCGGCTGGATTCAAGGCTCGACATGACACCAGGACCGGTTTCCTGCTCGGACCTCTTCTCCGACGGTCTGGACCGCTATTCGAACCCGGAGCGGAAGAGTACCTGAAGTTCCTCGTCAAGCACGTTGACGAAAACATGATTGAAGCCGTTGGTGTTCGGCCACGGTGGGCTGTTGGTCGCGGCCGAAGTGAAAGCCACGGTGCCCGAGTTAGCGATGCGCGGCATCAGCGAGCCGTTGCCGTTGGCCGGGTTGTCGTTCCAGTGTCCGGCGTACAGGAATTGATAGGCCGAAAACGACGAGTTCAGCTCGATGAAGTAGGCGTCGCGCACGCCGTTGGTGTCCCGTGGATCCATGCCGCGCACGGACTGGAAGCCGATCAGCCAGCCGTTGTCCGAGATCGAGACGCGGCCGTTGCTGGAGCCGTCCACCACCGGATCGCCGGCCGAGTCGGGATCGCCGATGCGGATGCGCTGGCCGCTGACCGTGTCGACAACGTAAAGTTGTGGGACGAAGTTTGCGTCGGGATTGAAAAACAGGTTGACGTTGGTCCGGAATGCCACCCTGTGGCCGCTGCAGGCCGAGGCCGGCGGCGAGTGGAAACGCGAGATTGCAACGGTCCCAACGTCCTCGGTCAGCAGGATGTTGTTCCCGTCGATCACGTTGCCGACGAACAGGTCGGTCCCCGGCGGGTCGTTCGGCGAGACGTCCGAGCTGCTGCTGGAAAACGCCAGAAGGCCGTTGCCATAGGAGAAGTTTCGGCAGCCGATCGGGTCGCCGAAAATGTCGACGCAGGCCCGTCTGGTCACGATCGTGCTGCCCGGCGCAGCATCGGCCTGGTGCAGGAAGGTGCCGCCCTGGCCCAGCGGATCGAGATTGAAAGCGCCGGTGCGAAACACGATGCCCTGACCGGTGCAGTCCATGGTGTATTCGACAATGTCGGCGTTGGCGGCCTCGACACGGGCGTTGTCGACGCTGACGATCTCAGTCGTCCCGGTCATGCGGTCGCGGCGGTAGAGCTGCGAGACCCCATTGGTATTCACACCGGGCAAGATGTCGGTCGCGCGCGTTCGGAACAGGACGTAGCGACCATCGCTGGAAATCACTCGCGAGTGCGGGCTGTCGTAGCCGACCACCGAGGTGTTCGAGGCAGTGCCGTCGGGCTGGACGCTGATAAGCTCCGGCTGGTCGGTCTCGAGATCGTAAACATAGACCTGGACCTGGCCGGAAGTGTCTCCGGGGATCAGCGCGCGAGACTGCAGCACGACGAACCGGCCGTCACCTGAGATGCCCTGCAATTGGCCGCCGAAGCCGACCGGATTGCCCTGTGGGTTGAGACTGATGATCCGCGTTGGCTCCGCGCTCGATGCAGGTGCCGGCAGAGCGGCAGCGAGCGAACCGAGCACGATCATGGCGCCGATGCCGATCGATCGAGCAGAGCGAAATCTTAGGACGGACGATTGCATACGCGCTCCCTTGGGGTGGTTGGCCAGATCCGAATCGATCGCCTCGGTCCTGCGTTGGCGCGTGCAGCGAAAAAGGCCGGCTATCCACTCAATGCGCAAAATACGAAAAACTGCGCCAGGGAATTCGGCTGGACATGCAGATCGTCTGGGAACGTGGACGTCTGATTAACGGGGACAGCCATATGCTGAAAGTGTTTGCTGAGCACCACGTAGGTGCGGATTTAGAAGGTAAAAACCGCCTGCAGCTCGAAGACCCTGCTTCGATGCCAGTCCCATCGAACAGAAAATTTCTGCCGCTCCGGCGCTCGAGATTGCTCAGGAACCGGGGCCGCAGCCAGCGCCAGACGAGCAGTAGCAAGGTACGGCGTCCAGCGAAATCAGCGGTCTTCGAAGAAGCGGCACGACGCGCTTTGCCGGCTCCGGTCTCCTCCAGTAGGCTGCGGGCTACAGCGCCGGGTGCGGATAGGAAAACGGAGCTGACTGCGGTACGATTTCTGCCCATGCGGTGGATGAACAGAAACAACGGCTAATTGAAGTTCCTGTCGAGCACGCTCGAGGAGGAGGGATGCCAAGACTACTCAGTGCCAGCTTGTCCGGCTCGCGACGTCGTAGCCCGTTTCGCAAGAAGCGCAAAAAGATCGTCTTGCATGCCCTGCTGCTCTGGGATCAGCCCGGGGACGACAGGCGCAATGGGGTTGACCTGCTTGTGCACTTCTTCGGCGCAGACGACGGGGAGTTGATCGATCGCGGATCGGACGACAACCTCAACGCCAACGTGCATCGAATTGATCGGGGCAATGGGGAAGACGAGCTTCGAGGTGTACCGCTGTCATTCAGGCTTCGGTATTCCAACAGCGGCCTGCTGACATTCGTCCGCGTCAGCTATGACAACCGAGGAGAGGGCAGACGACGCTTCAACGAGGATCCGGCCTCGCGAGACGAGGTGTTCGCGCGTGTCGATGTCTTCGACATCGGCGAAGCCCCGCCGCCGCTCGGCGCACCTGGCGAGGTGATCACCAACGTCCTGACCGGGCGGTATTGAGCCTATGAGGTATGAGGGCAACGTGCAGACCTCCTGCGCAGCAGCTCCCATCCAGTCACTAATTGGGTATCAGAGCCGGCCGTCCGGAAACACCGCTGGGAAAACACCTGGACTCAACGGCACAGAAACACTACGAGATGCACCGAGCTCGCCATTGAACACCACGTGAATCAAACCGTAGAGAACTCGAAGAATGTCGGATTTGTTCAGCACAGTCGATCTTGTCATTGCCGCGACCTTCGTTTGCGTTGTTCTGGCTGTGGTCGTCTGGATGCGGGTCGATCCGAACGGCAAGCGCGGCAAGCAGGATTCGCGTTCGGGTGATCAGCGGATCGGCGCGCTTCTCATCAAGGCCGGCCATTGTGCGATGGCTGCTGTCACCTTCGCTGTAGGTATTCTGCTCGGAGTGGCGATCAACGGCCTGGCGCAGTTGATCTTTGCGGGGGCGTGGGTTGCAGCGTTCAATATCGTGGTGCTGGCCGCGTCACTGTTTCTGATCGTCCTGTTGCATGACCGTCTTGGTGAAAGGCTCTTTCCGAGTGGAATTCGCCCGGCACGCAATGCAAAGAAAGTGCCCAAACCACTGGCGCGTCGTCTATCCATGCCTGCAGGTCTTGTTCTAGGGGTTGTCATGGCCAGCCTGGGTCTGGATGATCGCTTTCTTGTCTGGCTCTATTGAGAAATCACAGTGCGCAGATATAGGGAGACCTCCGTCTGATCAAGGGCGACTTCGTCGCTTGCCTATGCATCCGGGCCGAGTGCATCTGGCTACTGATGCCAGGTGGGGTGTTGGTCCGGTTTGTCGCGTCAAAAATAGGGTCTGGTGACAACGAGCCGCATTGTTCGTGGAACGCTTTGATCCGCTCCGGCCCAAACGAGTTCCGGATTGACTCCGAGATGAACACACCCCCCAAGATTCCGAGTCACTCTGGAAATCACCAAATCCGGCGCTTATACTTTCGGCACGCAAGCTTCAGAGGTAGAAAACCATGAAACATTTCGGCATCACAGCGCTCGCGCTCAGCGCGCTCCTCACGCTCGCGGCCTGCGGCGGCGAAAGCGGGGCAGACGGGGCAAGCAGCTCCGCTTCCGAAGCGAGCAGCGGTGGAGGAGAGGCGAGTTTTCCCGAGATGAGCGATGCCAAGGGCCCGGGTACGATCAGCGGCACGATCGCCGGCAATCCGATCGACGTCGAAGGCGTGTGCTCTTCATCGCCCGGGAGCTTCGATTTCTGGACCGACGGGACCGATTTCGCCAGCGCGAACGATGTCGACGGTGACGGGCAATATCTGATCCTCAACGTCATCAACATGAACGGCACGATTCGCAAAGCCCTGCGCTACAGCCGGGGTGGAGAGACGCTCTATAACGGGTTGGTCAGCACCGAATCCTTCGACGGAAAGACTTTGACGGTCAATACGATGCTGGGCCGTGCGCAGGAGATCTCGGCGGACTTCACGATCTCCTGCGACTGAGCTGCAGGGTGCCGGACGGCCGGGCGACCGTCTCTGGAGCCTGGGAGCAGCCAGCCATATCCCGAAAGCTTGAAAGCGGAGATAGCAGCGGGTTGGCAAGGAACCTCTGAATCACTCTGCGCGCAGGGCGTTTCAATCGGAAAAGACCGCAGATCGTCTGGTGCGACCTGATTGACAGTCGCCGTCGTTTCAACCCGAAGCGTCGACGCCGTGTTCCCGCCCGCCAGATCGTTGAAGCCGATGCCCACGGCAAAGACCTGGCCGTTGACCAGCTCGATGCCGGGGGTTTCTGGCCGTTGAGTGCGAGTTCGATATTGCTGTGCGCCGGAAATCCATCCGGCGATTTGCCGAAGTTCAGGCTCGACGGCGCGATGACATTGAACAGAACCTGGCCGCGACGTTGGTGGGGTATTGTTCCTGCCTGGACGAATTCCTCAGGCCCGATATGCAAAAACTCAAAGCGGTCATCACGCTCCTGGCAGCGCTCGCGTTCCTGCTCTCGCCCTTTTTCAGCAGCGGTTTCAACGGGTTTTCACCCGGGCAGTTTCCAATTCCGCAGATCGATCCGCCGGTACAGCCGGCCGGATACGCCTTCTCGATCTGGGGTTTGATCTATCTGGCGCTGCTGGCCGGTGCGATCTTCGGCGTTTTCAAGCGCGCCGGCGAGGCCGGTTGGGACGCCATGCGCTGGCCGCTGATCGCCAGTCTTGCGGTCGGCGCGGCGTGGATTCCAATCGCAAATCAGTCCGTCTTCGGTGCGACGGTCCTGATCTGGGTCATGCTGGCCACCGCGGTTGTCGCGCTGGTCCGGGCCGGGAAGGGGGACCGAATCTGGCTACGCTCGCCAATCGCGCTGTATGCCGGCTGGCTGACTGCGGCCAGCTCAGTTTCGATCGGCCTGGTGCTGGCCGGCTACGGATGGCTCGGGGGCACCACGGCGGCCGTCCTGTCCATCCTGCTCGCCCTCGCGATTGCCGTGTCGGTCCAGGTCCTCCGGTCGGATACGCCGGAGTATTCGGCGGCCGTCATCTGGGCGCTGGTCGGCGTCATCGTTTCGAACACCGACCCGTTGAACTGGCCCGTGCTGGCGCTTTCTGCAATCGGCATTGCTGCGCTTGGTGGGCTCGCGTTTCGGCAAATGTCCGCCAGATCCGTCGTATGAAGCCGTCTGCAGTCTGCCGAACCGAAAAATGGCGCCGCTTGGGATGCAAACACGTCTTCGCTGAGGCCTGGGCAGGTCAGGCGGCGGGAACGGTCTCAGAATCGTGACGATCGATTAAGCGCGACTCGGGAAAAAGCCCCGGGGACCTTGCCGAACGGGCGAGGCGTCCGCTCAGGCCCTTTCCCAAGCTACCCGGTCTCCGCCGAATCCGAATCTTCGGGCATCGGAGCGATTCGATGCCGTGTTCGCAGGTTTCACGTCCTGCGCCGGGTCGATTCTGCTCTTTCCTGGATGTTCCTCAGCCTGCTTCTCCGAGCCGCCGCATCGGCTGTGGCTGCCAATAGGTCAGCGTGCGCCACAACCACTCGGCGGGGCCGAAGCGGAAACGTTCCAGCCACCAGCGGCTGAAGAAAATCTGGCCGGCGAAGAACGCCAGCGCGAGCGGAAGCTGGGCCGCGCGCGGCACCTCGCCCCAGAGTCCCAGACCGTATCCGTAGAACAGCGAAGTCCAGAACAGCGACTGCAGCAGATAGTTGGTCAGCGCCATTCGCCCCGCCGGCGCAAGGAACGCCAACCGCCGCCAGCTCAGCGTGACCGCCGACAGGTAGCCGAGCGGGACGAAGACGCTGGCGATCGTGGCAAGCGTCATACCGCCGGAGACTTGCAAAGACGGGATCATCATGTTCTGGCCATGTAACAGCCAGACCGCCGCGGCGGCCATCGGCAGGCCTGCCGCGAGACCGGTGGCGCGCCAGCGGCGCAGCCACGGCTCATTTTCAGACGGCCGGCTCAGCTTACCGGTCACGATCAGCCAGCGCCCGAGCAGAAAGAAACCGAGGAATGGAGGAATCCAGAATGGCGAGAACGCGAGCATGAACTGCAGATCGCGGGCCCGTTGGCCAAGGTTTTCGGTAAAACTGCCCTCGGCATGGATTTGTGCAGCCCGATCGATCACGTCCCGAGATTCTTCCTGATCGGCCTCGAACTGCTCCATCACGCTGGCATGGATTTCCGGGTTACCCCGAGTCGCCTCGATGCTGGCAGCGCCCATCCACATCAACAAAACCGGCAGCACCCAGAACAGGATCGCCCACTTCCACAGTCGCCGGGGCGGCGTCTTGCGGAACAGCAGGATCATCAGGAATGCCGAGAGAGAATAAACCAGCAGGATGTCGCCGGACCAGACCAGCAGGATGTGGGCCAACCCGAACAGCAGCAGCACGAAAAGTCGGCGCAGATAGACTCCCCAGAAGGGCGCGCCGCGCGAGACGGCACGCTCGAGCATCAGCGCGAAGCCTGCACCGAAGAGAATCGAAAACAGCGGATAGAATTTTCCTTCGCCGAGTATCGCGATGGTCTGACCCACCAGCAGATCCAATCCCTCCAGATTCGCCCGGGTTCCGAGCATGATCGCCTGTATCGGCTGGGTAAACCACTCGAAATTAACCAGCAGAATGCCCAGCAGCGCGAACCCGCGCAGTACGTCGAGATGCTCCAGCCGCCGTTGCGTGGGCTGCAATTTTGCGTTGTTCAACTGCTGTCCCCGTGATTACCCGCCGTCACCGTAACCCAGCAGTCACGGCACGGATAGTGACGAAAGTCAGACATTTGCCTCGCGGGACCACAATCGATCGAAAAGCGGAAAGCGGGATGACGCGCACGTCCACGAAAGCGGCCGTGCCGATTTTCCGGCCCCTCGCAGAACCGCGAAATGCTCTGCTACCGCTTCGTCACGTGCCGACGACACCGTAGGCCCTACCTTCGCCGCGCTGACGGCTTGTTCGTTGGTACGCTCGTTCACTTTTCTGTTTTAAAAGAGGGCTTCATCCGCATGACCGAAACCAAGGCAAGAACGCGAAGCAGCTTGCTGGAAGTGGTCGTCTGGGGCATCGCTGCGCCGATCCTGGCGGTTTGGGTGCTGGTTTCTACGCTCCCGTTCGTCAGCGTGATCCGCGCCTGGGGCGATGCGGGGCAGGTGTTGATCGCGCTGGCTTTCCTGGCGACCGGCGCCGTTGGCTTTATCGCAGCGGCAATCGGCTATCGGTTGGTGCTCTGGAACGGCACGACCAGGCCGGCTGCGACATCGCAGGAGCGGACGATGCGCGTGTCCGCGCTTTCAGCGTATGCGCTGGTCTGGATGGCGTTCTACGCGCTGTAGGCGCCCACATTCTCCGGCGCCGGTTTGCTGAGCCTATTTCAGGTGTTGCCGTCCAGGTAGTCGTGGGATTCCCTAGCCGTCGAGCAGGGCCCGCTGGCTCGCCAGAACTCCATGCGTCTTCAATCCAGGCATCCAGCACAGACCGATCGCGCCGCATGTCCAGCATCACACGTTGCGCCCGGCAGGCTCGGGCCACACCCTTCCGGCATCGAGTACGCAAACGCCCACGGTCGGCAATGAACCGAAGCTGGTCTACCGGCGTCTTCTATGAGACCAGCTTTTACGCAACACCGCCGGCATCTGGGTAAATACCGCAAGGCTGTCGCATCGATGAGAGGTTCGCTAATAAGCGCAGGGGTCCGATCTGTGTCGAGATGGGAGAACGTGGTCTCTTGCAATGCAATAGTTGCTCGCTCGGCAACGTGGCAGGTTTGAAGGGCACCGGGCACGACACCACAAGACGGGATCGGCATCAATTGGAGAATCAAGCATGAAGTTGTCTTTGTTTGAGCATTCGAGGCCGATTTCGCTCGTCCTTGCGGTCTTTCTGCTGACGTTTTCGCCCGCTGGTGCCGAGGATGCGCCCGAGCGCGGCGAACAATCACTGGATCGTGGGCAATTCCCATACGAGGGCAGGGCGCTTTCCTGGTTCTGCGCCGGAAGCGGTGCGCCGACGCTGATCCTGGAAGCACCTTCCGGCATATCGGCCGAGGAATCGTTCCGCAACGTGTTGCCCGAACTGGCGGCGCGTTCTCGGGTCTGCGCCTACGAGCGCGCCGCCTACGGCGACAGCGATCCGCTCCCGGCCGGAATGGTCCAGACGGTAAGCGACTATGCCGCCGAGCTGGATGCGTTCCTGGAGCTGGAAACGGTCGAGGCGCCGTTCGTGCTCGTCGGTTTTTCCTACGGCGGTTTCGTTTCGCGCTACTACGCCGGACACCATCCGGATCGAATCCTCGGGATGGTGCTGATCGACAGCCCGCACGTGCAATGGCTCCGGGAAATGAAAGCCCGACTGACCGCCGAAGACTGGGGAAAGGTCGAAGAGATCATGGCCTGGTTCATCGACAACCGCGGCCACGACGTCTGGCGCAGTCAGTTCGAAGTCGAACAGGCACCGGCTTTGCCCCGGGACCTGCCGCTGGTCGTGGTAACCCGCGGCCAGGACCATGAACGCATGCGCCTTTCCGGCATCAGCGAGGCGGGTTTCAGGATCTACAACGACGTGCACTTCGAGCTCGCGCCCGAACTGCTCGACCTGACCGAACGAAGCGTCGCGCTGACCGCACCGAACAGCGATCACATGATTCCCGATGCCGAACCCCAGGTCGTGATCGATGCCGTGGACCGGGTACTTTCGATGATCGACGCCGAACCGTGATCATCGTCATCGCTCAGCCAATTTGCAAATGAAGATCTGGGTGGACGCAGACGCGTGCCCCGGCGCGATCAAGGACATCCTGTTTCGAGCCGCGAGGCGGACCGGCATCGAGCTGACCACGTTCGCCAACCACCCGATTCCGGTTCCGCCGGATGCCAACATTCGCCATGTAATCGTCTCCAGCGGCTTCGACGAGGCCGACAACGAGATCGTGCGACGCTGTTCGTCCGGCGATCTGGTCGTGACCAGCGATATCCCGCTGGCCGCGGACATCATCGAACAGGGCGGAGACGTCATTACCGCCCGGGGCGAGCGCTACACGAAGGAAACCATTCGCCAGCGCCTGAACCTGCGCGATTTCATGGAAACGATGCGCGCCAGCGGCCTGCAGACCGGCGGTCCGCCGCCTTTGAGCAACCGTGACCGGAAGGCCTTCGCCGATCAACTCGACCGCTGGCTGGCTGCCGCCCCGGACTGACCGAAGAGCGGCCGGCGAATCCCGACACAACGCGGCGGCACGCTATGCTGCCCGATTCCGCGAATCGATTCATCCGGATGCCCCGATCGACACTACTGGCCAGCGCGTCCATCCCCGATACTTCGCTCGAGCTGAAGCTGCACGCGCATCGGGATCGTTTCGCAATCTCGATTCCGGGTCGCGGCGAGCTGATGAACACGCGCGTCCACGGCTCGGAAGTGGCGCTGGCCGAAAAGGCGCTGCAGCGCGCAGCTCCCGGGGGCGATGCGCGCGTGCTGATCGGCGGGCTGGGCGTCGGCTTCACGCTGGCCGCGGCGCTGAAGTGCTGCGGGCCGAACGCCGAGGTGGTCGTGGCCGAACTGGTTCCGGAGGTCGTCGACTGGAATCGCGAGTTGATCGGCGAGGCGTCCGGTCACCCGCTGCGCGATTCTCGCGTCCGCGTTCGAATTGGCGATGTCGCCGACGTGCTGCAGGCGCCGGGCTCCGGCTTCGATGCGGTGCTGATGGACGTCGACAACGGTCCGGAGGGCCTGGTCCGCAGCGAAAACAACTGGCTGTACGGGCCAAAAGGGCTTTCGGCCACCCGCGAGGCGCTTCGACCGGGCGGCGTGCTCGCGATCTGGTCGGCCACGCCGGACCGGCGTTTTACCCAGCGGCTGAGCGCGGCCGGTTTTTCCGTCGAGACCGAAACGGTTCGACCGCACCGCGCAGGTAAGGGTGCACGGCACGTGCTTTGGTTCGCGCGCACAACCGCCTAACGGGCCGCAGTTCGTCGGATCGGCTTCCGGGCCGTTCTATTGCTTCGAGTTCCCGGGCTTCCGTGTGTTTCGTGATATCGTGGGGTCGGGGTTGGCAGCCTTCGAACGTTGGACAATATGACCGCTGAATTCAGCTGAGCCCAGATCGCTTTGCATAAGTTCAAGTGAACTTCGAATCGGTGGCGCACGGCAATCCAGCACGCGGCCTTTTGGCCTCACATCAAGCTCAGAATAAACCGGAATTCCTGATGAAGCACATTGTGATGGTCCTGACCGCGGTCACTATCGCCGCTGCGCTACCGGGCTGCGGGCATGACGACGTCAAGACGATGGCGTATGACCCGATTTCATCGACCTGGTTGAATCCGACCGGGTTGATCGAGTCACGCTGGTCCAGCAGCCGTCCGGCCTGATTCATATCACCGGATGGACCAAGCCGGATACCGAGCCCGGCCTTCCGTTTCGGGTCGAAGTGCTGGATTCGATCCAATCGATCGCTCCGCTCCTGCGCAAAAGCGGCGTGCCGTACGGAATCGCTATTGCCGAGCCGGAGGAACAAAGATCTTGGGGCGAGTTGTTTTTTGCGGTTCGGTTCGTCATTCTAATTACCGTTCCGGTACTTGCATTGATACTTGTGCTGCGACTCGTCCGCGCGATGGAGCGAATCGCAAAGAGCCTGGAAGATGCAAACCGCAAGCCTTAAGGAACTTATGACCTGGATCGCCGACGATCACACAAACGAACCGCCATGCCCACAACCAAGACCCGACCCACATCCGCCGCCGTCGACAAATTTCTCGCTTCGGTCAAAAGCAAGCGCCGGCGGGACGACGCTCGGCGGTTGCTGGAAGTAATGCGCGAAGTTACCGGCGACGCGGGCCGGATATGGGGCGCTTCGATCATAGGCTTCGGCGTCCATCGATATCCGCTGGCCAACGGCAAGGCCGGGGAAATCTGCAAGATCGGCTTCGCGCCGCGCGCCAACGCGCTGGCGCTGTATCTCGGCGACTTTCCGGAGCGCGAGGCCTGCCTTTCCCGATTGGGTCGGCATTCGACCGGCGCATCTTGCATCTACGTGCCGCGCCTGGACGATGTCGAATCGGACGTTCTGGAAGATCTGCTGCGCCGTGCCTGGAACCGGCCAGACCGCGCGTAGCCACAAGTCAAAAGCAAAGCGGTGGCCCTGTACAAACAAAAAACGGGCGGTCGCCGAAGCAACCGCCCGCTCGATTCGATCGACCGGACGCTGGAGTCGGTCGAATGCTTCGAGATGCCTTGCTTTACAAGTACATCGAATCGCGATCCTTCTTGACGCGCACGGGCTGCGCTTCACCGGAGTACGGGCAAGTAGAACCCGAGGCGGGCTGCGCGCCTTCGCTGTCGCGATGGATGACGTCGAATATTTCAGCTCGCAGCGCCATTCGAAGATCGCGTGCCTGCTTCATCGTCTCGGTCGGGTGACCGTTTTCGTCGACGCTCCAATCGAGATTCGAGATCGCGGCCCGATACGCGCTGTGTAGATTCTGAATCTGGTCGCGCTGCTGTGCGGTGATCGAAATTGCGGGGTTTGCTTCTTTCGACCAGCCCGGCATGGCCGAGATCGGCCCGGCGGACATCGCCAGGGTTGTAATCAGGGCAAGGATGGCGAGGGCGGTGACAATTCGGGTCTTGCGCATGGCTCGTCTCCGTTGAAGGTGTCTAGAATTTAAAAGCGTTCGCGTGATGGCGGCGTCGTTGGCAACTATCCGAAAGTCCGGTCTCACCGAATAGTATCGTTAGAATCGGCAGGGTTTCAAATCGCCAGAGCGCCGAATGTCCGCCACGAATCCGAATCCGATCCGTTACATCGAGCCGGTTTTCCGACCGCCCAGCGAGGCCCGATCGCTGATCCTGCCGGTAACCGACGGTTGCTCATGGAACCGGTGTACTTACTGCGAGATGTACACCGCGCCTCAGAAGAAGTTCAAGGCGCGGTCCGAGCAAGAGGTGCTGGAGATGATCCGGCGCTCGGGCGAGATGTTCGGGCCGAGCGCTCGTCGCGTGTTTCTTGCCGACGGCGACGCGCTGGTGCTTCCCACGCATCGTCTGCTGCGCATCCTGCAAGCGATTTCCCATGAAATGCCGTGGGTGGAGCGGGTCTCGAGCTACTGCCTGGCGCGCAACCTGAAGCGCAAATCGGTCGACGAACTGGCCGAGCTGCGAGACGCCGGCCTGCAGATGGCCTATCTCGGCGCCGAGTCCGGCGACGATACGGTGCTGGAGCGCGTCAACAAGGGTGAAAGCTTCGCTACCACCCTCGATGCGCTGGACAAGCTCGGTCGAGCCGGGATCACGCGCTCGGTGATGATCCTCAACGGGCTCGGCGGAAAGTCGCTGTCCGATCAGCACGCCGACGAGTCGGCGCGACTGGCCAATGAAACGCAGCCGGAGTACCTGGCCACGCTGGTGGTCAGCTTTCCGCAGGGCGAAGAGCGGTTTCGTGCCGGATTTCCCGACTACCAACCACTCGATCAGACCGAGCTGTTCCTGGAGATGAGACGCTTCATCGGCGCACTGACGCTCGAAGACACGGTGTTTCGATCCGACCACGCATCGAACTGGCTGGTGCTCAAGGGCCGGCTGAACGCGGACAAGGAGCGCCTGCTGTCGGAACTCGATCAAGCCATCGACCAGCCCGAGCGGGCACCGCTGCGACCCGAGTGGCTGCGCGGACTCTGATCGCGCGTTGCCGAGTGCAAAGCCGAAAAGAAATCGAGCCGGGCCGGATGTAAAAAATCCGATCCGGCGGCATCCAACTCCCCGAACCCTGATGAATCGGGAGCGATCTTGACCGCCGAGCTCGACGAAACCCTGGAAGAAAACCGCGCCAGCCTGGTGCGGATTGCCCGACAGTATGCCGGCGCCAACGATTGGCAGGACCTGCTGCAGGAAATATCCGTGGCCCTGTGGAAGGGACTACCGTCCTTCGACGGGCGCGCCAAACGCTCCACGTGGGTCTACCGGGTGGCGATCAACACCGCGCTGCAGTTCGTTCGACGGCGTAGACTGCCAACCGCTGCGCTCGACATCGATCCGGTGGGCGCCCTGGACGCCGGCGATCCGATGACCCTTCTGGAGTCATTCCTGCGCGAGCTCGACCCGGTCAACCGAGCGGTACTGCTGCTCGACCTGGAGGGGCTGCACCGCGACCAGATCGGCGACATCCTCGGGCTTTCCGGCGGGGCGGTGGCCGTGCGCATGACCCGCTTGAAGGAACGGCTCTCCGAACGTTTCATGGAGGACGAATGATGGACTGGGACGATCTTCGAAACGATTGGCAATCCCGGATCGAGGCGCAGCCGGCCATGACGAGGCCACGACCCGATGCACGGCAGCGGCTGTGGCGCCGGGTTCGGGTTCGGGACGGGCTCGAAACCGCTGCGGCGCTGCTGATGCTACCGGTGTTCGGCTTTGCAGCGGTCTGGCTGGCGCAAGACGAATTGTGGGTGTCTGCGTTATTCGCGGCCGCTCTCGTCGGAGCGCTGATCTACATTCCGCTCCGGCTTCGCCGCGAACGTCGACGGATTCCCGAGCCCGACCCGGGCCGTCCGGTGCTGGAATTCCTTCAGGCCGAGCGAAGCGCACTCGAGGCACAAGTCGACATGCTGCGCTCCGTGGCGCGCTGGTACGCCGGCCCGATCGCGATCGGCGTGGTCGGTTTCTTCGTTGGCCTGGCGGGCTTCACGCTCGCCTCGCTGCTCTACACGCTGCTCGTGGTCGGACTGTTCGCCGCCGTCGAGTACGCCAACCGCGCAGCAGTGCGAAAGCGCTTCGAACCTGCGCTGGAACAGATCGATGACCAGATTTCCGAACTGCAACAGGAGTCCTGAGATGAAAACCCGCAACTTTATGGCGCACATTGTCGCCGCAGTCCTGCTGATCGCCGCGACGACCGCGCAGGCAGTGCCGGAGTCGATCGTCGCGCGCATCGATGCCGCCGTGCAGGAGGGCGAAGCGCTGTCGGTCGCCGTGGCTTACCGACGCGCCGGCTCGACCGAGCACCATTTCGCCGGTGAACGCGCCTTGGGATCGAACGACTCGCCCAATGCTCAGACCGCGTATGCGATCGGCTCGATTAC
>JGI12109J20283_11135586_pt1 | contig 16880 bp, 12 predicted proteins | sample ElkSlonscriptome_12_FD_20283 | JGI IMG/M metagenome (IMG submission 20283)
CGTCGATGGCCGCCGTATCGCTGACGCCGAAGAAGCCATTGTGCTGAGGGCCGTCGCTCTGGGTCGCCGCGTAGGCAAGGCGAAAGCCAGCCCGGCCACCGATCGGGCCGGAGACGACTCCTTCGAACTCGCGCCCGCCGCGCTCGGCGATCCCCAGAGAGACCTGCCCGCCGGTGACATCGCTCGGCGAAGCCGAGACGATATTGATCAGACCGGCCATCGCGTTGGCGCCCAGGAGCGTGCCCTGAGGACCGCGCAGGACTTCGACCTGCTCGATATCCAGCGTCGTCGCCGCGCCGCCGAGGCCGGTCAGATCGATGCCGTCGACGATCAAGCCCACGGAGGGATTGATCGGCTCGACAAACTGCGACCGCTCGCCGATGCCTCGAATCTGGAAGAAGCGTCCGCGTGAAGCGCCGGCGGAAAAATTCACGTTGGGAGCCAGATTCAGAATTTGATCCAGGTGGCGGGCCTCACGCTGCTCGATGGTTTCGCCGTCGATGACGCTGGCGCTGCCGGCCAAATCGGCCAGATCAACGTCGCGGAACTCGGCCGTGACCCGGACCCGGTCAACAACTTCGCGGGCCGATTCCCCGGTCTGGTCATCATCTTTGGGCCCGCTCGAGATTTCGGCGGGCTGGGCCGCCGCCGAAAGGCTCAAGGCAAGGAAGCTCAGGGCAAGGAAGCTCGAGGCCGCAAGAAATTTCATCATCAAAAAAGGTCTCCTGAGTCAAATACAACGTGGAGACCCGGCATGCACGCGGGGTTCGACGGACCGCCTGATTTGACTTGGCTCGCCGCCGAGTTCCTTCCCTACGCCGGCATTAACCGGATCAGGTTCAACGGGTCCACGCGAAGCGATCGCGCGTCTCAGGCAGTGATGCCACCCCGAGGATCGGCTTTACTTTAACGCACTGCGGCGGCGTATGCACCCAGGCTGCCGATATGGCCCATCGACAGCGCTGTCACCGAGCAGGCCCCGGGCGCGTGCACCTCCTCCGGTCTGCTGCTCGAATCCTCCCGCCGTTTTGAGCTCTCAACACCCCTGAAGAGCCCTGCCGATCGACAGGTTTTTTACATCTAAGAGCCCGTGGTGATATTCTGCGCAAGCTTTCTGCCCGACCCACGACCCGATGAAAATCCCCGACAAGCCAAGCGATGAGGCCGAGCGTCTCAGAACGCTCCACGACCTCGGTATTCTCGATACTTCTCCCGATGAGCGGTTCGACGTGGTCACGCGCACGGCGCAGCGACTCTTCAAAGTGCCCATCGCGCTTATCAGCCTGATCGACGAAGATCGGCAGTGGTTCAAATCCAAAGCCGGACTCGATGTCGATGAAACGCCCAGAGACATGTCTTTCTGTGGCTACACAATCCTCGATGAGGAAGCCTTCGTCATCGAGGATGCAAAAGAGGATCAGCGTTTCAACGACAACCCCTTGGTGGCCGGGCCGCCTCATATCCGCTTCTACGCCGGGCATCCGCTTAAAACCCCTCACGGTATGAAAGTCGGCACCCTGTGCCTGATCGATCGAGCGCCGAGGACTTTCAGCGAGGAGGACATCGAGGCACTCGCTGATCTCGCCGCCATTGTCGAACGCGAGCTCGCGGTCATCCAGCTTGCAATGAACGATCAGTTGACAGGCCTCCTCAATCGCCTCGGCTTTCAGTCGGCTGCCGAGAGCAATTTCGACCTCTGTATCCGAAAAGCCTGGCCCGCTGCCCTGATCTTTATCGACCTTGATGACTTCAAGGAAATCAATGATTCCTTCGGCCACTCGGAGGGCGATCGCGTTTTGCGTGATTTTGCCGGGCGCCTATCGGATATTTGTCGCAAGCATGAAATCAGCGCCCGCATCGGGGGAGACGAATTCGCATTGCTCATGCTGGATTCGGACAGGGAACAAGCCGAGCTCGTCGTCCGCCGCCTTGAAGCCTCGCTGAAGCCCCTGACAACCCCCAACGGCGAGCGGCATTGGCCTTCCTTTTCCTACGGCATCGTCGAATTCGATCCAGAAAATCCAGGCAGCGTATTGCAGCTGCTCGATCGCAGCGATAAATCGATGTATGAAATGAAGAAATCAAAGTCGGGCCTTTCAGCAAAAGTCTGAAAAGCATCGATTTGCCAGGCCTCGGCTCAGCTTCACTGGCCTAGATCGAGGGAAGATTAAGACCTGCAGCGCGCCAGCAAAATCAGCAGACATCAAACTCTCGAACCGATAAGCATAAGCAAGGCGCCGCAAAAACAATCTAAAAAAACCTCTGAATAACTCCGCGCGAGTGCGACAGTGCAGGCAAGAACGCAAGGGCGGTTCGCCTGCAAGGCAGCAAGCCCTGAAATCGCTCCGTAGCACGTGCAGAGCTATTCGGTTTCTTCGTTCAGCGCGGCGCATTGACTTCCATGCAATGGCTGAAGCCAGGACACTTTGGGTCAAAAAGACGATTCATCCGCATTAAGGGCTGGGCTTGCAGTTTTCGCCGGCGTTCTAACTGACGGAAACTCAAAGCGGTCATTAAACAGGTTGTCGCTTTGTTCGGGCGCATCAAAAGCCCAGAACCCGCCTTCAAGAAACCAGGGACTACTGGCTGCACCCTGAGCCGAAGCATCCCACTGGCCAAGCGTTCCCGCCAGCGTCCATTCCCCTTGCGAGCTGCTGAGCGTGCCGCCGTTATCAATCGTCCACCAGTCGATCTCGAAGCCGCCGGCGATCGCGCTCATGGGTGCAATCGTCAAGAACAGCACGAGCAGGAAAGCGTTTGAATCGACATTCAGCTTATCGCGTCGGATCGTCATTCTCCCTCTCCTGCAAGAACCGAGGGACCAGTGCCTTCGAGGGCGCTCAAGCGACTCGACACCTCAAGGAGCAGAGCGTGGAGCTGATCGGTCTTTTGCTGATGCCTTTCTTCGGCCAGAGCCTGTTCATCAATCTGCTCCTGCAACAGCTCCAGGTGGACCTGCTGATGCTGGACAACGCCGACGAGCACAGCAGCCAGGCGGTCGTATTTGACCCCCTCGACCGAGCCATCGTCGTTGTAGGTCGCAAGCACCGGAACGATTTCTGCGACTTCCTCGGCCACCAAGCCAACATCATCATTTCCGCTCGTGATCCACTGATAGCGCACAGGACGCAGCTGCATCAAAACGTCGAGCTCAATGTCCAGGTCCTCAATGGCCTGCTTATAGCGTGCACTGGACGAACAGCCCGATATCTGGTTGCTGGAGTTGCGACATAGGCCGATCTCACCTGAGCTGCCTAAGGAGTCAACTCGCAATCTGCCGTCGATACGCACGCGATTTCCAGCCGGATCGTTGACCGAGTTTGAGCCAGTGAATACTGCACCGCCCCTGGCACGGACGAGAAACTGATCCGGTCCAGACGACACATAATCGCTACTTAAACCGCCAGTAGCGTCTGACCAAACAAAAGTACCCCTATCGCCAACTTGTGTCGACGGTACGCCATCACAGCCTTCGCCTAATACGCTGACACCTTGACTTGGCCGTATCTTCGCTCCGACACCAAGTGCCAATGAATTATTTGCGCCAGCGCAATTGTCTTGTCCGGAAAAGATGCCGCTCCGTGCGCCACTCGCCGTGTTTCGGTCTCCGCCTGCCACAATTGAGTTGATTCCGCTTGCAACATTTTGTGCATTGAGAACGGCATTTTCATAGCCCCCGCCTAGCACCACTGCGCCTGCCCCTGTCGCTTGGTTGCTGGCCCTGCCGATCACTACGCTCGGCCCGTAGATATCAGTTAACGTACCTCGAGGGGTAAAACTGAACAGAGAGTTATTGAATTCATAGCTGAAGCTGCCACTGGCACCAAGCTGGAAGGGCGAACTGCCCGCTGGCCCCTGCTGACCGGCAGGGCCTCGAGGGCCTTCCGGCCCCTCTGGTCCCCGAGAGCCCGCCGGACCAGGCGGCCCCTGATTTCCGTCCAGTGCATACAGCGCCACAGGGGCCGCGCGAACCGATTGGCGGGGACTCAGAGGTGCACCATTGACCCAGACTTCTAGAAATCGGTTCGAACCATCGAATGCGGAATCGCCGAAATCCAAATCGACTTGGAAAAGTCCTTTGCTCACCGGCCAGCCGGTGCGCGTCTGCACGGGGCCGATTTGGCTGCCGCCGCTGGCCGCATCGAATAAGAAAAACTGCAGATTGGCGGTGCCGCTAAACGGCTCACCCGACTGCTGCAAACGACCTTGATAGGTGAGATCAGTTGCTTGAGCCCAAGGCATGCTTGAAACAAGCGAAGCGAGGACTAGAACGATTAACTGGAAATGGGCACGCATAAAAACTAATACTCCGTGAGTTGTAGAGACTGCTATTGAATTCGGATGTGCAGGCTGAATTACGTTTCTGCAAAGCAAGGGGTTCGGCCTAAAGGCCCTGCGATCGGTGACCGTCGTTACTGTTGAGTGTCGTAATGCTCATTGGGCGCTCGCCCCCGAGCGCAGGAGAGTTGTCGGTGTCTGCGGCCTTCATCGTGCCGCCTGCCACAACAGCGTTACTATTCGCTGCACTATTCGCCAATCCGCCGATCACTACAGAAAGAACGCCGTCGGCGGTGTGACCAGCACCACCGAGGATGGTGGCTCCGAAGTCGGAGGCGCTGTTGCTGCTGCCGCCGAACACACTTGAGAAATCGATGCTCGCCACGTTGGAGGCACCACCAACCTCCGTCGAGTTGACTCCGGAGGTCACGTGCGGGAACGAATCACCCCCGGAGGTCTGTCCACCACCGACCACAACAGCCCCGGCGCCGCTGGCCTCATTGGTTTCATTGCCGATTACCAGACTGTTGGCCAGATCCGGATTTGGCATGGCGGGTGTTCCAAACGAGATAACCGATTCCCCGGTTTCGTAGGCAATCGAACCACCCGCTTCAACGGTAAAGAGAGACGCCCACGCTGGACCTTCCGGTCCCTGGGGTCCAGCCGGCCCGGCGGGCCCTTGCGGTCCTGTCGGTCCGGCCGGGCCGCGGTTGCCGTTCAGGGGATACAGCGCGACCGGCGCAGCTCGGACCGCCTGGCGCGGAGTCAATGGCGCGCCGTTGACCAAAATTTCGAGAAACCGGGGCGAGCCATCGAAAGCCGCGTCGCCAAAATCCAGGTCGATCTCGAACAGGCCGGCGGCCACGGGCCAGCCGATGCGTGTTTCAGTCGGCCCGACCTGACTACCACCGGTTGGGGCATCGAACAGCACGAACTGCAAATTAGCTGTTCCGCTGAAGGGCTCGCCAGCTTGCTGCAGGCGGCCATGATAAGTAATGCCGCTGGACTGGGCCCAGAGCGCAGGCGCCAGGGTCAGGGTGACGAGCAGTGCCATGATTTTCTGACATGGACTCATTAGGTTTCTCCAAGAAGGAATTGGAAGGCAGAACGAACAGGACTGAAAGAGGGATATCACTGCCAAGCGCCCGCGCCCTGGCCCATCAAGCGTCGATGGAACCCGCTGGCTCCGATCATGATCAGGGCTAGTCCGAGTCCGACATCGCCGATCTGAGCGCGCGACAGGCCGGGCCAGACCATGGAAAATTGCGGGGCGTCGGGATCAACATAGACCGTCAGCGTGCTGCCCCTCTGATGCGACCGGATAGCCTCGTCCAGGTGCCCGCCCGGGCGGTAGGCCGAGGACCGAAAGAGTTGGCCCTGGTAGATGTAGCGATAGACAAAAGCCTGTCGGTTGCGAGCTAAAGGCAGCCCGCGCCCAGGCTCCAGGTGAGATTCCACGACCTGTGCCCGGACCGGCACGGAGTAGTCATGCAGTAGATGGGGCAGATGTGAAACGATGGGCGTGGCGACCAACCAGGTCCCGACCATCAGGGGCAGCAGGGTGACGGCCAGCAACATCGAGAATTCCGGCAGACCACGATCGAGCGTGATGAGTCGCTGACTCTGATCCAGAAACCCCGAAGGCATGACATTCCTCTCGATTGGTGGCAAGCTAGACGCTCCAGTTCACGGGCGCTTTCCGACTGAACTGAATCCAGCGGTGACGATGGGGCATGTGGACCGCTGGAACTTGAAATCAAGTTGAAATTATTTTGAAAATTCGCTTTTTCGACCTTTTCACCATGAGTGAGCCGTTGTGGGTCAGATCATCGGTTTTGACGGCTTCGAGCTGAATCTCGAAAAGAAGGCATTGATCGGTCCCGAGGGCCCAATCAACCTGCGGCCACAGACCTTCGCGGTGTTGTGTCACCTGATCGAAAAATCCCCTGGAGTGGTGAGTCAGGACGACCTGCTGGATGCAGTCTGGGGCCACCAGGCCACCTCGGTCAGTTCAGTAGCCCAGACGATCAGGGAACTGCGCAACGCACTGGGCGATTCGAGCACCAAACCGCAATACATCGCGACGCGGCGACGGCTGGGGTACCAGTTCATCGCAGAAATTGAACGGTCCGACCTCGATCCATCCAGCCACGATCTGCCGCCAGCAGCGGCGCCAGCAACACGCGTCAATGACCCGACTGAAGAGAGTTGGTTCAGCCACCCCTGGGCCCTGGTTGCCGTGGTCGCTCTTTTCGTGTTGCTTGCTGTCGCCTGGCGACTGCAGCCCATCGCTCCGACGCCAGCCGAGAGACTGCCGACGCTGGCGATCGGGGATATGGTCAATTCCAGCCAGGATCCTGAGCTGAACTGGCTGGCGCCGGCGCTTGAAACCTATCTCGGGCATGCGCTGGTCGAGCTGGGTGGTTTCCGGGTTCTCGCCATCGACAATGATGATGAGGGTAACGAGCTTTCTAATGTCGACTATGTGATTGAGGGCCAGTATCTCAGCGCGGGCGTTGACGGTTCGCGTCTTCTGGCTCGGCTACGACGCCCCAATTCCAGTGAAGTGATCGGCAGCCTGGAATCAGAGGCCGCAGGCTGGGACGTGAGCCGAATGACCATCGACATGGCCGGCGCGATTCGCGACCGGCTGGGGTTTCAGGCACCGGCCCAGTCGGATGCATCGGCGCTGACTGCGCGCCTTCCGCGTCAACCCGAAAGTCAGCGCGCCTATTTCAAGGCGCGTCAGGCCCTGAACCAGCTGAGCGTATCCGAAGCGATCGAGGAGCTCGACCAGGCGCTCATCGAACAACCTGATAGCCCGCAGCTTCAGATGCTCAAAGCCCAGGCCCTGTCATCGCTGGGCGATGTCGAGTCCGCGCGCGAACTCAGCGAGCAGGCGCTCGCCTCGACCGGCCTGTGGCCGCGTCGAGACCGGCTGGATCTGGAAGCCACGGCGGCCATGCTGAGCTTTGATTTCGATCGCGCCGCCGATCGGCTGCAAGCGCTGAATCAGTTCTTCCCGGAAGCGGCGAGCAGCCGGCGGCTGGTCTTCGCGCTGATGCAATCTGGCCGTTTGAACGCCGGCCGCGAAGCGTTGGACTCTCTGCGATCGAACCAACCGGATGATCCGCACCTGGCTCTGCTGGGTGCTGAACTAGCCCGCCTCGAACGCAATGACGATCAACGCCTGACTCAAGCTCAGCAGGCAAGCGAATTTGCGCAACTTGCCGATTCACCCGGCCTGCTTGTGGAAGCGCACCTTGTCAAAGCGGACGCCTTAATCCGCACCGGGCAGCTTGATCAAGCCAGGACGATATATCAGCAGCTGTTAGACGGCGAACTGCTTCTATCTACTGGGGGGACTGCCAGGATCAGGTTGGGTCTGGCCAAGGTCGAGTTTCAGCAGGGCCGCTTCGACAGCGCATTGGCACTGACAGACCAGGCCGAAGCTCTGTTCGCCGCTATTCCTCATCCTGAAGGCCTGGCCGATACCTACAGCCTTCGAGCCTCTGTCCATGACCGTGCCGGCCGACTCGAGCAGGCCGTTGCAGCCTTGGATCAGGCGATGGAATATCTCGATACTCTGGGCGACCCGCGCCGACTAGCCCAGGTTGGGGTGCTGTATGGCATCACCTTGATGCGAGCCGGGCAGTTCGATGCGGCCGAGTCGCGTCTGGATCAATCCGCCAGCTACTTTCGAGCCGTTCGCGACCGCCAGGGTGAAGGTGCGGCACTGATCAATCTGGGCAACGTCACCGCCAATTCAGGGCGGTTGACGGATGCCGAGCCGGTCTTCCAGCGCGCCCTGGAAGCCTTTGAGGATGCCGGCGACCTGCGCGGCCAGGCCATTGTGCTGAGCAATCTGGCGGCAATCGCGGGACAACGCAGGGACGTCAGCCGCTCGGTGGACTTGGCCGAACAGGCACTGGGCATGTTCGAACTGATCGGCGCCCAGACGGATATCGCAAGGGTCTCCTACAACCTCGCCCTGACTCACCAGCGCCAGGGCCAACTGCTTCAGGCCGAGGCCCGAATTCGTCAGGCCTCGGAGGCTTTTGCTGAACAGGGTGCCGTGATGATGCAGGCGCGCAGCCTGACCGCTCTGGCCAACCTGCTCGTCGATATGGGACGAGACCAGGGCCTGATCGAAACTCTGAAGTCCATCGATGCGCTGGCCCTTGATGAGGCCAGCGAATTGGCCATCGCTGAGCTGGCCCGGGGCCGTCACGCGCTCGTAAATAGCAAGATTCCTGAAGCCAGGGCATTTTTTGAAACAGCCATGACTATGGCCGAGTCGGCCAACAGTTCGCCCGCACAGCAGCGAGCGCGCCTGAATCTGGCCCGAACCGATCTGGCGGACGGAAAGTCGGTCAGCGCAGAGCAGGCGGCGATACAGCTGCGAAGTGAATTTACCGGGACACGCGATCAAAGCAAAGAGGTCGAGGCCCTGCTGGTCTTGGCCGAAGCGCGGATTCTGCAAAATCGACCCGACGACGCCGCGAGCGATTTGGGCAGCGTCGAGTCCATCCTGGCCGACGCGCCGGACGCTCGTCAGGCCCTCGAACTGGCCATTCTCAGAAGCCGGATCAGCCCGCCTGATCTGGCCCTTCAGCGCCTGAACTGGGCGATCGAAACCGCAGGGAGTCAGGGTTTTGAGCCGCTGATGAAAAAAGCACGGTTGTTGCGCGATCAAGGCGTTCAGTAGGGGCTTCCAGCGCCGTGAACGGCCGGATGAGGGCAATTTTCAAGCAAATTTCAAGTTAATTTCAACTTACAGTCAACGATTCAGGCAACCATTTGATCATCATCTCGATCAATTGGAGGAAGCTTGAGTTATGACACAATCACCATCCCGCAACCCATTTCTTTCAGGCCTGCTCATGGGTTCTGCCTTGCTGTTTCTTGCACCTATTCAGGCTGGCGACGTTGATATTGACTGGCTGATCACCAGTCATCCCTGCTCAAGCACCAACGGCACGGATGCGCTGCATAGAGATAGCGACGGCACGCTCTGGGTGGGCTGCGGTGACAGCGCCGAAGGAATTGGTTTGTTTACCAGTGCAGACGGCGGCGACACCTGGACAGAAGTGACCACCACCCCGTTCGGTTGGGCTGAAGATTTTCGTTTTTTGACCATAAGCCGAGGCCATGACGGCGCACTGTATGGCAGCGGCAATGACACGCTTTCGGGTGGCCGACGATCGTTGCGATTCGATACCTCTGGAAGCATGCCCTATCCAACCACGGCCAACCTGATCGCTGGTGAGACTATAGAAACTTCGTTCCGCGTCGGCGGCTACGCTGAACTTTCAGACGGGCGAGCTCTGGCGAGTTCATTCAGCAGCGGTACTCGACTTTTCCGGCCCGATAGCACAACCGACCCATCGGCAGGTTTTTGGACGCAGTTACCCGTCACTGGGACCTATCTTGACTTGATTGTCTTTGACAATGCTTTCTACGCCTCGGGAAGCAATATCGCCGCGCCCCCACGCGTCTACCTCCCGCCTCAGGACCCAACAGCAGAGCCCTGGGAACTGGTCGAAGTGATTCTTGATTCAAATATTGATGGCGAACTCTACGGGATTGCCGCCAACGAAAGGCGAGTTGTTGGCGTCGGTGTCGATCAAGACAGAGACGTGGGTAAGATTTTCGTGAGTGGTGAGGACATCTATGACCCAAGCGACTACACCGTCTTTGATATGCCAAACATTGTGGGCCCTGGCGGCGTCGGCACCTGGGCGCGCGGCGTATGTATGCTCGATGACACCATCGTTGTTGTGGGCGAACGTCAGCCGCTGAGCACGAATACTGGACGCGTCATGCTATCAACCGACGGCGGCATCAGTTTCAGCAACATAACGCCCAGTCAATCGGGTCGAAGCATCAGTCGCTGCGTAATTGCTGACGGGGTCGTCACGGTCGTGGGCACTTCAGGCTATGTCGGCCGCTATACACTTCCCGAACCAGCAGATGAAATCTTTATGGACGACTTTGAAGTCAACAGTTACATTCCGTTGAGATAAGACTGACAGACCAACAAGTATCGAGAATCTCGCCGGGTCGATCGCGATTCGCACGGCCCGGCTTTCGATTCAAAAATCAAGATCAATGTTGCCTGACGAGTTCGCTTCCAGGGATTCTCTGAATAACGCAGAGGTTCCCTAGCCACCGGCCGCTTGTCCGATCACCCGTATTTTCCTGCCCAGACGGACGTGATCTTCACCGACCGATTCGAATAAAAAGGCAGGCCGACGGTCAATGCCGCCGGCCCGGTTCCAACATCGATCTGGATTCAGCGTTTGCCGAGTTCCGAGACTGATGCTTTTAGCCTTCAATATTGACTACCTCTTCGTCGAAGCCGCGATTACGCAGGAGCGCATCGACTTCAGGCTCGCGACCGCGGAAGCCGACGTAGGCATCCATGGCGTCTTGCGTGTCGCCAGCGGAGAAAACGTTCTCGTAGAGTTTTCGGGATAGGGCCGGGTCGAAGATATCGCCCGCCTCCTCGAAGGCTGCAAAGCCGTCGTTGTCCAGAACGCCGGCCCAGAGGTAGCTGTAGTAGCCCGCCGAGTAGCCTTCCCCGGCAAAGGTATGCAGGAAATGCGTTGAGCGATGGCGCATGGGAATCTCTTCCAGGTTCTGTCGGCCCGTCAGCACGTCGTTTTCAAAGTCGTCGATCTCCAGGGAGGCCGGATCCGTGTTCAGATGATAGGCCAGATCGACGAAGCCTGAATTGAGGAACTCGACGGTGGCAAAGCCCTGATTGAACTGCGTTGCATCGAGTACGCGCTCAAGCAGCTCCGGCGGCATCGGCTCACCCGTTTCATGATGCAGGGCAAAGCGCTCGAGCACCTCGGGCTGGGACAGCCAGTGCTCGAGGATCTGGGCTGGAAACTCGACGAAGTCGCGATCCACGGAGGTGCCCGCCAGTGACGGATAACGAGTGTCGGACAAGAGCCCGTGCAGGCCGTGGCCGAACTCGTGGAACAGGGTCACCGCATCGGTGAAGGACAGGAGCGCGGCTTCACCCGCGGTCGGCTTGTTGTAGTTGCAGTTGTTGACGATCAGCGGAATGGCGCCGGTCAGACCATTTTGGGGCCGGAAGCTCGACATCCAGGCGCCGCCACGCTTGCCGGGGCGAGCGAAGAAGTCGCCGTAGAAAATGCCGGCGACTGCGCCTTCCGAGTCCTCCATCTCCCACACCCGTACGTCAGGGTGGTAGGTCGGAATGTCATCACGCTCGACAAAGCGGACATCGAACAAGCGTTGAGCCACGAAGAACATGGCGTCGATCATTTTATCGAGCTGCAGGTAGGCCTTGACTTCGCTTTCGTCCAGGTCGTAGCGCTCGGCGCGAACTTGCTGAGTGTAATAGCGCCAGTCCCAGGGCTCGAGCTCGAAACCGCCGCCCTCATTGGCGATGCGGGTCTGGATATCGGCCGCTTCCTCCAGCGCTCGCTGACGCGCTGGCCACCAGACCTGTTCCATCAGCGACATGGCCGCTTCCGGCGTGCCCGCCATGGTGCCGGCGGTTCGATAGTGGGCAAAAGTTTCAAAACCGAGGAGGTTTGCCATCTCCAGGCGCAGGGCCAGGATGTCCCGAATCGTGTCCTTGTTGTCGTTCTCGTTATCGTTATCGCCGCGCTGCGTCCAGGCCCGCCAGGCCGTTTCGCGCTGCTCGCGATTGGGAGAGGACTGCAGGAAGGGCTCGACGCTGGAACGCGCCAGGGTGACGACGTGGCCGCCCAACTCCCGATCTGCGGCGGCGCCAGCCGCGGCCGATACAATGAAATCCGGTAGCTCGGCAATGTCCTCTGCATCCAGCGCCAAGGTCCAGGCCTCGCGATCGGCCTGCTCGTTTTGAGCAAAGCGGGTGTACAGGCTGGCCAGCTCGGATCGAATCTCGGCGAACCGTTCGCGGTCATCGCCCTCGAGCTGGGCCCCGGCGCGGATGAAGTCCTCGTGCGTGGTTTCGAGCAGGCGCCGCTGCTGCGGGGACAGATCGAGGGCGTCGCGATTCTGATAGAGCGAATCGACGCGCGCGAACAGTTCGGGATTCAGCGTGATCGATGCGCTGTGCGCCGCCAGCCTGGGGCTCATCTCACGCTGGATCGCCCGGATCTCGTCGTTGGAGGCGGAGCTCGTAAGATTGAAAAAGACCCGCGCGACGCGGCCGAGGTCAGCGCCCGATTGCTCCATCGCAAGGAGGGTGTTTTCGAAGCTCGGCGGCTCGGGGCTCGATGCAATGACGTCGATCTCGGCGCGGTGCCGATCCAGCGCCACCTCGAAGGCCGGGAGGAAATGGGCCTCTTCGATGCGATCAAGCGGCGGCGTGGCGAAAGGCGTTTCCCACTCGGCGAGCAACGGGTTATCGACCGCGGCCTCGCGATCGTCGGCCGGCGCTGTGTCAGTGACCTCGGCGCTGGCGGGTGCGGAATCGGTCGCGGGAGCAGGCTCCGGCGCGTCACCGGACGAACAGGCCGCCAGGAGCAGCGCAGAGGCGGAAAAAATGAGTGAGTAACGTGTTTTCATTGGGCGAATTCAAATGTTGAGGGACTGAAGAGATTGAAATAATATAACGACTTCCCTGGGCCGCACTGACGGTTTCTAGACGCACCCGCCAACCGCCCGGGTCAGGTTCAGTCGGGCTCGCGAAAGTCCAGATCAGTGTCGGCAAGCAGCCAGGTAAACATCGCCCAGGCGGCCACATTTTGCGCCATCTCTTCCGGGACGATCTTGTCGAAGGTGTCGTTGGGCGTGTGATGGAATTCGAACATGTCCTCGCCGTTCTGGTTCAGGCGGGCGACCGGCATACCCAGACGCTGCAGCGGGATCATGTCGGGCCCGCCACTCCCAGCGTTGGGTCCACGCAGAATACCCAAGTGCTGCATTTCGGTTTGCATCGCGTCAAAAAAAGGATAGGCGTGTGCGGCCACGTTCGAACTCAGGCGCCAGACCCGTCGAGCGCCCAGGTCGCTCTCCGACCCGATCACGTGGTCGTCCAGCGTACCGTCCTCGGCGCGAGCCTCGGCATAGGCCCGAGCCCCCAGCAGTCCCACTTCCTCGGCTCCGAACAGGACCACCCGAATCGTTCGGCGCGGCCGCTCACCGTGGTCGATAATGAGCTTGGCGGCGGCGGTCACGATGCCCACCCCTGCCCCGTCGTCGAGCGCGCCCGGGCTGTTGTCCCAGCTGTCCAGATGCGCGCCAATGATTACGATTTCTTCGGGCTCCTCGGCCCCGACGATCTCGGCGATGACGTTGCCGCTGGTGGCCTGGCCGCGCCAGCCGGCCTGGGTGCGCATACGAATCGTCAGCGTGTTGCCGCGGGCATGAATACGTTCGATTTGATCCGCATCGGGTGCCGACAGTGCCATGGCAGGAATCGTCGCCGTTCGTCCGTCGGGTCGGCTCATCATGCCCGTATGCGGGAAGCGATTCGAGCTGGTGCCGACTGAACGGATGAGAACGCCGACGGCGCCTCGATCTTCGGCCTGGATCCACGCCCGGGTGCGCTTGCGATTGGCCGGGCCATAGCCCTCAGCCGTGCGCGAGGCGACCATGCGATCGTTGACATAAACGATCTTCCCTTCCAGCGCATCGGCGGACGAATCGTAAGCCACCAGATCGTCAAAGCTCGGGAAGAACACGACCTCGGCTTCCAAGCCACCTTCCGGCGTCGATGCCGAGCCCCCAAGCGCGGTCGCGACAAGCGTCTGCGGAAAGGGCAAGATGATGTCGACGGCTTCGAAGGCCGTGTCGCCCCGCGTCCAAAAGTCCATCTCGAATTCTTCGACGCGGACGTTTTCGAAACCCAGGTCGCTCAGCTTCTCCGCCGCCCAGGCCCGCGCCCGATCGTCTTGTGCAGTGCCGGCAAAGCGCGGCCCGATCTCGGTGGTCAGTGATTCGGTCAGTTCATAGGCAAGTCGAGATTCGAAGGCCTGCTCCGCGAGCGCATGCGCAGTGGCGACGCTTGCCGAGTCCAACTCGGATCTAGTCTGGGCCAGCGCCAAGTTACTGACAGTAAGAAGAGCAATCGCAGCTAGGTATCTTGTGGGCATCGCAGGTTGTCTCGATTCAATCCTCATGCAAGTTTACCCGCGTGTCCCACGGTCGGTTCGTGAACGTTGATCGCCGTCGACGGCTGCTCAGCTGCAGACCTGAATTTTTGACTCTACGGCCTCGCGGAAAACCGTCTTCGAGAAATTCAAACTATCGTCTGATCGGATGACGCCTTGCTACGCGCGAGCCATGCACCCTTGGGGAAGCTCTGAATACCTCTGCGTCAAGGGAAGACCAAGACGACACTGCCGAATCACCGTCGCAATAGATTCAAGCGACCAAATTTTGCCAATACCCTTCCCTGCCGAACACAGCGGCAGCAAGCAAGCTTCATAAAGCGGTTCATCAACATGTGGCCTGACCCGACGCAAGCTGTTGATTTTCCAATTATGTTACATAGTAACGATTTGACACGACCGCCACATTAAGTCTCTAATATGCGCGGACTCAATTCCGAGTCATGGTCCATTTAAGTGAGGCTTTAAACAAAAATGAAGAACTTTGCAGTTTCTGTCACCGTTGCAGCGTTGATCGCAGCTTCTCCCACGCTTTTTGCTGACGATCATTACGAGACTTTCGACCAGGAAGCCCAGCAAGCATTGACGCCTGACGGCGCGCTGGAAATCCTTAAGGAAGGTAACGCACGCTTCGTCGCTGGGGAATCCTACGATCGCGACCTGATCGATCAGCAGATCGACACGGCAGGCGGTCAGTTTCCCTTCGCTGTCGTGCTCTCCTGCCTCGATTCTCGTTCTGCTCCGGAAGTCGTTTTCGATCAGGGCGTGGGCGATATCTTCGTTGGGCGCGTGGCCGGTAACGTTGTCGATACCAACCTGCTGGGTAGCTTCGAATTCGCTACGGCTGCAGCCGGGTCGAAGCTGATTGTCGTCATGGGCCATACCGCCTGCGGCGCCGTCAAGGGCGCGTGCGATGGCGTTGAGGTTGGCAATCTGACGGCTCTCCTCGACGAGATCGAGCCGGCCATTGACGCGGTCAGCACACCCGCCGGCACTGATCGCAGCTCAGCCAATACCGAGTTCGTGAATCGAGTCGTAGAGACCAACGTAAGAATGCAGGTCAACGAGCTGCTTCGTCGCAGTGACGTGGTGCGTGGCCTGGTTGACGAAGGACAAGTCAAGGTCGTCGGCGCCGTCCACGATCTGGCAACGGGCGAAGTTCGCTTCCTCTGATGGCGTAAAGTTCTAATCGCGTCCGTGAGGCACCGTGAGACACACGGAGCAAAAGCCGGCTGCCCACGCAGCCGGCTTTTTTCATGCTGGCCGTCCAGAAGCGTTCGTTTCGACGCATGGGTTAACGTCTCGACATGTCATCAGGGCTGACACATCGAAGTAGCGCGGCCAGCGACTGGGTCTTCGGCTACGGCTCGCTGATCTACAAGGTCGATTTTCCCGTTCTCGAACGCGCCGTTGCGACGGTCGATGGATGGACACGCCGTTTCTGGCAGGGCTCGCATGACCATCGGGGTACGCCCGACTCACCGGGTCGAGTTGTAACCCTCATACCCTCCCCGGGCGAGCGCTGCCGAGGCGTTGCCTGGCGCGTCGAGCATTCGGTCTTCGAGCATCTCGACCATCGCGAAAAGAACGGTTACGAAAGACACCGCGTCATCCTGCGCCTGGAGGGTCGAGATCATCCCGTCGAGGGTATGCTCTACGTTGCTCCCGAGAACAACCCGGCCTTCCTCGGCCCGGAGCCACCTGAAGCGATGGCTCGCCACATCGCCATGGCCCGAGGACCCAGTGGGGACAATGAGGAGTATCTCCTGAGGCTGGCCGAAGCCTTACGCGAAATCGGCGCCGAGGATGAGCATGTTTTCGATCTGGAGCGACGGGTCAAAAGCTTCCAGCCTCGAAGGCGCTGAATCGGCCCGCAGCTTGGCGTGCCGGCATGGTTGCCAAAAAGTCGATACGCTTCTCAAAGGCCTCGTCAAATCGCTCCCATTTTTTTAGCACTCCAACCCGCCCGGTCGGGAACATAAGACCGCTCAGCGAGAGGCGAGACTCCGAGCAGGCTGTATATCGGAATCCCCGCTCGAGAAATCGGCGCTCGTTGCAGGCAGACCAATCGGACTGCAATACGATCATTTTCTCCGTCGATGAAAACATCGAGCAGACCGCAGCAAGGGCGTCGCAGCCGGCACGTCTGCAGTCGGCGCGGGAGCCGGCAAGCATCGCCGATCGTTCACAAGCTGAATCGCTTCATTTTTGGCTCCAACTCTAACCATCATCGGATCAGACCGAACTACTTCGGCTCGACGATCAGAAAGACGCCGGTCGTATCGCCGACGTTGATCACTTCATGCCATTCGATGCCGTCGCTGGTGAAACTGCTGTCGGCAGGAACGTCGACTTCCCGGGTGCCTTCAGCGTCGGTGATGCGCATGCGGGCACCTGCAATCGTATAACCAAAATGCGGGTCGTGATAATGACGTTCGTGGCCTACGCCAGGTGGGAAGGTGCATCGGAGCACCCGATGCTCGTCATCATCATGAAGCGCTTCGCACACCGCCTCACCCT
>JGI12109J20283_10197568_pt1 | contig 16878 bp, 12 predicted proteins | sample ElkSlonscriptome_12_FD_20283 | JGI IMG/M metagenome (IMG submission 20283)
CCGCGTTGATATCCATCCGCTTTGCGCTATCCCTGCGCAATGCCGGGCGCTGTATCTTCCGGCTCCCGCTTGATTTTCGGCACGAGGTTGTCGGCTTATGGCGGAGCCGTTCCGCCGCCGCGTTCGCATGCGCCATCAAGAGACAGCGGACGGGCCCGTAAACCTCTCATTCTGCGACATTCAAAAGGGTCGACAAGTCCATCCAGTTCTCTTCACCGATCGGATCGCCCTTGGGCACGCTTACGTTGCGGGGCAGACTTTTGACAAGCTGCTCGCGCTGATCGAAATTGAGCAGCTTGCGTGACAAGCTTAACGCCCAGTCTCTCTCGGTGCTGCGGGCCCTGGTGTTGGCCAATATTTCGCCAACTTCGATCAGCTTCTGATCAAGCGCGGCTGCAGCTTCGGGCGAGGTGCGTCTTTGCCCTGCGGTCTGCGCCATGGTGATCAGCGTACGGGCTGCGATCCTTCGGCCCAGATCATCGCCGGTTGAGGCGAGGACGGTGGCGACAAGACTATCAAGCATTTCGTCAACACCCAGTGCGTTTGCATCGCTTTGATGCTGCACCACCAGCCGCATAAGGCGACGCGGTGCAAGCAGCGTTTGCACAGTCAGCTGCGTGGCAACATCAGCGGCAACAAGCGGGTCAAACACCGGCCCGCCTGCGGTGGCGAAAACCTCGACATTGTATTGCCGGTCGCTCGATCCGTTTTGCGGGGAGGAAAGCAGCGGCAACAATTCAGTCGGCACGCGCAGCGCTTGAGGCGTGATCGTTGCAAGGATCGCATCAAGAGCAGCGCGCTGACGCACGACATCCAGCGGCTCGGCTGTCTCACGACCTCCGCCCTTGATCGCATAGACGAACTCCATGCCGCCCACCTGCTTGGCCGCAGCAACCAGTTGGTAGCGGTGCAAAAGCCATAGTGGCACAAAGCGGCGGCGCAGATTGGCCACTTGCTCGCCTTCGCTCAGCGCGTCCAGCCCGAACCCGGAGATGGCTACAGCGCGAACCTCCATCAAGCGACTGAGCTCGGCCACCGGGTCAGCGCCATCGTCCCACAATCCGCCCCAGGCATAGGCAGTGTCAGGTGCGCGGGCGTTATCGTCTTTCACATAACGGTATTGTTCCACGTCCTCGGCGACGGCGCTGGAGCCTGCCTCGCCATAGAGCCACTCCACCGTAGCGATATCCCAGCCGCCAATCCCTTTGGCATAGGCGTTGGAGAGATCGGGACGGCCGAATTTCAGGCCGATGCGCGGCGGGGGATAATCCATCACCGAAGCGCGATCTTGCGTACTGGCAGCAAAATTGTGGCTGAGGCCCAGTGTGTGCCCCACTTCGTGCGCGCCCAGTTGGCGCAAACGATCAAGCGCAACCTCAACCGGGTCATTCGCGCTGCCTGTGCCCATTTCATCCGCGCCCACAAGCGCCTGAAAAATCTGGATATCTTGCCGCGCGCGCAGACTGCCCAGAACCACCATCCCTTTGATGATTTCGCCCGTTCGCGGGTCCACGATCTGCTGGCCATAGGCCCAGCCGCGCGTTGCCCGGTCTACCCAATTGATCATGTTATAGCGCACATCGAGCGGATCGGCGCCTTCGGGCAGCATCTCGACCCGGTAGGCATCAATAAAGCCCGCCGCATCAAACGCCTGAGACCACCAGCCTGCGCCTTCCAGCACGGCGGCCCGGATCGGTTCGGGTGTGTTGGGATCAAGGTAGAAAACGATGGGCTTCTTCACCCGCGAACGCTCGGCATCAGGATCTGTTTTCTCGAGCCGGAAACGGTTGGCAAAATCGTACACAACCGGCTCAGCCAGCGTGGCCGAATAGTCCACCACCTGCGTCGAAATTCCGCCTATGCGCGGATCAAAGCGCAGAGGCTCATAGCCAGGCTCTGGCAGTTTCACAAAGCTGTGGTGTACCCGAAGCGTGACCGTATTGGGATCAGGCACGATATTCTCGACTTCCGCTCCCGGCGTATCAGATACGAAGGTCTGCACCGCATCTATTTCCAGATTGCGCGGGAAGACTTTGACAGATGCAGGATCAGCGAGGCTCAGCTTTGGATCGAGTTTGAAGCCCTTGCCTGCAATTGCGCCGGCAGCATCAAGGCCGAACGAGGAGCGGCTCTGATTAAGCGAAGAGGTGACGTTCAAGGCATCGCGCTTCAGGAACGGGGCGATGTCAATCACCACGCGGCCATCTTTCAGCGCTTCTTCGATATCGGTTGCCCACACCATCGAGGTGCCAAAATCGCTTGCCACTGCAGCCTGCTGGCTTTCGTCGCCGCGGCTGGCGCGGAAGCGCGGGTTCTCAAATTCGACTGCGATCTTGCCTGCGATCTGGCGAAACGCAAGCAATTGCGTCTTGCCCGTGCGCCCGCGATCCAGAGTGAGCGGCGCGGAGCCCAACCCGGTGCGAAGCGCTGTCGAATAAAGGAGGCGCATCGCCACTCCATCTTCGCTCGGAGCCGGCAAGGTCAGCAGGATGCGCCCTGTCACAGGATCGATGCGCACCGGCATAAGCGAGGTTTCACCTTTAGGTGCCGAGACTTCGACCGGTTCGGACTGCGCAAGAAGGGCAGCCGGCGACAACATGAGACTGAAAATAACCACTGTTTGGCGAATGAGGCGAGTGAGCGACATAAAGTTCCCCTTGAGCAGCGCTTGATAACGGGCACCGCGATATGAGCTGGATCGTCGGCGAATATCGGCAAAAGCTCAAGCAGGAAAACGCCAGAAGATCAGTCTGCTGACCGCTTCCTAATATGGCAAGCCTGCGAGGTATGATCCTATTCGACGCGTTCGAACCCATCCCCCCACCGCCCGGCGCGCCTTTGGCAGGCAATGCCTTCGCAGTTGATTCCTAACGGATGATCCAGTCGCTGATGGAACTGGCAAAACAGTACGGACCGATTTTCCAGCTGGATATCATGGGCACGCCCCTTGTGTTTGTACCCAGCGCCGAACTCGCGAGCGAGGTCTGCGACGAGAAACGCTTTGATAAGACGGTGCGCGGCCCTCTTAAACGGGCGCGCCTCATCGCTGGCGACGGTCTGTTTACCGGCGATATCGATGATCCCAACTGGTCCAAGGCGCACAACATCCTGCTGCCGTCTTTCAGCCAGAAATCCATGGGCATCTACCTGCCTATGATGATCGATATCGCCAGCCAGCTCACGCTCAAATGGGAGCGAATGAACTCGGACGATGTTATCGATGGCCCCAAGGCCATGATCGGCCGCTCGGCCGTTTCGGCCTCGATCATGATACCTACGTGCGCATAGAGTCGCGCAGTGACATGCGTGGGCCGTTTCCCAGCGGCAGCGCATTTTCGGTGCTCAACCTGGCGAGGACAGCGGGCGAATTGCAGGCTGTTGCCAGCCGCAAGGATCTGGCGACCCTTGCATGTAATTGCGAATGCCCAATTGCACGCCGGTCTCTGGAGAAACTCGCCCAGGCCGCTGGCGCTGATGGCGCCGATCATTTTGCCGGCGAAATTCTAGACAAGCGTAAATCTGTGCTGGACGTGCTGGACGAGCTGGAGGACTTTCTCGCGTGCGATTCACCGCTTGCGGTCTTCCTTAAGCTGATCCCGATGCTTAGCCCGCGCTATTACTCGATCTCCTTAAGCCCTGATGCCGCACCAGACAGGTGCTCTATCACCGTGGGCCTTGTCAAAGGGCCAGCACTTTCAGGGAAAGGCGAGTTCAAAGGGACGGCAACGCATTATCTGTGCAGTCTTGACCCCGGAGACAGCTTCAAAGCCACCGTGCGCAAGCCCACTGCCAAATTCCGGCTCGCCGAAGACCCCGGTGTGCCGATCCTCATGGTGGGCCCGAGCACCGGGATAGCACCCTTCCGCGGCTTTGCGCAGCGACGCGAGACGTTGTTGGCGCCCGGCGAGAAGGTCGCATCGCTCATCGATAAGGACGCGCATATATATATGTGTGTGCGGAGATGGCGCACAGATGGAGCCTGCCGTGTGTCCAGCCTTGATCGATATCTATGCCGCAGCGCAGCAATGCTCAGCGGATGAAGCGTGTGCGTGGATGGACGCGATGATCGAGGAAGAGCGATATCTGCTTGATGTGTGGGTGGGATAGATCCCGCTCAATATGTGGCGCAGCGCCAGCGACCGGACAGGCGGGCGCTTTCGATCCAGTCTGCGCCCAGAGTTGCTTCGATCTCTTGCGTTACCGCGCTTCCCATGCCCGCCGCGCCGCAGATCGCAACGCCGCCATCGCTTCCCAGAAAGCCCATAATTTCCCCAGCGGCTTTGGCGACGTGATCCTGCACATGGAGCGGCGTTTTGTCGCCTTCCGCTTTAGCAGGTCGCGAAAGAGCGATATCCAGACGGGAGATTTCGCCCGCCTCATGCCACTTGCGCATTTCGCCGAATATACGCTGGTCCACATCTGGCCCGCGCTCGCCATAGATCAGCCAGACGGGCCGCTTGCGATCAATGGCGCGGGCCACGTGGGCTCTGATACCGCCCCAGCCCGATCCGGCCGCGATGGCCAGTAAGGGGCCTTGCCCCTCGCATTCGTAGAACACTTCGAAGGGGCGGATGCGGCCTTTCACCTCGGTGACTGCGGTATCGCTTGCAAACACGCTTGATGCGCGCCCCGCGCCCCCGCCCCACAGTTCGACGCGGCGCACATAAAGATCCAGCGTTCGATCTGTCGGCAGGCTAGCAATCGAGAAATCGCGCACCGCCCCATCGCTTCCGTGCCATTCAAACAGATCGCCAACGCTGAATTGGGGCATGTTTCCGGATTTCGGTTTCAGCCTGACCCGGTATAAAGGCCCCGCCCTGCTTGCCTTGATGGGTTCGCCATCACCCATTGCCACGATTTCGCGGGTTTCGATCGTCCACTCATCAATCGCGCCCGCAGGCTGATCCAGCAGCGCGGGCAGGCCGTGGTGCGCCATCAGGCTGTCCCATCGGGCAAGATCTTCTGGGGAGCGATTGTCTACCGTGACCAATTCGGTGCGCGCGCCGGTACTTTTTGCCCAGTCCGCAAGCCGGAGGCCGAACCCGCAGAAATGCTCATAGGATCTGTCTCCCAAGGCGAGGATGAATACCTCGAGGTCCGGCAATGTCAGGCCCAGCGAACGCAGCTGTTTTTCAATTTCCCGCGCGCCATCGGGCGCCTCGCCGATCCCGGTTGTCGAAGCGATGATCACCAGACGCCGTGCTGTCGCAAGATGGTTTTGCGAAAGCGCACCCAGGGGAATGAGAGCGCTCGCCATCGAGCGCGCATCAAGCGCTGCTTTCATCGTTTCGGCAAAGGCCTGCGCGCTTCCCGTCTGCGAGGCGTGCGCGATGATGATATTGGCATTGCCCGCACTGCTGCCACGCAAAGGGCGCAACCAATAAAGGCACGCTGCCAGCCAGACCAATGCGATCAGCCCGGCCAGCATCAGCCGCTCGCCCGCTACGCCCCACAGATACCAGTCCATCATGCTACAACCACTCGCGCATGGTAGGGCTGAGTATCGGCGGAAGCTCTTCGCGCGGGAAGAGGATACAGGGAAGCTCTTGCATCTTCGCGAAGGCAAGAGCGCGCTGCGATCCCATAACGATCAAGGCGGTAGCGAGCGCATCGGCCTTTGCGCAGTCTTTATCAAACACGCTTGCCGCAATCAGATCTGTCCCGGCGCTGGCATGGGTTTGCGGATCAAGAATATGCGAGAAGGTGCGGTCTGCCTGTTGGTGAAATCGCTCGGCCTCGCCCGAAGTGGCACAGGCCCAGCCGTATAGGGCGGCGCGATAAGTGGTAGCGCGTGCCTGATCGCCGGCCACGATATCCGTCCAGAACGGCATGGCGTCGGCGCGTGTGCCAAATCCTTTCAGCTCGCCGCCGATTTCGATCAGGCAGGCGGCTGTATCGGGGTGCGCGCGAACCACATCGCACAAAAGATCGACAGCATAGCCCTTGGCAATCCCGTTCAGATCCAGTGTGAAACCATCTTTTTTCGGCAGAAGGTTACCGTTCAGCGCGGGGATTTCAGGGGGAAGGCCTGCGCGTGCCTGTGCATGGCGAAACCCGCTTGCGACTGGATCAGCACATTCGCCTGCGCCAAAACCCCATTCCCGCACAGCTTCATAAAGCCCCGGATTGAAGGCCCCGCCCGTCAGCATCGCCACGTCCAGAGCCTTTGCCACCACTGTTCTGAAAGGTTCGCGCAGTTCAAAATCCTCGCCATCATGCAGCCGGTTATAGGCAGCGATATCAGACCCTTCGTGCCACAAGCTCATTTGCGCATCGATCAACCCAAGCGTCTGGCCGCACGCTCGCGTTATCTGAGCGAGGTAAGCGGCATCATTCGCCGGATCAGTGTCATCGCGCCGCACAAGGCGCATGGACCACTGCGTTCCGAACACTTCGCTCGTATGCGATAATTCACGCCCACGATCCGGTTCGATGGTGGCAGACACATCGGGCGGGATAAGCAAGGTGAGCGCCTCATCCATCGCGTTTTCATCGCCATGATGCATCGCACCGCCGCTCACACGTGGACAAAAAGGATGTAGGCGATGACAGGCACGATCACGCCGAGCGTGGCAAGGGGCCATGTCGAAGCGCGGACTTTCGCGTTGATCGCAAGCAAACCAAGGCCCGATATGCAAAAGATGATGCAGGCAATCGCCGTGATATCGATCAGTATGCCCCAGACAAAGCCGGTGTCCCGCCCCTTGTGCAGATCATTCAGCCGCGCGATCACACCGTTATCGATCCGCTCGTAAAACGCCTCGCCGGTGACAAGATCCACCGTCAGCGTCGCATCAACTCCCGGGCCGCCCAGATCGAGGATCATCTCTTCGTATTCGATCACAGGAACAGCTTTTGCGGGAATGGCAGTCCCGGCTTCGCTCGATAATCGCCGGGCGAGCTCTGGCGGAATGTGTGTTCCGCTTTCAATTTCCATTAACGGCTGCGCTAGACTTTGCGACAACTCAAATTCGCGCAGCTCGCTTAGACGTTCTGCCTGAAACCAGGCCGGATGGTTCAGCGTGAAACCCGTCACGGCAAACAACAGCATTAGCGCAAGGACAAGCGCAGAGCTTATCCAGTGCCATTGGCGAAACTGCCGGGACCAGAAGGGGCTGAGAAGAGTGGGCATCGGTGTCTTGGGGCAGTCGGGAAACGTTTGGCGCGCGTCACTCGGCCCGGCATCCCCTGCTGCGCATTATCCCTGCACCTCGATGATCAGCGAAGTTGTATAGCCACGCTCGTCCACGTCTGCACCTGCGGGCGCAGGCGCATCGAACCGCGTCCAGATAATGTAGACGCCGGCTTTGTCGAAATCCAAAGCCAGCTTACCATCGTCGCCCGTCTCCAATTCCTCGTGGAACTTGACGGCATCATATTGCGCCCCGCCCCGATCGATATGCAAAACGTGGCCAGCCATTGGTTTGCCATCGAACATCAGCTGCACCTCGAACGGATCGCCAAGAAAGGCATCGCTTGGATGGGTGATCGGCTTGATGGCCAGCCTGCCCATTGGCGCATCTACAGGCGCACGGGTTGGCGCCTTTTTCGTCACATAGGCATCAGCAACCGTCTCCGTTTCGCGAATTTTGATGGCTGTCGCGCTATCGGGCACTTTATCGCTGGCGGCTTTGATAGTGACCCATTCGCCATCGATCATCGCCAGCTTTGTGCGCCGCCCGCGGCGCACGCCTGTGGTGAAGCGATACGTTCCTTCATCCTCGATCGCGCTTTCCAGGACGACAAGTTGCGTCGCGGGATTTATTTTGGTGAAATCGGCACGGGTGCCATCAGGCCGGATCACATGGAAATCGGCATTATTCACAGCGACTTCGGGGACAAAAAAATCCTCGGCAAAAGACGCCTCGATGGTCACCAGCGTCTCGTTATTCGCGACGAAGCGATTGGGCAGCATATAGCTTGTGTGCGCCAGTGCTGGCACGGACAGGGTCGCGCACAACGTGGCGAGCGCGCCGAATAAGGTCGCTTTGTGTGTCATGGTTTCTTGTGCCCCGCATTTTGAAAGCGCAGCTTGCCAACGGGCCGCGCCATGCTTGCGTTATTATCCTGTGGTTATCGAGACACGCCCGAGTTCCGATGTCCCTTGGGCAGAGGCGGCGACGGGTTTGCCACGCGTCCAGTCAAAGGGAGCCTTGATGATTTCGCGCCCGCCATTCTCGCGCACGGCTTCAACGACCAAGGCGTATTTTCCCGGCGGCAGATCGTTGAGCGACCCCAGGCCGATTGTGTATTTGCCGGGGCTGCGGGTCGGCCTGCTGATGCCGCTGGCGGACATTTTCATCGCCCGCCCGCCGCGCCGCCACCACGTTTTCAAGTCGGGTAGCCAATTATCGCCAATCGGTGACTGCTTGAAGTGCACCGCATAGGTTTCGACCATTTTGCGATCAGCATCTTCCAGCCAGATGGCGACATAGGGCTTACGGTAATTGGATGCCTCGAGGCGCGGAATTTCAAACGTGGCCTGCAGTTCTTCGCTCTGCGCGGGTGCGGCGGCAACCATGCCCGCCGCACCCGCAATCAGTATCGGTTTTTGCATCCGATCAACCGCCTGCAAGGACACTCGAGGTGCCCTCTTCGATGAGCGCGACCGCTTTGGCGGTGGCTTCATCCGATAGCATGTCGCCTTTTTTGATAGCGTCAGCCATCTCGAGCAATTCGCCAGCAATCGTGGTGCCCACTTCGGGGTTCTGATCAATCTGGATCCCGCCATTCGCGAGGCTGACTTCGTCCCATTTGGCCCGGATTTCGGCCCAGTAATCCTTGGTCTTGGCCCAGTAGGCCTCCGCCGCTGCAACATTATACCCGTCATAGCGCTCATAGGTGTTGAGCACATATTCCTGAACCACGGGCACCAGTTTACCCGACCCATCCTTGGCGGGCATCATCTTGGTATTGTCCTGCCAATGCACCCAGCCTTTGGGGCCGATTTGATGGCGATTGGTCGAAAAATAGCGATCATAGACGGGCGAGCGCACAGCGTCGCGCCGCGCCAGCGGGCGGGCGGTCTTGTTCGATACCCAGGTGGTGATCCCGTCCACCTTTTCCCAGGCGCCAATGCCAGCATAACGCGGGCTGTCATCAACCTGATAGACCGTTTGCGACCAGGCCCCGTCACGCATTTCGGGAGCCACATCTGTCAGCTCCCACGTGTCCCCGCCCGAGAATGTCAGCATTTGCGCGGGCTCATATTCCCAGTCCTGACGCCAGTGCTTCACTACATAAGGCTCATCCTGCGTGCCGACGACGAGCAGGTGCTGCAGCACGATTTTGTTCCCCGTATCCTCAATCACCCTCACCGATTCGTAACCGCCCGAGATTTTTTTCTCGATCGGTTCATAGTCTTCCATCCATGCGGTGGTCTCCTGCATGTCGAAGGTGACGGCGTGATCCCCTGCCATTGCGAGGATAGCTTCGCGTCCCTGCTCGTATGCGGACTTAGAAGCCTGTGCGCTTGCAGAAATGGCCGTTGGCTCTGCGGCAAACGCAGGGGCCGTCGGTGCCGCAAGCGCGAGAACTGCAAGACTGGAGCAAAGTGCGGCTTTGGTAAGTTTCAGCATGAGAGGAGTATCCGTTTCTATAATGCTATTGCGAGTGATATACAGCAGCGAGAGCGATCTTAAAAGCCTTTTGACCACGTAAGGGCCGCTTTCACATTGCGCCCCGGCTGGCTGACGCCCGCATTGACGACTTCGAAATTGCTATCGGCAAGATTATCTATGCCCAGATCGACGCGGAACCCTTTGAGCGGGCCATCGTCAGGCTGGAACACGAGGTAGAGATCATTGACGATATAGTCGTCGCGCACATCAAGCGGATCGTTCACCTCATCGAATTGCGCCGCGTAAATCGTGCGCAGACCGAGGCGAAAGCCGCTGTCTCCAAATCGCGCGCCAAGATCCACAAATACGGTATCGGGCTGCAAGACACCTTCGAGGAATTCTTCCGTGCCCGTGTCCACCCCGTCAATGCTTGAGAAGTTGCCCCGCGCATAGAAGATGTCGGAATCGTATGAGAATTCGACTTCGATTCCGTCAATCTTGGCATTGCGAATGTTGACGTTCCGGCTGGTATTCCCGAACGCAGGCCCCGACCCGCAGGGGGGCACAAACGGGCTCGCGACAAAACACCCTGCCGGCACATTCACATCAAGCCCGATGAGATTATCAACCGCGCTATTGTAATAAGAGCCCTTGATCGAGAAGCGGTCTCCATCGCTCAGCACGTCATCGAATTTCAGCCCTGCGCCAAATTCGTAGGTCTCCGATTCCTCAGCCTGCAAAGCGGGATTGCCGACGAATTCATTGGTTACAAACCGCGGTCCGCGCGGGCCTGGAGGCGCGCCAAGATCAGGGATCACGAAATGTGCGCCGTCGGCAAATGCCTCGTTGAAGGACGGCGCACGAAATCCCAGCGAATAGTTTCCGAAAAACAGAATTTGCGGGATCGGTTCGTAGGAGACGCCGATTTTCGGCGAGAATTGCTCATCGTCAATCTCGAAAGTGTCATCTCTCGAAGATGACTGGAACTTGTCCCACCGGATGCCCGGAATGAAGGTAAGCTCGCCCGGAACAGGGCCTAGCGATCCAAGCGAAAGCTCGGCTTGTGCGAACAACCCGACAAAATCGGTTTTCGCATCGGGCACACCGCCGCGGCTTCCATCGGCTGTGTCGGTATCGATACCGGTTTGCTCGTCGCGGTAATATTCACCGCCATAGGTGAGCGTAAGATCGGAGCCTTGGCCCAGATCGAAGCGCGTGCGGTTATCGATCAGGAAGCCGAGCGTTTCCACCCGTCGGTCTGCGATCCGGTCGCTTGAGACTTCGTCCTCTTCAACCGAGTTATCCGTGTAATAGCCCACCACATTCAGGTCTATGGCGCTCGATGCAGGGTTCCAGTTGATCCCGAATTGCGAGGTTTCGCTGGTGATATCGCGGAAGACAAGTTCATTGGCCGGCCCCGCCAGATTGTTGCCTTGGGGATTGCTGGGATCGGTCGAGTCACTGGCAAATCTGGAAAATGAGCCAGTGATTTCGACAGAATCATTCGGCCGCACGGTGAGCTTGAACAGCTTTGACCAGATCTCGTCATCGGCGGGCAGCGTGGTGCCATTGCCCAGATCAATATCGCCCGATGTGCGATAGGTCGCATTGCCAAGGACATCGAAAACCCCGTCAGACGATTGCGCCGCACCAGTTGCGCCCAGCCTGAATTCACTGTTCACGCTCTGAAAGCCCGAATTCAGCCTGACGGCAAAGCGCTCACCCGTTCCAAGCAGGTCGGCAGCGCTTTTGGTGCGGGTGGCGATCACGCCGCCTAGCGCGCCCGAACCATACAGAGCAGAGCTTGGGCCACGCACGACTTCGATTGTCTGGACCAGTTCGGGATCAATGAAGAAGCGGCCATCATGGCCAGAGATAAAGCTTTGACGCGCACCATCCTGGAAGATCAGCACGCCGCTGCCAGACAGACCGCGGATTGCCGGCGCATCGCCTGTGCGGCGCGGGCCGCTGTCAAAAGTCGTGCCCGGAATTGCGACGAACACGTCCTGCAAGGTGCTGGGGTTGAAATCGTCAATCTGTTCGCGATCAATCACGGTCACCTGTCCCGGGAAATTGAACGCGGATGTGGCATTGCGCGTCGCGATCACGGTGATGACCGGATCCTGTGGGGCGCGGCGTTCGGCTTCAGCTTCGGTGTTATCGGCCATGGCCGGCTGGCTGGCGGCGAGGCCGAGCGCGATTGTAATGGCAAGCCGCGAGGCGAGTTTGGCAGATTTACTCAAGACGATCCCTTTTCTTGCGAATGCTTCTCACTATGAAGATCGAATGTCGCTAATGAGAATGAATGTCAAGAAGGCTCTTCACGAAAACGTGGCTTTTCGCATTTTTGCCGAATGCGCGCCGTGCGTCCCACGATCGGGCCCGGGGCAGACGTGGCCAAACTGCGGGCAGGGCTCGCAGGCCCCGAGCAAGCCATGCGCACCGGAGCCAAAAACCGTTTGGCAAGCCGGGCAACTTTTGCGTAGTCGCATACGGCCGATGAATTGAGAGGAATTGAGATGAAAAATGGCTGGCTCGCCGCAAGCCTCCTTGCAACCAGCGCGCTTGCTGCGCCCGTGGCCGCGGCGCAGGAAACCGAAACCAAGCTGCTGCGCGACCCCGCGCTTTCAGATAGCGCACTAGCATTTGTCTATGCCGGCGACATCTGGATCGCTGAAACCGATGGCAGCAATCCGGTGCGCCTGACGTCTCATCGCGCCGAAGAACGTGATCCCGTTTTCTCGCCCGATGGCACCCAGATCGCCTACACGGCCAATTACGATGGCAACAACGATGTGTTCGTCATCAGTACAAAGGGAGGCGAGCCCACCCGCCTCACATGGCATCCGGGCAATGACACAGCGATAGACTGGGCGCGCGATGGTTCGGCGGTTGCCATTGTAAGCTCGCGCGAAGTGCGCTCGGGGCGATCAGGACAGCTTTTTCACGTGCCAGTTGATGGCGGAATGCCGCGCAAGATATCGGAGGCCGTTGTCAATGGCGGCGCGTATGACGAGGCTGGCACCGTCTTCACCAACGTGCCCTGGCGCTCGGGCAATGCGGTGCTCACTGGCGGCGTGAATGGCTGGCGCGGCTATCGCGGCGGCCTGACGCCATCGCTCCAGCTGATTGATTTTGATGCGGGCACCAAAACCGAAATCCCCGGCGATCGCACCACCGAATTCGATCCGGTATGGATGGACGGTCAGCTCTATTTCCTGTCAGACCGCTGGAACACCCGCGCCAACATCTTCCGCTATGATCCTGCGACCAGCCAGGTCACGCAGCTTACGCAGGAGACCGACTGGGACATCCGCAACATCACAGCCAAAAACGGGCGCATCGTCTATGAAGCGGGCGGCGTGCTGCACACGCTTGACGCGGCGAGCGGTGCGAAGGGTCGCTTGCCCATATCGCTGATCGCTGACCTGCCCGCCCGCCGGCCCGGCTGGACCAGCGTTGGCAACCAGATGACGGGCGCTGCACTCTCGCCATCGGCAAAACGCATTGCGGTGACCGCGCGCGGCGAAGTGTTCACAGTACCCACCGATAAAGGCAGCGTGCGCAATATCTCGCAAAGCGCAGCTGTGCGCGATTACACCGCACTCTGGTCAACCGACGGCACCAAACTTGCTTACATCACTGATGACGGCACTTCGCAGATGCTCAAGATCGAAGATCAGAGCGGGATCGAGCCGGTGCGCACGATCGCACTGGGAAAAGATTTTTATCAGCTCGTCCAGTGGGGCAATGATGGCAAGCATATCGTCTATTCGAGCAGCGAACTGACATTGAACGGGCTTGATGTTGCCACAGGAGAGAGTTGGGAAATCGCCACCAGCCCGCGCCGCAACGGCAATTTCAGCGCGACAATTTCGCCCAAGGGCACCTGGATGGCGTTCACCACAAGAGGCTCCAATTCAAATGCGGTGCTGAACCTGTACGATCTGGAGACCCGACGCAATCATCGGGTTTCCGAAGGATATGCCGATATCGGTTCGCCTGAATTCTCCAAGGATGGCAAGCTGCTGTTCTTTGCAGCCTCTACCAATGCGGGCTCGGTCTATGGCGGGCTCGATATGACAACGCAGGATCGGCCCTACCGCGCCGGTATCTATGCGGCTGTTCTGGAAGCCGATGGCGAGTCTCCGCTATCCCCCGTCCTTGCGAACGAGGAAGAGCCCGAGAAAAAGGGCGACGAGGCCGCTCAGCCAGAAGGCGAGGACGCGCAGAGCGACGAAACGGAAGACGAAGGCGTAAAGGTTTCGCCCGCCGGCCTTGCCGAGCGCATTGTCGCCTTGCCGATGGCCGAAGCCTATTATGGCAGCATCGCGAGCGCCAAGGACGGCGCGCTGTTTGCAACCGAGCTCGTCCAGGCAGGCTCTGCCACAGGCCCGGGTGCAGGACAGGGCCGCGCTCGCCTGATGCGCTTCGACTTTGAAGAGCGTGAAGCCAAGCAAGTCGGCTCGGGCATAACCGGCGTCTCTACCGATGCGGACGGCGATAAGCTGCTGTTGTTCTCAAACGATGGCACGCTGCTCACGGCCGATGCCGGCAAGAAAGTGGAGCCCAAGCCTGTCAATCTGGGCGGGGTGCGCCTGATGGTTGATCCGCTGGAAGAGTGGAAGCAGATCTTCGGCGATGTCTGGCGCATGGAAAAGGCGTTTTTCTACGATCCCAATCTCCACGGCCTTGATTGGGAAGCTGTGCGCGCAAAGTTCGAACCGCTCCTGCCCTATCTTGGCCGGCGTGAGGATTTGAATGAATTGCTGGTCGAAATGGCGGGCGAAATGGGTGTGGGCCACAATTACATCGCAGGCGGCGATACTTATGACGGCAGCGCGTCCGCGCCAGGAATGCTGGGCGCGGACATCGCAATCGAGAACGGGCGCTACCGGATCAAGCGCATCTACACCGGCGAACAATGGAACCCCACCCTTTCCGCGCCGCTCGCAGCGCCAGGCGTCGATGTGACCGAAGGCGATTACATCATTGCCATCAACGGCATGGACCTGACGTCTGGCGATAACATCTATGCCGCGCTGTCCGGCTCACGGGGCACGCAGATTGCGCTGACTGTGGCCGCAACACCCGCTGCCGAGCGTCGCACCTCAACGGTAGAGCCGTTGGGCAGCGAGGGTTTGCTGCGGCTGTGGTCGTGGATTGAAGACAATCGCAAGCGCGTGGACGAAGCCACCAATGGTCGCGTCGCCTATGTCTACATGCCCAACACGGCAGGCGCAGGCTTTACCCTGTTCAACCGGATGTATTTTGCACAGACCGACAAGGAAGCGCTGATACTCGATGAACGCTCGAACGGCGGCGGTCAGGCAGCCAATTACATCATTGATGTGCTCAGCCGCAAATGGCTTGCGGGGTGGAAAGATCGCGCCGGGCTCAACTGGTCAACGCCAGGCGGCGGGATTTACGGCCCCAAGGTGATGCTGATCGATCAGGATGCAGGCTCTGGCGGTGACTGGATGCCCTACGCCTTCCGGGAAAGCGGCCTTGGCACGCTGATCGGAAAGCGCACATGGGGCGGCCTGATCGGCATTAGCGCCAATCCCAGCCTGATCGATGGCGGCACGCTGACTGTCCCGTTTTTCCGCTTCTTCGATGCGGACGGGAACTACACCATCGAAAATCAAGGCGTTGCTCCCGATATCGAAGTCGGCCTTGATCCCATCGAACTTGATCGCGGACAGGACACGCAGCTCGAAGCGGCAATTTCAGTAGTGCTTGAGCAGCTTGAAACCGCCGAAAGCCCGGTTAAGCCAGCGCCCCCTTACCCAACTGAAATCGGCGAGTGATTGCGGGAATCTGGCCGGGCAATGACAGTGTCACTCCCCGGCCATGTATCCTTACGCTGGCCTTGGATCTGGAGCCGGCCAGACCGCAGCCATAACAAAACATTCACCCGAACCCCGCGTTCATCCATCCGCACGTGGCTTGGTACCGCATATGCGCATCGCTCTTGTTCGCGAGGGCTGAAGCCGAGCATCTGGGGCGCACCACACAGTTCTCGCAATCGCGGGTCACTCACGAGGAGAGCGGACGAAATTTTGCGCTGTTCCGCTGCACGCAGATGATCCTGGATTGAGCCTGTTGATTGCCGAAGCGAGCAAAGCGCAGCCTCGCCAAACCTTCAAGCGGCGGTGAACGATGCAATCATGCGGCGCACATAGGCTTGCAATTCGGCGGGATAGACCGCCGCAACCTCCTCGTATCCCGCTTTCGTATAAAAACGCTCCAACACCTCGCGTGAGGCAGCAAAGAACTGAATGCCTCCGATGATTTGGTAGGTCAGCGCAAATTTTCGCGGGAAAGGAAGCTCCGCCAAGCCTTCGATTTCGCCGAGCGCATTGACGTAGCGATCGAGGGAACTCTTGAGAAACCACTCGTCGGGAGGGGCATCGCGTCGCTCGTTTTCCAGCATTTCCTGCATCAAGGCACGCGCATCGTCAGGATGTTTGATCGCATTGTCATAAAGGGCCATCACCATGGCCTCAAACTGCTGGGTCGGTGAGTAGCCGGGGTCCGCGCTGGCTTCGATCGCAGCCAGCATCCGCCCGGCAATCAAACGCATGACTTCACCGTGAAGATCACGCTTTCGTTTGAAATAATACAGCAGGGCCTGCTTTGTCAGCCCGATATCGCCCGCAATCTGGGCAATGCTGGCCCCTTTAAAGCCGCGCGAGGCAAAGTGGCTGAGGGCTGAAGCGAGCAATTTCTGGCGTGTTTCATCACCAGTGCGCTCAATAATAGTGTCGCTGTCCAATTTCGTCCCATCCCGCAGGCAGAGGGACTAAAGACCCTGTGCACTCACGTGATGATACGACAAAAGTCTCCGCGAAAAAAGCCCAACGGCTTCGCATCTGGTGCTTTCGAAAGGCCGATAACCTCGCCAAACACCATCGTGTGATCGCCCGCCTGATAAAGAGACCATTGACGGCATTCGATAAACCCCAGCGCACCCTTGATCACAGGGAGACCGCCGGGGCTTGTGACATAGTCGCCAGCGTCCAATGCGCTGCTGCCGCGCGCGGCATATCGTTTTGCAAGCTCTGCCTGGCCTTCGGCGAGAATGCTGATGGTGAAGTCTGTCGCGCCTGACCACAAATCAAACTGGCTGGACTGATTTTGCAGACTCCAGCAGACCAGCAACGGATCGAGCGACACCGAAACGAGCGAATTGACGGTGATGCCGGCAATCTCGTTCGTTGACTCAGCTTCCTTGCGCAGCGTACTGACAACGCACACGCCGGTGGTGAATTGGCTCATCAGGCTGCGAAACGAAGCCGCGTCTAATAGATCTGTG
>JGI12109J20283_12110904_pt1 | contig 16874 bp, 7 predicted proteins | sample ElkSlonscriptome_12_FD_20283 | JGI IMG/M metagenome (IMG submission 20283)
TTGCCGCCCTCCGAATCGGGGATATTGGCGGTCAAACCACCGTGGGTGTGACAGGCGGGATCAGTGAAGCCTTAATTTCCACCGTCGCCGGGTTGAGTGTCGCGATCGCGACTCTGATCTTTGCCAACACCTTTCGCGGATTATATCGGCGTCAACTCGCCCTGATTCAGGAGTATGGGGGGAAGTTGGAACTGATTTATCTCGGTTATTACGAGCGAATGAAATAGCGATGGGCGCATCAGAATTTAAAACCCTTCCCCCTTTACCCGGTGTAGAGACAGAACCATAATCATGTAGCAGAAATACCAGGTAGTCGCAGTGGGAATTATCGCTGTATTCATCCAGACGGTAGCCAAACCTCTGCTGACTTAATGCAGCCTCAAAGCAAACGGCTCAGGAGCATCGCCCAAAATATCATAGAAAAAAGCAATCAAGCGAAGATTGTCGTGATTGAACTAGCTAGAGGAGAAAGTAACCAAATTACAATTGATCAGGCTGAAAACATCAATTTATCACTAATTCCCAATCCTCAAGGATTCAAGCTAGTCTGGGAACCCTTACGGGAAAAATTGATTGAGGAACTAATTACGGCTTACTCCTCAGCGAAATCTGAGCAAGAGTTTGAAGATTTAATCTACAAACTCCTTTATCCTCAGAATCCAGAGTTTCCCCAAGTTTATGAATGTTCAAATTGTCAGCGAATTGCGGTATTTGCTCGTGCGGCGGATAGTCAACCTACAGTTTGGTACGAGCCAAAATTTAAGGGAGGAACAATAAATTCAATCCATTCTCTAGTAGAAAATTCCCAAGACGAAGAAAAAGCCCAATCAACTCAATCAGATTATGTCCCATTAAATACCTATCATTAGGACGAATATCACTGAATTAAGCGTTTGTAGTAAGCGCTTGAGCGCTTCTGGCACGCCCTTCGTGGCAATCTGGATTTATTTTTTGATCAATGCAACGTCTCTACAATGGTGCCGAAAGTCCTAAGCTGTCATGCATTTAAATTGGGAAGGGGTAGCGAGCAAGATGCTCGCACTACAAGGACTTTGCCATTCTTGACATTAAGGTTTAAATGCCGAACAGCTTAATCGATGTGTCTACTGCTATACGTCCTTTTTTGGTGGGGGAGATGGCGGATTCTAAAGTCTCTGGGTGAGAAGGTGCGATCGCCTTTCCTGGCTTGTTCATCTGAAAGCTTTTGCCAGTAAGCTGTTCAAAGATTATACAACAGTGAGATAAGCTGGTCATTGTAGAGTCCGAGAATACTATTGCATTTACCTGGAGGCATTGATCATGGCTCATCCCTGGCGGTTCCCTTGGCTAATTCTGGGAGCTGCTCTAATGGTTATGGGAACGACTCTGAACGTTAAAGCAGGTTCTGAGAATATTTTCCCTCCCTACCAACAGGAGATTCAGGATAACCTACCGCCAGGAATGCAGATGCGTTTGCCGTCTCAGGTTATGATGAATCATCCCAGCAATGGGGAGGAAAACTATCGAGTTCGAGTTTTTTCCTTTACCTCCCCAAAGGGTTTAATGGTTAGCCTGTTTAGTTGCGATAGTGGCTCTCCATCCTGTTTGGTGGGGAGTTTTTCAGCGGATAGCCAGCGTTCAGTTGATGCTCAAGCGGCTCTCAAACAACATCAGACAGGTGGTGCGCCAATTACTTTGGCTCAGGGGGTGAGGGGATATCTCTGGGAAGGCGCTAGACAAAATCCACCGAGTCCATTTTCATCGGTGATGTGGGAACAGGATGGTCAGATTTATACGGTTCGGTTGCGGGTTCAGCCACGTCAGTCTCTGCTTTATATGGCGGGTTCTATGGCGAATGCTGAACCAATTGTTGGTGCGGTGGCGGCTGGGGTGAATCAACCAGAACCTCCACCAGTTTTACCTAGGGTTTCGCCTTCTCCTACTCCTGTCTCGGAGGAAACTCTAGTGGCGCTGAAAAGAGAACCAGAGGGTTCTGGTGCGAGTGAAGGGAATCCCAGGAACTCAGTATCAGCATCTTTGGGGGCAAATGCATCTGGACAAGCAACATCGACTTCAACAGAGTCCTCTGAACAATGGGAAGAATGTCGTCTCGATTACCAACCGGAGATGATGACAAAACCACCTTTAAGTATTCCGGTTACCGTTGAAGGCAACCCAGGGTTGGTTGAGGTTAAAGGTAGCACAATTTTCGATGCGGATACAATTACTACAAGAATTAATCCGATTATTCAAAGGTTGGAAGCTGGGAGCTTAACTGCAACAGAGTTCAGTCAAGAAATAAGCAATGCAATTACTCAACTTTATCTAGAAAATCACTATATAACTTCCAAAACTGATATCCCAGAGAATCGGAACGGGATTTGGGAGTTTAATATTATTGAAGGAGGTTTGCAGAGCGTTCAAATTGAGGGCAGACAGCGGTTAAATCTTGCTTATATTTGCAGTCGGATCAAACTGGCTGCGGGGATTCCTCTGAATGCCAATCGCCTGGAAGAACAATTGAGGTTGCTGGGGGTGAGTCCCCATTTGGAAAATGTAGAGGCGAGTCTGCGTAGTACGGGAAATGAAGGCAAGAGTGTTTTGATTGTACGGGTGAGGGAGGTCAATCCGTTTGGATTTAACTGGAATATTGATAATTATTCTCCCCCTAGCGTTGGCTCGGAACGATTGGGTATGGGGTTCCGTTATCTGAATTTAACTGGTGTTGGGGATATCCTGACTGGCTCCTATCGTTTTACCACGACAGGGGGAGCGGATATTTTTGATTTTACCTATCAGATGCCTGTTAACCCGATGGAAGGGGCTTTTTTACTGAGAGTTGCACCAAATCGCAATGAAATTACCCAGTCGCCATTTGATGAGTTGGGAATTCAAGGTGAAACGGAGTTGTATGAAATTGGGTTTCGTCAACCGTTGGTGCGAACTCCCCGCGAAGAGTTTGCCTTGTCGCTGAGGTTTGCGTTTCAGGAGGGTCAGACATTTGTTTTCGACGAATTGCCGACTCCCTTTGGCATTGGACCGGATGAGGATGGTGTTTCTCGTACCAGTGTGTTTAAGTTGGGTCAGGATTATATCCATCGGGATATCCAGGGAGCTTGGTCTTTGCGATCGCAGTTTAGTTTGGGTACGGGGTTATTTAATGCGACGACGAATCCGGGTTCTATTCCCGATGGGCAGTTTGTCAGTTGGTTGGGGCAGGTACAGCGGGTACAGCAATTGAGTGAGAACAATTTCTTGATTATTCAGGGGGATGTCCAGTTAACGCCGGACAGTTTGCTACCATCCCAGCAGTTTGTGATTGGTGGGGGTCAGTCCCTGCGGGGCTATCGCCAAAATGCGCGGACGGGGGATAATGGGTTTCGCTTCTCGATTGAAAACCGAATTACAATCGAGCGCGATGCAGCAGGAGAACCGGAGATTCAAATTGCGCCGTTTTTGGATTTGGGAATGGTTTGGAATGTGGAGGATGATCTCAGGGATTCATCTGACCAGAAGTTTTTGGGCGGGGTTGGTTTGGGGTTATTATGGGAAGGATTTTTAGACATTGAGGAGTTGAGTTTGCGCCTTGATTATGCGCTGCCCTTGATTGAGCTAGATGACCGGGGTGAAAATGCCCAGGATGAGGGTTTTTATTTTAATATTAATTATCAGCCGAAATGGTGAGGGAAAGCAATAGTTTGTAGTGAGAACTTTAGTTCTCTAACGCATGGCTGGAGAGGGCTAAAGCCCTCACTACGAACAATTGTTATAAAAATAAATATATTTCCGGCGCAATCTGGGGTAAAATTTCTGGCAAACAAATTAGTGAACCGATGAGAGAGATTCAGGGCGACCTAATCAGAGTTATCGGTTGGTGGGCATAATTTTCGGATCGCCCCTATTCCCGTTCCCAATTTTTGCATTTACCTGGAGGACATGATGCTGTCATTTCTGAAACGAGTCACTCAGTTGTTAATGTTGTTGATTGTCATGAGTGTCTTTGGTGTCGGGAAGGTGAGGGCGCAATCGATTACTCCGGCGCAGGATGGCACGGGAACCAATGTGACGACGAATGGGAATCAGTATGACATTGATGGGGGTAGTTTGTCGGGAGATGGGGCAAATTTATTCCATAGTTTTGAGCAGTTTGGCTTGAGTGAAGGGGAGATGGCTAATTTTTCATCGAATCCGAATCTTGTGAATATTTTGGGGCGGATTCGTGGGGGAGATCCGTCAATGATTAATGGGTTGATTCAGGTGACGGGAGGGGATTCTCATCTATTTTTGATGAATCCGGCGGGGTTTGTCTTTGGTAATTCGGCGGCGTTGGATGTGCCGGGAAATTTTACGGTGACGACGGCGAATGGGATTCAGTTTGGTTCAGGTTGGTTTAGTGCAACGGGGGCGAATGATTATCAGGGGTTGGTGGGGAATCCAACTGGGTTTGGGTTTACCATGGCGCAACCGGGTGCCATTGTCAATGAGGGGAATTTGGCAGTGGGTGCAGGGCGGGATTTGAGTCTGGTTGGGGGTGCGGTGGTGAATACCGGGGAGTTGCAAGCACCGGGGGGAGGCGTGGTTGTCTCGGCGGTTCCGGGTGAGAATTTGGTGCGGTTGAGTATTCCGGGGAATGTGTTGAGTTTGGAAGTGGAACCCTTGGGGGAGAGTCAGCCAAATGGGTGGAATTTACCGATTACGGCGTTACCGGATTTGCTGACGGTGGGGGCTTCTGGGGTACAGGGGAATTCCGATGGTACGGTGCAGGTGGCTGGAGTGCAGGTTCCAGGGGATGCGGGGACAGCGATTGTGTCGGGTGAGGTGGATGTGTCGGGGGAGATGGGGGGTAAGGTTGGGGTTTTTGGGGAGAAAGTGGCGGTAGCGGGGGCTGAGATTGATGCTTCTGGGGTAAAGGGTGGGGGTAAGGTGTTGATTGGGGGGGATTATAAAGGTGAGGGGATTGTGCCGAATGCCAAGCGGACTTTGGTTGATGAGGGTTCGGTGATTAATGCCGATGCAGGGGTGAATGGAGATGGGGGAGAGGTGATTGTTTGGGCAGATGAGGTGACGGGGTTTGATGGGAGTATTAGTGCGCGTGGGGGAAGTGATTCTGGGAATGGTGGGTTTGCTGAGGTTTCGGGGAAGGAAAATCTGAGTTTTAATGGTACGGCTGATTTGGGTGCGGCTAATGGAAATAGTGGGGCTTTGTTACTTGATCCAGAGAATATTGTAATTGTTAATGGGGATGGAGGGGCAGATGATGGAGAGGTGACGGGGGATAGTCAAATTCTGTCTGGGGATAGTCCTGGTTCTACGTTTACTATCTCTGAAAATGCACTGGAAGGGTTGCCAGCAGATACAGATATTATTCTGGAAGCGACCAATGATATTACGATTAATGATTTAGCCGATAATTTTCTGACTTTTGCTCCAAGATTTGATAATCAGATAAGGCGTATCAATTTTAGAGCAGATGCTGATCGTAATGGTATTGGTTCTTTTTCTATGAATCTAGAAGATACCATTCAGGCTGAAAGAGGATCTGTTGATATAGAAGGAAATAGCTTAACAGTGGGAAAACTGGATGCATTTTTGATTTTTGTTGACACCTCTGGTCTCCTTAATGTACAAGCACCAATAGAGGCGACTTCCCTTAATCTCACAGCCGATGAAATTAACATCTTAGAAGGAGCACCAATAGAGGCAAGTTCCATTGATCTCAGAGCCGATGAAATTAACCTCTTAGGAGGAACAGGCTCAGTTGTCACTGACTCCATTTCCTTAGAATCTCGATTCAACCAAAATGTTATTATTGGTGGAAATGTTGACAGTGGCTCTGAAACTCTTGACATCACGACAGATGACTTGGATGCTATTACACCTCTTTTCCCTTTGGATGAAAATACATTGCCTGAACTTGAGGTTGTATCTGGGTTTATATCTGGCATCATTACTGTACAAGGATCACTAAAGGCGGATAGAATTGAGTTCACAGCCGATGAAATTGACCTCTTAGGAGGAGCCGGTTCAGTTGTCACTAATTTTATTTCTCTGAAGCCAAATTTTGACCAAAATATTATAGTTGGCGGGAGTGGTGATAGCGGAGCTGAAAATCTGGACATCACAACAGATGACTTGGCAGCTCTTACACCTCTTAATAGAAATAGCTTGCCTTCAATTTCTATTGGAGGATTTGGTGGTCATACCCTTACTGTACAAACACCAATAGAGGCGAGTTCCATTGATTTCAGAGCCGATGAAATTAACCTCTTAGAAGGAGCCTCACTAGAGGCAACTTTAATTTATCTCACAGCCGATGAAATTAACCTCTTAGGAGGAGCCGGTTCAGTTGTCACTAACTCCATTTCCTTCCGGAATTTAAATACCGACTCAAATATTATTGTTGGTGGAAATGCTGACAGTGGCTCTGAAACTCTTAACATCACGACAGATGACTTGGAAGCTCTTGCACCTGTTGATGGAAACACATTGCCGGGAATTTTTGTTGGAAGCTTTGGCACCCTTACGGTACAATCACCAATAGAGGCAAGTGACATTTTTCTCTCCGCCGCCGATGAAATTGATCTCTTAGCAGGATCATCACTAGAGGCGAGTGACATTTTTCTCTCCGCCGATGAAATTAACCTCTTAGCAGGATCATCACTAGAGGCAAGTGACATTAGGCTCAGAGCCGATGAAATTGACTTCTTAGGAGGAGCTGGTTCAGTTGTCACTAACTCCATTTCCTTAGAATCTCAATTCAACCAAAATGTTATTCTTGGTGGGAATGCTGATAGTGGCTCTGAAACTCTGGATATCACTACAGATGACCTTAACAGTATCACCTTCCAAGATGATTCTCCCAGCATTGACATCAGCCGTGCTAATCATATTACAGCAGTTAGTGGCAACACTCCTCTCCAGTTCAACGCTTCATTGTCCCTTAATGCCAACACTATTACAGTAGAACGGATATTTGACGTAGACGGGGATATCTCCTTCAACAGCACTGGAACTACTCAAATAAACTCAACTGTCCAAGCGACTAGCCTGACTACCAATGCAGGTGGAGAAACTCAACTTAACAGTAACATTATCACCACCGGAACCGAGGGACAAAACTACAACGATAATGTCCGAATTGACGATAATGTTACTCTCGATAGCAACAATAATCCCATCAACTTTAACGGCACAGTTAACAGTCAAACAGGGGAAACTAACAACCTAACTGCTAACGCCGGAACGGGAAATATTACTGTCAACTCCCAAGTGGGTAACACCCAACCCCTAGGAAATCTCGAATTCAATACAACCGGTAACACTCAGATCAACTCAACTCTTCAAGCCGCCAGCCTGACAACCAATGCAGGTGGAGAAACTCAACTCAACGGAAACGTCACCACCACCGGAACCGAGGGACAAAACTACAACGATAATGTCCGAATTGATAATAACGTTACCCTCAATAGCAATAATAATCCAATCACCGTTAACGGCACAGTTAATAGTCAAACGGGGAAAACCAACGACTTAACCGCTAACGCTGGAACGGGAAATATTACTGTCAACTCCCAGGTGGGTAACACCCAACCTCTAGGAAATCTCCAAGTCAACTCTACTGGAACCACCCGTCTTAACTCTACTGTTCAAGCTGCCAGTCTCACCACTAATGCAGGTGGAGAAATCCAAATCAACGGAAACGTCACTACCACAAACAGTCAAACCTATGGTGATATCCTCACCATCATCAGTGATACTACCCTAACAGGAAATAAACTCAACTTTGCAGATAATGTCTCCGGTTCAGGACATGATTTAATCCTTCAGCCTTCAAGTTCCAACCAAAATATTCAAATCGGTAGCCTCACAGATATCAGCGATACCAATACTTTGGATATCACTGATGCAGAACTAAACCTACTGCAAAATGGCTTCAACTCTGTTACTATCGGACGCACAGACAGCACAGGTACAATTACGATTGACGCTACTGGTGTCAACTTTAACGATCCTCTAAATTTGCGATCCCCAAATTCCGGTGGTGCTATTGTCGCAAACGGGCAAATTCAAACCAATGGCAATCCTCTCACTCTCTCAGCCGGAAGCACTGTAGATGTTAACGCCAATATCACCACAACAGGCGGAGATATCAATATTAATAGTAGTGGAATTATTGATACCACTGGCGCTACTCTAAATGCTAGCTCTAGCAGTAATGGCGGTGTAATTAATCTCACAGCTACTAATAATAGTACGATTGGAGACATTACAACTAGAAACAATAACGTTAATCTTAACAGTCCAGTTACTCTCAATAACGATACATCCATCAACGTTGATGGTATGGGAGGAGATGTTAACTTTAACAATACAGTCAACGGCAACCAAAACCTAACGGTTAATTCAGGTAGCGGTGATACTAATTTCAACTCCCCAGTGGGTAACACCCAACCTATAGGAAATCTCCAAGTCAACTCGACTGGAACTACCCGACTTAACTCCACTGTTCAATCCGCCAGTCTCACCACTAATGCAGGAGGGGAAACTCAACTTAATGGTAACGTCACCACCACCGGAATCAACGGACAAAACTATGGAAATAATGTCCGAATTGACGATAACCTGACCCTCGATAGTAACGATAATCCCATCGACATTAATGGTACAGTCAACAGCCAATCCGGTGAAACCAATAGCCTCACCATTAACTCCGGTAACAGCAATACCAGCTTAAACGCAGACGTAGGGAATACCAGTCCTCTAGGTGACGTTAACATTAACAGTACCAACGACATTAACACCCAAAACCTTACCGCCAACACGATTAATCTCACCTCGGAAAATAACGTCAACACCGGGAACCTAAATACCAGTTCCACCACTGAAAATGGCGGAGACATTTCTCTAGAAGGAACAACCGTTACCACCGGAAACCTGAATAGTTCCGGTATCAACGGTGGGAACATATCCATCGAAGCCACCACCAGCATTGAAACAGGCACAATTAATTCCAGTGGCACATCTGGCAATGGCGGTGATGTTACCCTTGACCCAGAAAATGATATTGAAGTCAGCTCAATTAACGCTCAAGGTGGTGAAAATGGAGTCGGTGGAGACGTAGATATTACCACCGAGCAAAATTTACGTGCCACCGGAACATTTACCGACCAAAATGGTACTAACGCTAGCATTTCTACCGCAGGGGGAGAAGAAGGTGGTTCCGTGATTATTCGTCACGGGGGAGGTTCACAAAATACACCATTTGTGGTAGGAGATGCCACGACAAATGGCACAGCAGCGGCGATTACCACTGGGACAAATAATACGATTGCACCCGTTCAATCCTTTCCTGGTTCTTATACTCAAGGAACGCCGCCCAATCAGATTCAGATTATTACCGAAGAGCAACCTAGTAATTTTGATAAACCAGAAGACCTACAAAAACTCCCCGATGAACTCTCCCAAATCGAACCACAGCGTCCTGTGGAAACAATTGTTTACGAAATTGAAGATCGCTTTACAACTCAAGCCAACCAATACTTGGGAGAAACGACGACAACTCCAATCAAAACCTTAGATGAAATCCGCCAGGATCTCAGGAGAATTGTAGAAACCACTAAGGGTGAGGTAAAACCCGGAATTATATATGTCTCTTTCCTTCCTAGAGGTCCGGTAGTGCGACCGGAATTAGATGGAAATAAAATTCCTCCCATATCTGACATAGCATTAGAAGTTCCCTTGGAATTGATGCTAGTCACGAGCGAAGGAGACGTGATTACCAAATCTATGTTTGAAGCAACACGCACAAAAGTATTTAGCCAAGCTAATAATTTTTTGAGTAGTGTGGATTCTCGCAGTAAAGAGGGGACTGAAGACTATAAAGAACCTGCCGAGCAATTTTATGAGTGGCTGATCAGACCAATAGAGGAAGAGTTAAAGGCTCAAGGTATCAATAATTTGGTCTTTGTTATGGATGAGGGATTACGTTCATTGCCCCTAGCCGCTCTGCGCGATCGCCAAGACAATAAGTTTATAATTGAGAAGGGATATAGCATTGGGCTGACACCGAGTATGAGTCTAATTAATATCCGCGAAGCTGATACAATAAACACCCTTCAAAATGCTCGTGTATTAGCGATGGGTGCATCAGAATTTAAAAGCCTTCCCCCTTTACCCGGTGTAGAGACAGAAATTGAACTTATTCTTAATCTGTGGCAAGGTGATCCTTTCCCCAATGAGGAGTTTACAAAAGATAACCTCAAATCAGCACAAGATACGGGATATTATAAAATTGTTCATCTCGCCACCCATGCAAATTTTGAACCAAGTCCCCTGAGTCACTCATTTATTCAGTTTGGGGATGGAGTAGTAGGATTAGACGACATTAAAACACTGGGCTTGGATGATCCTCTGGTAGAATTATTAGTCCTGAGTGCTTGTAAGACAGCTTCCGGAAATAAAGATGCAGAATTAGGTTTTGCCGGAATTGCTCGTCTGACTGGAGTGAAATCCGTTTTAGGCAGTTTGTGGAAAATTAATGATATCGGCAACTTAGGTTTGATGACAGAATTTTATACCCAGTTAAAAACAGCTCCCACCAAAGCAGAAGCATTAAGACAAGCACAGGTAGCTATGCTGAAAGGGAACGTTAAATTTGAAAATGGTGATTTAGTTGGTGAGCAATATCGCATCTCCTTACCAGAAGAGCTAAATGTAGACAATCGGACGCTATCCCATCCCTATTACTGGTCAGGTTTTACTATGATTGGCAACCCTTGGTAAAGGGTACTGGGAGCTGGAAAGCCAGCCATCCCAGAATTTGTGGTATCAACAAGAATTAAATGGGGAAAACATAAATTCAATCCGTTCTCTACTAGAGATTTCCCAAAGTGAAGAAAAAGCCAAACTAACCCAATCAGATTATGTCTCATTAAATACCTATCATTAAGATAAATAAGCTGTTCGGCATTTAGATTGGGATACCTCAATAGCTCAAAAGCAACACCTCGACCCTTCGACAGGTTCAGGACATTGCTTATCTTGTTCATCACTGCGGATTTGCTCTATTGTTTCAGTCCATTCCGACGACGATACCGAGAACAGTTCCCGAAAAACATCAGCCCACAGTTTTTGTGTGTTATTATTGCCCGCTAACCGAATTTCCTGTTGTGCAAAATAGTTCGCTCGTTCTAGAACTTTCTCCTGATGACTTAAGTTTTGGATTTGATTTTCTAGGACGGCTAATCCATCTGTAATTGAATCGCGTTTGTCCAGAGCAACAACCTGAAAAGAATGCTGCTCTTTTGTTGATATCGTTGTTCCATCTTCCGTATCGTATTGATAAGACACTATATATTTGTACTCTTGACCAGGTTTCAACTTGTTTTCAGTATTATCAGGATAAGTAATATGCTGAACATTAGTTACATCTTCTCCCCACATTAACTTCCAGTCACTATCATAGATCTCAATTCGTGTAGCATCCCCTTCCCAAACAAATAAAGGGCGATCGCTCCAAGTCAAGAGTGAGTCAGTGCGATCTTTATTGGGCCAAATTGGACAAAAATCATCACCACGAGTGCCATTATTTTGTCGGCGACCCACTAAAATATCTACTATTCTTTGATACAAAGGTTCCTTCGTATTTTGACCAATTAAAGTCTTTCCTGAATGAGCTGAGTCAGTTGCTGAATTTTCAACTAAAGCCGACAAAGCCGGAAAATTAACACCTGCAATCGCAAACACTAGCAAGAAAACCTGTACCTTAATTCTGCTAAACATGAGATTTGCTCCTAAAAACTGATAAAAAGTAATTCCCAAAAACAATTGATGGAAAAAACCAGGGAATAACAACGGAAGCCGAAACATAAAGTTGCAACCCAACCAATCCGGCAACAACAGGCAAATTCACCAACAGTAATGCCAATTTCCGCCGTTTTTTAGCATTCACTTGCCGCAATAACAGAGTCATGCCTTTCCCTAAAACAGCTGCTAATCCAATCAACAACACATTGAAAATTGGCGAAACCATTGGATAGCGCTGAGTTAAAAATTGGTAAACCATGTAAGCATGAGCTTCTGCACCACTGAAAGATTTGCGCTCATCTTTGGATACTGATTTTTGCCACTTCGGTGGATGTAACCAATAGTCAATAGCTAGAGGCAGTGAATAATTGTCCTCAGCATCAATGTATCCCCCAGAACCAATAATAATAATTTGTCCCTCAATCCTTTCCCCCGGCGCAGGATTCTTAGGATCTAATTCAAAAAAATCTTTCGCTGTAATTCGGTCGTAAGCAATATCTGGCGGAATAGAAAAGTCAATAACAGAACGCCAGCCAAAAGGAGCCAAACCTTGTTTGAGCTTGGCGATAACTCGCTCTCCCTCCCTATTTTTTTTAAGAAACTGTCTCAACTTATCCTGAAAACTATTTGTCGAAATAGGATCGGTTTCCCTTGACAATATTTCTTGAGGTTCAGGTAAATTAGCTAAAGACTGACTCTGATTGAGAAGATGGGATAATGCTAACATGTAGGAAAAAGGACAGGACTGTTCACCCCCAGACAGTTCAACATTAAAGAGAGAACAAGTCTGAGAGTCAGGCAACTTAACATCCCAGAGAAAAAAGGTAACATCTCCCTGAAGACTCCACTGATATTTAGCAATATCAGGATGAACTCTCAAGTCTTTTTCTTCATTAACAGCCAACACGAACCAGGTCTTATCTTTTTTAATAGCAGACTCTATAGAATTAGCCAATTGCGCCTCACCCGATTCTTTTGAATGGAGCAAATAATCGATCCCAACAGTCTTAACATTGAACTCGGCAATCTTATCCACTAATTTAGCTAGGTAGGCGCGACTCATCCGTTGAGCATTAAAGCCTTCTTGATTAATTGACTCCTGATCAATAGCAATCAACCGAACAGGGGGCGTACCCTGTGGTAACTGTTGGGTTAAATCTCGATAAACAGCCTGAGATAATTGGCGCACATCAAACAACAACTCTTGTGCGGGAACCAAAAAACTCAGAACCAACGCCGTCGATAACACGCTTGCCTCCCACTTCGTCGGTTTCCAAGTGCGCCAAAACCGCTTCAACCCCAAGGGTTCAATCTGAAACAAATCCGCCTGGGGAGATGGGTGACGAAACAGCGATGGAATTAAATACGCCGATGGATAAGCATACTTCTCTGTCTCAAAATACTCACAAGTTTCCCAAATAGCCATTTGAATATCCTTATACTCTGCCAAACCTTGACACAACTTATGCAGAAATTGATGGGCTGCGGTGTCGTGGATTTTTTCCCGCATCACCACCACCTGACTCAATCCCAACCGAATCAGGGATTCAGCGATACAGATTCCATTGCAAGAGTTGAAAATCGCCACCCGCAATCCGCGATTTTTCGCTTCCGTAAGTTGATCTTCAATCTCACTAATCGATAGCGTCACACCGGGAGCTAATTCTAGCTTGCCACCTGTTAGTGCTGTTTCATTACTATGTCCCGCAAAAATCAGCGCATCCCAACCTCGATCATCCAACAAGCGTTCAATAAAGTCTTTTTTTATATCCTCCGACTCCAATTTAACCTCATCAACCGTTGCCACTTTCTTCAGCAACCGCACTGCTTGCTTGTCTTTATTGAGATTCAGTTCCGTTGCATCTGCCAAAATTGCCAAAATTCTAGGCTTTCCCCGCTGAGGAATAGTCCCTGCTGCAATAACTTCATTCCCCGCATTAATAGCCGTGCGTGAAATATGAACCAAATCTTTAGGCGCAATTTCCCACATTTCCCAAGGGAGTCTAGCTAAATCTGGGGAATCACAAGCAATTAATAAATCCACGCAGTTATTGTTCCCTCTCCATAGCTTTTTATCCGATAGTTGGTTAAAGGTTACACTTTGAATTTCGTCACGAATTGGCAACAATTCTACACTACCTAGCCACTGATAAAAATTTTCAAGTAAAGCAGCTTTGGCTTCCTCCGATTTATTTTTCCAATCCACTTGTTTAGGAGTAAAAGAAAAATCATCTTGAATTTCTGCCCTCAACGGGACTCCATAGGAGCGTTCATAATAAGCTCTCCAGTTTCGATATAAGTCATCCAATTCTTTGGGATATTTGAGTTTAGCCCAAATTGGCGGTCGTTCCCCACAGGTGAGTTGGAAGCCGCAATCTTCACCGATACGCAAAACATTGAGTTGGAAAACAGTGCAGAGGTTCATAGAAGTTAGCCGTTGTCGATTGGTTGTGCGCTGATTTGCCAGAGATGAATCATAAGATATTGTGGTGGATCAAACATCACTTTCTCCTAGATTAACGAGTGGTAATGGTGCGTTACGCTACGCTAACACACCCTACAGATAGAGACTATGCTTAAGTTCTCACCCAGGACGATTTAGCAACCGAAATGCTTCTAAATCCAGGCAATTTTTTCTGGATAGTACCAGAACCTTGATCTGGATTGAAAGCAAACGGCTCTAACTCAAACTCTTCTCCCTGTAGCTCAATTGTTGCAGTAAACTGTTCTGTCACGTTTGCGATTAACCGCACCATCATATAATAATCATCATTTTCCAGTATTTTGTCGTACAAAACACTATTGACATCCTTAACTTGTAACCGGATACCCTGGGGTAAAAAACCACCAGACGGCATACCCAAAATTAAGAGTAATGACCACTTTGGAATTGACTCATCTGACGTAGGCGGTAACGCCCAAATCCCTGCCAAAACCTCTAAAGAGGTATCCCCTAGATAGATTGTTCGACAACTTCCAGAAGCTTGCGACGGGATATTAATACCCCGATCCATCAATTGTGCGATCGCTGTATCAAAAGATTCAATAGAACGGAAACCCGTTGCTGTAGCAGGTATTAGGGGTGCAGGCAATCCCCATCCCAGACTGCGAGTCAAATCATCAATCTCATCTCGCAACCACAAACCAAGATTGATAACGTGATCAGACAAAGGTGTCGGTGATGCTGGAATAACATCGTCAGTTAAAGGCTTTTTTTCAGGTAGCGGAATAGCACTTGGTTCTAAGTAACGCGAGTAGAACAACAAATGATTTATTTTATGCTCAAACAAAGACAGCGGAATCTGATAATATCTATCCTCGCCAACCTGCAACTTAACCGAATCTCGGTAATCAATCAGCTTGTCATAGCGCAATAAACCACTCAAAACCACCTGTTCCTGCTCTTCCAAAACCTCCATCACCACATAAAAATGACCCGTCAATTCCGGTAAATCCACCGCCCGATTTGGCACCAACACATTATCAGTCAACTCCTCAGTCACAATCAAACAAACCTGAAACTCACCCACCTTCACCTTACAAACAACATCAATCCCATTATCCCATTGAAACAGCGAACAATTCTCTCGATTGACAGACAAATTAGCATCCCGTTGATTAACCCATCGTTCAAAACCAATCAGCGCCAAACCCTTCAAATAGGATTGCCATTGCTGCGCCTCACCAGTGACTGGGTTACTAATCCGTGCAGCTTCCTCAAAATCCTCTGGTTCCAGCCAAATCGATTCAGGTAACCATTGAGCCAACTTAGTTTTATCTTGTGAGTAACTCATCATCACTGTTCTCCTGTGGTAAACTCATTATCATTTAACTTGTATTCCTACACACCATCAGCAACACCCTCGATTTGCAAATAAATTTAACTCACATCAACTTAAACTCTTTAAATAACGACACAGATATTCAGCATACCGACTGGAACGGTTCTTTGTCCCTGCACTGATTTCCGCAATCGCCTGATTAAATAGTTCATCGTCCACAAAAACCTCCACTTGTTCCATCAAATTACTTAAATAGTCTGGCTCCTGGGAAACTCCAATTAAACCGAATTCATTGGCTCGTTCTAAAATCCTCTCCAGCAATGTATTCACGGTTAGGAATCGCACTTGCTTTAATAGTTCTTGAGGCTGTAAAACCCGAGTAACTTGAGTCTGATTCGTCATCTCCAACATCTCAGCAATTTGACGTTGAGACATACTCTGACAGTAGAATAGTCTCAATCCTGGAATCAGCTGTGACGCAAACACCGCGTACCTTCTACGGTTCTGTAAATCAACCATGCGATCGCGAATCCCCTGTTCAATTGCCCATGTAAACACATCTATCAATTGCTCACGGCAAAACTCTAACCATTCATTTTCCTCGGCTTCCTCCGAGTCAACATTAGCATTCGGATCAGGTGGATCAATCTCTCCCGTATCTGGATCAGTTTTATCCAAAGGTTGTAGATAGTAAGGATAACCCCGCTGCTGCCAAATTCTCTCCTGACGCACCAATTCTGCCACCCGTCTTAATTCCCGCATCAATTCAGATGGAGAATTAATTATCACCCCGCTTGCTTGTAAAATAGCCAGCATTTCGTTTAATTGAGCGGTGGAAGGCTCTAAACATCTTCCCGTTTGTCTTTGCTGGCGTCTGTCGCGACGGTAGACACGATGAAAAGCGTCTAATAAAAGGTGATTTAGTCCATCTAAACGTTCTGGTTTAGCCTTATTCAACAGCGCCCAATCACTGACCAGACATAACCCATATTCCCGCAACAAAAAATTTTGTAACTCTGAATTCTGTTTAATTAGAGAATACGTCCAATTTCTGAGACTCTGGGAAGTGGAACTCCGCTGGAATGTCCGCAAAACCTCAACGGCAAAAAAGTTGTAATAACTGTGTTGAGGTTGACCATTTCCATCCAGAACCTGTTGACTTGTCCCCTCATCGTTCAAAACAATCAAAGATTGTCCATCATCATTCAGCACCAGTGGCAGGATATCGGCTACACGAAAATCATACTTCAACCCGAAATTGCTCACCAACCGTCTCACTGCACCCAGAATATCGTAAGAGACAAAACA
>JGI12109J20283_11317401_pt1 | contig 16871 bp, 11 predicted proteins | sample ElkSlonscriptome_12_FD_20283 | JGI IMG/M metagenome (IMG submission 20283)
CCTGGGCCGGCCAAATCAGGGATGAACAAACCGCCTCGCAGGGTGCCCGCCGAGGTGTCCGGATGCCGTGGAATGGGTGTCCGGATGTTGGTGGAATGGGTGTCCGGATGCCGTGGAATACGCAGTGGATTGCGCATTGTCGCGCAACATTCTCTAAAGTTAATAAAAAACTCCGCCACTTCTCCATAGTTTTTGCGCACGCACATTTCCTGTGGTGCCAATAATGTCACGTTCACAATTTTGCCGCGTGACTTTTTGGCTTCAACAAATTTCCCGATTGCGCCGCCCCTGGAAAATTTCTCAGAACTAAGTCTCTCCCTACTATTCTTATGCTTCAACCTATTTTGCCGCCGAAGCAAAATTGACCGATGTCTTTTCCTCTGCTTGCTCGATAGCTTTTTCATATCAGGGCACCAACAGACCTATCTTTCCTGCAATTCGAACAGAAATGGCACCACCTTAACGCTCACGCCCCCCTCACACATCCAGCCCCTCAACAAACCGCGCGTTCTCCTGAATGAACGCGAACCGGGTCTCGGCTTTCCGCCCCATCAGGCGTTCGACCAGCCCGGCCGTCTCGCGCGCCTCTTCCTGGTCCTCTTCCGTTTTCCTCCCGGGCACCTTCACCCGCAGCAGCACGCGGCCCTTGGGGTCCATGGTGGTCTCGCGCAGTTGCGCCGGTGGCATCTCGCCCAGGCCCTTGAAGCGGCTGACCTCGGTCTTGCCCCGTCCGGTCAGCACCTCGCGCGTCAGCCGCTCCCGGTCGGCGTCGTCGCGGGCGTAGACCACGGTGCCCCCCTGCGCCAGCCGGTACAGCGGCGGCTGGGCCAGGTACAGGTGCCCGCGCTCGATCAGCCCGGGCATCTCGCGGTAGAAGAAGGTCATCAGCAGCGACGCGATGTGGGCGCCGTCGACGTCGGCGTCGGTCATGATGACGACCTTGTCGTAGCGCAACTTCTCGACGTCGAAGCGCGCCCCCATGCCGCAGCCCAGGGCCTCGACCAGATCGGTCAGCTCCTGGTTGGCGCGCAGCTTGTCGGCGGACGCGGAGGCCACGTTGAGGATCTTGCCGCGCAGGGGCAGCACGGCCTGGGTTTCCCGCGCGCGCGCCTGCTTGGCCGAGCCGCCGGCCGAGTCGCCCTCGACGATGAACAGCTCGGTCCCCGCCGCGCCCGACCGCGAGCAGTCGGCCAGCTTGCCGGGCAGGCGCAGCCGGTTGGTGGCGGTCTTGCGGGCCGGGTCCTTGGCGGCCTTGCGGCGTTGGCGTTCCTCGGCGCGTTCCAGGGCAGCGGCCAGCAGCTTGCCGGCGCCGTCCGGGTCGGCCGACAGCCAGTGGTCCAGGTGGTCGCGCATGGCCTGCTCGACCAGCCGGGTGGCCTCGGCGCTGGCCAGCTTCTCCTTGGTCTGGCCCTGGAACTGCGGATCGCGCAGGAACAGCGACAGCAGCACGCAGGCGCCGCCGGTGACGTCGTCGGCGGTGAGCTGGCCGCCCTTTTTGTTCCCCGCCATCTCGGCATAGCCGCGAACGCCGCGCAGCAGCGCGTTGCGCAGGCCGGTTTCGTGCGTGCCGCCGTCCGGGGTCGGCACGGTGTTGCAGTAGGAGCCGAGGAACGGCTCGCCCTCCGCCGGCCAGGCGATGGCCCACTCGACGCGCCCCCGGTCCTCGGCCAGGTCGGCGCTGCCGGCGAAGAGGCCGGGGCCGATCACCGAGCGGCCCTTCAGGGTGGTTTCCAGGAAATCGCGCAGGCCGTTGGGGAAGTGCAGGTCCTCGCTGGCCGGGGTGGTCTCGCCCTCGCCGATCAGCGACTCGTCGCAGCGCCAGCGGATCTTCACGCCCCGGAACAGATAGGCCTTCGACCGCACCATGCGGTACAGCGCCGAGGGGCGGAAGCGGGCGCGCGGGCCGAAGATCTCCGGGTCGGGGCGGAAGCTGAGGGTGGTGCCGCGCCGGCGGCCGGGCAGCGAGCCTTTCTCCAGCGGGCCGGTGGGCACGCCGCGCACGTAGGCCTGGGTCCACAGGGCACCGTCGCGGGCGACCTCGACGCGCAGGTCGTCCGCCAGGGCGTTGACGGCGGAGACGCCGACGCCGTGCAGACCGCCCGAGACCTTGTACGCCCCGCCGCCGAACTTGCCGCCGGAATGCAGGGTGGTGAGGATCACCTCCAGCGCCGATTTGTCCGGGTGCTTCGGGTGCGGGTCCACCGGGATGCCGCGCCCGTTGTCGCGCACGGTCACGCGGTTGTCGGGGTCCAGCCGCACCTCGATGGTGGTGGCGTGGCCGGCCACCGCCTCGTCCATGCTGTTGTCCAGCACCTCGGCGACGAGGTGGTGCAACGCGCGTTCGTCGGTGCCGCCCACGTACATGCCGGGGCGCAGGCGCACGGGCTCCAGGCCCTCCAGCACGGCGATGTGGCGGGCGGTATAGTCGCCGTCTGTTGCCGGGGCGGAGCCGCTTTCGAAGAGATCATCCATGGGCCGGGAGTATAGAGGCGCGGGCGTCGCCGAACAAGGCGATCTGGTAGCCTGATGGCGGGCCGGCTACCCTATGTCGTGGTGTCGGGCCGGTGAGCGTCGTACACGCCTCGCCAGTCGAAGAACGGCGGCAACAAGTCGGGCGCCTGGAAATGCGCCGCCAGCGCCGGAATGGGGCAGAAGCCGGGGATCACCTCCAGCACCCGGTTGGTGGTGTTGCGCTCGGCGCCCTTGTGCGCCTTACGCTTCTCCTTGTGACCGACGTAGCGGGTGTTCTCGAAGCAGTCCCAGTGATCGCGCACCACCGACCCGTGGGTGAACAGGGTGTGGCTCATGTGCTGGGTGGTGCGCCAGCGCCGGTCCGCCCCCAGCACCACGTAACTGGGATAATGGTGGGTGTACAGCACGCGCTGTTCCTGTGGGTGCAGCATCATGGGGCCGCCGGTGGCGGCGTGGACCTGTCGGGAGAACCCGACCATGGAGGCGATGGCCTCCAGCGTGTGCAGGTAGTCGTCCTCGACGAAATATACTAGGCGGTCGGCCCCGGCGGCACGGCGGAACTGGGCGTGCAGCACCGGCCCGGCCAGGGTGTCCTCGGGCGTGCGCAGGGTCCAGGGGACGGTCAGGGCGCCCAGAACGGACTCGATGTGGGCGCGGGCGTCGGGGTCGGAGCGGTCGTCGTCCACCTCGACCGTGAGATCCGACAGGCCGGCGGTCGCGGCGGCGTGGTTGACGCTGGCCACCAGCGAGCCCAGGCAGGCCAGCACCGCCGTCTCCTGCGGCGCGTCGACGATGGGGTGGACGCGCGCGCGGCGCGCCCCGCGCAGGCAGGTGCGGACCATCACCGTCAGGGCATCGGGCGGCGCCGTCCCGTCGCCGGCGCGGTCGAACAGGGCCTGGGCGGCGGCCAGATTGCCGTCGGTGTCGATCCGCTCCAGGGCCTTGACCGGGCGCAGGTGGACCTGTCCGGACCGGACGATGCGGTAACCCTGGGGGCGGACCACCAAGCGGTCGAGGAGTCGCAGGAGTTCGTTCATGGGCAGAACACCATAGAAATACGGCTCGGTTAGCTCCAATATGGATCCGCCATGACGAAAGGGTCCAGCCACTGACTCGAGTTCACAGCTATAGATCGTTTTTTTCGTTTTGCAGTGCCACGAGTTGATTGCGTTTCGGGGAATTTTGGGTATGTCAATTATGAAAATAGAGTTCGGATATCTCCCGCGAAGGTTCAATATGAAATCTGGGCCTATATCAATAGAAACGTTACCGGATTTGAGTGAAAAAATTAGTTCCATAGAATCCGATGAAAGAGTGTATAATGGATGGCTTCACATTGGGTGTGGTTCGCGCGTTTTTGGGCTGCCAAAAACACACTACTTGTGCCACGAAGGATGTGATGATAGCGCGAAAATTGGTTTTTTGGTCTGGGGTTTGTCGTTCTTCACTGGGATGAGACTGACCACAACTGAAGCGGGCTTTCTGGATGCTACTCCCATTAAAATGCATTCATTGGTTGATTTCCACACAACCGACAGCACCCTCGGGACAGCCTTGGAGCTTTGTGAGACCTTTTGGAACAACAACAAACACATAGAAAAACACGTGAAATGGTGGGCTGCCGCCGTTCATGCCTTGTTTCTCAGTAAAAACCCAAAAAATCTACAGTTTGAGAGCTTTATTCTCCTTTATATTGCCCTTGATGCGTGCGCCGCTTTGACAGAGCCGCTTCGTGAACGAAAAAGACCAGTGCACAACAAAAGAATTGATTGGATGTGTTCTGAGTTTGGCATTCCGGTGCCGGAATGGGCATCCTTATTGAAAAGCGAGAATGAAAATGAAAGCGAAAGATCAACAATCTCCGTTCTCCGTAACGCACTCATTCATGAAGCGCTGTTTCTTGATGAACCTCTTGGATTTGCTTTGCACGGGATCGGCACCAATCAAAACATAACTCTTGAGATGCAGGGACTGGTTTGTCGTTTACTGGTAGCTTTGATTGGTGGGGGCAGTGCTGATTACATTCATACACCAGTAAGCACGCGGATGGCATATGGTCTCAGACTTGCATAAAAAACTCAATTGTACACATGGGTCTTTTTTGCTCACGCTTTAATATCCGGTGAATTTGCCATTTTTCGTTGCATAGCCTTGAGGCGAAACACAAGAGATATGTGGCGGCGATGAGATTTGACACTGCACGAGGCACCACATGACCGACCAGGACCGACCGCACGGCGTCGTTTCCATCCGCACTATCGCCATGCCGGCCGACACCAACCCGCACGGCGACATCTTCGGCGGCTGGGTCATGAGCCAGATGGACCTGGCCGGCGGCAGCCATGCCCGCGCCCTGTCGCAGGGGCGGGTGGCGACCATCGCCGTCGACGGCTTCACCTTTCACCGGCCCGTCGCCGTCGGCGGCGAGGTGACCTGCTACACGCGGCTTGTGAAGGTCGGACGCACCTCGCTGACCCTGAAGGTCGAAGCCTGGGCGCGCCGGGCCGAGGTCAACACTTGCGAGAAAGTGACCGAGGGCACCTTCGTGTTCGTCGCCCTGGACGGCGACGGCCGCCCCCGGCCGGTGCCCGACGGCGCCGCCGCGCGCGAGGCCGCGCTTCTGAACGGGCCGTGATCCCCAACCATGTTTCCCAGCCTTGATCCCCTGGAGCGCGCCGCGTACCAAGGCGGTCTCGCCGCGTCGACGTCCGCATGAGGGCCCATGCCCGATCCCGTCCTGATCGTCGTCCACCAGCCGCACTCGGATCCGGGACGGGTCGGCGCCATGCTGCGCGCGCGCGGCCACGCGCTGGATCGGCGCTGTCCGCTGCATGGCGACGCGCTGCCGGAGGACCTGTCGGGATACGCCGGCACGGTGGTCTTCGGCGGCCCGATGAGCGCCAACGACGACCACCTGCCGGGCCTGCGCGACGAACTGCGCCTGATCGACCGGGCGCTGGCGCGGGATCATCCGCTGCTGGGCATCTGTCTGGGCGGACAGATGATGGCCCGCGTGCTGGGCGGGCGGGTGGCTCGCCGGCCCGACGCGCGCGTCGAGATCGGCTACTATCCGATCCAGGGAACGGGCGAGGGCCGGCGGATGGGTCTGTTCGACGGCGAGATGGGCGTGTACCAGTGGCACCAGGAAGGCTTCGACCTGCCCGTGGGCGCCCGGCTGCTGGCGCGCGGTGGGGACTATCCGAACCAAGCCTTCGCGGTGGGGCGCAACGGCTATGGCCTCCAGTTCCACCCGGAGGTCACGCACGAGATGATGGAACGCTGGATGAGCAAGGCCGGGCACATGCTGACCTGGCCGGGCGCGCGCGACGCCGCCGCGCATCGGGCCGGCCGCGCGCGCCACGACGCCGCGCTCGGCCGCTGGCTGGGGCGGTTCCTGGATCGGTGGCTGACGCGGGACCGGTGACGATCCTGGTCGGTGACGGCCACGCCAAAAATAACGGGGGATGGAGGGACCACAATGATCGGAGCCGTTGCCGCCCTGGGGCGGCCGTTTGTCCACGCGCGGGTCGCCTTCGGGTTTGTCGCGCTGCTGCTGGCCGGTGTGGTCGCCCTGCAGGTCTGGCTGCAGACCGGCGGGCGCAACGACGACGCCGAGCTGCTGCTGTTCTCGCAGACGCTGGCGCTGGGCTATGACCCGCTCAACCCGCCGCTGGTGGTGTGGCTGCACTGGCTGATCGCCCAAGCACTTGGTCCGGCCTTGGGGGCGACGCTGCTGTCGACGCGCGTGCTGGTGGCCGTGCTGCTGTTCGCCGCCTATCCGCTGGCTTGGCGGGCGACGCGCCACCTGACACCCGACCGGGGCATGGCCACGCTGGCCGGCCTGTCGCTGGCCGGGCTGGTGGCCTGGAACTGGGCGCCGCACCTCAACCTGACCCACACCCTCGCCCTGACCACCGCCAGTTTCGCCCTGCTGTGGGCGGCGCTGCGGGTACTGCACCGACCAAGCTGGAGCGCATGGCTCCTGCTCGGCCTGATCGCCGGCCTGGGCCTGCTGACCAAGTACAGCTTCGTGCTGGTGCTGGGGGCGGTGGTCCTGGCGGCGCTGGTCGCGCCGACGACGCGGGCCGTGCTGGGCACCTGGAAGATGCTTGTGGCGGTGCTGGTGGCGGCCGTGGTGGCGGCGCCGCACTATGTGTGGCTGCTGCTGCACTGGCGCACGGCCCTGCCGCTGTTCGACCGCAAGCTGGACCTTGACCCCGCTCTGCCCGAGACCTGGGAGGCCGCCGTTCCGGGCCTGCTGGGCCTGGGGGAACACGCGCTGATGGTCCTGTTGCCGGCGGTGGCCGTGGCCCTGCTGCTGTTCCTGCCGGCGGCCGGGCGGGCGCTGGGCCGGCCGGAGCCGATCGCCCCGGTCACCCGCGCCAAGAAGCGGTTCGCCTGGCTGGTGCCGGTGCTGTTCCTGATCGAGCTTCTGATTCTGGTCGGTGTGTTCGGCATGACGCTGAAGCCGCACCACGTCTATCCGCTGATCCTGGTGGTGGTGCCGCTGTTCGCTTGGTTGGCGCGCGGCCGCCCGGGGCCGACCGCGCAGGGGCTGTTCGCTTTGGTGACGGTGCTGCTGGCGCTGGCGGTGCCGGTGTTCCTGGCCCGCTTCATCGTCGTCGACACGGCCCAAACCTGCGAGGGCAAGTGCAACATCGTCCTGCCGTACGAGACCTATGCGGCCGACCTGAAGGATGCCGGGTTTGAGGGCGGAACGGTGGTGCTGCTGGGGCGGGTCCATTTCATGCCGCTGGAGAACCTGCGCAGCCACCTGCCGCCGGCCCGTTTCGTGCGCCCTGCCGATTCGCAGAAGGCCGGATTCGCGCCCCCGGCGAACGCGACGGCGGGGGACTGCCTCGTTCTTTGGCCGGCCGACAGGATGCCGGACATGGTGGACCTGTTGCGCGCGGACGGTGTTCCGGGCCAAGAGGCGACCCTGCCCGAGGACGCGGTGGTTGGGCAGAGCTCCGATGCCCTGGCCCATTCCGACCGCCCGGCGCCGACGCTGGGGTACGCCCTGGTGAAGGGCGGGGTCGGTCTCTGTCGATAGGGCGCGGTGCCCTGCGGACGAAACCGGATCCGGAACGGTTTCGTCCGCACGTCGGTTCGGGCATTTCCTTCTTTTGGCGTGCGAATCCCACCGCTATACTGTGCGGCCCGCGCCGGGCTGTCCGGTGCCGTCCTCCCTCGTGACAACGACCCGGCCATGCAGCTGACCATCGAGCGTTCCGCCCTGCTCAAGTCCCTGGGGCACATCCAAAGCGTTGTCGAGCGCCGCACCACCATCCCCATCCTGTCCAACGTCAGGCTGGACGCGCACGACGGCGCGCTGGGCCTGAACGCCACCGACATGGACCTGGAGATCGCGGAATCGGTCGGCGGCGAGGTGGCCCAGGCGGGCGCCTCGACAGCCCCGGCGCACACGCTTTACGACATCGTCCGCAAGCTGCCCGATGGCGCCCAGGTCGAACTGACCCTGAACGGCGAGGCCGACCGGCTCGTCCTGCGCTCGGGCCGCTCGCGCTTCAACCTCGCCTGCCTGCCGGTCGAGGACTTCCCGGTCATGAGCGCGGGCAGCTACAGCCATGCCTTCTCGCTGTCGGCGGCCGACCTGCGCGGCATGATCGACCGCACGCGCTTCGCCATCTCGACCGAGGAAACGCGCTATTACCTGAACGGCATCCACCTGCACGCCACCACCAGCGACGGCGTGCCCGTGCTGCGCGCCGTGGCCACCGACGGCCACCGGCTGGCGCGGGTCGAGGTGCCCCTGCCCGAGGGCGCGGCCGGAATGCCGGGCATCATCGTGCCGCGCAAGGCCGTCGCGGAGCTGCGCAAGCTGATCGACGAGACCGGCATGGACGTCGCCGTCTCGCTGTCCGAGACCAAGATCCGCTTCGCCTTCGACGACAGCGTGCTGGTCTCAAAGCTGATCGACGGCACCTTTCCCGACTATGAACGCGTCATCCCGATCAACAACGACAAGGTCGTCGAGGTGGACTGCGCCACCCTGGCCAAGGCCGTCGACCGCGTCTCCGCCATCTCGACCGAAAAGTCGCGGGCGGTGAAGATGACGGTCGAGAAGGGGCAGATCACGCTGTCGGCCAGCAGCCCCGACGCAGGCAGCGCGGTCGAGGAGATCGAGGCCAGCTACGACGGACCGCCCATCGAGATCGGCTTCAACAGCCGCTATCTGCTGGACATCCTGAGCCAGATCGAGGGCGACGCGGTGCGCCTGATCATGGCCGACGCCTCGGCGCCGACCATCCTGCGCGATGTCGCCGACGGCTCGGCGGTCTACGTCCTCATGCCCATGAGGGTGTGACGGGGCGGATGTGATGGCCGAGGCCGGATCGGGGCCGCCCGGCGCCCCCGGGGCCGCCACTCTTCCCGCCGTCACCCGTCTGACCCTGACGGACTTTCGCGGCTACCGGCGCCTGCGGCTGGAGGTCGAGCCGGCCGCCGTGGTGCTGACCGGCCCCAACGGCGCCGGCAAGACCAACGTGCTGGAGGCACTGTCGCTGCTCACCCCGGGCCGGGGCCTGCGCGCGGCGCGCCTGGGCGAGATCACGCGGCACGGCGCCGACTCCGGCGCCTGGGCGGTGGCCGCCACCGTGCGGACGGCCGAGGGCGCGGTCTCGCTGGGCACCGGCCTGGAGCCGAACAGCCCCACCGACCGCCGGGTGGTGCGCGTCGACGGCGAGACCATGCGCGGCCAGACGGTGCTGGGGGCGCATCTGGCGGCATTGTGGCTGGTGCCGGCCATGGACGGCCTGTTCCGCGACGGCGCGGGCGAGCGCCGCCGCTTTCTCGATCGGCTGGTGCAGGCGCTGGATCCGGACCACGCCGGCCGCTGCGCCGCGCACGCCCATGCCCTGCGCGAAAGGGGCCGGTTGCTGCGCGAGGGCCGCGCCGACCCCGCGTGGCTGGACGCGCTGGAGGACACCCTGGCCCGCCACGGTGTGGCCATCGCGGCGGCGCGGCGCGATCTGGTGGCGCGCCTGTCGATGGCCCTGGCCGAGGCCGAGGGGCCGTTCCCCGGCGCCGTCCTGGGGCTGGAGGGCTTGGCTGAGCAGGCGCTGGACTCGCAGCCGGCACTGACGGTCGAGGACCGCTTGCGCGAGGCCATGGCGGCGTCTCGCGCCGCCGATGCCGAGGCCGGCGGCACGACGCTGGGGCCGCACCGCACCGACCTGCTGGTGCGCCACGCCCGCCTCGACCGCCCGGCGGCCCAGTGCTCGACGGGTGAGCAGAAGGCCGTGCTCATCGCCCTGGTGCTGGCGCAGGCGCGGGTGGTGGCGGCGGCGCGCGGCGGGCCGCCGCTGCTGCTGCTGGACGAGGTGGTGGCCCATCTCGACGCCGAGCGGCGCGCCGCCCTGGCCGACGCGCTGGCGCGGCTGCGGGCGCAGGCCTGGCTGACCGGCACCGACGCCGCGCTGTTCGGCGATTTCGCCGATCAGGCGCAATTTGTCGGCCTGCGGGACGGCAATCTGGTAGACTGACGTGTTCTCTTCGCTCAAACAGGATCCAGCATGGCGCAGCACGCTTACGACGCCGAATCCATCAAGGTTCTCAAAGGTCTGGACGCGGTCCGCAAGCGCCCGGGCATGTACATCGGCGACACCGACGACGGCTCCGGCCTGCATCACATGGTCTACGAGGTGGTGGACAACGCCATCGACGAGGCGCTGGCCGGGCACTGCGACCGCACCGACGTGATCCTCAACGCCGACGGTTCGGTGACGGTGCGCGACAACGGGCGCGGCGTCCCGGTGGACCTGCACAAGGGCGAGGGTGTGTCGGCCGCCGAAGTCATCATGACGCAGCTGCACGCGGGCGGAAAATTCAACCAGGACAGCTACAAGGTCTCCGGCGGCCTGCACGGGGTCGGCGTCTCGGTGGTCAACGCGCTGTCGGAGTGGCTCGACCTGCGCATCTGGCGCGACGGCCACGCCCACCATATGCGCTTCCGCGACGGCAAGGCGGAGGCGCCGCTGGCCGTGGTGGGGGATTGCGGCGACCGCACCGGCACCGAGATCACCTTCAAGGCCTCGCCCGCCGTCTTTTCCAACACGACCTACGAGTTCAAGACGCTGGAACACCGCCTGCGCGAGTTGGCCTTTCTGAACTCCGGCGTCTACCTGAAACTGACCGACGCGCGGTCGGCCGAGCCAGTGACGGTGGACCTGCATTACGAGGGCGGCATCGAGGCCTTCGTGCGCTACCTCGACCAGTCGAAGACCGCGCTGCACACGCCGCCGATCGCCATTCACGGTGAGCGCGACGGCATCATCGTCGAACTGGCGATGGAGTGGACCGACAGCTACCACGAGACGGTGCTGTGCTTCACCAACAACATCCCGCAGCGCGACGGCGGCACCCATCTGGCCGGATTCCGGGGGGCGCTGACCCGCACGCTGAACCAGTACGCCCAGGACTCCGGCCTGCTGAAGAAGGAGAAGGTCACCCCCACCGGTGACGACATGCGCGAGGGGCTGACCTGTGTCCTGTCGGTCAAGGTGCCGGACCCCAAGTTCTCCAGCCAGACCAAGGACAAGCTCGTCTCCTCCGAGGTGCGCCCGGTGGTCGAGCAGGTGGCCGCCGACAAGCTCGGCCAGTGGCTGGAGGAACACCCGGCCGAGGCCCGCAAGATCGTCGGCAAGATTGTCGAGGCGGCGGCGGCGCGTGAGGCGGCGCGGCGCGCCCGCGAACTGACCCGGCGCAAGGGCGCGCTCGACATCTCCAGCCTGCCCGGCAAGCTGGCCGACTGCCAGAACCGCGACCCGTCGCAGTCGGAACTGTTCATCGTCGAGGGCGATTCCGCCGGTGGCTCGGCCAAGCAGGGGCGAGACCGGGGCTTCCAGGCCATCCTGCCGCTGAAGGGCAAGATCCTGAACGTTGAGCGGGCGCGCTTCGACAAGATGCTGTCGTCGCAGGAGATCGGCACGCTGATCGCGGCCCTGGGCACGGGCATCGGCCGCGATGACTTCGATATCGCGAAAATCCGCTATCACAAGATCATCATCATGACGGACGCCGATGTGGACGGCAGCCACATCCGCACTCTTTTGCTCACGTTCTTCTTCCGCCAGATGCCGGAGATCATTGAGAAGGGCTATCTGTACATCGCCCAGCCGCCGCTGTTCCGCGCCAAGCGCGGCAATTCCGAGGTCTACCTCAAGGACGAGCGCGCCATGGAGCGCCACTTGATCGACAGCGGCCTGAGCGACCTGCGCCTGACCCTGGCCGACGGGGCGTCGATCGTGGGGGAGGACCTGCGGGCGCTGGCCGAACAGGCGCGGCAACTCAAGCACACGCTGGAGGGCCTCAGCCGCCGCGTGCCGGTCTGGATCGTGGAGCAGTTGGCCATCGCCGGGATGTTCGATCCGGAGGTGCTCGCCGACCCCGCCGCCGCCCAGCGCCGGGCGGGGGAGGTGGCCACGCGGATGAACCGGCAGGACGCCCTGAGTGAGGCCGGGTGGGCCGGCGAGGCGCTGGGCGCGGACGGCGGGTTGCAGTTCTCGCGCACCGTGCGCGGCGTGACCGAACGCTATCCGGTCGACCCCACCACCTTGCACAGCGCCGAGGCGCTGTACCTGCACGGCCGCGCCGAGGACCTGCGCGCCGTCTACGAGCAGCCGGTGACGCTGACCACGGCGGACGGAGACCGGACCATCCACGGCCCGGTGGGCCTGGCCGACGCGGTCATGGCCGCCGGCCGCAAGGGCATCAGCCTGTCGCGCTACAAGGGCCTGGGGGAGATGAACCCGGACCAGTTGTGGGAAACCACGCTGGACCCCAACGCGCGCTCGCTGTTGCAGGTGAAGGTGAGCCAGGTGGACGACGCCGAGGCCATCTTCTCGCGCCTGATGGGCGACCTGGTCGAGCCGCGCCGCGACTTCATCCAGGAAAACGCGCTCAACGTGGTCAACCTGGATATTTGAGGGACGCAGGGGCTCGGAAAAGAGTCGGCTTGCCGGACGGGGCGGCAAACACCATCCGACAACCTCCCTGTCACGGGCCGGCCTTGGGGGCGTCCGACACAGGCATCCGGATGCGCACCAGGGCGCCGCCTTCGGGGCCATTGCCGGCCCGCAGGTCCCAGCCGACACTCCGGCACAGGCGGCCGACCGAGGCCAGGCCGTGGCGCAGAAGCGGCCCCCCCTGCGGCGGCACGGTTTCGAATCCGACGCCGTTGTCCGTCACGCTGAGATCATAGGCCTTGCCTTCAATGCGGCCCCGGACCATGAGCTGCTTGCTCGTGTCTTCGGTGGCACCGCCGCCGGGCGGCCAGGCATGACGCAGGGCATTGCGGATCAGGTTCCCCAGCACCCGCAGGCACACCAGGCCGTTGTAGGGCACGACGCCGGCGTCGTCGTCGAGGCTCACCTCCAACGCCACGTCGGGCCGGCCGGCCAACAGGGTGGCGACCACGCCCCGGATATGGCTGTTGGCGACGGCAATCGGGGTCTGGCGCGCCGCGTGTTGTTCTTCCTCCTCAAGCAGGGTCGCGGCGACGTCCTTGAAGATCGCACAGGCCCCGTCCAGCGCCGGATCGTCCGGGTATTTCAGGGCCAGCAATTCCAGATAGCCCAGGACCGGCGTCATCAGGGTCTTCATGTCATGGACGTATTCCTGGCGTTTCTTTTCGTCCTCTTCGCACAGGCGGTCGCGAATCTCCTCGATGTCGATCAGGTGGGCCAGGAAGCCGTCGCCGGGCAGCGGCACGACCCGCCCATACAGAGTCGTGGCGGCCTCGGGGTGGCCGGACCGCGTGCAGGTCTCCTGGAAGGTCACCGGACCGCCGGACAGCGCCGCCTCGATGATCGGCCGGTGGTTCTCGTAGGCGGGTTCTCCCAGCACGTCGCGGACGCGCTGGTTGACCAGATCCTCGCGCGGCACGTTGAGCCACGAGGCAAGCGCTTGATTGACGAACTGGCAGCGCTCACCCTCGGAGACGTGGGCCACCATGCCGGCCACGGCGTCGAGAAGCCGCATGTAATAGTATTCAACATTCGAGCGTGCAGGGCACATGTGGCCTCCGATTGGCAAGGCAAATGCCCCAGAACTCCGACCATGAATAATTCTAGGTTGCGGAGTCTGCCCCCCACACAACTGAATCACTAAGCCACGATCCGCCGATGGCCGTCAAACCAAAACTGATCAATCCTACAGCAAAGCGGCGTGTTTGATCGGCCGGCACAAGACATGCGTGGGGTCGAACGTCCGGTCCTGCTTTGCCCTCCGCGAGGCGACGCTGGCTGGCGGTGGCGCGGCGCCGGCCGTGTGGGGTCCGGGCGTTTTGCCGTCGCGGGGTGGGTCCGGCCTACAGGCTGCCGTAAACGGAGATCGCGGCCAGGACGATATAGGCAATGTATATATGCCGAACGATATTGCTGTGAATGGTCATGTCAGCCTCCAGCGTTCTGCTGAATGTCTGTCTTCACAGTAGCACTCTCGGACTGCCTTTTGAATGGGAGGAACAGTCAAGGACTCCGACCCGAACGGCACTGTGACAATTGACACACGCACGGAAATCAATTGTGTAAAACTTGAGCCGAAACGAGTCGCACACGAACTGGCGAATGCCATCTAAGCGGTTTATAGCGGCCGCGCACCCGGTTAGCGCGCGCTGACCCCGTCCCGGGGCGAGGCGGGCGGGCGGGCCGCGCTCCCACCCGCGCCCCGATCCACCGCGACTCCGCGTCCGCCCCCGGACGGCGCCCGTGGGGGGTTGAACCGGCGCCCCGAACCGGGTTGAGTGGGCGGACGCTGGGTCCGTCGCGGTCCCCCCCCGCCCCCCGTTTCCCGCCCTCCAACACAGAGCCGCCCCATGCCCCGTGCCGAGTTCACCGTCGAGGAGCATGTCGCCGGCGTGCGTTCCGGCGACCGCGCCGCCCTGGGCCGCGCCATCACCCTGGTCGAGAGCCGCGCCCGGCGCCATCAGGACCTCGCCCAGGCCATGCTGCTGGAGCTGTTGCCGCTCACCGGCAAGGCCCACCGGGTCGGCATCACTGGCGTGCCCGGCGTGGGCAAGTCCACCTTCATCGAATCGCTGGGGCGGATGCTCACGGCCAAGGGGCACAAGGTGGCCGTGCTGGCGGTCGACCCGTCCTCCACCCGTTCGGGCGGGTCGATCCTGGGCGACAAGACGCGCATGGAGGCGCTGGCCACCGACCCCAACGCCTTCATCCGGCCGTCGCCCTCGGGCGGGCGCCTGGGCGGCGTCAACCGGGCCACGCGCGAGACCATGGTCGTGTGCGAGGCCGCCGGCTTCGACGTGATCCTGGTGGAGACCGTCGGCGCCGGCCAGAACGAGACCGTGGTCGCCGACATGGTCGACGTGTTCCTGGTGCTGATGCTGGCCGGCGCGGGTGACGAGCTTCAGGGCATCAAGAAGGGCGTGCTGGAACTGGCCGACGTGATCGCCGTCAACAAGGCGGACAGCCTGGGCGCGCAGGCGACCCACCAGGCCGTGCACCAGTACAAGAACGCCGTGCACATCCTGCAGCCGCCCAGTCCGAACTGGTCGGTGCCCGTGCTGACCTGCTCCGGTCTGTCGGGCAAGGGGCTCGATGCGTTGTGGGAGAAAGTCGAGGAGCACTGGCGCACGCTGTCGGCCACCGGCGAGATCGCCGAGAAGCGTCGGCGTCAACGTGTCAACTGGATGTGGTCGATGGTCGAGGACCGCGTGCTCGACGCGGTCAGATCACACCCAGAGGTCCGCGCGCGCCTGCCAGAGTTGTTGAAGGGAATCGATGACGGATCCTTGACCGTTACACTGGCGGCGACGGAGATCCTGGAGCGGTTCGGCGTGTCGGCGGATTAGAACGAAATACGAACATATAGGACGTTCGTCGAGGATCAGGGGCCTCGCGGCGTCAGCGTTCACGCTTTGGCCTCGGTCATTCGGTGGAGGGGGCTCTTGTGCAGCGCACCAAAGGGGCGTGCACCTCCATCGAATGGTCTAACTCTTTTGGGTAGTGCCGAGGAGTTTGGTGCGCAATTTAAAATCGATATGAACAAAAACACATCAAGAGTATACCTGCATCCGTCTTCCCTTTACTTTTGGACGATTGGCGGGTTTCGCCGCAGGCTGTGCCCTTCACTTGTAAAGGCCGGCACAATGGGGGTGCCGGCTTATCCACTTGGGTCCGGTTGGCGCGGCCGGTGGTGGATCCAGCGACCGGACGTCCCCCACGGCAAGGGGGGCCCGGAAACAGGGGGTAAGCCTTTGCAGGTGATCGCCCACCTGGTCAGCGACTCGGGACCACCTCACAGCACCACCCCGCTCCTCCTACCAACCCTCTCACGTGTCCTTGCCGTGAGGGGTGGGAGGAGGAACGGGGTGGGCCGTCCGTCAACCTCGAAGCGTTTAGCCCACGGTATCCCAGCCGTCACCAATCGACGCCACCAGGGTATCCGGCGTTTCAAGCCGGACGTCGCGGATCAGCGTTTCGGCAGCACCCGAGGCGTCCTGATCATGGATGAAGGTGAGGTAGCCGCCGCCGGTGAAGTCGGCGCCCACGTCGATGCTCACCGTGGTCCACTCACTGCCCGCCGTGCCGTCGAGGGTGTAGTCAAGCATATCCCAGTTCACCCGGCCCTGCGTGCCGCCGACGACATAGGCAACATCGTTGCCGTTGTTGGTCGTCGTATCGGCATCCAGGCCGATGGCCAGGATCTCGGGCATCGCGGACGTCTTGACGTCGAAGGTCAAGACCGTGTCGGCCGTGATTTCGGTGTCGAGCGCCATCACTTTCCAGGTGTTGCCCTGGAACTGCAGCGTCGCGCCGCCATCCTGCACGCTGACCGAACCGGAGCCGTCCTGCGTGCCGCCATAGGAGTGGAACGCACTCGCCTCGAACGCCATCGCCGCAGGCTGGGCTCCATCCTGATCCGTCGGCGAGCCAAGGTCGCCAACACCCACGCTGTCCTTGAACGCCGCGTCCATTTCCTGCGCCAGACTGGCTGATGCCGGTTGAGCGTTCCAGTTGAAGTGAGCGATCTGTGCCTCAACAGTGTTGACCCACCCCGACCCAAAACTCGGCGAGTTGCCGTCCGGCCTTGTCGGGTTTTCGACGGCACCCTCAGCCGCGACGTTCCCGTCAACATAGATGGTCGCAGTCCCAACAACGCTGTCATAAGACAGAGTGATGTGGTGCCACTCGGTGTCGTAAATTTGCGGTGTATCGGAGGTTACTTTCACCTCATCGCCGGCGGCGTCTCTGATCCAGAATACGACCCGTCCAGAGTCGTCCAGAGAGATGCTGTACGATCCCCAACTGCCGAACAGATAACCACCAGGGGACTGCGCGTCATCGAGCCGCAAGCCGATGTCGATCGTGAACGTCTCCAACTCGTACAGATGTGAGACGGTGTGTCTGAGGTGGCCG
>JGI12109J20283_10084085_pt1 | contig 16862 bp, 15 predicted proteins | sample ElkSlonscriptome_12_FD_20283 | JGI IMG/M metagenome (IMG submission 20283)
GCCGAGCATGGCCAGGCCGTTGATTGAGAGCACGGCACGGAAGTCGACCGGGGCCTCGATCGGGGTCGTGACTTCCGGTTCATCGAAGTACATCAGCTTGACCACGCGCAGGTAGTAGAACGCGCCGATCACTGCCGTGATCACGGCGAGCAGCGCCAGCCAGACGAAGCCGGCGTCGATGGCCGCGGCGATGACCTGCCACTTGGCGAAGAAGCCGACGAACACCGGGATACCGGCCATCGAGAACAGGATCATCAGCATCATCAGCGCGTACCACGGGGTGCGCTTGGCCAGGCCCTTGAAGTCCTCGAGGTTCTCGGCCTCGACCCCGCTGCCGGACAGCAGCAGCATGACGGCGAAGGCGCCGGCCGACATCAGCGCGTAAACGATGGTGTAGAACATCGCTGCGGCGTAGCCAGCCGGTGACGCGGCGAGCACGCCGAGCAGGATGAAGCCGACGTGCGAAATCGTCGAGTAGGCCAGCATGCGCTTGAAGTTGGTCTGCGCGATGGCCACGATGTTGCCGAGCAACATGGACAGCGCCGCCAGCACCACGAGCATGTCCTGCCAATCATCGTGCAGCCCACCCATGCCGTCGGCCAGCAGGCGGATCGCCAGCGCCAGGTAGCCGAGCTTGGGGAGCGACGCGATCAGCAGCGTCACCGCGGCCGGCGCGCCCTGGTAGACGTCGGGCAACCACATGTGGAACGGAACGGCACCGAGCTTGAATCCGATGCCGACCACCAGGAACGCCAGCCCGAAGGCCAGCATCAGATCGTCACCCAACCCGCCGGACAGCGCCTGCGAAATTTCGCCGAGGTGGATCGACCCGGTCGCGCCGTAAATCAGGCTGATGCCGTACAGCAGGATTCCCGAAGCCAACGAGCCGAGAATGAAGTACTTCATGCCGGCTTCCGACCCGGTCGCAGAGTCCCGGTCCATGGCAACCAGCGCATAGCTCGACAACGCGAGCAGCTCGAGGCCCAGATAGACCGTCAGCATGCTCGAGGCGGAAATCATGATCATCACGCCGAGCAGCGCGAACAGGCTCAGCGAGTAGAACTCGCCCTTGAACAATCCGGCGACACGGAGAAAGTGCTTGGCGTAGACGAATACCCCGAACAACACCAGGTAGGCGAAAAGCTTCATCACGTCGCCGAAGCGGTCGCGCACGAAGGTGTCGCTGAACGCAAGGATCGTTTCTCCCGGCGCGACCATGACGCGGAAGGTAATGATGGCCGCGAAGGCCAGAACCAGCAGCGCCAGCGTGTGGGTCAGGCCGCGTCGCTCGTCGGAGATGAACAGATCGGCGATCAGCACCACACAGGCCATGCCGGCAATGAAGATCTCGGGCAAAGCCAGCTGTAGTTCGGAGAGGCTCATGGGGCGACCTTCGTCGTCGTGATGTGTTCAACCAGGTTGGCCACGGAGGGCTCCATCATTTCGATCAGCGGATACGGCCAGAGCCCGAGGCCCAGCGTCAGCAGCGCCAGCACGACCATGACGATCCACTCGCGCGGACCGAGATCGTCGAGCGCCGCGACCCGGTCATTGGCGACCTCGCCGTAGAACACTCGCTTGACCAGCCACAGGCTGTACGAGGCGCCCAGGATCAGGGTCATCGACGCGAAGAATGCAAACCAGAAGTCGGCCTTGAACGCCGCCAGGATGACCATGAACTCGCCGACGAAGCCGCTGGTGCCCGGCAGGCCGGAGTTGGCCATGAAGAACAGCACGGCGAACATCGCGAACCAGGGCATCGTGTGGGCCACGCCGCCGTAGTCCGATATCTCGCGCGAGTGGACGCGGTCGTAGAGCACGCCGACAGCCAGGAACATCGCGCCGGAAATGAAGCCGTGCGAGATCATCTGCACCATCGCACCGGTGATCCCCATCACCGCCCCGTCGAGCTCACCGGTATTGCGCAGGATCGCAAAGGTCAGGAACAGCCCGAGGGTCACGAACCCCATGTGCGAGATCGAGCTGTAGGCGATCAGCTTCTTCATGTCGCGCTGGGCCAGCGCGACGAAGCCGATGTAGACGATAGCGACCAGCGACAGACCGATGATCAGCCAGTCCAGCGCCGCCGAGCCGTCGGGCGCGATCGGCAGCGAAAACCGGACCAGTCCATAGCCGCCGATCTTGAGCATGACCGCCGCCAGCACGACCGAGCCGCCGGTCGGTGCCTCGACGTGCGCGTCCGGCAGCCAGGTGTGGACCGGCCACATCGGCACCTTGACGGCGAAAGCGATCAGGAACGCCAGGAACACCCAGATCTGCGCGGACAGCGACAGCGGCAGCTGGTGCAGATCCAGCACCGCGAAACTGCCCGACTGCAGATAGAGCCAGATCAGCGCCACCAGCATGAAAACGGAGCCGAAGAACGTGAACAGGAAGAACTTGATGGTCGCGAAGATCCGGTTCGGGCCGCCCCAGATGCCGATGATCAGGAACATCGGCACCAGCATCGCCTCGAAGAACACGTAGAACAACAGCGCATCCAGCGCGGCAAACATGCCGGTCATCAGCCCGGACAGGATCAGGAATGCGCCCATGTACTGGTGCGGCCGTTCGCTGATGTGCCAACCCGCGATGACGACCAGCACCGTGGTCAGCGCGGTCAGCGCGATCAGCGGCAGCGAGAGCCCGTCAACGCCAAGGTGATAAAACACCGAAAAGGCTTCGATCCAGACGGTCTTTTCCTGGAACTGCATCGCTGCGGTTGAAGCGTCGAACGCGAATAGCGCCACCAGCGCGATCACGAACGCCGCCAGTGCAGCCGCCAGCGCCACCACTCGAGCCATGGCCGCACGCGAATCGCCGAAGAACAGCAGCGCCGCGCCGGTTGCCACGGGCAACCAGATCAGGACGCTAAGCAGAGGCCATTGAATCGTCGACATCACCTCAACCCCTGAGCAACACGAAGGCGAACAGCACCGCGACCAGGCCGATGATCATCGCGAATGCATAGTGGTAGAGAAAACCCGTCTGCAGCGTGCGAAGGCGGGCCGAAACCGCGCCGACCAGCCGCGCCGAGCCGTGCACGATCCAGCCGTCGATCAGCATGCGATCGCCGCGGTTGGAGAACAGGTTGGCCAGCTTCAGTCCGGCCCCGACGACGTAGTGCTGATAGAACTCGTCGAACCCGTACTTGCGGTCGAGCACCCACCAGACGGGGTGGAGACGCCGCTTCAGCGCCTCGGCAATCGAAGGCTGAAAAAGATAGATCCAGGTGGCCAGGCCCACGCCGAGCATCGCTAGCCAGAATACCGGCGTCGCGAAGCCGTGCATCGCGAACGCGGTTGCACCGTGGAAGTGCTCGGCGAGCTGAGCGACGGGCCCGCCCGCCGGGTTGACGATGGCATCGTCCAGCGCGCCGCCAAACAGCAGCGGCTCGACGGTCAGCCAGCCGATGGCCAGCGAAGGGATCGCGAGCAGAATCAGCGGGACGGTGACGACCCACGGCGATTCGTGGGCATGCGACAGCGTTTCCGCGTCGGCTCGGCTCGGCCCGTGGAAAACCAGGTACAACATCCGGAACGTATACAGCGCGGTAACCACGACGCCGGCGTAAACGGCAAAGACTGCAAACGCCGCACCCGGCCGCTCGACCAGCTTGACCGCCTCGATGATCAGATCCTTGGAAAAGAAGCCGGAGGTGAACGGAAAGCCGATCAGCGCCAGCGACCCGACCCAGGCGGTGATCGCGGTGATCGGCATGATCCTTGCCAGCCCGCCCATCTGGCGCATGTCCTGCTTGTGGTGCAGCGCGATGATCACCGAGCCGGCGCCGAGGAACAGCAGCGCCTTGAAGAACGCGTGCGTCATCAGGTGGAAGATCGCGATCGAGTAGGCCGAGGCCCCCAGCGCCACGGTCATGTAGCCGAGCTGCGACAGCGTCGAGTAGGCAACCACCCGCTTGATGTCGTTCTGGACGATGCCGACCAACCCCATGAACAATGCCGTGATCGCGCCGATGATCAGGATGAAGCTCAGCGCCGTCGCCGAAAGCTCATACAGCGGCGACAGCCGCGCAACCATGAAAATGCCGGCGGTGACCATGGTCGCGGCGTGGATCAGCGCCGAAATCGGCGTCGGGCCTTCCATCGAATCGGGAAGCCAGACGTGCAGCGGCACCTGGGCCGATTTACCCATGGCGCCGATGAACAAGCAAATGCAGATGAAGGTCATCACCGACCACTCCGACCCGCCGATGAAGCTCATCGTCTGGCCGGCTACCGACGGCGCGGCGGCGAATACTTCCGCGTAGTCCAGGGAGCCCATGTACATCAGCACCGCGGCAACGCCGAGCAGCAGACCGAAGTCCCCTGCCCGGTTGACCAGGAATGCCTTCAGGTTGGCGCGGACCGCGGATTCCTTGTTGAAATAGAAGCCGATCAGCAAATACGACACCACGCCGACCGCCTCCCAGCCGAAGAACAGCTGGAGGAAGTTGTTCGACATCACCAGCATCAGCATGGCGAAGGTGAACAGGTTGATATAGGCGAAGAATCGCTGGTAGCCCGGATCGTCCTTCATGTAGCCGACGGTGTAGACATGAACCATGAACGAGACGAAGGTCACCACAACCATCATCAGCGCGGTCAGCGAGTCGACCAGGAACCCGATCTCGAGATCGATGCCGTCGAGCACCGCCCACTTGTAGACCGTGTAGTTCAGCACCGTCCAGTCGGTGGTGAACACCTGCCAGGCGACCCAGCACGACAGGCCGAAGGACCCGCCGACCGCGAGAATCGTGATCCAGTGCGCGCCGGGCCGACCGACCTGCTTGCGCAGCAGGCCTGCGATCAGGCTCCCGGCCAGCGGCAGCAGCGGGATCAGCAGCAATATCGTTTTTATGTCCACTTCGCCATTCCGTTGGTATTGCCTCGAGCAGCAACCGAACGCGGCGCGCCGGCAGGCGCACGGACGTCCGTCGGCGTCGGTGCCGTTCGAATCCCGCCGTCACTGCGCATCTTGATTCCAGCGCGTGTTTGAATCTCGAACCGAGTCATCGCAATCAACCCTTCAACTCCTCGATGTCCTCGACGTTGATCGTCTGGCGGTTACGGAACAGAACTACCAGGATCGCCAGTCCAATCGCGGCTTCGGCCGCCGCAACGGTCAGGATGAAGAACACGAACACCTGGCCGTCCATGCTGTCGAGAAAACGCGAAAAGGCCACGAAGTTGAGGTTCACGGCCAACAGCATCAGCTCGATCGACATCAACAGGATGATGATGTTCTTGCGATTCAGGAAGATGCCGGCGACCCCGATCGAGAACAGGATGGCGCCAAGGGTCAGAAAATGCGCGAGCGTCAGCATACTCAGTCCTCCTCGGCGTCCATCTTGACCAGTCGCACGCGCTCGTCGCGCCGGATGCGAACCTGTTGGGACGGGTCCTGGTACTTGGTCTCGGCCCGGCGACGGTGCGTCAGCGAAATCGCCGCCACGATCGATACCAGCAGAATGAAACCGGCGATTTCGAACGGATACAGGTACTGGGTGAACAGCCACTCGCCGAGCAGCCGGGTGTTGCTCTCCTCGCTGACGCCGACTTCGAGCACCTGGGTGTCCATGCCGCGCGACCAGATCAGGATGACCAGCTGAGCGGCCATCGCCACGGCGATCAAAACGCCCACCGGCAGATAGCTCGCGAATCCACTTCGAAGGCTCGCCAGGTTGATATCCAGCATCATTACGACGAACAGGAACAGCACCATCACGGCGCCGACGTAGACCAATACCAGCGTGATGGCGAGGAACTCGACTTCCAGCAGCAGCCAGATGCAGGCCATCGAGAAGAACGCGAGCACAAGAAACAGTACGGAATAAACCGGGTTTCGCGACGTGATCACACCGAGCGCGGCAAGCGTGCAGACCCCGGCGAACAGGTAGAAAACGATTTCGATGATGCCCATTGTGGTGCTCTTTATGGTTTCACGGCCGCGACATCAGGCGATGCCGGTCGCGACTCGGCTCTCGGTACATGAATTCAGTGAGCGGTCTCCCGACGCTCGGCTCTCGGACGACTACCGATACGGCGCGTCCTTGGCTCGGGCCGCAGCGATCTGCTCTTCGAAGCGGTCGCCCAGCGCAAGCAGCTGCGGCTTGGTAACGATGTTCTCGCCGCGGTTCTCGAAGTGATACTCGGTGAAGTCGGTTTCCACGATTGAATCGACCGGACAGGACTCTTCGCAGAATCCGCAGTAGATGCACTTGAACATGTCGATGTCGTAACGCGTCGTCCGCCGGGTGCCGTCGTCGCGCTGGGTCGATTCGATGGTGATCGCCAGCGCCGGGCAGACCGCTTCGCACAGCTTGCAGGCGATGCACCGTTCCTCGCCGTTGGGATAGCGGCGAAGCGCGTGCAGCCCCCGGTAGCGCGGCGATTTCGGCGCCTTTTCTTCCGGGTAGTTGAGCGTGAACTTGGGCTGCCTGAAGTGCCGGAACGTGACGTTCAGGCCCTTGAACAGCTCAAGCAGCATCAGCGACTGCAAATATTGGCGAACGGCTTGCATCGTCAACCTCCGTACAGTCCGGTGACGCGGAACAGGCCCGCGACGAGTACCCAGACGATTGTAATCGGGATGAAGACCTTCCACCCGAGCCGCATGATCTGGTCGTAGCGATAGCGCGGAAACGTCGCGCGGAGCCACAGATACATGAACATGAACAGGAAGGTCTTGAGCAGGAACCAGTGCACGCCGGGCTCGCCGATCACCGGAATACCCGAAAACGGGCTCATCCAGCCGCCGAGGAACAGCAGCGAGGCGAGCGCTGAAATCAGGATCATGTTGGCGTATTCGGCCAAAAAGAACAGCGAAAACGCCGCGCCGGAGTAATCGACATGGAATCCGGCGACGATTTCCGACTCGCCCTCGGCCACATCGAACGGCGCCCGGTTGGTCTCGGCCACGCCGGAGATGAAATAGATCACGAACAGCGGCAGCAACGGCAGCCAGAACCAGTTCAGCACGCCGCCGGCCTGTGCCTCGACGATTTCAGTCAGATTCAGCGAGCCGGACAGGATGATCACGCCCACCAGCGCAAACCCCATCGCGATTTCATAGCTGATGATCTGCGCCGCCGAGCGCAGGCAGCCAAGGAACGCGTATTTCGAGTTGGACGCCCAGCCGCCGACGATGACGCCGTAGACGCCGATCGAGGTCATGGCCAGGATGTACAGCAGCCCGGCATCGATATCGGCCAGCACCAGCCAATCGGAAAACGGCACGACGGCCCAGGCGGCAAACGCCGGAATCAGCGTCAGCAGCGGCGCCAACACGAATAAAAAGCGGTTCGAGTTGGTCGGAATGATGATTTCCTTGAGCAACAGCTTGAACACGTCGGCGAACGGCTGGAACAAACCCTTGGGCCCAACGCGGTTCGGTCCGACGCGCGACTGCATGTAGCCGATGACCTTGCGCTCGGCGAACGTGAAATAGGCCACGGCCAGGATCAGCGGGATCATGATCATCATGATCTTCGTCATGGTCCACGCCAGCGTGGTCAGCTGCTCGATCATTCGACAGCCTCCAGCTCGATCGGTCCCCACGCCGCGCCCAGTCGACTGGCGAGGCAGGTTGCCGTCGGCATCCAGACCGCGCCGGGTGGGACGACCTCGTCGAGGCGAAGCTTCACGCGCTGCTCGACCCCGCCCTGGCGCACGACAACCTGACCGCCATCAGCAACACCGGCCTGCTCGGCGGTCGACGGATGAACGGCCACGTAGTCGTTGCGGGCATGGTCGGTTTCCTGCAGCGATGGCGACCGGCGCACGACCGAATCGGTGCTGTACATCGGCACCGGGCCGATTCGCCACAGGCCGGTTTCGCCGGCGGACTCGGGTGCGTCGATTTTCGGCGCCGCCGGCGTCCACGCCTCGGCCTCGGCGTCTGCAAACATCCGGTCGACCTCGCCGATGACCTTGAAGTCGAATCCGTCGATTCGGAGCTTTTCGCCCAGAAGGCGCAGGATCTTCCATCCCGCGTGTGCTTCTCCCGGCGGCTTGCCCACGGCCCCGAACCACTGGCGCTCGCCGTCGGCATTGACGAAGCTGCCCTCGGCCTCGGGCATGGGCGCCAGCGGCAGCAGTACGTCGGCAGCTTCGAGCAGATCGCTTGCCGCGAAGCCGGCAATCGCCACGACCGCCTGTGCAGCCGACAAAGCCGCTTTCGCCGCGACCGGATTGCCGGTGTCGAACTCGGGTTCGAAATCGTGCAGGACGAACGCCTTTCGGCCCTCATCAAGCTGTCGTCTGGCCGACCAGCCGTCTGGCCCCGGCACCATGCCCGCGCGCCACGCACCTTCGCTGTTGGACGGCCCGGGCAGGATCAACAGCGCGATCTTGAGCGCCTCGGCAATGCGCTCGGCCAGCGCGCGGATCAGCCCCGCCTGCGGGTGGAACAGCGCGGAATCCCCGAGGATCAACACGCCGCGGTCGGCATCGGCGAGATTCGCGCAGATCGATTCGGCCGCCGCCTCCGGACTGCGATCTCCGATCCAGCGTCCCAGCGCATCGTCGGGGAGATCGCGGCCGGCGCGCTCGTAGGCTGCGCGCGCAACGCGCGCAAGCGTCTCGGCCAGATACTGCGGCGGAACGATCATCCGCTCGGCAAAATCGAAGGGAAATTCCCAAGCGACCGGATTGAGGTCCATGATTCGGGCGCCGCGCCGGCGCCATGCCGAGCGTACCCGGTGATTGAGGATCGGCTGGTCGTGGCGCAGGTGACTTCCGACGATGAACACCGCGTCGGAGTCGGCGACTTCGTGGGTCGGGCGATCGAGGTGCGCCTTGCCGAGGCGTGCGTCGCTGTCGTCGGAAACGCGCAGCCGGTGATCGCGGTGCGGTGTTCCGATGCCGTCGGCAAGCCGGCGCAGCAACACCTGTTCTTCGCAGGTAGCTCTCGGGGTGGCCAACACACCGACCTGCTCGCCGCCGTGTTCGTCGATGACACCGCGAAGCAGCTCCGTGGCGCGCGCCAGCGCGGTGTCCCAGTCGGTATCCCGCCACTGTCCCTCGACCTTGATCCGCGGACGGGTCACCCGGTCGTCGGAACGCAGACCGAAGTGGCTGTAGCGATCCCGATCGGCGAGCCAGGTCTCGTTGATCGCTTCATTGTCGCGCGGAACCGAGCGCATGATCTGCGAGCCGCGCACGTGGTAGTAGAGATTCGATCCGAGGCAGTCGTGGGAGCCGATGGACGGCCGTGCGCGCATTTCCCAGGCGCGTGCCGAATAGCGGAACGGCTTGTTGGTCAACGCGCCCACCGGGCACAGATCGATGATGTTTCCCGACAGCTCGGACTCGATGTTGCGCTCGATGAACGTTGAGATCTCGGTGTGTTCACCGCGCCCGACGCCGCCCAGTTCCGCGGTACCGGCGATTTCTTCGAGAAAACGGACGCAGCGGGTGCAGTGGATGCAGCGCGTCATGTCGGTCTGGATCAGCGGACCGAGATTCTTGTCCTTGACCACGCGCTTGCGCTCGGTGAATCGCGAGATCGAGCGTCCGTAGCCCATCGCCAGGTCCTGCAGCTCGCACTCGCCGCCCTGGTCGCAGATCGGGCAGTCCAGCGGGTGGTTGATCAACAGGAATTCCATCACGCCGCGCTGCGCATCGACGGCGCGGCGCGATCGCGTATAGACCTTCATTCCGGGACCGACGGGCGTGGCGCAGGCCGGCAGCGGTTTCGGCGCCTTTTCCACGTCGACGAGGCACATGCGGCAGTTAGCCGCCACCGACAGCTTGCGGTGGTAGCAGAATCGCGGAATCTCGATGCCTGCCCGGTCGGTGGCCTCGATGACCATCTCGCCCTTGCGCGCTTCGATCTCGCGGCCGTCGACCTCGATCGTTACCAGGTCCGTGTCTTGTTTTTCAATCGTTGCCATAGTCGTCGGTCATTCGATTCGCCTTGCAGCCATGGAACGGTCGAAGCCCTGCAGCGCCCGATGCGTTGCGGGCGCGAGCCTCCCGACCATGAAGAGTTCCGATCGCCACCGTTCAGGCCGCGTTGCCGAGCGGGGCATCGACGATCGAGCGGCCGTGTTCGATGAAGTACTCGAACTCGTGCCGGAAGCGGCGCAGGAAACCCTGCACCGGCCATGCGGCCGCTTCACCGAAGGCACAGATGGTGTGGCCCTCGATCTGGCCGGCCGCCGATTCAAGCAGCTCCAGATCTTCGGGCCTGCCCTGGCCTTCGCCAATGCGCTTCAGCACGCGATACATCCAGCCGGTGCCTTCGCGACATGGCGTGCACTGGCCGCACGACTCGGCATAGTAGAAGCGCGCGATTCGGGTACATGCCCGGACCATGCAGGTCGTTTCGTCCATGACGATCACCGCGCCGGAGCCCAGGCCCGAACCCGCTTTCTGCAGCGCGTCGTAGTCCATCGTGATCTCCATCATCACGTCCGCCGGCAGCACCGGCATCGACGAGCCACCCGGGATCACGGCCTTGAGTGCGTTGCCGTTGCGCATGCCGCCGGCCATCTCCAGCAGCTCGGAGAACGGCGTGCCCAGCGGAATCTCGAAATTCCCCGGCGAGTTGACGTGTCCGGAGACTGAAAAGATCTTCGGGCCGCCGTTGTTCGGCTTGCCCAGCTCGAGGAACCACTCGGCGCCGTTGCGCATGATGGCGGGGACGGATGCCAGCGTCTCGGTGTTGTTGATCGTCGTCGGTTTGCCGTAGATGCCGAAATTGGCCGGGAACGGCGGTTTGAATCGCGGCTGGCCTTTCTTGCCCTCCAGCGATTCCATCAGCGCAGTTTCTTCGCCGCAGATATAGGCTCCGGCGCCCAGTACGGTATGGATATCGACATCGATCCCGGAGCCCTTGATATCGGAACCGAGATAACCCGCTTCATAGGCTTCCTTGAGTGCTGCATCGAAGCGCTCGAACGGCTCGTGATGGAATTCACCCCGCAGGTAGTTGTAGCCCACCGTTGCACCCATGGCGTAACAGCCGATCGCCATGCCTTCGATAACCGCGTGCGGATTGAATCGAAGCAGGTCGCGATCATGACAGGTGCCCGGCTCGGATTCGTCGGAGTTGCACAGCAGATATTTCTGCCCAGGAGCCGAGCGGGGCATGAAGGACCACTTCAAGCCGGTAGGAAAGCCGGCCCCGCCTCTACCGCGGAGCGCGGATTTCTTGACCGTCTCGATGATGTCTTCGCGAGGCGTGTTATCGGCCAGGATCTTTTCCCAGGCCTCGTAACCGCCGTGACGGCGGTAGGCGTCCAAAGACCAGCTGTCGGGCTCGTCGAGGTGCGTGAAACAGACGTTGTGTCGGGCCATGCAGAAATCTCCGCTTCAGGCTGGATTCGATGCGACATCTGTGCGAGACGGGCGACCTGCCCGCCGCCGCACTCGGTGCATATCGTTGGATCGGCGCACCGGGTTGTTCATTCGAGTCCGTCCAGGATCTCGTCGATTCTTTCTTCGGTCAGATTTTCGTGATAGTGACCGTTGACGATCATCATCGGCGCACGCACGCACGCGGCCACACACTCCTCCTCCTGCTTCAAGAAGATGCGACCGTCCGACGTGGTCTCCCCGAGTCGCGCATCGAGCTTGGTCTCGATGTATTTGACGACGTCGTCGGCGCCGCACAGCATGCAGGAGATGTTGGTGCAGATCGAAATCGTGTTGCGCCCAACCGGCCGCGTCTCAAGCATTGAATAGAAAGTGGCTACTTCATAAACCCATACCGGCGGAAGCTCGAGATAATCGGCAACCGCATCCATCAGGTCCGTTGTCAGGTAGCCGTTGTTCTGGTGCTGCGCGGCGACCAGCGCCTGGATGACTGCAGAGCGACGCCCCTCGATCCCTTCCGGAAACTTCTCCCGCCAGGAATCGATGGCGCGCTGCGTCTCGCTTTCGAGCAGCTCGGCCTTACCGGCAACCGGTGATTCATGTGCTTGCATACGGAACCTCTAGCGATCGATTTCGCCGAAAACGATATCCATGGTTCCAATCACGGCGACCACGTCGGACAGCATGTGACCGCGCGTCATCTCGTCCATGGCCGAAATGTGGGCGAAACCTGGCGCTCTGAGATGAACCCGGAACGGCTTGTTGGCGCCGTCGGAAATGAGGTAACAGCCGAATTCACCCTTTGGCGCTTCGACTGCGGCGTACGTTTCGCCTTCGGGAACACAATAACCCTCGGTAAACAACTTGAAGTGATGGATGAGGGCTTCCATGTCGTCCTTCATCTCCTCACGCGAAGGCGGCGCAACCTTGTAGTTTCCCGCCATGACCGAGCCCGGATTTCCGCGGAGCCAGCGGATGCACTGCTGGCAGATCTTTGCCGACTGGCGCATTTCCTCTATGCGGACCAGGTAGCGGTCGTAGCAGTCGCCGTTGACGCCAACCGGGATATCGAACTCGACCTCGCGGTACTTCTCGTACGGCTGCTTCTTTCGCAGATCCCAGGCAACGCCGGATCCGCGCAGCATCGGACCGGTGAACCCGAGCTGACGCGCGCGCTCCGGAGAGACGACGCCGATCCCGACGTTCCGCTGCTTCCAGATGCGGTTGTCGGTCAAAAGCGTTTCGTAATCATCGACGCGGTCGAAGAAATCCTCCATGAACGCATCGAGGTAGTCGAGGACCGAGCCCTCGCGCCACGCGTTCATGCGCTTGATATCCTCTTCCTTACGGAAGCGCGTCAGTTGGGCCTTCGGCATCTCGTGCGGGAGATCGCGATAAACGCCGCCCGGACGATAGTACGTTGCGTGCATCCGAGCCCCGCTGACTGCCTCGTAGACGTCCAACAGGTTCTCCCGCTCGCGGAAGCAGTAGAGAAACACCGTCATCGCCCCGAGGTCGAGCCCGTTTGCGCCCAGCCACATCAGGTGGTTCAGGATTCGGGTGACCTCGTCGAACAAGGTGCGTATCCACTGCGCCCGTTCCGGCGGCTCGATATCGAGCAGCTGTTCGATCGCGCGAACGTAAGCGTGCTCGTTGCACATCATCGACATGTAGTCGAGTCGATCCATGTAACCGATCGACTGGTTGAACGGCTTGGATTCGGCCAGTTTCTCGGTCGCGCGATGCAGCAGCCCCACGTGCGGATCCGCGTGCTGCACGACCTCTCCATCCATTTCGAGAATCAGCCGAAGAACGCCGTGGGCAGCTGGGTGCTGCGGGCCGAAGTTGAGCGTGTAGTTGTGGAATTCAGCCACTGGGCGCCTCGCGACGGTCGAGCTCATCACCGACATATCGAGAATCCTTCCGAATCACGCGCGGCACCAGCACGCGGGGCTCGATCTCGGTGGGTTCGTAGACCACGCGACCGCGGTCTTCGTCATAGCGAACCGTGACGTTGCCGATCAGCGGAAAGTCCTTGCGGAACGGATGACCGATGAAACCGTAGTCGGTCATGATCCGCCGAAGATCGGGGTGGCCTTCAAACACGATGCCGAACAGGTCGAACGCTTCGCGCTCGTACCAGTTGGCGGAATTCCAGACCTCGACGATCGAAGGCAGCGTCGGAAAATCGTCTTCCGGTGGATGGCAACGCAAGCGCAGGCGGCGGTTGTTGCGGGTGGAAAGAAGCTGCACCATGACCGCGAACCGGTTCGGAATGGCTTCGGCCTCGGGCCGGTGGGCCCAGTCGAAGCGACCGGGTCCGAGCTCATCCACGCCGCGCGAAAATCCACTGCCGGTGGCCTCGGCGGTTTCCCATTCATCGTCGCCGTATCCCAGGTGATCAACGCCGCACAGATCGATCATCATGTCGAATTCGAGGGTTTCGTCATCGCGTAAGGCACGACAGGCATCGACCCATTGCCCGGAATTGATTTCGGCGATCAGTTGACCGTGTGCTTCTTCGAGGCGCTCAAGGCGCTCGCCCAGAAGATCCCGGATTGCGCGAGCCTGCGCTTCATTGCGCTTGCTGAACTCGCTCATGCCGCCGGCGCCAGGATCGAATTCGTTCTGCGAATCTTTTTCTGCAGCTGAAGGATTCCGTAGACCAGCTGCTCCGCGGAAGGTGGGCAACCGGGCACGTAGACATCAACGGGCACGATCCGGTCGCAGCCACGCGTCACCGCGTAGGAGTAGTGGTAGTAACCGCCGCCGTTGGCGCAGGACCCCATCGAAATCACCCACTTCGGATCCGGCATCTGCTCGTAGACCTTTCGCAGCGCCGGCGCCATCTTGTTGCACAGCGTTCCGGCGACGATCATGACGTCCGACTGCCGCGGGCTCGGACGGAACACCACGCCGAAGCGATCCAGGTCGTAGCGCGACGCCCCGGCGTGCATCATTTCGATGGCGCAACAGGCCAAGCCGAAGGTCATCGGCCACATGCTGCCGGTCCGCGCCCAGTTGACCAGCGCGTCGACGTTGGTGGTCGCCCAGCCGCGCCCGGCCAGCGGATTGCTGTCCGCGTCCGGGCGCAGGATATCGTCGACCTGATTCAGCTCTGCGTTTATTCCCATTCCAGCGCGCCTTTCTTCCACTCGTAGATGAAGCCGATGACGAGAATGCCGAGGAAGATCGCCATTGCAATCAAGCCGGTCATTCCGATGCTGTCCAACGCCACCGCCCATGGAAACAGAAATGCGATTTCGAGATCGAAAATGATGAACAGGATCGCCACAAGGTAAAAGCGCACATCAAACTTCATGCGCGAATCCTCGAAGGCTTCAAAACCGCATTCGTAGGGCGAGAGCTTCTCGGCATTCGGCCGACGAGGCCCCAGGATGCCGCCAGCAGCAATCAGCGCCACGCCCATACCGCCGGCGATGGCGAGAAACAGCAGAATCGGAAAATACTCAGTCAACATATCGGCATTGTCCGCTGGTTTCGGGCGCGGTCGGCGCCCGAGTCGAGCGGGACCGCGAATCAGCCCCGCGTTGCCCGATTCGCGACCGTCGGAGCGCCGCCAGGGCGATCCGCAGTGAACCCGTTTCGGTCACGCCACCGGGCGCAGCGCTACCGTTTTCAGGTTGGTTGGTGCCGAAGGCCGGACTCGAACCGGCACGACCGTTAGGCCACTGCCCCCTCAAGACAGCGTGTCTACCAATTCCACCACTTCGGCGAGAAGATGTTGTAAAAGGCCATTCGCGACTCAGGCGCCGGGCGGCGGCTCTGGAATCTCTTCGGAGCTGCTCGCGCCCGCTTCGGGCGGCTGCTCGCCGCCGTCGGCGTCGGAAGCCTGCATCGAGTCCGCGGGTGCGTCGCTGTCGGCCGCTGCGCCGGATCCGCTCTGCTCATCGAGACTGTCCAGGACCGAATCGATCTCTGCACCGGCATCGTCTTCGGGGGCCTGCTGCTCGACGACCGAGCCGGCAAGCGCAGACTCCGGACCGCTACCGCCGCCGGCCAGACCGGTCGCCAGCACTGCCAGCGAGAGGCTGATGCCGAAGAAACCGACGGCGAGCCAGGTCGTCGTGCGCGTCAGGAAATTGCCCGCGCCGCGTGAACCAAACACGGTACCCGATGCACCGGCACCGAAGGCCGCGCCCATGGTCGCGCCCGGTCCTCGCTGGACCAGAACGATGGCGATCAGCCCGATAGCCACCAGCACTTGAAAAACAATCAGCGTTGTAAACATTCGTAACCCAATTCAAATCGCGTCGATGCCGGGGAATTGCTTCTCCGGCAGCGCCTCAGTCTGCGGCGCCGACGATTTCCAGAAAGTCGGCAAACTCAAGGGCGGCTCCGCCGATCAGTCCGCCGTCGATGTCTTCACAGGCAAGCAGCTCCCGAGCGTTTCCGGGTTTCATGCTGCCACCGTACAAAATTCGAATTTGACCGGCTATTGTAGCATCGGCCTCGGCGAGACGTGCCCGGATGAACGCATGAACCTGCTGCGCCTGATCCGGCGTCGCGACCAGTCCGGTACCGATCGCCCAGACCGGTTCGTAGGCGATCACGCCGCCGGCCAGCGCCGCGACACCGCAGTGCCGAACCACTGCGTCGACCTGATCGCCGACTACCGCCTCGGTCGCGTCGCCCTCGCGTTGCTCCCGCGTCTCGCCGACGCATAGAATCGGAACCAATCCGACGTCGAGTGCAGCCTGGAACTTTGCCGCGACCACCGCATTGCTCTCCTCATGCAGCTGACGTCGCTCGGAGTGGCCCACCAGCACGTAGGTCGCGCCGACATCGACCAGCATCGTCGCCGAGACGTCGCCGGTGAACGCGCCGTCCGCGCGCTCGCTCAAATCCTGCGCGCCAAGCAGCACTCCGGTGCCGCGGAGTTGGGCCCCGACCCGCTCCAGGTAGGGAAACGGCGGCATCACAGCGATTTCCGCGCTCGCCTCGCCGGCGCCCTCGGCAATGCCGGCGGCGAGCGCGTCGGCCGAAGCGCCGGAACCGTTCATCTTCCAGTTGCCCGCGATCAGCGGCTTGCGACCGGCCGAATCCATGGCCTGAACTCCTCGTCGAGACGGGTCGCGTAGTGTAGCCCAACCCGCAGCCCGCCGCGCCGGTAAGCGCCTCGTCAGACAGCGTTTTGATGCAGACTGGAGAACTTCGAAAGACGGTTTACGAAGCGTGTTCTTTACCGACGAGGCTTGACCGCGTGATTCTTCTGAATGCCGCGTGCTCGCCGCAACCACCGTGGTTTCGGCAGCGCCGACGCCGGCCGCCATTGAGCGCTATTTCATCGACACGCAGAAGGCGCACGCCTCCGTCCGATTCAGGAATCCGCGCCTCGCCTGTTCGCGGCTGTAAGGCTAGGGAACCTCTGAACAACCCCGCATGGGCGCGACGGAGTCTTTGCGGGATGCGCCGGCGCGGCTTCGGAGAGCGCGGTTTGGTTGTTCCAAACAAACGAGCCGAAACGAGGCGGAGCGCCCGCAGAGCGCCGTCCCATATGGGTTTCGCCGGAAAAGCCGC
>JGI12109J20283_10059143_pt1 | contig 16830 bp, 21 predicted proteins | sample ElkSlonscriptome_12_FD_20283 | JGI IMG/M metagenome (IMG submission 20283)
GTTGACTTCGACCTCGCGCAACGCCTCCAGCCATGCCTCGCGGATCGCGGCGGGCCAGGGGTAGGGATTCTCCATCGCGTCCAGCTTGATCAGCCCTTGCGCTGGCGGGACATGGTACGCATCGATGGCACGGATCTCGGGCCGCACCCAACGTTCGATCAGGTCAGCCATACCTGAGCCTAGTCGCTCTTCGCCTCGGATTCGACGCGGTACTCCGCCGAGCGGGCGTGGGCCGTCAACCCCTCGCCGCGCGCCAACATCGACGCAGACTGACCCAGGGCCGACGCGCCGGATGGTGAAGCCATGATCAAGCTCGAGCGCTTCTGGAAGTCGTAGACACCGAGGGGCGAAGAGAAGCGCGCCGTTCCCGAGGTAGGCAGCACATGGTTGGGGCCAGCGCAGTAATCGCCGATCGCCTCGGCGGTATGCCGCCCCATGAAGATGGCGCCGGCGTGGCGGATCTGCGCGGCCAGGTTCTGCGGCTCTGCCACCGAGAGCTCAAGGTGCTCTGGCGCGATGCGATTGGCCAGGGCTACCGCCTCGTCGACGTCTCGTACTGCGATCAGCGCGCCGCGCTCGCGCAATGCCGTGGCGATGACGCTCTGGCGCTCCATCCCCGGGAGGAGTCGGTCGATGCTGTCCGCGACGCGCTCCAGGTACGCCGGATCCCAGGTGACGAGGATGGCCTGGGCGTCCTCGTCGTGCTCGGCCTGCGAGAAGAGGTCCATGGCGATCCAGTCGGGGTCGGTCGCGCCGTCGCAAAGGATCAGGATCTCGGACGGCCCGGCGATCATGTCGATGCCGACGCGGCCGAACACGGCGCGCTTGGCCGTCGCGACGAAGACATTGCCGGGACCGACGATCTTGTCGACGCTCGGGACCGTCGCGGTCCCATAGGCGAGTGCGCCAACGGCCTGGGCCCCGCCAATGGCGAAGGCACGCGTGACCCCAGCCGCATAGGCCGCAGCGAGGACCAGGTCGTTGAGCTCGCCGCCCGGCGTCGGCACGACGACGATCAACTCGGCAACGCCAGCCACCGCAGCGGGGATCGCATTCATCAGGACCGAGGAGGGATAGGCCGCCTTACCGCCGGGGACATAGAGCCCAACGCGTTCCAGCGGCGCAACCTGTTGGCCGAGCAAAGTGCCATCCGCCTCCTCGTAGTGCCAGCCAGTGAGCTTCTGGCGCTCGGCGTAGGCGCGGATGCGTTGGGCGGCGACGGTCAAGGCATCGCGCTGCTCTGCCGAGATGGCTTGCCATGCCTGCTCGAGTCGCGCCCCAGGAATCTCTAGATCGGCCGGCGTTTCCGGCTCCCAGCCATCGAAGCGAGCGGTGTAGTCAAGCAGGGCCTGGTCGCCCCGTTCACGAACAGCCGCCAGTATGGCGTCGACGGTCTCCTGGACCTGCTGATTGGAGACGGACTCCCAGGCCAACAGGCCGTCGAGACGCCGGTCGAAATCGGCGTCCTGGCTCGACAATCGAGTGATTTCTGGCATGGTCCTAGCTCCCGCCCCCGGCGTCGCTCGGCGCCGGATGGGCTCAAGGTTCTCAGAGTTGCGCCCCAGCCCGCGTCGCGCGGCTTGGCTCCTCCCCGACGGCGGCCCGCAGGCTGTCAAGCAGGCCCGTCACGGCCGCGTGCTTCATCTTCCAGGACGCCTTGTTGATCACCAGCCGGGCGCTGATGTCGGCGATGTGCTCGAGCGGCACGAGACCGTTTGCCTTGAGCGTGTTACCGCTCTCGACCAGGTCGACGATGAGATCCGAGAGCCCCACGAGCGGGGCCAGCTCCATCGAGCCGTAAAGCTTGATGATCTCGACCTGCTTGCCCTGCGCAGCGAAGTGGGCCTCGGCACTGCGCACGAACTTGCTCGCAATGCGCAGCCGGCCGGGCCCCAAGTCGGCGCCGGGGATGCCGGCGACCATCATACGACAGCGCGCGATTCCCAGGTCCAGCGGCTCATAGAGGCCCTCCCCGCCGTGCTCGACGAGGATATCCTTGCCAGCCACGCCGAGATCCGCCGCCCCGTATTGGACATAGGTCGGGACGTCCGCAGCGCGGATCAGCACCAATTTGACATGCGCGACACTGGTCTCGAGGATCAGCTTACGGGTCGTCTCCGGGTCGTCCAACGGGTGGATACCGGCCTTTGCCAGCAATGGCAGGGTGTCGTTGAAGATGCGCCCCTTGGGCAGGGCGATCGTGAGCGGCACGTCAATGGGCACGATTGGCTGCTCCTCAAGCGGAGACGCGACGGATGACGGCACCAAGGGCCGAGAGCTTCTCTTCGATGTTGTCATAACCGCGATCGATGTGATAGATGCGATCGACGAGCGTCTCGCCGCGCGCCACGAGCCCGGCCAGCACCAAGCTCGCCGACGCGCGCAGGTCAGTCGCCATCACCGGGGCCGCGGTCAGATGCTCGACGCCTCGGCACACGGCGACATTGCCTTCGATCGAGATGTCCGCACCCAAGCGCTGCATCTCGAGCACATGCATGAAGCGGTTCTCGAAGACGTTCTCGGTCACCGTGCCAAAGCCTTCGGCGATACTGTTGAGGGCACAAAACTGCGCCTGCATATCGGTCGGGAAGCCGGGATAGGGCGCGGTGTGAACATCGACCGCGACCGGCCGCCGCCCCGTCATGTCGACCTGGATCCAGTCGTCACCGGTCTCGACCCGAGCGCCGGCCTCGCGCAGCTTGGCAAGGACCGCCTCAAGCAGGCCCGGAGGCGTGTCGCGCACACGCACCCGCCCCCCGGTCATGGCCGCTGCCACGAGATAGGTACCGGCTTCTATACGATCCGCCATCACCCGGAAGTCGCAGCCGCTGAGGCGCTCGACACCCTGGATTCGAATCGAGTCAGTGCCGGCACCCTCGATGCGCGCTCCCATGGCCACGAGAAAGTCGGCGAGGTCGACGACCTCCGGCTCTCGCGCGGCATTTTCGATCAGTGTTTCTCCTTCCGCCAGCGCCGCGGCCATCATCAGGTTCTCGGTGCCGGTCACCGTGACGAGCTCCATCACCAGACGCGCGCCGCGCAAGCGCCCGGCGCGTGCGCGCACATAGCCGCCCTCGACATTGATCTCCGCGCCCATCGCACGCAGGCCGGCGATATGCAGGTTCACAGGCCGCGCACCGATCGCGCAGCCGCCTGGTAGAGAGACATCCGCAACGCCGTAGCGCGCCAGCAAGGGCCCGAGCACGAGGATCGACGCGCGCATCGTCTTGACCAGTTCGTAAGGTGCCGCGAAGCGGCAAATCGAGCTCGTATCAACCCGTATGCGCATCCGATCATCGATCGCCAGGCGCACACCCATGCGCCCCAGCAACTCCATCGTCGTTGTGATGTCACGCAGGTGTGGAACGTTGGCGAGCCTGACAGGGCCATCAGCCAACAAGGTCGCCGCCAGAATCGGTAAGGCCGCATTCTTGGCGCCGGCGATGCGGACCTCGCCAACCAGCGGGCCGCGACCGGCAATCAAAAGCTTATCCACGGCCACCTCGCCAATTGTCCACTGTGGTGATCAAGGCGTGGGACGCGGGCCAGCAGTCGACCCCATTGGAACCGACCCGATGAGGTCTTCGAGGTTGCTCAGCTCGGCAAGACGGCACATGGACTCGGGGAGATTGACGAGAAACAGCCGGCGACCCTCGCGCCGCGCCCGGGCCAGCCAATCCAAGACGATCGCCAAGCCAGCGCTATTGGCATGCGCCACATCGGCAAGGTCGACGTAGATATCCCCGCCGTCGGCGAAGAGCTGCTTGGACTCGCCAACCAAAGCAGCAACGCCCGCGAAATCCAGGTCACCTGCCACGCGGAAACGCCCCCGTTCGAGCCGGGCCAGCACCGCACGGCTCATCCTTGCCCGGACGCGTTCTTCTGCGCGAGTCGAGCGATCAAACCGTCGATTCCCGCGCTGCGAATGACGGTCGCAAAGCTGCTGCGGTAATTCGACGCAAGGCTGACATTATCGATCACCACGTCATAGACCTTCCATCTGTCATCTTGCTGGTAGAGGCGATAGTCGACCGAGATCTGGCTGCCGCCTGGATTGCGGATCTGCGTCGGGACGGTGACGCGATCCGCTCCCGGCCCCTCCTTCAGCGGCAGATAACGAATCGTCTGGCCAGAATAGCTCGTCAAGGCCGTCGCATAAGTGCGCACCAGCACCTGCCGAAATTCCTCGATCAGCCCCCGGCGCTGTCCGGGTGATGCTTGGCGCCAATAACGCCCGACCGCACTGCGGGTGATCCGCTCGAAATCGAAGTGTGGCAGGACGATCTCCTCGACGAAGCCATAGAGCAGCTGCGGCTCGCGCTCGATCTGCATCTGCCGGTCTTCGAGGACCTCGAGCATGCGCTCGCTCGTCTCTTTCACCAGGCCGAGCGCTGCATCCTGCGCAAGCGCGACCGCCGCACCCAAGGTCCCGCACAAAAAAACAAGCAGAATCCCTGCCATCCGCTTCATAGCGACTGCGCCCCCTCCTGCGCCTTGTTAAACAAAAACTGACCGATCATCTGCTCTAGCACCAGCGCAGACTGGGTGTGGACGATCTGATCCTCGTCGCGAAGGTAGTCTTCGCTCCCGCCCGCCTCCAACCCGACATATTGCTCACCGAGCAGACCCGCCGTGTAGATATTGGCGAAGGTATCCGTCGGGATGCTATCGAACTGCGGCTCGATCACCATGGTCACCACCGCCTCATAGGTATCTTGATCGAAGCCTACGGACGCGACGCGGCCGATGCGCACGCCGGCCATCTTGACCGGCGAGCGCACCTTTAGGCTGCCGACATTGTCGAACCGGGCGGTAAGACGATAGCCGTCGCCGCTCGGCGCCGAGCTCAGGTTACTGACCTGCATCGCCAAAAAGAACAGGGCCACGAAGCCGGCCGCCATGAAGACACCGACCAGGATCTCGATCGTACGCGACGGCTGCACAGCTCACCCTCCGAACATCAATGCGGTCAGAACGAAATCGAGCCCGAGCACCGCAAGGGCCGAATGCACGACGGTCCGGGTCGTCGCCCGGCTCACGCTCTCCGCCGTCGGGGGCGCGGAATAGCCCTGGAATAGGGCGATCCAAGTGACGAAAAAGCCAAACACCAGGCTCTTGATGGCACCGTTGAGGATGTCCTCCTGCAGATCGATTTTGGCCTGCATCTGGTTCCAGTATGCCCCAGCGTCCAGGCCAAGCAATCCGACGCCAATGAAGTAGCCACCGAGCACGCCGACCGCACTGAACATGGCCGCCAATAGCGGCATCGCCAAGAATCCTCCGAAAAAGCGCGGCGTGAGGATGCGCTTGATCGGATCGACGGCCATCATTTCCAGCGCCGAAAGCTGCTCGGTGGCCTTCATCAATCCGATCTCGGCGGTCAGGGCCGAGCCGGCGCGACCCGCCACCAACAGGGCCGTGACAACCGGACCGAGCTCGCGCACCAGCGAGGCGGCCACCATGATCCCAAGGCTCTCCTCAGCCCCGAACTGAGAGAGCACGTAGTAGCCTTGCAGTCCCAATACCATCCCGACGAAGAGGCCGGAGACCACGATGATCAGGACCGACAACACACCGATGCCGTACAGCTGACTGATCAGCAACCGGGGGCGGGGCAACAGGTCCGGCACCCCGCGGACTATCGCGAGCAGCAGGATATGCGCCTGCCCCAGGTGAGCCAGCGCCGTGAATCCGGCACGCCCGAGCCGTGCGAGCGGCGTCAACATCACGGGCCTAGACGAGGAAATCCTGCGACAGCGCGGGCGCTGGCGCATGGAAATGCACGGGCCCGTCCGGCAGACCGTCGAGGAACTGACGCACCCACTCCGAACGACTCGCGCGCACCCGATCGGCAGTGCCAGACTCCATCACCTGGCCGTCGGCAATGATATAGGCGTAGTCGGCGATGCTGAGCGTCTCGGCGACGTCGTGCGAGACGACGACGCTCGTCAGCCGGCTAGCATCGTTCAGCTGGCGGATCAAGGCGACCAGAACGCCGAGCGAAATCGGATCCTGACCGGTAAAGGGCTCGTCATAGAGGATCATCATCGGGTCGAGCGCAATCGCCCGCGCCAAGGCGACCCGCCGTTCCATACCCCCGGAGAGGGCCGCCGGCATCTTCTCGCGCGCACCGCGCAATCCCACCGCCTCGAGCTTCATCAAAACCAGCTTGCGGATCATGGACTCCGGCAGGCGCGTGTGCTCGCGCAGCGGATAGGCGACATTGTCGAACACGCTCAGGTCGGTCAACAGCGCCCCGCTCTGAAATAGCATGCCCATGCGCATGCGCAATCGATAGAGCGCCGCACGGCCGAGGCGATGCACGTCGATCCCATCGACCTCAACCCGTCCCGATTGCGGGCGCAGTTGGCCACTGATCAGCTTCAGTAAGGTCGTCTTACCGGTACCACTGGGCCCCAGCACGGCCGTCACCGCGCCCCGCGGGATATCCAGATCCACCCCGTCGAAGACGACTTGGCGACCGTGACAGAAACGCAAGTCCCGGATCCGCACCAATGGCGCCTCCTCTTGCCCACGCCTGTCGGGCGCGCTCGCCGGCGGTGCAGCACCGGGGGCTCGAGCGCTTGACCGAACCTGCGACCGACCCGCCTGGGACATAGCCTGCCGTCCACAACGCATAAACAAAGACTCCGAATTTTGGCGCGGCCCCGGGGGTGGGTCAAGGCAATGTGGCAGACGAGCCCCCGACCAAGCCACCGCCGCCGGTCGCCACCGCTTGGGCCACCTCGGTTGCCCTAGGGTCAAGCGTCTGGAACAATGACCTTAGCGGCCGAGGCGACCGCCCTTGGATTTCGCCACACCCGCGGCGGCCCGACTCAACCACCAATTCGACCAACGATGACGAGCAACCCTCCCGGCGGCCGGCCAGAGGCGCAGACCGCGCTCAACGCGCGGCATATCGTTGAGCTCGGGCGCGCCGTGCTGAGCACCGAGGCCGCCGCCGTCGCAGCCCTGGTGGACCGGATCGACGCCGGTTTTGTTCGCGCCTGCGCTTATATGCTGGCCTGCGACGGCCGCATCGTCGTCTTGGGCATGGGCAAGTCCGGGCATGTCGGCGGCAAGATCGCCGCAACACTAGCGAGCACCGGAACACCCGCCTTCTTCGTCCATCCCGGCGAGGCCAGCCACGGAGACCTGGGCATGATCACGACCAAGGATGTGGTGCTGCTGCTCTCCAACTCCGGCGAAACGCCGGAGTTGTTGACAATACTGCCAATCATCAAGCGGCTCGCGGCGCCGCTCATCACGCTAACGGGCAATCCAGACTCGACGCTAGCGCGGGCCGCCGAGGTCAACTTGGATGTTCGCGTGGCCCAGGAGGCCTGCCCCTTGGGCCTGGCTCCGACGGCAAGCACCACCTGCGCCTTGGCGATGGGCGACGCCCTCGCCGTCGCCCTCTTGGAGAGCCGCGGCTTTACCGCCGAGGACTTTGCGCGCTCCCACCCCTCCGGGGTCTTAGGGCGACGGCTGCTGCTGCACGTCGCCGACATCATGCACCGAGGGACGGCCGTCCCTCAGGTGAGCTGCGGTACCTTACTCAAAGATACGCTCGTCGAGATGACCCGCAAGGGGCTCGGTATGAGCGCCGTCGTCGGCGCGGACGGCCAGGTGCTCGGCATATACACTGACGGCGACCTGCGTCGCACCCTTGATCATCCGATGGATATACACACGACCCCGATCGAGGCAGTCATGACGCGCGGCTGTGTGACAACCCGCGCCGACATCCTGGCCGCCGAGGCATTGCGTGTGATGGAAGAGCGCAAGATCAACGGGCTGCTCGTCGTCGACGAGGCGCAACGGCTGATCGGCGCCCTCAATATGCACGACATGCTGCGCGCCGGCGTCGTCTGATCCCGAGCCGCAGCACGCGGCGTAAACCGAATACCGAACCCGGCATGCAGGACATCCTCGAGCGCGCCCGCCCGATTCGACTCGTGATCTTCGACGTCGACGGCGTCCTCACCGACGGCCGCCTGTACCTCGGCGACGATGGCCAAGAATACAAGGCCTTCTTCTCGCGCGACGGTCATGGCTTGGTGCTGTTGCAGCAGACTGGCGTCCGTGTCGGGATCATCACGGGACGCCGCTCGCAGGTCGTCCAGAACCGCATGCAAAGCCTCGGCATCGAGCACGTGTTTCAGGGCTGCCGGGACAAGTATCCCGTTTACGAGCGGCTCCGCGACGAACTGGGACTCGCGGACGACGCTGTGGCCTATGTCGGCGACGATCTCGTCGACCTACCCGTCATGCGCCGGGTGGGCTTCGCAGTCGCACCCCGCGATGCCCACCCCCTGGTGTTACAGCAAGCGACTTGGCGGACACCATCAGCCGGCGGTCGCGGCGCGGCACGGGATGTCTGCGAACTGATCATGGAGGCCCAGGGCACCCTCTCCCGCGTGATCGCGCCCTACCTCTAGGCCTCGCCGCCCTGATCAGCCTCTGATGACAACATCGAACTCGTGAACCGACAATTCATGCTGGCTATGGTGCTCGCGACCATCGCCGTCGCGACCTGGTGGCGGCTCGAAACGGAATCGCCCGACCGCTCGCCAAGGCCATTACCGGCGCACCGCCCCGACTACATCGTCGACCGCTTCCACGCCCAGCAGATGGATGCCGATGGCGAGCTACACCGACAGCTGGAGGCAGTCGAGCTGCGTCATTTCCCAGACGACGGCAGCAGCGAGCTTGATGAACCGACCCTAACCGTCTTCACCGAAGAGGGGCCGCCTTGGGTTGCGCGCGCAGACACCGGCTGGTTATCCGAGGATGGTGAGCTATTACGATTGCGCGGCGGTGTCGTGGTACGCCGCGCGGCAGGTCCGAGCAATCGACCGGTCCGCATCGAGACCGAGGCCTTACGGGTACGGCCCAGGCGTGAATACGCCGAGACCGACCTGCCGGCCTCGCTCGAGAGCGCTCAGAGCTCGGTCGAATCCGTTGGTCTGCGTGCTTGGTTTGGCGAATCCTTGCGCATCCAGCTGCTCGGCCGCAGCCAAGCATTGCTCTACACAGACGAGTAACCCGGATGCACACGACACACTTTGGCCGCGCCCTCCTTGCCATCGGCCTCATCGCGCTCTGGCTCAGCGGCGGCGCAGCCGTCGCTTCCGATCGCGATCAGCCCATTCACATCGAGGCCGACAGCGTTGAGCTCGACGAGGAACAAGCAATCAGCCTCTACGTCGGCAATGTGGTCGTCGAACAAGGCGGAACGCGAATCCAGGCCGACTGGGTGCTGGTCCGTCATCGCCCCAATCACGAACCCGAGCAGATCACCGCCATCGGCGATCCGGCCAAATACCGCCAAAAGGCCGAGGGCGAGACCAAGGAGAGCCGGGCCCAAGCCCTCCGCATGGAGTATGACGTGATAAACGACGAGGTGACGCTGATCGAACGAGCCGTACTCTTCCAGGGGCAGGATCGCTTCAGCAGCGACCGTATCATCTACGATCGCGCCAACGCGCGGGTCAAGGCCGGCGGCAGCGCTGCCGGCTCGGAGCGAGTCAAGATCACCATCACGCCCGAGGCGCAATGACCGTCCTCCACGCCACTGACCTGACCAAGGCTTACCGCCACCGCGAGGTCCTCAAGGGGGTGACCATCGAGGTCGCGACGAGCGAGGTCGTCGGCCTGCTCGGACCGAACGGCGCCGGCAAGACCACCTGCTTCTATCTGCTCGTCGGGCTGATTGCAGCCGATGCGGGGCGCATCACATTGGGCGGGCAGGACATCACGCTCATGCCCATGCACGGCCGGGCCCGTCGCGGGCTGAGCTACTTGGCCCAGGAGCCTTCCGTGTTCCGCAAGCTCAGCGCCAACGAGAATCTGCTGGCGATCCTCGAGACGCGGGGCGACCTCAGTCGTCGGGAACGCGAGGGCCGGAGTCTCGAGCTACTCGAGGAGCTCGGCATCGCCCATCTCGACCAATCGCTCGCGATGAGCCTCTCCGGCGGCGAACGTCGACGGCTCGAGATCGCCCGCGCCCTGGCGGTAGACCCGCGAGTGATGCTCCTCGACGAGCCATTCGCCGGCGTCGACCCCATCGCAGTGCGCGACATCAAGCAGATCGTCTCGCATCTGCGCAGCCGCGGGATCGGTGTCCTCATCACCGATCACAACGTACGCGAGACCCTCGACATCTGCGACCGAGCCTATATCATCAGCGAGGGTCGGGTGATTGCCGAGGGCACACCCCAGGCATTGATCGACAATGCAGAGGTCCGCGCGGTCTACCTTGGTGAGCACTTTTCGCTCTGATCGATGCCTCGCCCCGCGACCACCCGCGCAAGACTCGATATCGGCGTTCGCCGCGCCGAATGCGGCCAAGCGCACGGCGCGCGAGCCTGTTTGAGCGCAGCATAGGTCGCCCCTAGTGGGGCCCTTTGGCACCCGTCTGTATTCCTCAGCGGAAGATTTGGACTAAACTCTTCAGCGAATCATTCAAATTGCATACCAGATCCAGACGAGCCAAGCCATGAAGCAGTCGATTCAGCTGCGACTCGGCCAAAACCTGACGATGACTCCCCAGCTGCAGCATGCGATCAAGCTGTTGCAGCTCTCCACGCTAGACCTTCAGCGCGAGATACAGGAGGTGCTCGACTCCAACTACATGCTCGAGGAGGCCGAGGAGTCAGAACAGGCGAAGACCGGGGAGTCCGAATCGGGCAGCGAGACGGGTGTCGCGACCGAGGCTGAGCCGGTGGTTCCCGAGACGGCTCGCGAGACGGACCGCGAAATCGACGCTCAGCGCGACGAGTTGCCGAACGAACTACCGGTTGACGTCGAATGGGGGGACGTCTACGACAGCTACCTGCCGAGCGCCTCGTACAATGGCGGCGAGGACGAGCCAGACTTCTTTGCCCAACGCAGCAGACCGGAAGACCTCCACGAGCATCTCTTCTCCCAGCTCAATCTGACGCGCATGGACGACCGCGAACGGATCATCGCTTCGGCCGTCATCGACGCCATCAATCCTGACGGGTATCTGACGGCCGACAGCGATGAGCTCCTGTCGGCTCTGAGGGATCCGGACTTGGCAGCCGACGAGGTCGAGGCGATCATCCATCACGTGCAATCCTTCGACCCGGCCGGCGTCGCGGCACGCAGTCTACAGGAGTGTCTGATCTTGCAGCTCCGACAGATGCCCGACGGACAACCCTTCCGTGACCAAGCCATGACCGTCTGCCGTGAACACTTCGAGGCGCTGACACGTCAGGACTTGACCGGCATCGGGAGCCGTCTCGGTCTGGGTGCCGATCAGGTCAGCCGGATCGTCGCCACGATCCGCGCGCTGCACCCGCGACCGGGGGCCTTGATTGCAGAAATCCAACCGGAGTACGTTATCCCAGACGTGTTTGTGCGCAAGCGCGAAGGCGTCTGGCTCGTCGAACTCAATCCAGACATCACGCCGAGACTGCGAGTCAATGCCGATTATGCCAGGCTGATCCGGCGCGCCGACCGCAGCGCGGACAACACCAGCCTCAAGAGTCACCTCCAAGAGGCGCGCTGGTTCATCAAGAGCCTTGCGAGCCGCAACGAGACCGTACTGCGCGTCGCCTCGAAGATCGTGGACCTGCAGAGGGACTTCCTCGAACTCGGCGAGGAGGCGATGAAGCCGATGGTACTGCGCGACGTCGCCGAGGCCCTTGAATTGCACGAATCGACCGTGTCTCGCGTGACGAGTCAGAAGTTCATGCACACGCCGCGCGGCACATACGAGCTCAAGTACTTCTTCTCCAGCCACGTCAGCACCGCATCCGGCGGCGAGGCCTCCTCGACTGCCATCCGCGCACTGATCCGCAAGCTCGTCGCCGCTGAGCCAGCGAACAAACCGCTCAGCGACAACAAGATCGCCAGTCTGCTTGCCGATCAGGGCATCAATGTAGCAAGGCGCACCGTCGCAAAATACCGTGAGGCATTGGGCATCCCCCCATCGAACGAACGCAAGCGCCTCACATGAAAGACGGTTCGAAACTCGGGAGCTAAGCAATATGCAGATCATCCTGACGGGTCATCACGTCGACATCACCGACGCCCTCAAGGACTATGTCGACAACAAGTTCGAGCGCCTGAGCCGACACTTTGATCATGTCATCAACGCCCACGTCATACTGAGCGTCGAAAAGCTGCGCCAGCAGGCCGAGGCCACCATCCAGGTCAACGGCCGGAGTCTATTCGCCGATTCTGTCCACGAAGACATGTACGCAGCCATTGACGGCTTGGTCGACAAACTCGACCGGCAAATGATTCGGCACAAAGAAAAGACGACCAATCACCGAGCGAGCAGCACCGCGAGAGGGTCGGAAGACACCACGCAAATTTAGCCACAGCACCGATCCCCGCGCATCAGCGAGCCCAGGTGCGCGGACCGGGATCCGCCACGGCCTGGCCCGCCGCAGTGGACCGCGGACACCCGGCCGCGCTCGCCCCCGTGTTTGGCGAGCCCACCGGCGCCGAGCGCGTCACGGAAGGCCGTGCGCGTCCGGGCCACAAAGAGCGCCTCGGATGTGCGAGAATCTCCCACCATTGGGTGCGCCGTCTTCCCTAACTATAGAGTACGAGTGACCGATGTTCCCAACTGACCTCCTCGTGGCGCGTCGCGTCGGTTGCGGTCTCCGGCTGACGAGCAAGAAGCGACTGCTCGAGACACTCGCTGAGCTATTGGCAAGCGCCGACACACGGCTCACGCCCGAGGTGGTCTTTGATCACTTGATCGAACGGGAGCGGCTCGGCAGCACCGGCCTCGGCCATGGCATTGCGCTGCCGCACGCGCGAATCCCGACGGTCACAGAATCTATTGGCGCATTTGTCCAGCTATCTGACGGCGTCGACTACGATGCGATCGACAACATTCCCGTCGACCTCGCCTTTGCCCTCCTCGTGCCAAAGGACGCCAACGAGATGCATTTGCAGATGCTGTCGCGCCTGGCCACCATGTTCAGTGACCCCGGCCTCCGCGCCGACTTGCGCGACGCGCCCTCTTCAGGCGCTCTACTCGATTCGCTGCAAGGGTGGCAGTGCCCGTCAGACAAGGCCTAACCCGCGGGCAAGCTGGCTTGCGCACACACGAGTTAAACCCGGCGGGCAAGAGGCCAGTCGCTTCCGCCAGCGCATCTGGTGACGGCTGAGACACAGCGACGCCACCCCGCGCCGTGCCATTCAACACGCGCACGGCAACCGCAAGTCAGGCACAGCACTATGAAGCTGATTATCGTCAGCGGCCTTTCTGGTTCCGGCAAGAGCGTCGCTCTACACACCCTGGAAGACATTGACTACTATTGCATCGACAACTTGCCCCTTTTTCTGCTGGGAGAACTGGCGGCGGTGCTAGGCCGCTCACGGGATCCGGTGTACGGGCACATGGCCGTCGGCATCGATGCACGGAACAAGCCGGAGGAGCTTCACCGCCTTCCAGGCATCCTTCAGGGCGCCCGAGGCGAGGGCGTCGAGTGCCGCGTCGTTTTCCTGGACGCTCAAAGCGAGACCCTGATTAAGCGCTTCAGCGAAACCCGCCGCAAGCATCCACTGACGCGGACCGATCGACCCCTCAGCGAGGCCATCGAGCTGGAACGCCGGTTCCTGGAGCCCGTACTCAAGGTCGCAACGCTGCAGATCGATACGACACACACGAACGTTCACGAATTGCGCGACCTGGTCCGCGAGCAAGTCGGTGGGGACGCGTCACCGCGCGCGTCGATCCTGATCCAATCGTTCGGCTTCAAGCACGGCGTACCCAACGATGTCGATTTCGTTTTCGACGTGCGCTGTCTGCCGAACCCGCATTGGGAGCCGGCCCTGCGCCAGCGAACGGGGCTTGATGCGAACGTGGTTGAGTTCCTCGAGGGCCATCCCGAGGTCATTCGCATGCGCAACGACATCCTCGCCTTCTTGCGACACTGGATACCCGCATTCGAGACAGATGGCCGCAGCTATCTTACGATTGCGATCGGCTGCACCGGCGGCCAGCATCGATCCGTCTACATGGCCGACAGGCTTCGTCAGCATTTCGAGCACGAAGGCCACAAGGTGATGGTACGTCACCGCGAGCTACCATGAGCGTTGGGCTGTTACTCGTGACGCACAACGCGGTAGGCGCAGAACTTCTCGCAGCGGCGACCGCAGTGCTAGGTCGTTGCCCCTTGCAGGCAGAGGCACTCGGCATCGGCCCAGACGATGAACGCGATCGCATGACCGATCTGGCAGCGGTCATGGCGGCCCGCCTCGACCGTGGTGATGGCTTGTTGGTCCTGACCGATCTCTACGGCTCTACACCAGCCAACATCGCCGGTTCTTTAAGCCAAAAACACCGGACCCGCATCCTCACCGGCGTCAACCTAGCCATGCTCGTGCGCGTCCTGAACTACGCGCGCCTGGGGTTGGATGAGCTTGCCGACAAAGCCCTCAGCGGGGGACGCGATGCCGTGATGCTCTCACCAGAGCCCGAAACGCGAGATCCGGCAAGGCCAAGAAATTGATTCGCAGAGACATCGAGATCGTGAACAAACTCGGCCTGCACGCGCGTGCGGCGGCAAAGTTCGTCACCTGCGCGAGCGGCTTTGCCAGCCAAGTCCAAGTCCTGCGGGACAGCCGCCGCGTCAATGGAAAAAGCATCATGGGCGTCATGATGCTTGCGGCCAGTCAGGGCAGCCAGATCACGCTCGAGATCTCGGGAGAGGACGAGGCGGCCGCCTCCGACGCGCTTGAGAAGCTCATCGCTACGCGTTTCGGCGAACCGGAATGACACGCCGGGGCGGCTGACGCACGGGGCTAGCTTGGAAACGAGGCGGGCAAAGGCGCTTCGCGACGCCCCCGAGGAGCCGTCACTTCGGGTTCTGGTCGCACCCGGCTACCGATGGGAACCAACCGAGGCAGCCCGCATCAAATAGAAAACACCCCCTCACCCGCCGAGAACGGGGGGGGAGGGGGCTGACACCGCCTCCTTCGTGAAATAACACGAAAGAGGCCATTGCCTTACGGCAATGCCTGACTTGTATCGCTATTAGTAACGAATGCCTTGTGCAGGCACTCAGGCCGGCATGACGCCCGGAGCGATGAAGTAGACAAAGGCCAACCCAGCCCAAGCCGCCAGCATCACGATCAAACCCTGTTGCTCGGTCATGTCTTCAACTCCAATTCAAAAGTAAGATTACGCATCGGCTCATCGTCGGATGAAAGGGCAACCAGAGTCCTGCGACTCGTTATTGTCGCCCCACGCCAGACAATGAGCCCCCAGCGTTGCCTTCGCTCGGCACGACAGCTAAGCCGCAGCACCTTCGCGAAAAGCACGAACCCGGTTCGTCCGTCGCGCTCCGCCGACCAAGACCAGTCTCAATTCACGAAAGCTCGCCCCAACCGGATCCCAGTGACCGGCAAACCACCGGCGATCAAGCGCCACCGTCCGTCAGGCAGTGGCATTTGGACCAGGATCCCAGGACCGCTTCGCTTCCAAACTTGGCCGCGGTTTGATAGACCGCATACGACCGAACCGGCTCTTTCCGCCCCCATCCGCACGACGACGGACAGGGACCGATCACGCTCACAGCCCAAGCGCCATGGCCACTCTACCGCCCAACGGCCGATGCCGGCGTTGCTCTATCGCGGCAGAGCGCCATTACGGCCGCCCCTCGGTGGGTCACGCATCACGGGCCGCTATCACACAACGGCCAAAGCGCGAAACTCCCAACGCCGGGGCGGAACCGAGGCTCAGGCCGGCATCACGCCCGGGGCGATAAAGTACACGAAGGCCAAGCCTGCCCAGGCAGCCAGCATCACGATCAAACCCTGTTGCTCAGTCATCTCTTACTCCTCAAAGACAGCAAGTTAGTCACACGAGCCCTAGAAAAGCCTATGCGTCCCGGGGGTACCGGGACATGTTAAGGCCGTACTCAAATAAAGGCAGGGGTTCCTGGCCAGATGAAATACACGAAGGCCAGACCTGCCCATGCCGCCAGCATTAGCTGCAACATCGCTACCCCACTAAGACGCCGGTTCGTTGAACCACTCGCCACAAACCGCTCTTTTCAGCAGTCGTTTGGCACCCAAACTACATCCCTCAGATGAACTTCGGCGAGCCCGGGACGAGGAAGAACACGAAGAAGAGGACCGCCCATGCGCCCACCATAACCTGCAACATCATCTGCTCAGTCAGAGGAGGAATGTTCATCTCTATCAGCTCCAAAACAAATTCAGACTTGCAACGAACGCCTTCGGATCGCTGGCACATACCGCAATCCTCCGGCCCCAACGACCAGTGCATTCACACTGGACACTTTGATGCACCGATCCCTTTGGTTGGGCAATACTGACTCCCCATCCAATGACACCGGCGATGCATCGTTCGATTGGCACCCCACTGCTGCAGATGCCGCCGCTCGCACGAGGGCCCGTCGAATAGTTTACCACGAAATCAATATGGATGGTACCAAACCGGGCCTAGACTCATCCTCTTAAGTTGCCACGAATGCACCAACACCGGGCCTTGCCACACTCCGCCATGAGGCGCTTGAACAAGTCGCCATTCATTCGAATTGACCGTGTGCCACAGACGCCAAAGGCTAGCCTTGGGAATTTTCCTCCGCCGCCACGTCTCCCAAACCATAACGCCGCAACTTGACGTAGAGACTCTGCCGGCTAAGACCGAGCAGCTCCGCCGCCGAGGCGCGATTATCACCCGTCAATTCGAGCGCAGCCTCAATGCACAGCCGCTCAATCAGGTCGGTAGACTCCCGCACGAGCTCCTTTAGCGGCACCCGTCCGACGAGCTCCGTCAGCTGTTCAACGGAGCGCGGCAGCTCCCGACCCGCC
>JGI12109J20283_10586509_pt1 | contig 16822 bp, 8 predicted proteins | sample ElkSlonscriptome_12_FD_20283 | JGI IMG/M metagenome (IMG submission 20283)
CCACCTCATGCCCCACAAGGTGCAGGATATTCTGCTGGTGGCCTCCATGTACGATGCCTTCACACTGGAGGAGGGCGGCCGCCTGACGGAGCTCCTGCTCAGCGAGTACCGCGAGTTGAACCTCAGCTTCCCGCCGCACGTCACGCGGGCCAGCACCGGCAGCGAGGCCCTGGATCTGCTGCAGGCCCGGCGTTTCGAGATGGTCATCACCATGAGCCGCCTGGGCGACATGCCCGCCCCCGAACTGGCCAGCCGCATCAAGGCCGACTTCCCGGAAATGCCCCTATACACCCTGGCCTTCAACCCGCGCGAGCTGGCCCACCTCCGGGCCGACGAGAACGCCCAATTCATCGACCGCTTCTTCGTCTGGAACGGCGATACGCAACTGCTGCTGGCCATCATCAAGTTCTGCGAGGATACCCTCAACGTGGCCCACGATACACGCTACGGGGATGTGCGCTGTCTGCTGCTGATCGAGGACTCGGTGCGGTTCTATTCGCTGTATCTGCCGATGCTGTACGTCGAGGTGCTGGAACAGACGCAATCCCTGATGGAGGACGGCATCAACCTGAGCCACCGCCTGCTGCGCCTGCGGGCGCGGCCCAAGATCCTGCTGGCGGACAACTTCGAGGATGCCTGGGAGCTGTACGGCCAGTACAAGGACAGCCTGCTGGGGGTCATCAGCGACGGCCGTTTCCCCTGGAAGGGGGAGGACCGGGAGGATGCCGGCGTGGAGTTCATTCGCCGCGTGAAGTACGTGGACCCCAATACCCCGGCGGTGCTGCAGTCCAGCAACGAGAAGCTGGAGAAAACGGCCTACAAGGCGGGCGCGGGCTTCATCCTGAAGGACTCGCCCCAGCTTCTGGCCGAGTTGCGCGCCTTCATGCTGGCCAACTTCGGTTTCGGTAGTTTCGTCTTCCGGCTGGAGGACGGCACCGAGGTGGGCCGCGCCGCCAACCTGCGCGAACTGGCCAAGGGGTTGAAGCAGGCACCCATCGAATCGGTGCGGCACCATGCGGCCAACGACCACTTCAGCAACTGGCTGCGGGCGCGCACGGAGTTCAGCCTGGCCAGCCGGCTGCGTCCGCGCAAGGTGACCGAGTTCAAGGACGACGACGAGCTGCGCGACTGGTTGCTGCAGACCATCAACCGCTTCCGCGACGAGAGGGTGCGCGGGGCCATCGCCGATTTCAGCCGCCGCCAGTTCGACGCCGGCAACCACTTCGTGCGCATCGGCAGCGGCTCGCTGGGCGGCAAGGGCCGTGGCCTGGCCTTCATGAACGCCATCCTGCATCGCTACCAGGTGACCAACCGCTTCCCCGGGGTTGATGTCCAGGTGCCCCCCACCGCCGTGGTGGCCAGCGACGTCTTCGACAACTTCATGGAGCGCAACGACCTGTGGCGCCGTGTGGCGCGGGATCTGCCGGACGATGAAGTCACCGCCCTCTTCCTGGAGGCCAAGCTGCCGGATGATATCTACGACGACCTGGAAGCCTTCCTGGAGCAGATCCGCTACCCGCTGGCCGTGCGCAGCAGCAGCCTGCTGGAGGACAGCCAGTTCCAGCCCTTCGCCGGCGTCTACAAGACCTACATGCTGGCCAACAACCATGAGGACCTGAAGGTGCGGCTGGATCAGCTCTGCGACGGGGTCAAGCTGGTCTACGCCTCGGCCTTCACCCAGGCGGCCAAGAGCTACATCCTGGCCACGGGCAACCGCGTGGAGGAGGAGAAGATGGCGGTGATCCTCCAGCAGATGGTGGGCCGCCGTTACGAGGATTACGACTATCCGCACTTTTCCGGCGTGGGCCACAGCACCAATTTCTATCCCGCCGAGGGTACCGACCCGGACGATGGAGTGGTGACCGTGGCCCTGGGCCTGGGCCGCACGGTGGTGGAGGGCGGCAAGGCCCTGCGTTTCACCCCGGAGCATCCCGAGCGACTGCCCCAGTTCGGCACTACCGAGGACTGGCTGCAGAACAGCCAGCGCAAGTTCTTCGCCGTGAACATCAGTGACCCGGACCGTTATCCCGGGCAGGACGACGGCTTCAATCTCTCGTTGCTGGATCTGGATGACGCCGAGCGGCACGGCACCCTGGAGCCCATCGGCTCGGTCTACAGCGCCCAGAACGACGCCATCTACGACGGCATCCACCGGCCGGGGGCGCGGCTTGTTTCTTTCGCCCACGTGCTCAAATCGGGGCTGTTTCCGCTGGCGGATATCATGAAGCTGCTGCTGGAGCTGGGGCGCCGCACCATGAGCGCGGAGGTGGAGCTGGAGTTTGCCGTGGTCCTGGGCGACGGCCGCCTGAACTACCACCAGTTCGGCTTCCTGCAGATCCGGCCCCTGGCCGTGGACTACAAGGCGCCCGCACTGTCGGAAGATATCCTCGAACGCGAGGACGCCCTGGTAGCCACCAGCGTGGCCCTGGGCAACGGGCGGATCTCCGATATTCGCGATATCCTTTACGTACCGCCGGAGTTGTTCAAGAGGGACAGCACCATGGAGATCGCCGAGGAAGTCAGCAAGCTGAACCGGGAATTCGTGCGCGAGGCCACGCCCTACATGCTGATGGGTCCGGGCCGCTGGGGATCGTCCGACCGCTGGCTGGGTATCCCGGTGCGCTGGGACCAGATCTCCGGCGCGCGGGTCATCGTCGAGACGGATCTGGTGGACTTCAAGGTGACGCCCAGCCAGGGCTCCCACTTCTTCCAGAACCTGACCAGCTTCCAGGTGGGTTACCTGACGGTCAACAGCACCACTGGACGCAGCCGGATGGACTGGGACTGGTTCGCGGGGCAGAAACCGGTGCACGAGGGCAAATACGTGCGCCATCTGCGGCTGGCCGAGCCCCTGTGCGTGATGATCGACGGGCGCAGCCGCAACGGCATCGTCCTGCCTCCGGGCCATCCCGAGGGGTGCGGGGACTGAGGCCGATTTTTCTTGCCCCCGGCGGTTCCGCGGTTGATTTTTCAGCCGCTCAATCTCTAACGCGAGGGGCCGCAGCCCCTCCCGGACACTCATCCCACTGGGAGAAATCATGGCCCACGACGCTTCCTTCAATCCGTACGAGATGGCCCGCCAGCAGTTCGACAAGATCGCCGATGTGATCGGTCTGGACGACGGCACGCGCGCCCTGCTGCGCAGCCCCCTGCGCGAGTTCCACTTCAGCATTCCGGTGCGCATGGACGACGGCACGGTGCAGGTCTTCCAGGGTTTCCGCGTGCAGCACAACGACGCGCGCGGCCCCAGCAAGGGCGGCATCCGCTTCCACCCCCAGGAGACCATCGACACGGTGCGCGCCCTGAGCATGTGGATGACCTGGAAGTGCGCCGTGGCGGACATTCCCCTGGGCGGCGGCAAGGGTGGCGTCATCTGCGACCCGCACAACCTGAGCGCCCGCGAGCAGGAGGCCATCTGCCGCGGCTGGGTGCGCCAGCTGGCGAAAAACGTGGGACCCGTGTCGGATGTGCCCGCGCCCGACGTGATGACCAACCCCCAGCACATGCTGTGGATGCTGGATGAGTACGAGAACATCAGCGGTGGCCACTATCCCGGCATGATCACCGGCAAGCCCGTGGGCATGGGTGGCAGCCTGGGCCGCACCGAGGCCACCGGGTACGGCGTCATCTACTGCCTTCGCGAGACCCTCGCCGAACTGGGCATGGATCCCAGGCAGACCACCATGAGCGTGCAGGGTTTCGGCAACGTGGCCCAGTACGCCATCGAGCTGTACCAGCAGCTGGGCGGCATGGTCACCTGTGTTTCCAGCTGGGATCAGGGTGAGCAGACCACCTACGCCTTCCAGCGCGACAACGGCATTGATCTGGCCGAGCTGAAGGGCATGACCGACCGCTTCGGCGGCATCGACAAGGATAAGGCGAAGGCCGCGCGTTACAACGTGATCCCCGGGGACGACTGGATCGCCCAGGAGGTTGATATCCTGCTGCCCGCCGCCCTGGAAAACCAGATCACGGGCAAGAACGTGGAGCGCATCAGCCCGCAGGTGAAGATCATCGCCGAGGGCGCCAACGGCCCGACCACCCCCGAGGCGGACGCGGTGCTGGAGAAGCGCGGCGTCTTCATGATTCCCGATTTCCTGGCCAACGCCGGCGGCGTGACCTGCAGCTACTTCGAGCAGGTGCAGTGCAACATGAACTACTTCTGGGATAAGGACGAGGTCCTGCGCAAGCTGGACCAGAAGATGACCGCCGCCTACCACAGCATCAGCGACCTGGCCCGGCGCCAGAAGGTGTACATGCGCGATGCCGCCTACATCGTGGCCATCAACCGGGTGGCGGCATCCTGCCGCGATCGGGGCTGGGTGTAGGATGACCCCCGATCCGGCAAACACCGGGGCGGAAACGCCCGAGTGGCGCAAGCTGGTCGAGGACCTGAAGCAAACCCGCGGGAAGCAATTCCTGCGGGTTTCGCGCAAGATGCTCAACCATCTGGTATCCATCGGGCTGGACGAGGCCGTCCAGCTGCTGGCTGAGATCGATGCCGAGGCCAACGACGACGGGTCGGGCAACGTGCCGCAGGCCCGCGTGGCCCTGGAAAAGAGCCTGCTGATGGAGGGCGGTCCCTTCGACCTGGCCGCCGAGTACCTGGGGGACGGCGAGATCCTGTCCCGCCTGCAGCGCTGGATCGCCGAGGAGAAGGCCAGCTTCTTCAATACCGTGGTGGGCGATACGCGCTCGACGATGCCGGAGATCGCCCAGGCCATCCGTCGCTACAACGACGTGCTGCGCGGCCGCAGCGGCCTGGCCCCCAGCAATCTGCGCAGCCTGCGGGTGGGCCTGATCCAGCGCTTCATGACCGGCCAGCTGGACTTCATCAACGTGGCCAAGGAGGTGGTGCGGATCACCGATTTCATCGAGATGATCGACCGCATCACCATGACCGACGGCTGCCACGGCAAGCTGGGCGGCAAGGCCTCCGGCCTGGCCCTGGCCGAATGGATCCTGGCCCAGCCGGAGGTGGCGGACTCGGGCTTCAGCTCCGAGGTGAAGACCCCGCGCACCTGGTACATCATCAGCGACGCGGTGATGGATTTCGTCAAGCTCAACCAGCTGGACGATGTCATGGAGCAGAAGTTCAAGGAGATCACCCAGGTCCGCCGCGAGTATCCCAATATGATTCAGCTGTTCAAGAACAGCACATTCCCGCCCGAGGTCATCACCGGCCTGTCGCGGGCCCTGGACTACTTCGGCGAGGTGCCGCTGATCATCCGCAGCAGCAGCCTGCTGGAGGACCGTTTCGGCACGGCCTTCAGCGGCAAGTACAAGAGCCTGTTCATCGCCAACCAGGGCACCAAGACGGAGCGCCTGGACGCCCTGCTGGACGCGGTGGCCGAGGTGTGGGCCTCGGTCCTGGGGCCCGATCCCATCCAGTACCGCCGCGAGCGCGGCCTGGTGGAGTTCGTGGAGGAGATGGGCATCCTGATCCAGGAGGTCATCGGCACGCGGGTGGGCAAGTACTGGATGCCGGCCTTTGCCGGCGTGGCCTTCAGCCGCAACGAGTTCCGCTGGTCCCAGCGCATCGAGCGGGAGGACGGCCTGGTGCGTCTGGTGCCCGGCCTGGGCACCCGCGCGGTGGACCGCATGGGCGATGATTTCCCCATCCTGGCGGTGCCCGCCAAGCCGGGTCTGCGCGCCAGCCAGAGCCTGGAAGAGGTGCTGCGCTATTCGCCCCGCATGGCCGACGCCATCAACCTGGAAACGCACACCTTCGAGACGGTCGAACTGGCGGAACTGCTCCGGCAGGCCGGCGACGCGTATCCGGCCGTGGACAAGGTCTTCAGCGTCTTCGAGAACGGCCAGCTGGTGCAGAAGAGCCGCTTCATGATGCGTCCCACCGAAGAGGATCTGGTGGCCAACATGGAGCCGCTGCTCAAGGACGGCCACTTCGTGCGCAAGATGCACTGGCTGCTCAATACCCTGGAGAAGCACCTGGGCGCGCCCGTGGATATCGAGTTCGCCCACGACGGCACCGATTTCTACCTGCTGCAGTGCCGCCCCCAGGCCCAGTCGGGGGAGACGGCCCCGGCGCCCATCCCGCGCGATGTGCCGGAGAACAACCTCATCTTCTCGGCCAGGCGCTTCGTGAGCAACGGATGGGTGCCCGATATCTCGCACATCGTGTACGTGGACCCGGTGCGTTACACGGGGCTGGGATCGGCCGAAGAGATGAAGGAAGTGGGCCGGGCGGTGGGCGCCCTGAACGCCTTGCTTCCCAAGCGCAAGTTCATCCTCATGGGGCCCGGCCGCTGGGGCAGCCGGGGGGACATCAAGCTGGGCGTGAGCGTGACCTACGCCGACATAAACAATACCGCGATGCTCATCGAGGTCGCCCGGCGTGCGGGGAATTATTTGCCCGACGTCAGCTTCGGCACCCATTTTTTCCAGGACCTGGTCGAAGCCGGCATCCGCTACCTGCCCCTTTACCCCGATGACGACGAGGTCGCCTTCGACGAGCACTTCCTGACCCGCACCCCCAACCTGCTGGCGGACCTGCTGCCGGATTACGCCCATCTGGATGATGTGGTGCGGGTGGTGGACATCAACAGCGCGCGTCCCGGCCACACCATGCGCGTCTACATGAATGCCAACCTGGACGAAGCGGTGGCCGTGCTGGAGCCGGCCGACGGCCCCGCCGCCGAGGAGCCCACCGAGGAACTCGCCGAGGCCCTCTACGAGCCCATGCAGTACTGGCGCTGGCGCTTCCGCATGGCCGAGCGCATGGCGCGCGCCCTGGATCATGAAAGATTTGCGGTCCACGCCATCTACATCTTCGGCTCCGTGAAGAACGGTACCGCCGGCCCGGCCAGCGACATCGATCTGCTGGTGCACTTCCACGGGGACGAGGTCCAGCGGGGTCAGCTGGACATGTACTTCCAGGGCTGGAGCAAGGCCCTGGTGGAGTACAACTTCAGCCGGCACGGGGTGCGCGTGGACGATATGCTGGACGTGACCTACGTGAGCGATGAGCAGATCGAAAAGAGGGAGGGGCTGGCCCGCCACATCGGGGCCGTGACCAACCCGGCGCGTCTGCTGGCAAGGGACTGAAAAAGGGCCCCCCGGGGGGCCCGTGTGCTGGGTCCTGCTTGGGCATTCAGGTGGTCATCATGCGGCGTAGCTTGCGCTTGTTGCGGTGGATGAGCTTGCGGTACTTCTTCAGCTCCGCCGCATCACCGGCTTCCCTGGCCGCTTCACGCTTCAGCTTCCAATCCCGGATCTCGGCCTTGATCTTGCGCTTGCCCAGGCCCGCCTCCACGTGCTTGTGGGGCTTTTCGATGCCCAGTTTCTCGGCCAGATCGTCGACCATTTCCTCTTTTTTCATGCCGATCACACCCTGGGCGTTGGGGAAATGTTCCTTGTACATTTCCCGCAGATCGCCCACTCGGGTTTTCTGCAAGTCATGATATTCCATGGCTTTCCTCCAAGATGCGCCCCGCCGCTCACCGGAAAGGCGAGGCCGATCCAACGGGTTGATACCCATTATTTAACACAACCGGATTTTTTTTGAAACCCCCGGCCCGGGACTCCGTATAGGTGCATTACTTGACATATGCACTAAGGCAGTTCAGGCTGGGGTGCATGACAGGTCAGGTGGCCCGGAATCACCGGGCCGGGGGTGATCAAGAGGCCTGCCCCTGCACGAACGGAGAACCGATGCTTTTCTACGTGGACCCCGGTAGCGGGGTGCCCATCTTCCGGCAACTGATGGATCAGGTGAAGCTGCACATCGCCGGCGGGCTGCTTCAGCCCGGCGATGAGCTGCCCTCCATCCGCAACCTGTCCGTACCTCTGGGGGTCAATCCCATGACGATCAGCAAAGCCTACAACCTGCTGGTGCACGACGGCATCCTCGAACGCCGACCCGGCCGGCCCCTTGTCGTGGCCGACCTGCCGGACGATCAGGTGATCGTGCGCCGCCGCGAGCAACTGCGCGAGAGCCTCAAGCCCGCCGCCAACATGGCCCATCAGCTGGGTCTGGGGCGGGCCGAGGCCCTCGATACCTTCGCCGACCTTCTGGATGAATCCCGCACCGCCGATGGGAAGGACTGAGATGAGTATCCTGGAGATGAAGAACGTGAGCCGCGCCTACGGATCGGTGCCGGTACTCGAGGGGATCGACCTGCAGGTCGAACCCGGGGAAGTGGTCGGCCTGCTGGGCCGCAACGGCGCGGGCAAGACCACGCTCATCCGCCTGATCATGGGGCTGCTGGAACCGGAGGCGGGAGAGGTCCTGGTCTTCGGCGAGAGTCCCCGCGCGAACCCCGTGGCCACCAAGCGGCGCATCGGCTTCGTGGCCGAGGATCAGGAACTGCCGGGTTTCCTGAAGGTGCGCGATGTGCTGGGTCTGTACCGGGACCTGTACCCCGGCTGGGACGAGGCGATGGCCCGGGAAATGATCGCACGCTTCGAGCTTTCCCCCGGCCGGAAAATCAAGGACCTCAGCCGGGGGCAGGCCCGCCAGGTGGCTCTGTTGTGTGCGGTGAGCCACCGGCCCGAGCTGCTGATCCTGGATGAACCGGCCGGGGGACTGGACCCCGCCGCGCGTCGCGATTTCCTGGAGACCAGCATCCGGCTGCTGAACGAGACGGGCACCACCATCCTCTTCAGTTCCCACCACATGAGCGACGTGGAGCGCATGGCCAGCCGCCTGGTCATGATCCACGAACGGCAGAAATGGATCGACAGCGCCCTGGACGAAATCCGCCAGGGCTACAGCCTGGCCCAGATCCCCGCCGCCGGACAGGATGCCGAACGTTTCCTGCAGAGCCCGCGCTGCCTTTGCGTGCGCCGCCGGGGCAAGGTCCTGCACGCCGTCTTCGAGCTGGAGCCCGACCGTTGCGGCGCCTCCCTGAAGCAGGAGTTCGGGCTGGCGCATGTGGGCTGCCACCGGATCAATCTCGAGGAGATGTTCATCGAGCTGGCCGGGAGGGATGTATGATGCGGCACCTCATCCTGCGGCATGAAATGCTGCGCTGCCTACCCAAGCTGATGGCCCTGGTGTTCGCGCTGACAGGTGTGGTGCATGGCGTGGTGGTCTACTTCTCGCGCACCACGGCGGATGGGGAATGGCTGGGTTCCGCTTCCCTGCGCATCCTGCAGGTCTGCGTGTACCTGAGCGCGACCCTGGTTCTGACCATGCCATCCGCGGGGCGCCGCGCCCGCGCCTGGGAATTGAATCTGCCGATCCCGGGCAGGCAACTCTGGCGAACCCATCGTCACGTCCTGCTACTGTGCGGTATCCTGGTGATGCTCACCTACGCGCCTCTGCCCCTGGTGGTGTGGAACATCCAGGAGAGTTTCTCGTTATTTCCCTGGCTGGACACGTCGGCAACCGGTTGGCCTCGGCTGTGCTGGGATCTGTGGGGGCTGCCCCTGGTCTTCTGGATCATGACCGTGGACCTGGCGACAGGCTGGTGGTCCGATCAGGCCTATCCCGGTGGGGTGCCCGAATGGCGCAGCAATCTCTTCAGCCTGGTCGCATTCATGGCGGTGGCCCTGCTGATCATCAGCAGCTTCGGGCTCACCCTGCTGGTGATCTGGCTGCCCTTGCCGGTGGCCTGGTGGAATCGGCGGCGTGCCGTACCCGAAGGCCTGCTGTTGCCGGATACCGGGCCAGGAGAACGCATGACGGGGGATGCCGAGGGCGTGGATTTCCAGCCGGCAAGCCGCGGCTGGGCGGCGCACCGCCTGCTGGTGCGGGTGGTCTTCAAGTGGCCCGCGCACTGGCTGGTGATGCCATCATTGGCTGTTCTTTACGGGGTATTCCTCAGTGGCACCAGCCCCTTTGGCGAGGGCTCGGCCCTGCTGCGCTTCGGGCACGTCTTCATGGCCTCCTACATGATGGTTGCCGGCGCGGGATTCCTGCTGGAGAAACTGCACCTGGTGGATCATCTGCCCATCCCGCGCCGTCTGATCCTCGGCTGGCTGGTCTGGCCGCTTATCGGTGGCGTGGTTCTGGGGTACGGGTTGGGCACCTGGACAATTGGCCTGCAGGACGATCCGGTGGAGAGAATCCGCTTCGTCAACTCCCCGGAGGGTTACGGCCTGAAAGTCCCGCCGCGCACCTTCCAGGTGATCAAGGCGAAGCAGGCCCCTGCCATCGAAGCGCCGTGGGGTGAAAGCCATGCCCCGGAAACCTATCCGGTGCTCAAGGGGCTGCCCTGGATCATCTACAAACCCTACACCACGCCGGAGGGAGCCAGTCTGCGGTTCGTGCGCTGGCAGCTGGGACGAGCCATCGAGGCCACCTACGGGGAAAAATGGCAGGAGAGCGGACTATTCCAGCAGCAGGAGGGCCGGGTGGTGGCGCGGCCCGGGGGCCTGCGTCTGGCGGCGGATCATCCGCGGTGGCGCCCTGTTTCCGTAGGCCCGGTCTTTCCCGTCCTCCTGTCGGTCCTCTTGCTGGCCTTTTTCCCGGGACTGGGCCTGTTGTTCGCCATGCTGCGCCGGCAGGCCAGCCTGTTGAAGACGCGGGTCCTGTTCGGGTCCCTGATGGCTCTGTACATGGCCCTGCACCTGGGGGGACTGGCGATCTTCATGGCGGGCTGGAGTGACGACTGGATCGTCGAGGGTGTGGTTCTCGGCGCCCTGTCCCGCCCGGAAACCACCGGAATCGCTTTCACCCTGGCAGCCTACGGGTTCCTGGCTCTGGTGCTGAATGGGGGACAGAGATTGGTTCAGGGACGCTTCGAACAGCTGGAAGCCACCCGCTGAACCTGATCCGGCGCATGATCCCGGGTGCCCCGGACACCCGTTATGGCTAAAGATTCCGGATATTGGCCCGATACGCTGTCCAAGAAGCCTGCATCCGCGCCCTGCGTGCAGGGTTTGATTCTCTTCCAGGAGCAAGCCATGCGTATCGGAAAAAAACTGACCATTTCCCATCTGAGTATTTCCATCGTCCCCATGCTGGTTTTTGCCGTGGGGATCAGCCTTCTGTTCAATCAGAAATTCACGCAAATGGAAACGGCGGCTCATGAGGAGGGGATCCAGGTCATGCTGGAGGAGGCCGAAAGCGGCCTGGTCGACCAGGCGAAACAAAGAATGCTGGCCGTCCACGAGGGCAAGCAGCACAATATCGAGCTGGTTTTTCAGACCATCCGGCGGGAAATGGAATTCATCGGCCATTCCCCCGATGTGGATCGCCTCTACTCGGATTTGAGTTATTACCATGACTTCGGGGGTGTGAAGGAAGACGGGACCATCGACACCGCCTCGGCCCAGTACCAGGCCGTCTACGATTCCCACATCGCCTTTTTCGAACAGTTCCTGGAGTTGACCGGATACTACGATGTGTTCCTGATCTGCGCCCAGCACGGGCACGTTCTGTTCACCCAGGCCCGCGAAAGTGACCTGGGGCAGAACCTGTCCTCCGGACCGCTGGGTGACGAAGGCCTCGCGCACCTCTGGGCCGAGGTCGTGCAAAGCGGCGAGATGAGCATGGTGGACTTCGAACCCTACAGCCCCAGCAACGGGAACCACGCCGCTTTCATCGGGCTGCCCTACCAGGACGCGAACGGGGAGATGGTGGCGGTCCTGGCCTTGCAGGTCTCCGAAGACAAGATCAATACCATCGTCAACGACACCTCCGGCCTGGGCAAGACCGGCGATTCCTTCCTGGTGGGGCGGGACCGGGATGGCAAGACCTCCCTGCGCTCCCGCTGGAAGCGCGGCAACAAGGAACTGGGCGCGGCCAAGAGCGGGGAAATCGTGGACCGGGCCCTGGACGGCCAGGCCGGTCTGGATATCACCACCCGCAAGGACGGGACCGAGCGCTTCACCTGCTATTCCTCGGTGGACATCCTGGGCATCAGGTGGGCCATGGTGACGGCCCAGGACAAGGACGAAACCCTCTCTGCGGTCGCCCAGATGAAAAACAAGGCGGACGAGGTGGAAGCCCATTTCGAGGCGGTGGATCAATCCGCTCGGAAAGCCGTGAAAGCCACCAGTGGGGTCCTGATCGCGGTATTCGCCATCCTGGCCGGAGGCGTGGCTTTCTGGATCAGCCGCCGCATCACCGGACCCCTGGTCCAGGCCAACAAGGTGGCTGACCGCGTGGCGGTCGGTGACCTGAGCATGGAACTGAACAATTCGGAAAAAGACGAGGTGGGCAGCCTTTCGCGGGCCATCGACCGCATGGTCGCCGGGTTGCGTGCCAAGGTGGAAGAGGCCTCCCGCATCGCCGCCGGTGACCTGACGGTGGAGATCCAGACCGCCAGCGAGAACGACGAGTTCGGCGCCGCCCTGGCCCGCATGGCCGAGGAACTGAACAGCGCCATGAAGACGGTATACCAGGCCAGCCAGCAGGTGGAGCGCGGGGCCGGCGAGATCAGCGCGTCCAGCACCAGCCTGTCCAGTGGCGCCACCGAGCAGGCCGCCTCCCTGCAGGAGATCACCAGCAGCATGACCGAATTGAGTGACCAGGTGAAGCTGAACGCGGAAAACGCCGGCCAGGCCGACCAGCTTTCCAGCGTGGCCCGCGAGGCGGCCAGCACCGGCGTCCAGCAGATGCAGACCATGACCGAGGCCATGGGCGAGATCAGCAATTCCAGCGAGGAGATCGCCAAGATCATCAAGGTGATCGATGACATCGCCTTCCAGACCAACCTGCTGGCCCTGAACGCGGCGGTGGAAGCTGCCCGGGCAGGAAAGCACGGCAAGGGGTTTGCGGTGGTCGCGGAGGAGGTGCGCAACCTGGCCGGCCGCAGCGCCAAGGCGGCCCGCGAGACGGCCGAACTGATCGAAGGGTCCATGGACCGCGTGCAGCGCGGCACCAGCATCGCGGACGAGACTTCGGGCAGCCTGGCCGCCATCGTGGAAGGCATCACGAAGGCCTCCGATCTGGTGGGCGAGATCGCCGCGGCCAGCAACGAGCAGGCCCAGGGTATCAGCGAGGTCAGCGAGGGCCTCAAGCAGATCGACGGCGTGACCCAGGCCAATACCGCAAGCAGCGAGGAGACGGCATCCGCCAGTCAGGAACTGACCAGTCAGGCCCGCACGCTGATGGATATTTTGGGCCGATTCAAGCTGAAGGGTGTGGATCAGATCGCCACCGTGCCCTCCAAATCCCAGGCGCTGGCGGTCGCGGAGGATGACTGGGCCCGCCCGCAGGAAGACCCGGCCGAGGATATCATCGAACTGACCACCGGGGACTGGGGCTAGGACTCCCGCCACAAGAAATCCGCCTCCCCCGGTAACGGGGGAGGCGTTTCATTTTCTGATCATGAGGGAGTAAAACTCTCTCATTTAAAACTTTCCGGAAAAGCTGGCATCTCCAAAAAGGGGGCCAAGGGGCGGGTCCGCTTTTCGTTGAGAACCCCTGATCCCCTTCTCAAATGGCAACGAGGTAACGAGTTACTATCAACCGGCCCGCTTTGTCCTGTTAAATTACCAACATCCTTTTTCCGGCCGCTTAAATTTCCTTGCATCCCCCTGACAGCCCCCTCATGTTTTTAACAAATCAGGCGTCAGTTCCAACAACTGGCGCATGCATATGCTAATGCTGGACAAGGAGAACGATGATGGCTCAGAACGTTGCTGCCTTCATGGAGAATGTGATCGCCAAGAACCCCGCGGAAAAAGAGTTCCACCAGGCGGTCGAAGAAGTCGTCGAGTCCATTTGGCCCGTGCTGGACAAGCGTCCCGAGTACCGCAAGGCCAAGATCCTGGAGCGCATCGTGGAGCCCGAGCGCGTGATCCTGTTCCGCGTCCCCTGGGTCGACGACAAAGGTGAAGTCCAGGTCAACAAGGGCTTCCGCATCGAGATGAACAGCGCCATCGGTCCCTACAAGGGCGGCCTGCGTTTCCACCCCAGCGTGAACCTGGGCATCCTGAAGTTTCTGGCCTTCGAGCAGGTCTTCAAGAACAGCCTGACCACCCTGCCCATGGGCGGTGGCAAGGGCGGCAGCGACTTCGATCCCAAGGGCAAGAGCGATCTGGAAGTCATGCGCTTCACCCAGAGCTTCATGAGCGAGCTCTTCCGTCACATCGGCGGCAATACCGACGTGCCCGCCGGTGACATCGGCGTCGGCGGCCGTGAGATCGGTTTCATGTTCGGCCAGTACAAGAAGCTGTGCAACGAGTTCGTCGGCGTGCTGACGGGCAAGGGCCTGAACTGGGGCGGCAGCCTGATTCGTCCCGAGGCCACCGGCTACGGCGCCGTCTACTTCGCCGCCAACATGCTGGGTACCAAGAACGAGACCCTCGAGGGCAAGACCGCCCTGGTCTCCGGTAGCGGCAACGTGGCGCAGTACACCATCGAGAAGCTGTTGGACCTGGGCGCCAAGCCCCTGACCTGCAGCGACAGCGGCGGCTACATCTACGACGAAGCCGGCATCGACCGCGAGAAGCTGGCCTACATCATGGAACTGAAGAACGTCAAGCGCGGCCGCGTCAGCGAGTACGCCGAGAAATTCAGCAGCGCCGTCTACACCCCGATCAACCACGACCTGGACCACAACCCCCTGTGGGACCACAAGGCCGACTGCGCCTTCCCCAGCGCCACCCAGAACGAAGTGAACGCCGTGGACGCCGCCAACCTGCTGAAGAACGGCGTGTACGTGGTCAGCGAGGGCGCCAACATGCCCACCGTGCCCGAAGGCGTGAACCAGTTCGTGGACGCCAAGATCCTGTACGGTCCCGGCAAGGCCGCCAACGCCGGTGGCGTGGCCGTGTCCGGCCTGGAGATGGCTCAGAACAGCATGCGCTACGCCTGGACCCGTGAAGAGGTCGACAACAAGCTGAAGGGCATCATGAAGAGCATCCACGAGGCCAGCGTGAGCGCCGCCAACGAGTTCGGCACTCCCGGCAACTACGTCAACGGCGCCAACATCGCCGGTTTCGTCAAGGTTGCGGACACCATGCTGGATCAGGGTGTCGTCTAGACAGCATCCCCGGAACCGATATCCGAGGAATGCGGGGTGGCCTTCGGGTCACCCCGCGTTTTTTTATTTTTTTCCGTATTTCTCTCTAAAGAAATTCCTGGTTTCAGACGAACCTCGGATGGAGTCCCAAGTCACCATCCCCCGCCTCCATCGGGCGGTTTTGTCAGGAGTCAGGAAAAATGAAAATCGGCCGCAAACTCACCTTCTCCCACATGCTTATGGCCTTCGTGCCGGCCCTCGCAATCACCGCCAGCCTGGTTTGGATTTCGAGCGGTCGCATGGGTTACCTGGCCACGGCCGCCCAGCAAAAAGGCCTGAATGTTCTCGGGAAATTTGCCGAAGATGCGGCGCTGGAATCCGCCCAAGAAAAATTCCAGATCCTCCATGATCGCAAGAAGCGGGATATCGAGAACGCCCTGGATCAGGTGGAGACGGACGTCCGCTTCCTTTCCCTGTCCGACGATGTGCAAACTCTCCTCGCGGCCATGGTGAACTACCATGAGCACGGCGGAATCGATGAGGATGGGACCCTGGACGTGGCCAGCGACCAGTACGAGACCATCTACGACGCGGCTTTTCCCTACTTCGACGACTTCGTGGCCTACAAGCAATATTCGGACATTGCCCTGGTGTGCGCCGAGCACGGTCATGTCCTGTTCAGCCAGGCCGCCAATGAGGATCTGGGGCAGAATCTGGCCCGGGGTCCCTTGAAGGGTGAAGGTCTGGCCCGGGTCTGGGCCCGGGTGCGCAACTCCGGGAATGTGGTCATCGAGGATTTCAGTTCCTACTCCCCGCTGGGCGGTACCCAGGTGGCCTTCGCGGGTGCCCCGGTTAGCAATGCCGGGAAGCTGCAGGCCGTGCTGGTCATCCGTCTGACGGCCGAATCCATCAACGTGATCACCCAGGACAGGGTCGGATTCGGGCGCACAGGTAGCAGTTACCTGGTAGGTCGCGATGCGGATGGAGGAAGCAGCCTGCGCAGCGACCGCCTCCTAAAGGACGAGACCATGGGTGAGGCCAAGGACGGGGATCAGATCGAGGCCGGTCTGGCCGGGCGCAGGGGTTTGGACGAGAAGGTGGGGTCCACCGGAAAGGTGGAATTCGTCTACTATGATCCCATCGACAATTCCCACGTGCAGTGGACCCTGCAATCGACATTCTCGAAAGACGAAGTGCTGGAGGGTGTGGCGGCCATCCAGGCCCAGACCCAGGAGGTGGTCAGCTACCTGAAAACCACCCGGGACCAGGCCGGATCACAGATTCGCTGGACAGGGGGCCTGACCTGTCTGGCCTTCACCCTGCTGGCCGGACTGATTGCCTGGTTGATCTCCCGGCGCATCACCCAGCCTCTGGTGACCGCCGCGGACGTGGCCAAAGCCGTGGCGGCCGGGGATCTTTCCCATCGGTTGAACATGGAGCAGGCGGACGAGATCGGCAGCCTGGCTCGGGCCCTCGATCGCATGAGCGACGGGCTGAAGGCGAAGGCTGATGTGGCCACCTCCATTGCCGCCGGGGACCTGACGCAGAAAGTCATTCCCAACAGCGAGAAGGATGAGTTCGGCCTGGCCCTGGCCCGCATGTCCGACGATCTGAACGATATCATCTCCCGCATCCAACGTGTCACCCAAGAAGTGACCACCGGGGTGGGAGAAATCTCCGACAGCAGCGCCAGCCTCTCCCGTGGCGCCATGGACCAGGCGGCCAGTCTGCAGGAGATCACCAGCAGCCTGACAGAACTAAGCGGACAGGTCCAGGACAATGCGTCCCATGCCGAGGAGGCCGACCAGCTTTCTCGCGGAGCCCGCGATATGGCCGGCACCGGCGTCCAGCAGATGGCCACCATGACCGATGCCATGGGCGAGATCGCCACCTCCAGCGACGAGATCGCCAAGATCATCAAGGTGATCGACGACATCGCCTTC
>JGI12109J20283_10128430_pt1 | contig 16820 bp, 14 predicted proteins | sample ElkSlonscriptome_12_FD_20283 | JGI IMG/M metagenome (IMG submission 20283)
CCTACGGAAAGGGCGACGGCTTTAGTAGCCCCCTCACCCCCTCGGTCCCCCTCTCCCACAAGGGGCGAGGGGGATGCCTTAAATACGAAGGTTATTTTCTCAAGCACACCCTGCAAATCCGTTTCGACTTCAGCGGCTGTTACTCGCACAAAACGAATACCTAGAGACTCCAAAATCTCTTGTCGTTGTGCATCCGCTTCATGCTGTGTCTCATGGATTGGCCCATCGACCTCAACGGCAAGCTGCTCACTGGCACAGTAGAAGTCAAGCACAAATGCCCCTACAGGCTGCTGACGTCGGAATTTGCGACCCTCTAACTGACGCCCACGCAACGCATCCCACAAAATATCTTCACTCGGCGTTGACTCACGGCGTAACCGCCGCGCAATTTCAATCATCATCTGACGTAACCGCTCTGGCACATCGAGACGGACCACATCATCTTCTACAGATGAGTTCTTAAGCTCATCTCCCCCGGTGGCGGACGATTGACTTTCGCCCGTCGCGCTTTGAAGCCCATCTCCCACGGTGGCGGACGATTGACTTTCGCCCGTCGCGCTTTGAAGCCCCTCTCCCCTGGTGGCGGACGATTGGCTTTCGTCCGTCGCGCTTTGAAGCCCCTCTCCCCTGGTGGCGGACGATTGGCTTTCGCCCGTCACGCTTTGAAGCCCCTCTCCCCTGGTGGGAGAGGGGTTTGGGGTGAGGGGGACAGGCACCAACACCGTCGCATCACTTGGACCGTGGTTATCCACACCGACCAGCGGCTTGACCGACGTGCCGCCCTGAATCTCATGGTCATAGCGGCGGATAATCGCCTCTTTGCTGCGGATGGTCGGCATTGCCAGCAACTTGAGCAGCGTATCGCCTAAGTCCTCATCTTCAACAGCGGCATTTTGGGGTGAAGGGACATAGTTCCATTCCGCTTGCATATGTCGCTGCGGCAGACCGTCATGCAGAAATGCCATCGAAATATCACCGACAACCGCATCATGATAGCGCAGTGTTAACCGCCCAGTTTCCTCAAAAATACCGATAGCCGTGCAGTCAATGTCTTGCCCGGCGGCGATTTCTTGCAGGCGCGGCCACTTGTCTTTGGGCACGGCCAGCACCATGCGCTCTTGCGCCTCACTCAACCAGATTTCCCACGGGGCCAAACCGGGATACTTGAGCGGCACCGTCTCTAATTGCACCGTCGCGCCGATGTCCTCGCCCATCTCCCCAACAGACGATGACAGCCCGCCCGCGCCACAATCCGTGATCGCGTTGTATAGTCGCTCATCACGGGCACGCATAATCACTTCTAGCGTCTGCTTCTCGTGGATGGGATGCCCGATTTGCACCGCGCCCCCGCTGACCGTCGCTGTGGTTGTGTCCATTTCCATGCTGCTGAAGGTCGCCCCACGCAGACCGTCACGCCCGGTACGCCCACCGATGACGACAATCAAGTCACCGGGCTGCGCTTCCGTCGGGTGTGCGCCACGCGGTAGCAAACCCAGGCAACCGCAAAACACCAGCGGATTGGATGTATAGCGTTTATCAAAGAACACCGCACCGTTAACCGTTGGGATGCCCATTTTATTGCCATAATCTTCGATGCCAGCGACCACACCCTGTGCCACACGCGCCGGATGCAATACCCCTTCCGGCAGATCATCAGCGGGCAAATCCGGCGGGCCAAAGAACAGAATATCCGTATTGGCGATGGGCCGTGCCGACACCCCCATCACATCACGGATTACCCCGCCGACGCCAGTATTCGCACCACCAAACGGCTCAATAGCGGATGGTCGGTTGTGCGTTTCCACCTTGAAAGCCAGATCATAATGATCGTTGAAGCGCACGATACCCGCATCATCTACAAAGGCACTGACCACCCAATCTTTGTTGACTTTTTCCGTGGCCGCCCGAATGTACGTGTTCAGGATGCCGTCAATGTCCTGCTCAACAGGTTCGCTATCGGGTGGGGCACCATGCGCTGGCCCCGTGTAGCTGATCTTCGCTTTGAAGGTCTTGTGAACGCAGTGTTCACTCCACGTCTGCGCGAGCATTTCTAGCTCAGCATCGGTTGGATCGCGCTCAATAGACGCGAAATAGTCACGGATAGCTCGCATTTCGTCCAGATCTAGCGATAGCCGGCGTTCCTTGCTGATCGCCACCAATGCCGTGTCATCAGCGGATTTTAACGCGATGATTTCAACGGTGTTGTCCGGCGCGTGTGTTTCCAGGAATGGTGCGCTGATAGGTTGATCAACTAACGTGCGTTGGATGACCGGATTCGATAACACCTTGGTGACGATCTCATCTAATACCATGCTATCTATATCACCCCGCAGCAGATAACGCTGGCCGGTGGCCGCCTGGGTCAGTGCATGGATATTCAGCAGTTGCGCTGCATTGCGCAAACTTTCTGCTGCCGGGTCAGTGACACCGGGCAGCAAGGTCACATCAACGGTGTGGGCAATCTCTTTTGTGCTATAGGCACTATCAACCGTGTATCGCTCTACAACCGGATCACACAAAAGGGTCGTGCAGAGCCGTTCAACATCCTCTGTGGATAAATCCCCCTGCAAAAAGAACAATTTACCCATTGTCATGCTCACACCATCAAAGCCTGATAACGGCATATCCGGGCGATTGTTGGGCCAAACTTCGATGCGATAGACTTGTGTTGATGTGGTCGTTACCACCGTATTCCCCCATAAAAACGACAAACGGCCTCATCCATGTAAGGATAGGCCGCTGTTTGCTTGCAAAATTGTGATGTGCGCGAACACACGCCTGCAACCAGGCGTTCCCAAACGATTCGTTTGGCACGCATAAGGGTCATTAATCTGCCTAGTAGGTTTAAGCGCACGTTAAATTGATTGTAATTCGCTGCGGTGGCATAAGCAACCGGAAATCCGACAAAACTCACAGATCGCTCATGCCTACATTATGGGGAATTAGCCCACGTCACGCAAAATAAAAGCATCAGATGACAAGGCACGATGAAGGATCAACAATGACCGTCAAAACGACACCAGAAAACACCTCTGTGTACGAAAAACGCACTGTAATGAAAACCACGATGGCTAAGATGCTGGCCTTCCATGAAGACCCAGCCGCTATGCCTAAACTCACCCCACCGCCGATGATTGTGCGCGTCAAACGCGATGATCGCACCGCATTGACCGAAGGCGAACTTGACTTTACGCTGTGGTTTGGCCCGGTGCCAATCCGCTGGCTTGCCCGGCATGAACCAGGACCGACGGATACATCATTCGCTGATCGCATGATCGAAGGCCCAATGGCATATTGGCGGCATGAGCACATCTTCGAGGAAACCCCAGACGGCATCGCCCTGATTGACCGCGTGACCCTGGCCCATAAACCGGGTTGGCAGGGCTTGCTCACCCGCTTGATGTTCGATGGCGTGCCGTTGCGCATCCTGTTTTTCTACCGGCATATGCGGACCCGTCAGGCCGTCGAACGCTAGGCTGTGAGGTCCGCATTCACGCCACACTCAGGCATGTTTGCTATATTCAAAACATTCTGAACGTAATTAACCCTGTAGAGATCAATGGATAATTCACCACGAGTCATCATTATCGGGGCGGGTGTAGCCGGTGTGACCGCCGCCGCCCTGCTGCAACAAGCCGGGTATCAGGTCACCGTGCTGGAAGCACAGACGTATCCCGGTGGCTCTGCCAGTACCTACTTTCATAAAGGTTTTCGCTTTGAGTCCGGGGCGACGGTGGTCGGCGGATTTCAACCCAATGGCCCGCACGCCATCGTCGGTGATATGCTGGGCTTAGACTGGCCGGTGCGCCTACACGATCCCGCCTGGGTGACCCATTTACCAGATCGTAGTGTGGCCCTCACCGCCGATAATGCCGACGTGATCGCCAAATTCCCTGGTACAGAACGCTTCTGGCAGCAGCAAAGTGCGCTGGCGGATTTAGGGTGGCGGATGTCTGCAAAGGGCTTACCCTGGCCGCCGCGTGACCCGGCTGAAATCGCACGCATCATTAAAGTCGGTCTGAGCGAAATGCCACAGGTTATCGGCGTTATTCCGTTCGCGCTGGGCACGGTTAAACAATGGCTGCGCTGGCATGGTCTGCACACCAACCGCGCTTTTGTCCGTTTCCTGGATGCGCAATTGCTCATCTCCGCACAGACCACAACCGATCACGTCAACGCCATGTATGCCGCCACCGCGCTTGACCTGGCCCGGCAAGGGGTATTCCACATCGAAGGTGGCATCGGCAACATCGCGGAAACTGTCATTTCCCGCTTTGAAGAACTGGGCGGGGAAATCCGCTACCGGCACCGTGCCACCCGCCTGGAAGTGGCCGATGGGCAGGTCACGGGCGTTTACGCCAAACGCGGACGCCGCTCCAACACGGAGATGTTCTTCCCGGCAGATGTAGTGCTTGCCAATACCACGCCCTGGAACCTGGAGCAATTGCTCGGTGACCGTGCGCCTAAATCCCTCAAACGGGAGAACAAACGCCGTGATTTCGGCTGGGGTGCATTTGTACTCCACATGGGTGTGAACGCTGCCGGCATCCCTGATGGCTTCCCCGACCATCACCAGATAATCACGGAGATGGCAGGGCCACTGGGCGAAACACGCAGCATTTTCATATCGCTTTCGCCCACCTGGGATGCAGAACGCGCCCCGGAAGGTCAACGGGCGATGACCGTCACCACCCACACCCATGTGCAGCAATGGTGGGATCTGCTAGAGACCAATGAAGCCGCCTATTATGAGCGCAAAAACGACTATGCAGATAAGATCATCAACGCAATTGATAAACTGATCCCTGGGTTTAGGGACAACCTGACTCTGGTATTGCCCGGTTCCCCGGTGACGTACCAATTTTATACAGATCGGCATCTGGGCATGGTCGGTGGCTTCCCGCAGACCTCACTGCTCACGGCACGCGGCCCCCGTACCGGCATCCCCAACCTGCGCCTGGTCGGAGACTCCATTTTCCCCGGCCAATCAACGGCAGGCGTATCACTAGGGGCGATTCGTGTGGTAGAAGACATTCAACGCCATTTCCCTGTAGCACGTACCAGCCGGGTACCCCGCCCTGCCCAGGCGGATAAACCAGCACATCAACCGAAAGAACCGATTAACCGATGACTGATACCCCCCCCGTTATTGTCTGGATGCGCCGTGATCTACGCTTGCAGGATAACCTCGCCCTCGCTGCGGCGATCCACTCCGGCAAGCAGGTCATCCCGCTATTTGTATTCGACCCGCGTATCCTCAAAAGTGAGCGTGTTGGTGTACCCCGGCTTAAGTTTATGCTGGCTGGCCTGGAGTCAATCCGCACGGACCTGCACAAACATCAGCGTGAGTTGCTCGTGCGCCATGGTGACCCGGTTGAGGTCATCCCACAGGTGATGCAGGAGGCCAACGCCACCGGCCTGTACTTCAATATTGACTACACACCCTATGCCCGCAAGCGTGATGAGGCAGTCAAAGCGGCTGTTCAGCAAGAAGTACATACCTTTCATGATCGGCTATTGGCCCCACCCGGCACCGTACAGAAAAACGCGGGTGGGCCGTACTCCGTTTATACGCCGTTTAAGAACAAGTGGCGTGAGTTGATCAAGCCGGATCAAACCGCTGACTATCCGCTGACAGCCAGCGAATTCCACGATCTGAGTGGCATCAAAAATGATGGGCTGCCTTCACTGGATGATCTCGGTTTTGCAAGCACCATTGATGTACCCGAAGCCGGCGAAACCGAAGCCCACCGCCGTTTAGACCATTTCATGGAAAAACCCATCTACGCCTACGATGACGCCCGTAATCGTCTGGGCAACCCACACGATGACCCGCACACCGGAACCTCGTTCTTATCGCCTTATATCCGTTTCGGCATGATCTCACCCCGGCACATCTACTGGCGGGCGCGGACCGCTTACAGCAACACCAACAACGATGCCAAACGCGAGTCGGTTGTGTCATTTGTCGATGAGATCATCTGGCATGAATTCTACACACATGTGCTCTGGTTCTTCCCCAAAGTAGAGACTGATAACTTCCAGGAAAAGTATGATGCAGTGCAATGGGAGCAAAATGCAGAGACCCTACAAGCCTGGAAAGACGGCTGCACCGGCTACCCGGTAGTGGATGCCGCCATGCGCCAACTCAAGGGCACCGGGTGGATGCACAACCGCGCTCGTATGATTGTTGCCAGCTTCTTGACCAAAGACCTGCTTATTGACTGGCGCGAGGGTGAGAAACACTTCATGCAATGGTTACTCGATGGCGACCTGGCCGCTAATAATGGCGGTTGGCAGTGGGCAGCCGGGACGGGCACCGATGCACAGCCCTATTTCCGCATTTTCAACCCGGTCTCCCAATCGAAGAAATTTGACCCGGATGGTACGTTTATCCGGCATTGGGTGCCGGAACTGCGTGATGTACCCGACAAATACATTCATGAGCCGTGGAAAATGACCACCCCACCCGCTGATTACCCCGCGCCCATCGTAGATCACAAAGCAGCCCGTGAGCGTACTCTGGAAGCATTCGCTGTGGTAAAAGGGAAATAACATGATACGACGCTGGTTGTTACTTGCATTGACGTTGATCGCCGCTGCACTGACGATAGGTGTTTCTGCCCAACCCCCCGAACCCGTCCCGGCTACCGACCTCGCCGATGAAAACGGGCAGTTTATCAGCGTGGATGGCATCGAACTCTACTACATCGAAGCAGGGCCAACAGACGGCCCAGCGGTGATGTTGCTGCATGGCTTTGGTGGCTCCACTTTTACCTGGCGCGAGACCGTCCCTGCCCTGGCCGAAGCGGGTTACCGGGTCATCGCCTATGACCGCCCACCCTACGGGCTCGCGGAAAAAAGCACAGCGATTGCAGTCTCCGGGCAAGCCTACGCTGAGCAACTGGCCGCGCTGATGGATGCCCTTGAAATCGACTCGGCGGTACTGGTCGGTCATAGTGCTGGTGGTGATGTCATCGCCCGCTTTGCGGTTGATTATCCGCAGCGTGTTGATAGCCTGGTTTTCGCGGCGGGTGCCGTCGTCGCTGGCACAGGTGATGGTCAATCACCGGTAGGCGGCCTGCAAGATTTCGCCAACGCCCTGGACCCGACTTCGCCGTTTGCCCAGCAATTGGTCCGTAGCTTTTTGACCGAAGCACGCTTCATTGATCTGTTGAGCAGTGCCTATCATCCCGACTTTGAAGTTACTGAAGACATTCAAACGGGGTATGCACAGGTGCTACGGGTGCAGGGTTGGGAAATCGGCTTTTTGACCCTGCTCACACAGGGCGATAGCATCGCAGACCCGATTGATCTGGATGCACTGGCTGCTGTTGAAACCCCGGTGCTACTCATCTGGGGGCAGGACGACGCCTGGGTGCCGGTTGAACGTGGCGAGGCCCTGCGGCAGGTCTTCCCCGCAGCGGATTGGGTCACATTGCTTGAGGTCGGCCATCTACCAATGGAAGAAGCCCCGGATGATTTCAACGCGGCATTACTCGACTTCCTGAGCAACAGCTAAATGCTATTCTTCACATTTCTCTCAGTCAGGCTTTAACACGGATTTATAGGCGACTTGTACAGTAAGCATATTATACGGATGTAATCAAGTCAGACTGAGGCACTTGCCCCGTGAAGATCGGTTCTTTCAGACAATTTGCAAATGGATTAGCCTTCAGTTTGATGGTGGGCATGAGCATCCTTGCCAATGTCCTACCACTGAACGGGCATTCAACTGGTGAAATTTCCGGTGCATTTCCAACACTGACGACACCGGCACCGTATGCCTTTTCAATCTGGGTGCTGATTTATGCCGCACTCGGTGGCTTTATCTTTTACTTCTCCCGCGTGGATGCTGAGGCGGAAGCCCTGTTAAAGCGCATCGGCCCGTGGTTTATCATCGGCTGTATAGCCAATATCACCTGGGTGGTCCTGTGGCACCAACAACAGTTCATGGGGACCGTCATTGCTATTGGGGTGATCCTACTCTCGCTGATTGTCATCTACACCCGTTTACAAGTTGGGCTATGGGCCATCGCATCGCGTGAGCGGCTGCTCATCACCGCCCCATTCAGCCTGTATCTCGGCTGGATTACCGTTGTTACGGTTGCCAACATCAGTGTTGCCCTGAATTACACCAGTCCATTTGATGGCTTAGGGCTTAATGAGGCGTTATGGGCGGCTATTGTCACCGTCATTATCACCAAGATCACTCTTATCATCGTCATCACCCGCAATGACTTTGTGTATGCTGGCGTCATCCTGTGGGCACTGGTTGGCATCTTAAGCAACCATGATATGACAACATGGTTGGCGAATATCCTGGCGGTGTGTGTGATAACCGTCTTCGCGGTGAGCTGCATCAAGCTTGCCAACGTGCTGATGTGGGATAACAACACATCAACCCTCAGCATCATTGAACGCGATAAATAACGTTGTATTGGAGCTTACTGGTATGAGTGTACGACTTTCCACAGGCGACCCCGCCCCGGACCTAACCCTATTTAATGGCAATGGGGATACCATCTCGTTGAGCAGTCAGTGGGAACGTGGCCCCGTGCTGCTGAACTTCCTGCGGCACTTCGGCTGCACATTCTGCCGGCAAGCAATGGCAAGGCTGGAAGACCATCGCATGGATCTAAAACAGGCCGGTTTGCAAATTATCAACATCGCAATGGGTGAACCCAAGCACATCAAACGGTACTGCGGCAAACTCGCCCCGCATTTAGCATGCCTGGGCCGCACCGATGATACGGTCTATCGGGCTTATGGTCTGCGTGAAGGCACGTTGCAGGAATTAGCCAGTGCCAACGTCGCCAAAAACGCACTTGGGGAATTTTTACGCGGGAACGTCGGTGGCGTGCCCGTTGGTAACATGCGCATGATGCCTGGCACATTTATTGTCAACAGTGACGGTATCGTCACTTATGCCTACTACAGCCAGGATATTGCCGACCATCCCACGATTGAAAATTTACTGTTAGCAGCAAAAAATCTCAAGGAGCGTTAGAATATGCCTTCAGTACTGATTTGGGGCGCGTCCGGTGGTATTGGTAGCGAACTCGTTCACCAACTGAAAAACCAGGGTTGGACGGTCTTCGCGGTTGCCCGGCAAGAAAGCAACATCCCGGCAGCAGCCGACCACACCTACCCATTTGACGCATGCGATCCGTTCTCGATCCAAAACGCGGCCATGCTCATCGCCCAGGAAACCGAAGGCGTGGATCTCGTCATCTATGCGGCTGGCGGCATCCGTGCCAACCCGCTGCACAAAATGGACCCTGATGATTGGTCCAGTGTGATGGCCGCTAACCTGAACGGTGCGTATCTGACCGCCCGCAGCAGCTTGAACTTGCTGAACAAAAACGGGCAGATGATGTTTATCGGCGCGTATGTACCCAAAATCACCTTACCCCGTATGGGTGCTTACGTCACGGCAAAGGCAGGTCTGGAATCACTGTTCACCGTACTGCAAAAAGAAAACCGCAAGATCGCCATGACCCTGGTACGGCCACCAGCAGTAGATACACCCTTCTGGGAAAACGCGCCGTTCAATCTACCGCAGGGGGCCATGAAACCCGCACAGGTCGCAGAGGCAATGGTGGCCCATTATGATACGGGGAACGGTGGCGAGCTGAACTTGTAGTCACACCAGTTCGACATGCTCTCACATCTTGTTCATATTGATCTCATGACATGTTTTGACATTATCGTCATTATATCCTTCGGAGATAATGACACGACCTTACTGAACTCAAACAGAAGCGAGTAAGCTATGAGCCTGCAATTACCACAGACTTGGGAATATCGTCTGCTTAGTTGGGCGGAAGAAGCCCTGCGCAGTGATGTTCCAACGCCTGCAATCAATGCCGACGCACAAGCGTTAGATGCGGCCTACCACCAGTGCGACGTCATTACACGCACCCACAGCCGCACCTTCTACATGGCTTCTGGCTTACTCCCCGAAGAAAAACGGCGTGCGGCCCGCGCTTTATACGCCTTCTGCCGCGTGACTGATGACATCGTTGATAGCCCGGCCCCCACCGCCACCCGCAAGAGCCAGCTTACAGCCTGGCAGAACCGTGTCACCGCAGAACACCCGCCAGCACATGACCCGGTTGCACTGGCCTGGGCGGATACCAAAGCCCGCTTCAACATCCCTGGCGGCTATGCAGACCAACTCATCGAAGGCGTTGCCAGCGATCTCACACAGGTCCGGTATGATACATTTGCCGGCCTTGCCGAATATTCCTATGGTGTCGCCTCGACTGTCGGCCTGATGGCGATGCACATTATCGGTTTTGCAGGGGAAGAAGCCCTACCCTATGCGGTTAAGCTGGGTGTGGCCTTACAGGTGACCAACATCCTGCGTGATGTGGCTGAGGATATGCGCAATGGGCGCATTTACCTACCCGCTGATGAACTCGCTGAATACGGCATTGATGAAGCATACATTCGTTCCGGCATCGTGGATGACCGCTGGCGCGATTTCATGCACTTCCAGATTGAACGTAACCGCAAGCTCTATCAGGAGAGCTTACCCGGTATTGCCCTGCTGGATTCCGACGGACGGTTTGCCATCGCTGCTGCCGCTGAACTCTATCAGGCCATCCTCACCGACATTGAAAACCATGATTATCAGGTCTTCAACCGCCGCTCGCACATTGGGTTACTCGGCAAATTGCGCCGCTTACCTGGCATCTGGGCACGCAGTAGACGGGCTAGCATTGCCTAAATGTGTTCTGTTATGATCTGCACTGACAATTTGCAGATAATCAGGGGGATCAGAATATGAAAATAGGCATTGTCGGCAGTGGATTAGTCGGCGCAACCGCCGCTTATGCGATGGTGATGCGCGGTGTAGGCCGCGAAATCATTCTCGTAGACAAAAACATGGAACGTGCCGAGGCCGAGGCCGACGACATTTACCACGCCGTCCCATTTGCCCACGCACTAGAAATCCACGAAGGTGATTATACCGACCTCAAGGGCAGCCAGGTGGTGATCATCGCCGCTGGCGTCAGCCAAAAATCCGATGATGAGACCCGCATCCAATTACTGGGGCGTAATGCCGCCGTCTTCCGGCAGATTGTGCCCGCTATTTTAGAAAATGCACCCGACGCCGTGCTACTTGTCGCCACCAACCCCGTAGACATTATGACGCACCTCACCGCCCGCTATGCAGCGGAAAAAGGCGTGCCAAAAACCCGCGTCATCGGTAGCGGCACCACCCTGGATACAGCCCGCTTCCGCACCTTGTTGGGCCGCCATACCGGGGTGGATTCACACCATGTTCACGGCTATGTCATCGGTGAACACGGTGACTCTGAAGTGCTGACGTGGTCCCAGGCAACCATCGCTGGTATCAGTGTGGAAGAGTTCTGTCGCCAGCGCGAAATACCCTATAATCAGGATGTGCGTAACGAGATCGACCATAACGTGCGCAATGCGGCCTACCACATCATCAAGGGTAAAGGATCAACCTATTACGGCATTGGCAGCGCACTGACGCGCATTGTACAGGCCATTCTCAGCGATCAACGCGCTATTTTGACGATCTGCTCACACCAGGATCGCGTAGCCGGTGTGGAAAATGTGACCCTGGCGATGCCGCATCTGGTCGGCGGTAGCGGGGCAATTGGTACCTTCCCGCTGGATCTCAACTCACAGGAATTTGATAAGCTCAACGCCAGCGCAACCATTCTGCGCGGATTGATTGACGACCTCGACAAAGAAACGGAAAATGCATGAAGTACTTCGGTTTTCTCGCACGGTTTGTAGTCATCCCTCTGCTGATCCTGCGCTTTTTGATCTGGCGGGACCGTAAACGCGGGAAAGATCTGCCCGAACACCTGCAAAGCTGGCCGGAAGACGCGGTCTTGCTTGCCCATGTCATCACAGCGGTGACGTATACCACGCCCTGGGATAATTACCTGGTGGCGAGCAAAGTCTGGTGGTATGACCCGGATCTCGTCACTGGCAAGACAATCGGCTGGGTGCCAATTGAAGAATACAGCTTCTTTGTGTTGCAAACTCTGATGACTGGCAGTTGGATGCAATATCTGGCCCGTCGCGTAGAGACACCAGAGGCAGAAGGTCAACACACATACCCGGCTGCTCGTTTAGTGGCAACCGCTGCACTGGCTACCCTGTGGGCTAAATCTATGCAAGGGTTAGTCAGCGGTGATGATGCTGACCGCTATCGCAACCTGATTCTGGGCTGGGCCTTGCCGCCGATTATGCTTCAGGTCGGCTTTGGTGGGGATATTCTGTGGCGGCACCGCAAGCTGATCGCGTCCAGCATATTACCGGCCACCGCTTACCTCGGTGCGACTGACTCACTCGCGATTGGCTCTGGCACATGGACGATCAATCCGGAGAAGACCACCGAAACCGAAGTCATCAATAACCTACCGTTTGAGGAACTGCTGTTCTTCTTCGTCACCAATGTGCTGCTGGTGTTCGGTGTGACGCTGGTACAGGCCAAAGAAAGCGAAAAACGTCTACCGGACGCGCTCAAAGCACCTTATGAGCAGTTCAAGAAACGGTGGATAGACAAGCAAAGTTAGGAAGCTTCAGAAGGACACTGTTATGTCATATGAGATGAACATCTGGGAATTTAACCGTGTGCTCTCCAACCGTCTGCTGCGTAACAACCTCATCAACATCTGGATTGGCAGCCGCCTGCGGGACCGTGAAAATGATTTCCTGCGCGGTGTGGGCACACAGGCCATCGGCTGGGGTGTGATCAACATCGGCATCGCCATTTTTGGACTCGTCACCACCAGCCGCCGCCTGGATAAACTGGATGATCCATTTGACCCCGATGCTGTACGCAAGGAAACACGCAATATCCGCTGGGCATTGCTCATCAACACACCGCTGAATTTCCTGTATATGCTTGGAGGATGGCGGTTTGCCCGCAGTGCGGATAAAGACGATCACTTCAAGCGGGGTAATGGGTGGGGCATCATCCTACAAGGGTTGATGCTGTTCCTGCACGATTACTATCATCTGCGTAAGGTGCCCCAAAAACCCGGCAAAGACCAGTAGAGTGATCAATAGTCCAGGGTATCGTTTTTACGGCGAGATTGCTCGGCCATAGCTGTTTTGTAGGCGACAACCCGCGCTTGCAGGTCATCGTCAGCGATGGCGATGATCTGCACGGCCAGCAAACCCGCATTTTTCGCCTGGCCGATAGCGACTGTCGCCACCGGCACACCACCCGGCATCTGCACAATGGATAGCAGCGAGTCTAGCCCCTGCAACGTCCGTGATTGCACCGGCACACCAATCACCGGCAAAGGGGTATACGCAGCGACCATCCCCGGTAAGTGTGCTGCCCCACCCGCCCCGGCGATGATCACCTTAAGGCCGCGCTCATGGGCTGTACGTCCGTACTCGGCCATATCGTCCGGTGTGCGGTGCGCGGAAACCACTTTAACCTCAAACGGCACGGCAAACTCACGGCAAATGTCAATGGCGGCTTGCATGGTTGGCAGGTCACTATCGCTGCCCATAATAATACCGATCAATGCAGTCATCCGTATCTATCCTTATAGCGTTACCCGGTCCGCCGCCTGGCGAGCGGTCTGTTCTGCCGCGTCGATGGTCTCTGCTAAGGCCGTCACATGGCCCATTTTGCGCCCTGGCCGCACATCACGCTTGGCGTATAGATGCACATGGGCACCGGGCACCGTTAATGCAGGTGCGGCAGCATCAGCAGGCGCACCACCCTGGAAACCACCCAACACGTTGACCATCACCGCCGCTGGCTTGACCAACTCAGTTGACCCTAACGGCCAGCCAAGCACAGCCCGGATATGATTTTCAAATTGTGAGGTCACACAGCCTTCGATGGTGTAATGGCCGGAGTTGTGCGGACGCGGCGCGATCTCGTTATAAAGCACGCGCCCATCTTCAAGTTCGAACAACTCTACACCAAACACGCCGACGCCATCAATCGCCTGGACTGCTTTAAGCGCGATCAAACGGGCTTTTTCGCGCACATCAGCAGAGATTGCCGCCGGAGCACGCACCACATGGCAGATGTGATCACGCTGTACCGTTTCCACAACCGGATACGTGCGCGTTTCCCCATCCCGGCCACGCAACACCATCACCGCCAATTCACGCACAAAGGGCACCCACCCTTCGACCAATAGCGCACCTTTGGCAGTCTGCAACTGCGCAAACGCCGCTGCAACATCATCGGGACCGCTGAGTGTGGCATTACCGTAGCCGTCATAACCATCCCGCCGACTTTTCAGCACCAGCGGCCAATCAAATTGTTCAGCAGCAGCCAGCACATCCGCCGGGGCAGCCACCCCCACAAAAGGCGGCAACGGAATATCAGCGGATTGCATGGTTTGCTTTTGCCGGAGCTTATCCTGCACGGTGCCGAGAGTCTGTGCTGAGGGATACACAGGTTTACCCCATGCTTCGAGTTGGGCCAGTACCTGCGCATCCACAAACTCATTTTCCAGCGTGATGACATCGCACAGATCCGCAAATTGACGCAGCACAGCCTCATCTGTCCAATCACCATGTACATGATGATGAGTCAGACGCGAAGCGGGGCTATCCGGTTTCCGCTCAAAGATGGCGGTTTCGATACCAAGTGAGATGGCGGCTTGTGTGGTCATCTGTGCCAGTTGACCGCCGCCGAGTATGCCTAATCTAATCATGAGATGCATCTTACCGATAGCCCGCAGACAGCGCAAGGGACGGCTTGGTATAATTTGAGCGACGTGTTGGTATGGAGCAATTTTTGATGAAGCGACTTGTTGTTATCCTATTACTGGTAATCGCATTCAACATCAATGGTGCCGGTCATGCACAAACCGCTGACCGCCCGTTTATTTTGCCCGTCGCCGGGGAACCGGGGCCGGATAGCTGGCTGTTCGGTCAACCGTATGGGAACACCGTTGGCGCGTATAACTTTGGATCGTTCTGGTATGAAGCCGGGCAAGGGCTGCACTTCGGGCTGGATTTCCCGATGCCCTGCGGTACACCGCTGGTCGCCGTGGCCGATGGCAACGTCGCCGGGGTGGATAACCTCAGCCGTGGAGCCGGCCCGCACAATTTACTCCTAGAACATCCGCAGCATGGTGTGACCACCCTCTACGGCCATCTAGTGGAACCGGCACCACTCACGCCGGGGCAGCAGGTCCGGCAAGGTGATATTGTCGGCTATTCTGGTGACCCGGATAGCACCTGTGACTCGCGCCCACACCTGCACTTTGAGGTACGCAGCCTGAATTATTTCACTGCATATAATCCGGTAGATTATATCGACGCTAACTGGCATATGCTGGCGTCAATTGGTGGTTATAGCTATCCGCTATTCCAGGGAGATATGAACAATCCCCGGCAGTGGATGTCATTAGAAGACCAGCCCGCCACCGCATTTGGGGGCCGTCGTTTGAATAATTATGGTGTCGCCTGGCCGCTGCCCTTTGATCTGCGCCCACCGAGCAATCCACCAATTCTCCGCAATATTGAACCCATCCCGGCTGATGCAGATTGGGCCTTACGGCGCATCGGCTTTGACCAGTGTTGCTGGCAAAAATGGTGGGATCCACTAGACGCTGATCGCCTATACGCTATTGATGGTTCGGGGGGTACACGGGGCGCGGTGATTGCCTTCTCCGCTGAAACGGGTAACACCATTGAGGTCGTCAGTGATGCGCCGCCCGCCGTCACGTCACCGGATGGCACCTATGCGATTTTCAATAACGGCAACACCAACTTGATTCAGCATCGCCTGAGTGATGCACAGTTCACCGTACAAACCGGGCGCATGACACCAGCCATCAGCACCGATAACAGCCGCCTCACCTGGACCACACGCAGCGGCGCGGATGTACCCGGACAAGCCGAGGTCAGTAGCACGGTATGGGTCGCCGCAATTGATGGTAGCAGTGCGGCAATGGTGCGTAATGATCGGGGGATTTCCGCGTCATGGTTGGATGATCGTCGCTTGCTACTGCGCACACCGGGTGAAGGCCGTAGCGTGACACTGGCCGTACACGATACGCAAACCGGCGAAGCCTTTGACCTGGGCACATTTACCAATATGCGCAACCTGAGCATCGCCCCCGGCGGCAATAAGATCATGTTCTACTTGACGTGGCAGAATGACCCGGCGGTACAGCCTGGCATCTATGTGATGGACACCGCACCCGGCGCGACACCGCAACCCCTACCCTGGTTTGGTGGTTGGCGGTGGCGCGATGCCGACAGCGTGTTTTACCTGCCCTACCAACCACAAAGCGCGAACCACAGTCTGCACTTATATGACCTGAACACCGGCGAAGACCGTTTACTAGCAGGGCCGGCCACAGATGATTACTTCACGGTGATGAATGGGGATTGGCAAGTCTCCGCTGATGGCACACGCATCACATTCCAAAACGCTGTTGATAGTAATATGTGGTTGTTGGAGATGACCGACGATTTAGCAGCAACCAGTAACTAATCACGCAAACTGCAAACGGCCCGTGAAGCAATGCCATCTATGTACCAGCACGCCACCAAACCCCGGTCCATTCGGGGAATGTGGTCATTTGATTCAGGGGAATGCGGGCGGCCATCACTTCACCGAAGAAAAAGCTGATCAATCGTGTGGCCTCATCAACGGAAGCAAACTTGAAGTCAGTATCAATTGCCTTGTGGTTGAACTGATATTGGGTTTCCAGCCGGTCATAATATGCGGCGAGTGATGGCGTCGGTGCTGCCGGTGATGACACCCCCGTTCCCATCGTTTCGAGGATGATCACCGTTCCTTGTTTATTGACTATACGAAGCATATTAACCAG
>JGI12109J20283_11335002_pt1 | contig 16810 bp, 16 predicted proteins | sample ElkSlonscriptome_12_FD_20283 | JGI IMG/M metagenome (IMG submission 20283)
CCGGTCTGACATTTCAGGGTCCGCCACAGTCGTAGCTGCAGCTTTTTCAGGCATAACCACGAGATCATTCTCCTACGCCCTCAAGTCTAAACGTGTGGGGGGCAGCTGTCTCATGATCGTTGGCACAGAGGGAGGCCGGCGCCACACCCTGGACCGCTGACCCGACCATAGACCTGCAAGGCGTCCAGGCCATCTTGCAGCTTCTCGCCTGGGCCGAGGACTCCATGCCCTACGAGTGCATCGGAGAAACCCGCCGGCTGGCGCTCATGCTGCTTGAGGACACCATGGGCCGCGCCTTGAAGGCACTGGACATGAGCAACCTCGAAATGGAGCGCGACAAGACCGCTGCTGCCGCGAAGGCGGCGCCCGTCCAGGCTGACGCCATCCCGGTAGGCCACATGGAAGCGGCGGGGCTGGGAATTGACCTGCTGAATGCCCGCGACACCGCGCGCGGCGCCGCAAAGGTTCTCGAAAGCGGGCAGGGCGATGAGGACACCTATCAGACTGTCTCGGGCATGGTCGAACTGCTTGCGGACAAGCTGGCCGACATGTGCGAGCGGTACGACCGCGCCCGTATCGCCAAGGCAGCCTGAAGGAGGCAGAACGATGAACCAGACCGCCGAACAGACCGCCGCTCCGCGTATCCCCTCCGCCTCACGTATGGCCAACGTGACCTTGGGAAACCTACTGGCGGTCACCGATGACCGCACAATGGAGCTTCAAGGTTTGGGGCCTCTGTGCGCGATGCTGGCCCGAGCCGCTGACGACGACTCAATCGAGAAGGACCAAATCCAGGCCGCCTTCACTTTCATCGGCACCGCCGTGACCGTGATGGCCAGGGACATGCACGACACACTTTATCTTGCCCAGGAAGAGGCCATGCGGCATTTCGACGATCAAGGGGTGCAGTGGGCCGGGCGGCGCATCGCCTCCTGACCATACTGGCAACCGTCGCCAGTATCCCGCCCGCCCCTGGGGCGACCCGGGGGCGGGCTCGTTCGTGGGCGACCGCCTGCGACCGGCTCTTTTTGATGGGTAGTATGATGGGTATGACGGGGCCGCGAAACTCAACAGCGCGTTCTTTCAATGCGTTAGGCGCCACATTTGGAAGACACCCCCTCCGCCATCTCTTCATGTGCGCGGTGTCGCCCGCCAACCCTTGGCGAGGGCGGGTGAGGGCGTCCCAGGTCCAACGATCCTGAGCGCCAGTATCGGGCGGCGGTTCGGGCGTGGCGGGGCATCCGGCCTACTCCGCCGCCACGTCGGCTGTTGCGTCGGCCGCCACGTCGGTCGTTGCGTCGGCCGGGGCGTTGGCCCGGGTGACCTGCACCGCCGTCACCTTGTACTCGGGGCAGTTGGTGGCCCAGTCGCTCAGCTCTGTGGTGACCACGTTGGCCGCCGTCGTGGGATAGTGGAAGGTGGTATAGACCACGCCCGGTGGCACCCGTTCGGTGAGGGTCGCGCGCAGGCTGGTGGCGCCCATGCGGCTGGCCAGCGACACCCGGTCGCCGTCAATGATGCCGCGCACCTCGGCGTCGTGGGGGTGGATCTCCAGCACGTCCTCGCCGTGCCAGACGGTGTTCCGCGTTCGGCGCGTCTGGGCGCCCACGTTGTACTGCGCCAGGATCCGCCCGGTGGTCAGCAGCAGTGGGAAGGCACGGGTGGCGCGTTCCTCGGTGGGCACGAACTCCGTCATCATGAACCGCCCCAGCCCACGCACGAAGCCCTCGGCGTGCATGATCGGCGTGCCCTCGGGCGCGGCGTCGGTGCAGGGCCATTGCACGCTGCCCAGCCGGTCCAGGGCCTCGAATGAGACGCCCCGGAAGGTCGGGGTCAGGCGGGCGATCTCGTCCATGATCTCGGACGGATGGCTGTAGAGCATGGGGTATCCCAGCGCCGTCGCCAGGTCGCACGCCACCTGCCATTCGGGCTTGCCGGTGCGGGGCGGCAGGGCGGGCCGCACCCGGTTGATGCGCCGTTCCGCATTGGTGAAGGTGCCGTCCTTCTCCAGGAACGAGGTGCCCGGCAGGAACACGTGGGCATAGGCCGCCGTCTCGTTGAGGAACAGGTCCTGCACCACCACGCAGTCCATGGCCGCCAGCGCCGCCCGGACGTGCTTGGTATTGGGGTCGGACTGGGCGATGTCCTCGCCCTGGATGAAGATCCCCCGGAACGTGCCGGCCACGGCGGCGTTCAGCATGTTCGGAATGCGCAGGCCCGCCTCGCCGTGCAGCGGAACACCCCATTCGGCCTCGAACTGCGCGCGCACCGTGTCGTCCGAGACTGGCCGGTAGCCGCTGAACTCGTGCGGGAAGGAGCCCATGTCGCACGAGCCCTGCACGTTGTTCTGGCCGCGCAGCGGGTTCACGCCGACGCCCGGGCGGCCGATGTTGCCGGTGGCCATGGCCAGGTTGGCCAGCCCCATGACCATGGTCGAGCCCTGGCTGTGCTCGGTCACGCCCAGACCGTAGTAGATGGCGGCGTTGCCGCCGGTGGCGTACAGGCGGGCGGCGGCGCGCAGGTCGGCGGCGGGGACGCCGGTGATGGCCTCGACGGCCTCGGGGGCATGGCGGGGGTCGCGGATGAACGCCGCCCAGTCGGCGAACGGATCGGTCTCGCAGCGGGCCGCGATGAAGGCGCGGTCCTCCAGCCCCTCGGTCATCACCACGTGGGCCATGGCGTTGATGAAGGCGACGTTGGTCCCGGGGCGCAGCGGCAGGTGGTGCGCGGCCGCGACATGCGGCGAGCGCACCAGATCGATGCGGCGCGGGTCGGCGACGATCAGCCGGGCGCCAGCGCGCAGGCGCCGTTTCAGGCGCGAGGCGAACACCGGGTGACCGTCTGTCGGGTTGGCGCCGATGAGCAGGATCACGTCCGCGGCCTCGACGCTCTTGAAGTCCTGCGTGCCGGCCGAGGTGCCGAAGGTTTGCTTCAGGCCATAGCCGGTGGGCGCGTGGCAGACCCGGGCGCAGGTATCGACGTTGTTGGTGCCGAAGGCGGCGCGGATCATCTTCTGGACGACGAACACCTCTTCGTTGGTGCAGCGAGACGACGTAATCCCGCCGATGGCGCCCGTGCCGTGTTCGGCCTGGATGGCCTTGAAGCGGTCGGCGGCAAAGGCGATGGCTTCCGCCCATGACACCACGCGCCAGTCGTCCGTGATCGCCTCGCGGATCATCGGCGCGGTGACGCGGTCGGGGTGGCTGGCATAGCCGAAGGCGAAGCGGCCCTTCACGCAGCTATGGCCCTCGTTGGCGCCGCCGGTCTTTTCCGGGACCATGCGCACCACGGTCTCGCCCTTCATCTCGACCCGGAACGAGCACCCCACGCCGCAATAGGCGCAGGTGGTCGAGACCGCGTGGTCGCCGTGCCCGTGCTCGGCCACGCTTTTCTCGATCAGCGCGGCGGTGGGGCAGGCCTCGACGCAGGCGCCGCAGGAGACGCACTCGCTGTCCAGGAAGGACTCGCCCGCGCTGGCCGCGACCTTGGAGTCGAAGCCGCGCCCCTCGATGGTCAGCGCGTAGGTGCCCTGGACCTCCTCGCAGGCACGCACGCAGCGGGAGCAGACGATGCACTTGGCCGGGTTGAAGACGAAATAGGGTGTGCTGGCGTCCTTCTCGGCGGCCAGATGATTTTTTCCCTCGGTGCCGTAGCGCACCGTGCGCAGGCCGACGGACGCGGCCATGTCCTGCAGTTCACAGGATCCGCCGCTGGCGCCGCAGGTCAGGCAGCCGGCCGGGTGGTCGGACAGGTACAGCTCCATGATCCCGCGCCGCAGGTTGATCAGGCGCGGGGTCTGGGTGGCCACCACCATGCCCTCGGCCACCGGCGTGGTGCAGGAGGCCGGGGTGCCCTTGCGGCCCTCGACCTCCACCACGCACAGGCGGCAGGAGCCGAAGGCCGCCAGGCTGTCGGTGGCGCACAGTTTGGGGATGGCAATGCCGGCCTCGCTCGCCGCGCGCATCACCGACGTGCCGGCCGGCGCCGTGACCGCCCGTCCGTCTATGGTCAGCGAGACCACCGTGTCGCTGTCGACCTTGGGGGTGCCGTGGTCGATCTCGCGGGTCAGGGTCATGACGCGTCCCTCCGTAACAGAACCCGTAGGGCGGATTCGCCGCGAAGCGGCAATCCGCCTGGGGCGGCACCGCATGTGGCGGATTGGCCCGCTTCGCGGGCCGAATCCGCCCTACAACACCTTTACTCCGCCGCCGCTTGGCGGTGGAAATCCTCCGGGAAATGCCGCAGCGCGCTTTGCACCGGCAGCGGCGTCAGGCCGCCCATGGCGCACAGCGAGCCGTCGGTCATCACCATGCACAGGTCTTCCAGCAGCGCGCGGTTGGCCTCCCGGTCCCGCCGGGCGACGATCCGGTCGATCACCTCGACGCCGCGTTGGCTGCCGATGCGGCACGGCGTGCACTTGCCGCAACTCTCAATCGCGCAGAACTCCATGGCGAAGCGGGCCATGGCCGCCATGTCGACGGTGTCGTCGAAGACGACGATGCCGCCGTGGCCGAGCATGGCCCCGGCCTCGGCCAGGGCCTCATAGGTCGCGGGCACATCGAGCGCGTCGGTGGGAAGGTACGCCCCCAGCGGCCCGCCCACCTGCACCGCCCGCACCGGTCGGCCGGAGCGGGTGCCGCCGCCGAAATCCTCGATCAGTGTCCGCAGGGTGATCCCGAACGGCGCCTCCACCAGCCCGCCTCGCCGGATGTTGCCGGCCAACTGGAACGGCTGCGTCCCCTGGGAGCGCCCCACGCCATGCGCGGCATAGGCCTCCGCGCCGTGCGCCAGGACGAAGGGTGCCGCGCACAGGGTCAGCACGTTGTTGACCACCGTGGGCTTCCCGAACAGGCCTTCGTGCGCCGGCAGTGGCGGCTTGGCGCGCACCTGACCGCGCCGGCCCTCCAGGCTTTCCAGCATCGCCGTTTCCTCGCCGCAGACGTAGGAGCCGGCGCCGAGGCGCAGATGAATGCGGAAGGTGTGGTCGCTGCCGTGGATGCGCTCGCCCAGCCATCCCTGCTCCTCGGCGATGCGGAGGGCCGCGCGCAGGGTGTCGCGGGCGTGCGGGTATTCCGAGCGCAGGTAGATGAAGCCCTCGGTCGCCCCTGTGGCCAGGGCGGCGATGGCCATGCCCTCGATCAGCAGGAAGGGGTCGCCCTCCAGGATCATGCGGTCGGCGAAGGTGCCGCTGTCGCCCTCGTCGGCGTTGCAGGCAATGTATTTCGGGGCGCCGGGGGCCTGTCTCACCGTGTCCCACTTGATCCCGGCCGGGAAGCCGGCGCCGCCGCGCCCGCGCAGGCCGCTGTCGGTGACGGCCTGGCAGATCTCGGCCGGGGTCATGGTCAGGGCGCGGGCCACGCCGTCGCCCCCGCCATGCGCGCGGTAATCCTCCAGCGAAAGAGGATCGACGGCCCCGCACCGGGCGAAGGTCAGGCGGGTCTGGTCCCTCAGGTACGGGATGGCCTCCGTCGGGCCGAGCGCCAGCGGGTCGTCGGCGTCAGGGGCGGGAAAGCCGGCGTCGAACAGCCTCGGCACGTCTTCCGGCGCCACCGGGCCGAAGGCGTGGCGGGGGTCGTCCGCCGCCGCTACCTCGACCAGCGGTTCCAGCCACAGCAGCCCGCGCGAGCCCGTGCGGACAATGTCCAGGGACACGCCCCGCCGCGCGGCCTCCACCGCCACGGCCTCGGCCACGGCGTCGGCGCCCACCGACAGCGCGGCGGCGTCGCGCGGGATGAAGACGCGGGCGGTCATGCGGCGTCCTCCCGGTCCCGATGGATCGCCGCCACCGCATCGAACCGCGCCGGTGTGACGCGGCCGTGCACGGTCTCATCGACCATCACCGACGGCCCCAGGGCGCAGTTGCCGAGGCAGTAGACCACCTGAAGCGTGAACGCGCCGTCCGCTGTCGTGCCGCCGTCCTCCACGGCGAGCGAGCGCCGGACGTGATCCAGCAGCGACTCGGCGCCGACCGCCTGGCAGGCCTCGGCGCGGCAGACCTTCACCACATGCCGGCCCGGCCGTGTGCGGCGGAAAACATGGTAGAAGGTGACGACCCCGTGCACCTCGGCCCGTGACAGGTTCAGCACCTCGGCCAGCAGCGGCACCGCCTCGGCGTCGATGCAGCCGAACGTTTCCTGCAGGGCGTGCAGCATGGGCAGCAGCGCGCCCGGTTCGGCGCGATACGCCGCCAGGATCGCGCGGGCGCGGTCCTCGGCCCAGGGCGCGCGGTCCACCATCGGTCCCCCAAGCGTCGTGTTTCGTCTGCTTCATTGAGCATCCGACACGGGGGGTCGGGCAATCCTTTTCTGTTGCGAGCGAAACGAAAACCGCAGGCCGCACGCGCGGTTGTTCGCGGTCGGGGCGCGCCCGGTCGTAGTTTGGGCAACCGCTGTGGACGGGTCCGGCTCACCCGCCCCCGAACGTGTTGTCCCGGGGGAAGCCGCGCGGGGGCAGGCGGCCGGTGCTCGCCCGATTGCCGAGCCACGGCGTCAGGTCCGTCTCGGTGCGGGTGCGTTCGCCGCTGGGCCAGCTCAGGCCGTCGGCCAGGCGGATCACCCGCACGTCGGTCAGGCGGCCGTCCTTGATCCGCTGCAGCGTCACCCCGCGCCCCTTGGCCATGGTCGCCACCTGGTCGAGGGGGAAGATCAGCAGCTTGCGGTTGGTGCCGATACAGGCCACGTGATCCCCTTCGACCCCGCCCGGATCGAGCGGTCGGCTGGCCACGGCGACGGCGTCCTTGCCCGGGGTGAGCACCTGCTTGCCGGCCTTGGTCTGGCCGACGCACTCGCTTTCCTCGACCACGAAACCGCGACCGTCGGACGCCGCCAGCAGGCGCTTCGCCCCCGGCCGGTGCACGTGCAGGTCCACCAACGCCGCATCGTTGGGCACCTCGACGATCAGGCGCACCGGATCGCCGAAGCCGCGTCCGCGCGGGATGCGATCCCCGGCGATGGTGTAGTAGCGGCCGTTGGAGGCGAACAGCAGCAGCTTGTCGGTGGTCTGGGCGCGGACCACGGTGTGCAGGCTGTCGCCGTCCTTCAGGCGGGGTTCGCCGATGTCCTCCGGGTGGCCCTTGAGTGCCCGGATCCAGCCCATGCGCGACAGGATCACGGTGATCGGCTCGCGTTCCACCATGGCCTCGATCGGCACCTCGATCACCTGCGGCGCCGTGCCGAGTTCTGTGCGGCGCCGGCCCAGGTCGGTGTGCGGGCCGAAGTCCTGCTTGATCTGGGCCACCTGCTCGCCGATGCGCGCCCAGCGCCGCGCCGGGTCCGCCAACAGATCGCGCAGGTCCGCCTGTTCGACCGACAGGGCCTCGTGCTCCTTGCGGATCTCCATCTCCTCCAGCTTGCGCAAGCTGCGCAGCCGCATGTTGAGGATGGCCTCGGCCTGCACGTCGGTCAGATCGAACGTGTCGATCAGTACCGGTTTGGGATGGTCCTCCTCGCGGATGATGCGGATCACCTCGTCCAGGTTCAGGTAGGCGATCAGATACCCGCCCAGCACCTCCAGCCGGTGGGCGATCTTGTCCAGGCGGTGGCGGGTGCGCCGCACCAGCACCTCGTGCCGGTGGTCGAGGAAGGCCAGCAGCACCCCCCGCAGGTCCATGACGCGCGGCACGCCGTCGGCGTCCAGCACGTTCATGTTCAGGCTGGCGCGGGTTTCCAACTCGGTCTGGCGGAACAACTGCTCCATCAGCGTGTCCGGATCGACCGAGCGGCTGCGCGGCTCCAGCACGATGCGCACATCCTCCGCCGACTCATCGCGCACGTCGGCCAGCAACGGCAGTTTGCGGTTGGTCAGCAGGTCGGCGATGCGCTCGATCAGCTTGGCCTTCTGCACCTGATAGGGGATTTCGGTCACCACGATCTGGTACTGGCCGTGGCTGAGCGGCTCCTTGGCCCACCGCGCCCGCAGCCGGAACGCGCCCCGTCCGCTGGCGTAGGCCTCGCGGATGGCCGCCGGCGTCTCCACCAGGACGCCGCCGGTGGGGAAGTCGGGGCCGGGGATACGGGCGACCAGGGCGTCCAGCGGCGTGTCGCGGTCGTCGATCAGCAGGGCGAGGGCGTCGCAGATCTCGCCCACGTTGTGCGGCGGGATGCTGGTGGCCATGCCTACGGCGATGCCCTGGGCGCCGTTGGCCAGCAGGTTGGGGAAGGCCGCCGGCATGACCCGGGGCTCGTCCTCCTCGCCGTCGTATGTGGGGCCGAAGTCGACGGCGTTCTCGTCCAGGCCCTCCATCAGGGCCTGGGCCACGGCGGTCAGGCGTGCCTCGGTATAGCGCATGGCCGCCGCGTTATCGCCGTCGATGTTGCCGAAGTTGCCCTGGCCCTCGACCAGCGGCCAGCGCACGGCGAAGTCCTGCGCCAGGCGCACCATGGCCTCGTACACCGCCGAGTCGCCGTGCGGGTGGTACTTACCGATGACGTCGCCGACGACGCGGGCGCACTTCTTGAAGCCGCCCTCGGGGTCGAGTTTCAGTTGCCGCATGGCGAAGAGCAGGCGGCGGTGGACGGGTTTGAGACCATCGCGCACGTCGGGCAGCGACCGGGCGACGATGGTCGACAGCGCATAGGCCAGATACCGCTCGCCGAGCGCGTCGGCCAGCGGGGTGTCGCGGATCTCCTCACCGCCCGACGGCGGCGGAGGCGGGGTCTTGGTGGTGGTGCTCATGCGGCCGACAATGCGCCGAGAGGGGGGCGAGGATCAAGGGGTTGTGGGGGCGCTGGCGCCGGACTGCTTATGTAGCCTTGGGCCGCCCGACGCCGAAACGATGGCCGACGGGTTTCACTTGGCGCTTGGGCACAAATGCCGTAACCTGAGGTCGACATCAGCTAGGAGCCTGCGGGGTGAACGCGGATCAGTTCGAACGGTGGCTTAGGAAGCAGGGGATCGAGGTTCGGGACAAGAAGGGGACTGGGCACAAGTTCCTTCTGAATCCCGCCAACGGAAAGACGTCCCAGATTCCGACGCACGGCGGGCGCAAACAGCTCAAGACGGGCCTGATGGAAGGGATCAAGAAGGATCTGGGCCTGAAGTAACGCCCGATTCCTAATCGCGATCACTTCCATTTCGCCCCATTAGAAGGGGTTAGGAGATGGACAGCTATCCCGTCGAATTCGAGCCTGACGACGATACGGTGATGGCCATCGTGCCCGATCTGCCCGGATGTCGCACGTTCGGGGACACCGAGGCCGACGCCCTGCGCCATGCCGTTGGCGCGGTTCGGGCGATGATTTCGGGCCTGATGGACGAGCGCCGCGATATCCCACCTCCGTCACCGGCGGAGGGCCGGCCCACGGTGCGCCTTCCGGTTCTTGATGCCCTCAAGCTGCGCCTGTACCAGGAACTGCGGGCGCGCGGGGTGTCTCAAAGCGACCTTGCCCGGCGCCTGGGGAAGAGCCCGAAGGACGTCTGGCGCCTTTTGGACCTGACCCACGCCAGCCGCATGGACCAGATCGAGGCCGCCTTCGCCGCGCTGGGCTTGGTGATCGAGCCCACGGTGCGTGACGCGGCGTGACGCGACGCGGCGCCGCACCCTACTTCCCCACCCTCCCCACCAACCGTTCCCGCGCCGCCGGCAGGGGCTGGTTTCGCGGGTGGAAGACGTGGCGTTCCAGGAAGAAGCCGGTCAGGCGCAGGCCGTCGGACATCTCGTGTGCCGGGCCGGGCGGGTGCCCCAACAGGAACGGTGGCAGCGGCAACAGCCGGTCACGGTACGGTTCGCCGGCCGAGGCGGAGACGGCGCGACCGCTCTTCGGCGACACATACACAAGATTGTCGTTGGTCCCGGTCGCCGCGCACCGGGACAGGTCGAGCCCGAACCCCAGGTCGGCCAGCAGGCGCAGTTCCCACACCACATAGGCGGCCTCGGCCGGCAACGAGTCCGGGGCCTCAACCCCGGCCAGCAGAGATAACAACGCCGCCGTGTCGTCGAACAGGCGGGGCAGGGGCTCGCGCTCCGGCGCCGCCGCGTCGGCCACCGCGCACAGGGCGGTCAGCAGCGCCAGCCGACCGGCGTCGTCCATGATCCGCGCCGCCAGGGCGTCGGTCATCTCGCCCGTCAGGGTCCCCAGGTGGTCGGCCAGCCGCGCCTTCCAGGTCACCGACAGGCGGTTGCCGGGCTGCCACAGGCCGCGCGCCGCGCGGCCGATGCCGCCGCGCACCAAGCCCGGGTGGCGGCCGTGCGCGCGGGTCAGCACCGAGGCCAGCACGCTGGTCTCGCCGTGCGGACGGGCGGACAGGACGATGGCGTCGTCGCGCCACTCAACGGCCATTCAGCCCCACCTCAAGGCCAGGGACAGAGCGAACCAGCCCATGCCGGCCAGGATGCCGGCCAAGCCCACGAACAGCAGGATCGGCGCCAGCCAGCGCGGCACGGGCCAGAGATGCTGTCCCACCAGCACGACGAGACAGATCGCGCCGACGGCCAGCAGGATCATGCTGCCGCTGTTCATGGTACCCTCCGTCCCACCCGTCGGAGCGGACCCTTTCCGGCAGGGCTTCGACTCACGCGTCGAAGTCCAGGCCCCATTCCGTATAGTGCCGCCGGTCCTCCCACAGCCGCTCGTGCACCTTGACGTACAGGAACAGATGCACGGGCCGTTCCAGCAGGTCCGTCATTTCCTGCCGCGCCGCCGTGCTGATGGCGCGGATGCGCTGGCCGCCCTTGCCGAGCACGATGGCTCGCTGGCTGTCGCGCTGCACGTAGATCACCTGGTCGATGCGCACCGAGCCGTCGGGGCGCTCCTGCCAGGCTTCGGACTCGACCAGGGTGGCGTAGGGCAGTTCCTGGTGAAGCTGGTGGAAGATCTGCTCGCGCGTGATCTCCGCCGCCCACAGGCGTTGCGGCAGGTCGGAGACCTCGTCCTCGGGGAACATCCACGGGCCGACCGGCGCGGCCTCGGCCAGATGCGCCAGAAGGTCATCGGTGCCGTCGGCGTTCAGGGCGGAGATCATGAACACGGCGCCGAACACGCCCTCGGCGTCCAGGGCCGCCGCCAGCGCCAGCAGCGACTCCCGCTTGACGGTGTCGATCTTGTTCAGCGCCAGCAGGCAGTCGGTGCGGCCCTGATCGCGCAGCCCTTTGACGATCGACAGCGTGTCGTCGTCGAGCCCGCGATGGGCGTCCACCACCACCAACACCTGATCGGCGTCCGCCGCGCCGTCCCAGGCCGCCGCCACCATCGAGCGTTCCAGCCGGCGTTTGGGGGCAAACACGCCGGGAGTGTCGATGAACACGATCTGCGCCGGGCCGTGCAGCGCGACGCCGCGCACGCGGGTCCGCGTCGTCTGCACCTTGGGACTGACGATGCTGACCTTGGTGCCGACCAGGGTGTTGACCAGGGTCGACTTGCCGGCGTTTGGCGCGCCCATGACGGCGACGAAGCCGCAGCGGGATTGGGGATCGGTCAGGGTCATGACGGGTCGAGCCGGCCGAGAAGCAGGGCGGCGGCCTTCTGTTCGGCCTGGCGCTTGGACGATCCCTCGGCCGTGGCCGGTTCGTGGCCCTCGACGCGGGCCGCCACGGTGAAGGTGGGCGCGTGCGCCGGCCCGGCGGTCGCGACGGTCTCGTAGGCGGGCAGGGGCAGCCCGCGCCCCTGCGCCCATTCTTGAAGGGACGTCTTGGCGTCTTTCGGCGGGGCCGGGTCCTCGTCCATCAACGGCGTCCATCGCTCGACAATGAAACGTCGGGTCGCCTCGTACCCGGCGTCCATGTACAGCGCCCCCAGCACCGCCTCGCACACGTCGGCCAGCAGGGCCGGGTTGTCGCGCCCGCCAAGGTCTTCCTCGCCGCGCGACAGGCGGATCAGGCGCGGCAGGTCGAGGTCGCGGGCGACGCGGGCCAGGGTTTCGCCGCGCACCAGGGCTGTGTGCCGGCGTGCCAGCGAGCCCTCGGGCTCGGCCCGGAAGCGGCGGAACAGCATGTCGGCGATGACCAGGCTGAGCACCCGGTCGCCCAGGAACTCCAGGCGTTCATAGCTGCGCGGCCCGCCGCCGATGCTGCCGTGGGTCAGGGCTTGGGCCAGCAGCCGGTGGTCCTGGAACCGGTGTCCCAGAAGGGTTTCAAGCGGACCGGCCGCCTCGCTTGCCGCGACGGAGCCGCGATCACCGGACACGGTCCGCGCTCCTCAATGGACGGTCGTGAACAGGCGGTCGGTGCGGATGGCCATGGGCCATTTCCAGACCTCCCAGAGCGCCGCCGACCGGTCGGTGGAGAAGAACAGGATGTCGGCGCGGCCGACCAGGTTCTCGCGCGGCACGAACCCGACGTCCGCCCGGCTGTCGGCGGAATTGTCCCGGTTGTCCCCCATCATGAAGTAGTGGCCTTCGGGCACGGTGAATTCCCGCGTCTGGTCCAGCGGACCGGTGTCGCGCCGATCCTCCAGGATGGGGTGCGAGCGGCCGTTGGGCAGGGTCTCGATGTACTGCGGCGAGCGATGCACGCTGCCGACCTGATCGTGCCACACCGCGTCCTGCACCCGCTCGCGCTGGACCGCCTCTCCGTTGATGTGCAGCACGCCCCGCACCATCTGGATGCGGTCGCCGGGCAGGCCGATCACGCGCTTGATGTAGTCCGCCGACGGGTCCGACGGCAGCTTGAAGACGGCGACGTCGCCGCGCTCCGGCTCCGATGCCAGCACGCGGCCCGGGAACGGCGGAAAGCTGAACGGAAATGAATGGCGGCTGTAGCCGTACGAGAACTTGGAGACAAACAGGTAGTCCCCGATCAACAGGGTCGGCACCATGGACGCCGACGGAATGTTGAAAGGCTCGTAGGCCACGGTGCGGATGACGATGGCGATGAGGACAGCATAAATGATGGTCCGGATCGTTTCGCCGAACCCGCCGGTCTTCTTCTTTTGCATGAAGAGGCTCGTCTACCCTTCCGAGATCAATGCCGGGTCCAGCCCGCGAAAGAGACGGCCCGCCCGGGAGCGGTGATCAAGCCAGCCGAATATGGCAAAGTCAAGGTTTGCTGGTCAGACGTGGCGCCAGGTCCGTCAGGAGTGCCGCGCGGCGGGGCGGTCGGAGGGGGCCCCGGGGTGAGCCTTTGGGCGGGCCTCGTCCATCAATGCCCGCATTCGGCGGATCGACGCGTCGAGGCCGACGAAGATGGCCTCGCCCACCAGGAAGTGACCGATGTTCAGTTCCCGGATCATCGGGATGGCGGCCACCGGTCCCACGGTGTCGTAGGCGAGCCCGTGGCCGGCGTGGATCTCAAGGCCGGCCTCCGTGCCGAGCCGCGCGGCCTCGCGCAGGCGGTCCAACTCGCGGGCGCGGGCCTCGCCCTGCACCTCGCAGTAGGTGCCGGTGTGCAGTTCCACGACCGGCGCGCCGAGGGCCACCGCGGCCTCGATCTGGCGCGGGTCAGGTTCGATGAACAAGGAGACACGCACGCCCGCCTCGCCCAGCGCCGCCACGAAGGGAGCCAAGTGGGCGCGTTGGCCGGCGGCGTCCAGCCCGCCCTCGGTGGTGCGTTCCTCGCGCCGTTCCGGCACGATGCAGGCGGCGTGCGGGCGGTGTTGCAGGGCGATCGCCAGCATTTCGTCGGTGGCCGCCATCTCCAGGTTCAACGGCAGATCGATCTCGCGGCTCAGGCGGACGATGTCGTGGTCCGAGATGTGGCGCCGGTCCTCGCGCAAATGGGCGGTGATGCCGTCGGCGCCGGCCTCGGCGGCGATTCGCGCGGCTCGCAGCGGGTCGGGAACCAGGCCACCGCGCGCGTTGCGGATGGTGGCGACGTGGTCGATGTTGACGCCAAGACGGAGCAAACGGGCGGGCATGGCGGACGGCTTTCGTGACAGGGTGCTGAGAGGGGACCTCACCGCCTGGCGCGGTCCACGGTGTTGACGGCGTTGGAGGCGCGCAGGGCGGCGATGATGTTGGTCAGGTGGCGCACGTCGCGCACCTCGACGTCGATGACCATATCGAAAAAGTCGGCCGTGCGTCCCGTGATTTTCAGGTTGGTGATGTTGCCAAGATTCTTGGCGATGATGGTCGACAGGTCCGACAGCGAGCCCATCTGGTTGGCCACCACGAGACTGAGACGGCCGGTGTGGGGGTCGATCGAGGCATCGTCCTCCCAACTCAGGTCCAGCCAGCGTTCCGGCTGGTCGGCGTATTGCTCCAACTGCTCGCAGTCGATGGTGTGGATGGTGACACCCTTGCCGGTGTTGACGATGCCGACGATGCGATCACCGGGCAGGGGATGGCAGCACCGGGCATAGTGAATCGCCATCCCGGGGATCAGGCCCTTGATGGGGATGGGGCGGGTGTCGCCGCCACCGCCGCCGCGCGATTTGCTCCACCCCTTGCCGAACGGCTGGATCACGCGGGCCAGCCGGGGCTTGGTTTCCTTCAGGCCCGGATAGACGGCCGTGACGACGTCGCGCGCGCTGACGGTTCCGGCGCCGACCTCGGCGCACAGGTCCTCGACGGTGGGCGCGCGGAAGCGGTTGACGACACCCTCCAGGCCCTTTTCGGTCAGGCTGTAGCCGGCCTTGCCGAACTCCTTGGTGAGCATCTGCCGGCCCAGGCTCTGGTACTGCTCGCGTTGGCGCAGGCGGATGAAGCGCCGGATCTGGGCGCGGGCCTTGCCGGAGACGACGAAGTGTTCCCAGTCCGGGGACGGCGTCTGTGTCTTGCTGGTGGCGATCTCGACCTGATCGCCGTTGTTCAGGACGTGGCGCAATGGCACCAGCCGGCCGTTGACCTTGGCGCCGGCGCACTTGTTGCCGACGTCGGTATGGACGGCATAGGCGAAGTCGACGGGCGTGGCACCGGCCGGCAGGTTGATCACGTCGCCCTTGGGCGTGAAACAGAACACTTGGTCCTGGTACATCGCCAGCTTGGTGTGCTCCAGGAACTCGTCCGGGCTGGTGGTGTGTTCCAGGATCTCGATCAGTTCGCGCAGCCAGCGGTACTGCGACCCATCCAGCGTCTGGCGCACGCCCTGCTTGTAGGACCAGTGCGCGGCGACGCCGCGTTCCGCGATCTCGTGCATGTCATGGGTGCGGATCTGCACCTCGATGCGATTGTTGCGCGGCCCCATCACCGAGGTGTGGATGGACTGATAGCCGTTGGCCTTGGGAGTCGAGATGTAGTCCTTGAAGCGGTCCGGCACCATGCGGTAGTGAGCGTGGATCACCCCCAGCGCACGGTAGCAGTCCTCCAGGGTTTCCACCAAAATGCGGAAGGCCATGATGTCGGACAGTTGTTCAAAGCCGACCTCCTTGTCCCGCATCTTGCGCCAGATCGAATACGGGCTTTTCTCGCGCCCCGATACCTGCGCCTGCAGGCCCTGTTCGGCGACGACCTGTCGCAGTTCGCTCAGGATCACGGGCACCAACTGGCCGCCCTGTTCGCGCAGGTAGTCCAGGCGGGCCAGGATCGACGCCCGCGCCTCCGGGTGGATCTGGCGGAACGCCAGGTCCTGCAACTCGTCCTTGAGCTCGTGCATCCCGATGCGCTCGGCCAGCGGCGCGTAGATCTCCATCGTCTCGACGGCGATGCGCTGGCGTTTTTCGGGCTTCTTGACGAAGTGCAGCGTGCGCATGTTGTGCAGCCGGTCGGCCAGCTTCACCAGCAGCACCCGGATGTCGTTGGACATGGCCAGCACGAGTCGGCGAAAGTTCTCCGCCTCGCGGGTGGTGCCATCGGCCTGCAACTTGATCTTGGCCAGCTTGGTGACGCCGTCGACCAAAGTGCCGACCTCGGCGCCGAACAGCCGGCTGATGTCGTCGACCGTCGCGTCGGTGTCCTCGACGACATCGTGCAGCAGCCCCGTGATGATCGAGGCGCTGTCGAGCTTGTAGTTGGTGAGGATGCCGGCCACCTCGACCGGGTGCGAAAAGTACGGGTCGCCCGATTCGCGCAACTGCGAGCCGTGCTTCTTCACGGCATAGACATAGGCGCGGTTCAACACCGCTTCGTCAGCGTTGGGGTCATAGGCCTTGACGCGTTCGACCAGTTCGAACTGACGCATCATGGCCGGGCGCTCCGTACCCGGGGGGCGGCGGTACGTCTGTCACACGAAGCCCCCCGGCCCGAAGGGGCCGGCCGGGCATTCGGGGTGGGGCCTGGTGATCCGCGTCTCCGCCCGTGTGATCTCATGCCGGCTGCGTCCGCGCCTCCCGTCCCGCTGGCGCGACCTTACCGTTCGTCGCCGTAGGCCGGCGGGTTGTCCGGGTCGTACTCCTCGGGGGTGGTCGCCGGCTCGCTCGGCGCGTCGTTGTCGTCGTCCTCGCCGCTGTCCCCGTGCACGGTCAGGCCGTCGGCGAACACCTCTTCGGCCTCGTTGGCCGCCTCGCGCACGTCCATGGGAATCTGCCGCTGCCCGGCCAGGGCGTCGAACTCGTCCTCCTCGGGCTCATCGGGTTCGACGTGCTTCTGCAGGCTTTGGATCAGGCTGTTGGAGGTCTGCTCCGGATCGACCGTTGCCTCGGCGATTTCGCGCAGGGCGATGACCGGGTCCTTGTCGTTGTCCCGCTCGACGGTCAGCGGCGTGCCGGCGGAGATGTCGCGCGCGCGCTGGGCGGCCAGAAGCACCAGTTCAAAACGGTTCGGAATGCGCTCGATACAGTCCTCGACGGTCACGCGCGCCATGTGTGTCTCCCACAAAGAAAATCCGAGTGAACCAAGCTATATAGACGCTCGTCGCCGCCGCCGCAAGACGCCGTCAGGGCAATCGCAGGGCAATCGGGTGAATTAGGGCGTGACAACGCGCGAAAGTTCTGAATCGATCCGAACCCTCTGAATCGGCGGAGGGACGGATGATGGACATGGATGGCGCCCTGGCGGAGAGCAT
>JGI12109J20283_10287687_pt1 | contig 16804 bp, 15 predicted proteins | sample ElkSlonscriptome_12_FD_20283 | JGI IMG/M metagenome (IMG submission 20283)
ACGCCGCCCCACTGCTCCGCCTCCAGTCGCAGGAAAGCGACCTTGTTATCATTTTGCCACGGCACATATTCCGACGGGCCGATGCGGATGTTCCGATCCTCCAGCCGCTCATCAAGCATGGCCTGTACAGCTTCTGTTTTTGACAGCTTCTTGTGTTGGAGCCGATCACGATCGAGCATGTTGAGGAAGTCCGTATTGCCGCCCGTATTGAGCTGGTAGGTGCGCTTCACCTTCACCCCGCGCTCACCGAACAGACTGGACAAGGTGCGATGCATGATTGTCGCACCGATCTGGGCCTTGATATCGTCGCCCACAATCGGCAGGCCCCGCTCGCGAAACCGCGCTTCCCACTCCGGGTCACTCGCAATGAAAACGGGGATGCAATTCACCACGGCAACGCCCGCTTCCAGCGCGCATTCCATGTAAAACTCGCTCGCCTTCTGGGAGCCGACCGGCAGGAAATTGACCAACACATCTGCGCGCGATTGCTTGAGCGCGGCAACGATTTCGGCACGGGTCGCGTCTGGTCCTTGGGATGGCTTGAAACCATCCTCTCCAGCCTGTGTCATATGTTCTGCAACGCCATCGAGCGTGCAGCCGCGCATCACCGTTACACCGGTTGCCGGCAAAGTGGGCTGAAAAACAGTGGTGTTGTTCGGCTTGGCGAAGACCGCCTCGGAGAGATCACGCCCAACCTTGCGTTCATCAATATCGATGCCCAGCACAAATTCGATATCGCCGATCTTGTAGCCGTCCACGACCTCACGGATCGATCCAGGAGCATCGCTTTTGGAGCGGTAATAGAACACGCCCTGGACAAGTGAGCTTGCGCAGTTCCCAACGCCAACGATCGCTGTCCTGATTGCACTCATCGAAATACCTTTGGCCTTCTGGCGGCGTAAAACAGATTGGACACACGTAAAGTCGCACGCTTGCACGCGCCAGACCGACGAAGTGACTCCATAGTTATTTCAGCTTGCGACCACTGAAACGAAAGCCGGACCTCCCCTGCATGGCGCGCAGAAAGCCAAGACTTCAATTTATTTATCAATTGTTGCCATGTTTGCATTGGTATTGCCACAGATTTTTGACAGCCGTCGAAGCAGTTGCCGTTCGGGTGATGTAGCGCTACCACACGCGGGCTTGGCGTCGGTGCAAATTCGCACCGAATTGGTGCCTTTCCTCTCACCTTTTCAGGCCATTTGTCCCATTGATCATGCAGCATTCTCGATGAAACCGATCTGTATCGATTGTCGGTATATAGGCGCGCGGCCAAGCGGCATCGCTGAAGCGGTGATTGGTCTTTTGCAGCATATCCCCGCTCTGGCTCCCGATCTATCCTTCCTGCTCCTGCGGGGTCCGCATCGCGAGCAGCCGCTGAGCACGGCTCCGAATGTGCGTGAGGTGGTGACGCGCGCGCCAGTAAATGGCCCCGGGACAATGTGGTTCCTGTCGCAAATGGTAGATCTGCGCGCGGTTGGTTTGTTTCACGCAACAGCCAATTTCCTCCCGGCAAACCTTGCCATGCCTACCTTAACGACGATCCACGACATCATGTGGCTTACTGATCCGCAATGGTGCAATCCGTCATTCTACGGACGCATCGAACGCGCCTTTTACGGCCATGGAATTAAACGTGCGATGAATCGTTCGAGTCGCATTGTAGCCTTAAGTCAGGCGACAGCAGATGCCATCCTGGAGCGACAACCCGATGCGCAGGCACGCTTATCCGTGATCCATTCAGGCGTAAGCGAGCGTTTCCATCCGATTATGCCTGATCCCGAACGACTCGAGCAGCTCGGCTTGCCTGCTGGACACCGCTTTGTGCTGACAGTGGGGCAATCCTCGCCATACAAAAACCACGGAAATGCCCTGCGCGCATTCGCCGACGCATTTGGTGCGTGTGAGGACGTGTCGCTCGTGCTTGTTCAACGGCAGGCGCGCGGGCGCGGTGCCTTGCATGGACTGGCAACACAGCTGGGTATCGCCGAACGAGTGATTGCAATGCCCGCGGTTTCAACCCACGATCTCCTATTGCTCTATTCCAGCGCCCAGGTGCTGCTTCATCCATCGCTCGCCGAGGGATTTGGCAATCCCGTCGCTGAGGCCATGGCCTGTGGCTGCCCCGTCATCACCAGCAATTGCAGCGCAATGCCCGAGGTTGCCGGCGGAGCTGCGCGTCTTGTCGACCCTCTCGATGTCAAAGAGATTGCAGCCGCCCTGCGCGATGTCCTCAACGCGCCTGACACGCAAAGCGCTATGCGCGAGGCGGGCCTTGCACGAGCGCGCGAGCTTGATTGGGAAAGCGCCGCGCGCAAATATGTCTCGCTATACCGCGAGATAATGGCCGAAGGGTAAGGGTCAATCTTGGGCGATGATCCTGGCACATGCCTGCCTTGCTACCCACATCGACCAGCCTAGCCATATGGTCAGAAGCACCAGTTCGAACACAAAGGCATAGATCGGCGATCCGGCCAGCATCGAAAAGCCTATTGCGAGCGTGCGATAATTTGAGCTCAGGGGCGTGATGGTTCGCATAACCGGGCGATAATGGTGCTTGACCAGTCCGCGAAGAGTGTCTCGCTGCTTTTTGTCAGCTTCGGCAAACAACGCATCGATGCGCGATGCATAAGGGGTGAACAGCGCGCCGAACCGGGTATAGCCCGTCGCCAAGGCCTCGATCGGCGCCGCGCTTCCCGCGCCGCCCGCGCCGTTTTCAGCCGTCTTGCCGGATGTGCGCAGCCACTCAATCTTGTAGACCCAGAACTGGTATTGGCGCCGCTGGCTTTCATAAAACACCGCCTGCGGAATGCGCGCAAAGCCCGCCGCAGGGCCGATCACCCAGGCAATTGGCCCGATCTGGTGCGACGCGATCCACGATAAGGTGAGATAGAGCACCACGTGGCTTGCATAATCGCAAATGCCATCAATGATCTCGCCGGTGCGAGAGGCTGTGCCTGTCAGCCGCGCCAGATCACCATCAGCGCCATCGAGCACATGCCAGCCAAGGTGCAGCCCGAAGGCGAGCCCGGTGAGCGCCATCCCATCAGCGCTCGCATAGAACCATGCGGCGAGCACCACGATCAGCCCTCCCGCCGCCGATAGCAGGTTCGGCGTTACAAACGTCCCCCGCAAGGCCAGCGCCAACCGCCGGGCGAGCGGATGATAGATGCGCGCATTCAACCAGTCTTCAAGCTCTGCCGGGCGTGCGGTTTGGCTTTGCGAAGCCGCTGTGCGGGATGGCTGGGCGGGATCGGCATTTTCGGCCACGCGGCGGTTTCCTGTGCTGCGATCGCACCGCTCCGTTTCGTCCGGGCGCGTTCGTTTGTGGTGACATAAAGCGGGCCACTCACTAGTGTCCAGCACGCTTATGATCCGCCTTCATCTCGTTTTCTCCAGCATCGTTGCCGTCGATACATTGGTTGCTGGCCTGCCTGCTGCGGCAAGAGCGGTGCGCGGTGCGGCGGCCGCTGATGGGCGCGTGAGCGAGGTAGCCATCACCGTGCTGGATGCAAAAGGCGAACCGGCGCAATTCACCCGAGCCGAGATCGCGCGGCTCGCACCCACGCTCGCTGTGCGTTGGTTCCACTGTGATGAAGGGCAATTCGCCGACGGGGAGACGCCCCTTGATGGGGAGCGCTGTGCTGCGGGCGATATCGCCAATGCCGCTTTGCCATCATCCTTTGCTGCAATCAGAGATGCGAAATCGGAGCGTTCGCAGGCGCACGATCTCGCCGCGCTTCGCCGTGCGGGCCATGCGATAATTACCGCGACAGGCAAGCCGTCTGACGGGCTCGTCTCGCGTTACATCAACCGGCCAATTTCGCGCAGTCTTTCGCGCGCAGTTCTCCGCATACCGGGGGTGGCCCCGATACACGGCACGATGGCAGCACTGATTATTGGCATCGCGATGGCGGGCTTCCTGTTTTTCGGTGGGCCCTCGGGGGTGGTTATCGGCGCTATGCTGTTTCAAGCGGCCTCGGTGATTGACGGGGTGGACGGCGAAATTGCGCGCGCCACACACCGCTCCAGTCAAGCGGGCGCGCGGCTCGATACGCTGTGCGATGCGGCCACCAACCTGGCTTTTATCGCCGGGCTCACCTTCAATTTGTGGCAGCAGGGGGAAGGGCGCACTGCGCTGGCGGGCGTGATCGGCTTGAGCCTGCTTGCCACCGGCCTGTTCCTGCTAGGCTGGCGCAGCAAGGCGCAAGGCGGTGCTCTCACTTTTGACGCTGTCAAAAATGAATTTCGCGGCGAACCATCGCGCGCCAAAAACACGCTGGCTGCAATCACTTCGCGCGATGTCTATGCGCTGGCCTTTGCGTTGATGGCGGCGGTGGGATTTGCAGGAGAAGCGCTGATTGTGTTCGCCTGCGCTGTGGCGATTTGGCTGGCAGTGATTATTCGCGTGCTGGCAACCACGAGCCCGCAGCAGACATGACCCAAGCGCGTTTTGTGTCGATGATGACAAATAAACTTGTGCAATAGCAAGAAGCCGCAAAGTCGTTCCGAGTAGGTGAATGAGCAGCGGCAATATTTGCTCGCATCGCCAAGTTTGTGAAATGACGACGGCGCGCTTTTATGCTACTTGCGCGTGGATGCCGCACTGTGTCAGCCTCCATCCGTGATCACCATCCACACCCGTCTTTCCGATGGCACTCCGATCTGCATAAGGCGGGTGCGGATAGATGATCGACAGCGCCTGAGCGAAGGAATTGCAAAGCTCACCGAACGATCGCGCTATCTGCGCTTTTTCTCAAAGGCGCCGCTGCCGCCGCGGGCTGTGATTGATCGGCTGGTCGATGCGGACGGGCAGGATCACATCGCCTGGGGGGCCTTGCAGATGAATCTTGAGGAAAGGCCCGCGCTGGGCGTAGTTCACGCATTTCGCGATGAGGACGAGCCCGATAGCGCCGATTTCTCGGTTGCGGTGATTGACGAATTTCACGGTCGCGGCCTCGCGCGCATCCTGAGCGCGGTGTTGCTGATCGATTGCCGACGCGAGGGGTATCAGGAACTTAGCGTGCAAATTCTAGCTGAAAATACCGGCGCGCTCGCGCTGGCAAAGTCGCTGGGAGGCACATACCAAAGTCAGGAACGCGGTGTGACCGAACTAGAAATCGATATCGATAAAGCTCTCGAAGCGCTGCGCAAGGAAACGGATTTCGCCGACACGATGCGCGAGATCGCAGATCAGATGCAGATATGAAAGGCCAGGAACGGGCGAGACAATTGTCCCACCCGTCCTTTCGCATTTACCGTGTGGCTGATTAACGCGTCAGCTTCTTGTACGCGAGGCGCGTAGGCCGATCCGCTGCATCGCCCAGCCTCCGGCGCTTGTCTTCCTCATAGGCTTCGAAATTGCCTTCAAACCATTCGACATGGCTGTTGCCCTCGAACGCCAGAATATGCGTTGCAAGGCGATCGAGGAAGAAGCGGTCGTGCGAGATCACCACCGCGCAGCCGGCGAAGTTTTCGATGGCCTCTTCAAGCGCGCCCAGCGTTTCAACGTCAAGATCGTTGGTCGGCTCGTCCAGCAGCAGAACATTGCCGCCCTGTTTCAGCATCTTTGCCATGTGAACGCGGTTGCGCTCACCGCCTGACAGCTTGCCGACATTCTTCTGCTGGTCTGCACCCTTGAAATTGAAGGCACCCACATAGGCCCTGGTCGAGGTGTCGTGGCCGTTGACCTGCATGTAATCGAGCCCGTCGGAAATCTCTTCCCAGACATTGTTGGTTGGGTCCAGATCATCGCGGCTCTGGTCCACATAGCCAAGATGCACCGTGTCGCCGATTTCGATTGTGCCGCTATCGGGTGTTTCCTGCCCGGTAATCATACGGAACAGCGTCGATTTGCCCGCGCCATTGGGGCCGATCACGCCGACAATACCGCCAGGGGGCAGCATGAAGGACAGGTTTTCGAACAACAGCTTGTCGCCATAGGCTTTGGAGATGTTCTTCGCCTCGATCACCTTGCCGCCAAGGCGCTCTGGCACCTGGATTACGATCTGCGCTTTGCCCGGCTTGCGATCGCCTTGTGCATCCTGAAGCTGTTCGAATTTGCGGATACGCGCCTTGGACTTGGTCTGGCGCGCTGATGGCGTCTGCCTGATCCATTCCAGCTCACGGGCAAGTGATTTTTGACGGCCGCTTTCCTCGCGTGCTTCCTGGTCGAGGCGCTTGGCCTTCTTTTCGAGATAGGTCGAATAATTGCCTTCATAAGGGAAGTAGGACCCGCGATCGAGCTCAAGGATCCATTCCACTACGTTATCAAGGAAGTAGCGATCGTGGGTGATCATCAGCACCGCGCCCGCATATTCCTTGAGATGGTTTTCCAGCCATTCGACGGATTCTGCATCAAGGTGGTTGGTCGGCTCGTCCAGCAGCAGGATCGAGGGCTTCTGGATCAGCAGCCGGGTCAGCGCAACGCGGCGCTTTTCACCGCCTGAAAGGTTTTCGACACTGGCATCGGATGGCGGGCACCGCAGTGCCTCCATCGCGATCTCAAGCTGGTTATCCAGCGTCCAGCCATCGACGGCATCGATCTTGGCCTGGAGCTCGGCCATCTTGTCACCCAACGCATCGAAATCGGCATCAGGTTCGGCCATCTGCGCAGAGACCGCGTTGAATTCCTCGACAAGATCTGCCGTGTCGCGCGCGCCGTCCTTCACGTTTTCAAGCACGGTTTTGGAATGGTCCAGCTCCGGCTCCTGCGGCAAATAGCCAACCGTGATGTTCTCGCCCGGCCATGCTTCGCCCGCAAAATCGGTGTCAATCCCGGCCATGATTTTCATCAGGGTCGATTTGCCAGCGCCATTTGGCCCGACAATGCCGATCTTCGCGCCTTGGTAGAATTGCAGACTGATATCAGCGAGCACCGGCTTTGGTGCGCCGGGGAAGGTCTTGGTCATTCCTTTCATCACATAGGCGTATTGCGCAGCCATTGGGCGGTTCCTTCGTTTTCGGGGATGTGCAGAGAATTCGTCAAAGCAAATAGGCTTCCCGAGCGATCAGGGCAAGGCGCGAAAATTTGTGTTTTCTCTTGTTTTCCTTGCGCGCGCAAACTCGACAATCCGGATAGAGTTTGTGCGCGGCGGATGCGACTTGCGGTGGCCAGACACCACGATCGGGCTGATTTCAATCGCTTTGTGCCGGCGCTGACCCGGCCCATAGCTGGCCAAAGGCCCTGCCTCCCGGTTTGCATGCGATTAACCCTTTTCGGCTAGGGCACAATATCGAGAAATTTCCGGGCTTCAGATGCATCCAATGATCCTCTCTCTTGTCATCCCCGCGACTGCGCTGATTTTCGCCGCAGTCTTTGCGGGGCTGTGGTGGCAGGATCGCTCGCGCATGCACGTTGCGGCCTATGCCTATTGCTATTGCGCGCTGGCGGCTGGTGTCATCATAAATATCCTTATTCTTGGCTCTGTCGGGCCGCTGGGGATTGTGAGCTACCATTTGATCTCTGCCTCGGGCCTGATCGCGCTTGCCTGGGCCACGGCACATCGCATTGGTACCAAGGCTCCGCTGATCACCTACTGGGCTAGCGTGCTTGTGACTTGCAGCTTGCTTTGGATATGCGCCGCTGCAGGCGAGTTTGATGCGCTGCGCACGGCGCAGAATGTCAATTCCAGCCTGATTGTGGCGCTGATCGCACAGAATTTGTGGCAGTCCGGTTCGCGCCGCCTCGCCGATCGCGCAGTGATCTGGGTGTTGGGCGCGCTTGCAGTATTCGGATTTGTGCGCCCGTTGATGACCACATTCTCGGCTAACATTTTCGGGCAAGGTGACGAGGGCGCGGCAATGCTTTTGTCACTGCATGTGCTGATCTTGTGTATCCTGCTTACGCTGCAAGCGATTGCATTGATTGCCACGATCGTCGTCGATCGCAGCGATGCTGATCGCAATGCAGCCGCTCATGATCCGCTTTCGGGCCTGCCAATGCGGGCAATGTTTGAAAGCGAGGCGCTGGATTTGCAGGAAAAGGCGCGCATGCGCGGTGTGCCGCTTAGCCTGATTATCGCCGATCTTGATCACTTCAAGATTATCAACGATACTTATGGCCATGCTGCAGGCGATGCGGTTATCGCTGAATTTGGCCGGCTGATCGCGAACGAAATCCGTCCCCACGATATTTGCGGACGGATCGGGGGAGAGGAATTCTGTGTCCTCGCCTACCAATGCGACGGCGCGAATGCCCGCTCGCTTGCGGACCGGATCCGCGCGGCGGCGGACAAGATGGCGGTGGGCTGGGGCACGCAGGAAATCCGGATGACAGCCAGCCTCGGAATTGCGCAATGGCAGCCTTTCGAAAGCTACAGTGAGGTGTTCGGCCGCGCCGATAAGGCGCTGTACGAGGCAAAGGCCGCAGGGCGTGACGCAACGGTGCTCGCCTCTGCTGGCAATTACGAAAGCGGCAGGGCCGATGGCGCTGTTGATGACGCTTTGATTGATGCAGAGATCGTGGCCGGTAATCCAAGCGAAGCGGAAGCCTGGAGCGACTGGGACACTGCGACGGCAGAGCGCCGCGCTGCCGGCGGCGCTGCCTGAACGCGATCAGGTGCGGATCAGACCGGCAAGCGCGCCGGTTCCGCGGTTTGGAAACAATGTTGACATAGCACGCGCCGGATCCAGTCCGAAATGGTCGGCCACGCTGCCCGCCAGCACGCTTTCGAGCGATTGGGTCGGCATCAGGTCACGTGCCTGATATAGGCGGTTTTGTGCAAGGCCCGGCCAATCGGCCACCACACGCCCCCCGCGCACTGCACCGCCCAACAGCAAGGCCGCGCTGGCCGTGCCATGATCGGTGCCGCCGGTTCCATTATAGCGCGCCGTGCGCCCGAACTCGGTTGCGACGAGCACGAGCGTATTGTTCCAGGACGATCCCATCGCCTTGGCATAGGCACCCAGCAACGTATCCAGATTGCGGGCAGGACGGGCAAAAGAGCCGCGTTGATTGGCGTGCGTATCCCAGCCGCTCAGCTCAATCATGGCAATGCGTGCACCATCATCGTCGCGCATCAAGGAGGCCGCAAGCTCGCCCGCTTTCGCCGCATCGCGCAGGTTGCGAAGCCCGTCATCAGCAGCCATTGCACGGGTCTCAAGCGCTTTAGCATATAGCCCTGCCAGCTGATCATCATCGGCGTAAAGCTGGGCCACGCGGTTCATGAAATCACCGCTCGCCTCTGGCAGGGCGCTGGGCGCATAATTCGATGCAGGCGCCGGGCCTCGCAGCGCAAGCGGCATGGTTGGCGCGATGGCAAGGGCACGCACGGGCTTTGCGCGGGGCGCGGTGCCAATGCCATCTGCGCTACCGGCTCTGAGCATGCCAACAAGCCGGTTCAACCATCCCTCGCGCATCGTGTTTGGCTTTGCTGCGCCGCTTTCGAGCATGTCCTGCCCGTCAAAATGCGAGCGTTCGCGATAGGCACTGGCCACGGCATGCACGAACAATGCCTCGCGCGCGTCAAAGGCGACACCCACTTGGGCAAATGCGGGGTGAAGCGAGAACAGGCCTTCCAGCGTTTTTGCGCCCGCATAATCGGGCAGGGCTGCGCTGCGCAGCGAAGCGAAATCAGGATCGCCTGTTGGCGCGAGCATTGCCATCCCGTCCATCGCGCCGCGCAGCAGCACGAAGAGCAGATTGCGCGAACCGCTGGCTTTGGCAAAGGCCATGCGCGGGGCGGCGAGGGTTGAGGCGCCCAATGCAAGGCTTCCGGCAAGCATGTTGCGGCGGTCAAGATCAGTCAGGCTCATCGCATTATCTCCGCATCATTTCAGGCGCGACCAGCAGCAGGGCAAGCGCCTGCTGCCCGCTTTCAGCGCGTGATAGCAATTGGCTCGTATTGGCGCTGAGCGTTCCAGGGAAAGCCGCCTTGGCGCGGGCCATGACATCGCCGGCGGGCACATTGCGCGCAATCCGCTCCGCCAACTCCACCCGGCGCAACAGCGCATCAGGGCCCGCCCAGCTATCGGCTGTATCGTCAAACCCGGCAGGTGAGGGTGCGCCCCATGGCACCTGGCCAAGCTGGCGCAGTGCGCCATTGATCCGGTTGTCGCCAAGCGCATCCACGCCGGTAAAGCGCAGCACGGATGTAAGCCATTCTGCCGGCTGGCGAAACTTTGAAGGCTGCGCCTGCCAGGCCTCGGGCGCGCTCACCAGGGTTTGCGCAAGACTGCCAAGGTCTCCGCCTGACCTCAGAAAATCCCGTTCGAGCCGAGCGACAAGCGAGGGCGGGGGATCGTCTGCTGCAAAATGGCGGGCCAGTTTGGTTGCGATAAAACGGGCGGTCGCAGGGTGTGCGGCCAGATCATCGAGGATCGCGATGGCTTGGCGCGCGCCGGTATCGGCATAGGTTTTGCCCAGCACCCGGCGCACGCCGCGTTCATGCGCGACAGCGACAAAGGCGGCGCCGCCCGGCTGAACTTCGGCAAAGCGGGCAATGCGCGAAAGCCCGGGCACAGTCCACCCCGTGAGCGCGCGGGCGAGTTCGGTAACGTCGTCCTGTGTGTACCCACCCCCGACGCCCAGCGTGTGCAATTCCAACACCTCGCGCGCCAGATTTTCATTAAGTCCGCGGGTGCGCCCGTTTCCTTGCCTTCGCTGCCGGCGCGCCTGTCGCTCGCCAAAGATGGAATTCGGGCCGATGGACTGGAACTGATCAAGATAGAGCAGCATTGCGGGATGCAGCACTGCGGCCTTCAGCATGTCGGCAAATGTGCCGGTGATGCGCGGGCGGATGGCGGTAAATTCGTGATTGCCCACCTCGAATGCAGCCCCCGGCTTGTTCGCTGAAACAGAGAAATGGTTGGACCAGAAATGCACCAGCCGCTCGGCAAACGGGGTGGAGGAGGCAACGGCAACATTCACCCGCGTGGCCACATCCTTGCGATAGCGGCCATAGGCCTCGCGCAGCTTGGGGCGCAATTCAGGGGGAAGACCGGCGAGCAATTCCTCGCGCCGGTTTCCCCGGCTACCTGGCCCGCGCCCGGCGCCTTCTGTCATGTTCGGCGCTGCATCCATTGCCGGCATCATACCTGCATTCTGGTTGCGTTCGCGTCGGCCACGGCGGATCATCTGGAGGAGTTCGCCTGCCTCACCGCTGCTATCGGGACGCGAGGCCAGCGGACCGGGAAAGGGATCAAATTCGCGCAATTGGCGGAGCAGGTCCGCGCGCGGATCCTCAGGCGCCTTTTCGCGCACGCGCAGGCCATAGCCGAACCGGTTGAGGGCGATGCTGGTTGTGCTCATAGTCGTGCAGCCTTGCCTTGTTGCGAAACAAAACACTCGTACAGCGCAGCCCGCCTTGCGACCCGTCGCACCGGAGATTACCATCGAGGAAATCGGGCGAGCGACAAGCGGGATGCTCTGATAGCGCACATGGTGCGCAAAGCCGCGCCCGTTGTCACGTCACGAAACGTCGCACAATGTCGCGTGCCCTTGGGTCCATGCTCGCGGGCGGGTTCCTGAAACGAAAAAGGGGACGCATAACGCGCCCCCTTCCAATTCCGGGTACCTTCGGAAAATCTATGCGGCCAGAGCCGCTGGAGCAGCATAGCCGCCCAATTCGGCGCCGTGTTCCATTCCGGAAATCTCGAACCGGCTGACCGTTTCGCCAAGCCGCTCCGCTTCGCTGGCGAGCGATGCGGCAGCAGCGGTGCATTGTTCCGCCATGGCGGCGTTTTGCTGCGTGGAACGATCAAGATCGCTTACCACCGTATTGATCTGCGCAAGGCTTTCGGCCTGGACCTGGCTTGAATTGGCGATAGCTTCGATCGAGGATTCAACCTCACTCACGCTTGAGGTAATCGCATCAAAGGCCTCGCCTGAGCGACTGACGAGATCGACGCCCGATGCCACATGGGTGCTGCTGGTGCTGATCAAAGCCTTCACCTCGTCTGCCGCTTCGGTGCAACGCTGCGCCAATGCCCGCACTTCGCTGGCGACCACGGCGAAGCCCTTGCCCGTCTCGCCCGCCCGCGCTGCTTCGACGCCGGCATTCAGTGCGAGCAGATTGGTCTGAAAGGCGATGGAATCGATCACCGAGATGATATTGTTGATCTCTTCCGATGATTTCTCAATCTGGTCCATCGCGGTCACTGCCTGAGCAACGATGGAGGCACCATCCTTGGCCTTCTCATTCGCCTCCGCGATGGTCTTGCGTGCGCCCGTTGTTGTCTCGGCTGTCTGCGAGACACGCTGCGAGGTTTCGGCGATGGCGGCAGCAGTTTCCTCAAGATTTGATGCCTGCTCCTCCGTGCGGCGTGCCAGATCGTTTGACGCGCTGCGGATTTCGGCGGACCCGGTGGTGATCGATTGCACGCCTGATACCACTTGGCCCATGGTTTCGTTGAGAGTTGAGACGGCAGAATTGAAGTCGCCTTCAACTTTCAGATATTCCTCGGGAAAGCCGCTCACATTGGCGCTGAGATTGCCGCCGGCGAGCAGATCAAGCGCGTTGCCCATGCGATCATTGATGATGGTGCGCACTTCCTCTTTCGATTTGTCGAAATAGGCAGACAGCGCAAGGTCGATGTCCATCAGCGCCACTTTGAGCAGTGCGACGGCCTGCGCCGCCTGAGCGCGTTTCCATGGAAGGTAACGCTGCCAGCCGGGCGCGATGATCTCGGTCACGATTTCATCGAGTACCATGGCATAAGCGCCGATATACCAGTGCGGCTCCAGATTGATGCGCGCATGAATGCCACCGATCTTGAGCGAGCGTTCGCGGAAGTTTTCATCCAGCCCATCGCGAAACACCGCAATCCAGTGATCGGCCTGGCGCCCTTTTGCATAGTCCATCCGGCCATTATTGTCGAAATAGGCCGACAATTCGGGTTTTTCGCGGATTTGCGCATAAAAACCGTCAAGCGCGGGGCCGATCCGCGCCTTGAGCGCGCGGCTGACACCCTTGAACGCAGGATCGCGCGGGTTGATACCATAGAATTCGGTGCGTTCACTCAAAGTGCTATCGGGCATGGGACTACTCCTGAATTAGATTATCTTGCAAGGTGGAAAGACGGTGCCATCAGGCCGCCTCCAGGTAGGGCGGATCGTAGTGAGTGTTGGCCCGGCGAGACCGGTTTGGATTGTCGCTATGGCAGTTCGCCGCGCCCGCCTTGAACGATCCTACGGCGCCAGCCAGCCCCTTTGCCTGTCCGGCCAGCGAGGTGGCTGTTGCGGTGCATTCTTCCGCCATGGCTGCATTTTGCTGGGTGGCGCGATCAAGCGTGCTGATGCTTTGATCGATCTGGTCAAGGTTTTCGGCCTGAGCGCCGCTTGATCCGGCAATGGCTTCGATTGACCCGGCAAGCTGCGAAACACTTGCGTTGATCGTGGCGAAGGCATTGCCCGAGCGTTTGACCAGTTCTGCGCCGCTGGCAACATGTTCGCCGCTTGTCTGAACCAGTGTCTTGACGTCATCAGCCGCCTCCGCGCAGCGCTGGGCAAGCGCGCGCACTTCGCTGGCAACCACTGCAAAGCCCTTGCCCGTCTCGCCAGCGCGGGCCGCCTCGACGCCTGCATTCAGCGCCAGCAGGTTCGTTTGAAATGCGATTGAATCGATCACGGCCACAATGCTGGCGATTTCGCCTGAAGATTGTTCGATGCGCTCCATCGCGTTTACCGCTTGCGATGCGGTGCGCGAACCTTCGTCGGATTCGTTTTTCGTTGCCTCGATCGTTTTTTTGGCATCCTTCGCCAGACCCGCTGTCTCTCGCACGCGTTCGCTTGTCTCTTTTATGGCTGCTGCGGTTTGCTCCAGATTTGCGGCCTGCTCCTCTGTCCGGCGTGACAAATCGCCTGAAGCGCTGCTGATTTCAGCTGTGCCCGAATTCATCATTTCAATGCCATCGAGTATCTCGCCAATAGCTGAGTTGAGCCTGCCAATGCTCGAATTGAAATCGTCTTCAAATTCACGATACGCCTTGGGCAAGCCCGTGATGCTTACGGTAAGATCGCCTTCAGCCAGCCGAGCAAGGCCGGCCTTGAAAGCGTCCAGCGCTGCACGCTGCTGGGCGCCTTCGGCCTCTCGTTCACTTTTAGCGCGTTCTTCAACAGCGCGTTGTTCCTCCTGAGCTTTCGCAATACCGCTTACCAGAGCTTCGATCCGCTGGCACAGCACCACGAGGATCGCGGTTTCCGTGATCACAATGCTGGCATGCAGAGCCACGCGCGCCAAGCTGGCGCCGGTGGGAAAAACAAAGGTGGGCGCAGCAAAATTGAGTACGAGGTGATGCAGCGCGATCACTGCCGTTGCCGCGATGATCGCACGCCAGTCGGCCATGATCACAAGCGCGGCGAGATAGGCAAAGAAGATCATGTGGAGATCAAGCTGCCAGGCGGTATCGCGCGCAACCGCCACGAACAGCGCACCATAAACAGGTAGGGTAGCAGCAACGGTCAACCGCGCGAACAGGTCGTGACGTCCGCTGACGGCGATCAACACCGGCAATACCGCAAGCGCCAGCCCGCAAAGGCCGAACGCAAGGGCGCCTTGCCACAGGCTCATCAGCAGCAGGGCAGCAGCGCTTGCGGCGATAAGGCCGCACACCACCTTGGTGCCCTTCATGCGCAACTGATTGATACTGGTCACGATTATCTACCTTTCTTCAAGAGACCGGCGCGCAAGAAGGCGCGCTTGCAGCAAGCGGGAGGAAGCCGTGATTGAGCGCACCCATGAGGCTTAGCGTAGTCGGTGCGATCACTGTCACAGTGCGCCGTGTACGATCGTGTGCGACAAGCAATGCGTTTTCTTTTGTAGCCCAAACTGCAGCACGGCGCTGGGCCTCGTCAGATGAGACCGCACCTATGGGCACGAAAAGGCTCACTGTGCCGGGCGAAGGGGCAAAAATAGCGAGCATCAGCGCGGCAAGCACCATGGCCCCTTGCGCGACAAGCGAGAGCGGTGCGCCCATCATGCATCCGCCCCGTGAGCGCGTTGAAGCTGCGCGCGAAGCTCGTCCATGCACACCGCGTTGATCGCTGCACCCGGTTCAGGTGCGCGCAGGACATGGGCAAGCTGGCTCAGCGTCTGCGAAAACCGGTCAATCGCCTGCAATTGATCAAGAAATTGTTCGGCCAACGCGGGGCTTGAGCACAAATCCCCGCCCAGCTGTTCGATCTCGCGAGACATCGTCTCCAGCGTATCGGCGGTTGCAGCGATCACGCCGCTCGGGATTGTGGCTGAATGGGCCGCGCTCATGCGGCGAGCTCCAGTTCCTGATCCGCCATCAGCTTGGCCAGATCAAGCACCATCACCATCTCATCTCCCAAAGGAGCGACGCCCATCAGAAAATTGCTGATATCGTCGCGGCCCGCCGTATCGGGCTGTTGTAGATCCTCGGCCGGGATCGCGACGATATCGTTCACATCGTGCACGATCAGCCCGCGTGACTGGTTTGCAAGCTCTGTGACGATGATGGGATTGCGCGGCGTCGTCTCTGTCGCGCCCCAGCCCAGCCGCACAGCCAGATCGATTACCGGCAACACCGCTCCGCGCAGGTTCACGACGCCGGCAACATAATCAGGCACACGCGGCAGGCGCGTAACCGGCGACCAGGCGCGAATTTCGCGGATGGCCATGATGTCGATGCCGAACAACTGGCCCGAGACGCCGAAGGTAATCAATTCGTAGCGCATGATAGGGATCTTTCCGTGCAAGGGGGCGGATGAGCGGGAGGCTGTGCGCGTCAGTGAGCCACGCGGCGCAGCGCGGTGGTGAGTTTCTCGGCATCGAACGGCTTCACGATCCAGCCGGTCGCGCCGGCCTGACGGGCGCGTTGCTTTTTCTCGTCAGAGCTTTCGGTAGTGAGAACAAGGATCGGGCGGTCCGCGTGCAGCGCAGAGCTGCGCAATCGCTCGATCAGGCCAAAACCATCGAGACGGGGCATGTTGATATCGGTGATAATCACATCAACCTCGTTGCCCGCCAACCATTCGAGCGCTTCCTGCCCATCTTCGCATTGTTCCACCTCGAATCCGCGCGAAACCAGCGCGTTGCGCAAAAGCGCGCGCATGGAAGCGCTGTCGTCCACGGTGAGCACACGGGTTGCAGCTGGTTGAGTGCCGGTTGATTGCGATTGCGACATGATCGAATGTTCCCTTTGAGACCTAGAATAGCTCAACATTGCCAAGAGCGGATTGCGGACGGGCCAGTGGTTTATCCCTAGGTGCGGCCAGTGGCTCGACCTCGCGGCAGCGTACCAGCCCGGATGCGGGGCGAAACTGGATGCGACGTGCGCGGGTGCCTTCCAGATCCTCGAACACTTTCTCGATGCCCTCGCCTGCCAGAAAATTGCGCGCAAAAGCGGCATTAGCGCTGCCGATTTCGCCCAGATCGGCGTTGATGTTGGCGCCGCCGTAAAGCCGTCCTTTCATGCGCGTCTTGATCGCGCCCTGCTGCATCATCTCGTTGATGAGCAGTTCCATCAGGAACAGCCCGTAATTGGCGTCAAACCCGCCATCGCGCGTTTCCTCGGGCGGTTGGGCAAGCAGGAAATGGTTCATCCCTCCCACCCGCGCCACCGGATCGAAAAGACACGTCGCAACGCATGAACCCAGGATCGTGCTGAATTCGACATCGTCCGCGCCGCTGGTGCGCACCTGGCCCTGGATCACAGTGATCCGCTTCATGCGTGGCGCTGCGGGCGGGATTGCTGGCGATATGCTGGTATGGTTGGCCATGCCTCAACGCACCTTTCCGGCAGGCCTTGCGGAAAGCGGGACAGCTCCGGCTGCGGCTGCGGCTGCGCCTCCTGTGATCTGGCGTCCGAAAATGCGCGGAGCGATCTGTTTGAGACCGAT
>JGI12109J20283_10135202_pt1 | contig 16801 bp, 17 predicted proteins | sample ElkSlonscriptome_12_FD_20283 | JGI IMG/M metagenome (IMG submission 20283)
CACTCGTTGGGCCTCTTTTCATTGGTTCCGCGCTACGGCTGCCGAGCCTGGCCTTTTCCTGTTTCCGCGATTTTCACCAGCAATTAAGCGTTCCCCCTGTCTGTTGGCACCACCGATCCGTTTGGGGATCGTATCGCGGCGTTTGGGCATCAGCTTCAATTTGCTGCGCCCTCTGCTTTGCTTGTCGAGCTCGTTCTTCAGCTAACCGCGCGCGCTGTTCGGCTGCCTGTGATCGCGCTTGATACTCTTCGCTGCGCTCTCTTGGCGCGCTTGGGACACCGAGGACGTTTTCACGCTCCCGCAGAAGCTGGGCTCTTTTCAATCGAGCCTCCGCAAGCTCTTCTCGTGTCCATCGGGCTCGAATGCCTGACTGGCCATTTAGATCGCTGCTCAGGTCAGCTATCTCTTTCTCAACCTTCCTTAGCTGTTCCTCAATAGACCGAAGTCGGGCGCGGTCTACGTGGCCCGCTGCATAGGATCTCTGAGGCCCATTGCTCGTGTTAGTGTGGCGCCCTTGTCGCCGTTCTCTCTCCTCGATGCGCCGCACTTGTTCGGTTACGGAGTACGGGTTGTAATCGCCGGTCTGGGTTTGGCTGTTTGCAGCGGGGCGATTTAGGCGCATCTCTTCTTTATCAAAATCAGCGGGACAAGCGACATCCGAGAAATATACCTCTCCTTCAGCATTGGTGCATTTGTATACACCGCCAATCGCCGGGTATGAAACGAATGCTATATAGAACGCAAAGCTGATACCTACAGCCTGTTTTGAAAATAGATACAACATCCGCGTCCTTAAATACTTTACGTCAGGGTAAGTGCCTCTGTTCAAAGGGTTGCGATCCAAGCTTCCGTCCAATTATTGCAACAAATTGATTCTAAGAGGCTTGGCATTTTCAGTCAGTTACAAGCGATCGAGTGGGGGTATTTACGGCTCACGGCCAACAGTTTTTTTCAACATAATGTCGGTCCGTCGCACTATGCAGAATCTGGATCTGACGTGCTATACAGAATCTGCTTAAGTTGAGCCGGAAGGCTGTGCACCGGGGTGTGCAACGGCGCTACAAGCATAGCCTAGCGCCAAACGGTTGGCTGGCGCAGGACGTGAGCGACCGCTTATGGCCGTATGCTGCCGCTCGCGCGTAGGGCGATCAAGTTGAATCATCGCGGCTCCCCCGAGTCACCGACGCCCTCGACCCCGATCCCGTGCGAGCCTGCCTGGCGCCGAGCCCGAGCGCTCGTCAACTATTCGTGACCCATAGACGAAAACCGCTTCCAGCAAAGCGTGCCAGATTTACGCGAGGCTATAGGGTCCGATTCGTGGGCGCGGACGGAGCCAGTCATGACCCGTGCTCGTGGATGACTCGCTGAGAGGAGGTCGGCGACCCTATCCGCCCTGAACCCTTGCGCACACGCTCCGCGACGAGCTTGGCCGATCGTCAACGCATCGAGTGCGACAGGCATGGCCTGTCGATTTCTCGCCAAGCAAGACGGCATGCCCGATCATACTCGGATAGTGACCGATCGATCAGGCCAGGCCCGGGGCGTGCTCGCGGCGTGTGAGAGGGGAGAGGGTCGAGAACCCGGGTCAATGATTCTCAGACCGGGAACGACCTGGAGTCGACGAAGTGCATCAGAAGGCGTTGGCGCCAGTTTAGGACGACGATCTTGTCGGGCTGCTCGCGGACCCGCGCAAGCTCGTTTTGGCACTGGACAACCAGCGTGCCGAGCGTTGGGGGCTCCGATGCCTCGATCTCCCTGACGATCGCGTCCCAGCGATTGACATCGGCCTCGCTGAAGTTGCGCTCCCCTGCAAGGATCATCTGCGCCTCGAGGTCGAGGAACTGCCGCGCGAGCTCACTGTGTCGCCGCGCCCGCTCACCGAGGCCGAAGACGAGACCGATGGTCGAGGTCAGGGCGATGACGGCGGCGGCGAGCTTGACATAGACAGGCCCGCCGAGGTTCGCGAACGCTGCCGAGCCGCCGACGATGGCAATCGCGGAGATGGCGCGATCGAGGAAAGCAAGGAAGCGTTCGCGCTTGCGGTGATACAGGGTCGAGAGCTGCGCCCGGTATAGCACCGACTCGCGCCTGTTCCACAGATAGTCGTCATTCGCGTCGGGGTCAGTCACGGTTAGCCTGGTGGTTTCTTCGGCGGTTTTGGCCTTGGCCGCGTAGTGGGGACCGCTGGTGCGACGGTCCCGCCCCCGAAACCGGGCCCTTCGCGGCTGGGTCGCGGACCCTCCTTCTTAGGAGGACGGTTCGGGCCGCGGCTGGGATTGGATCTCGTTGGCTTTGATGCGTTCACAGCTATGGCCCATTCGCGCAAGTGTAGCAAGCTCGGCCGGCCCCCTACCCCCTAGATCCCCTGCGAGCCACCGGCGTGGGGGATGCCCCGCGTCAACGCGAGGCGTGCGATTGGGCGCACTAATCGGGCACGCCTTGCATATTTGGCCATGCGCCTATCGTACTCGCCGAGTGTCCGACCGCTCGGGCTAGTGCTGGTGCGGGTCCGCGGTGATCGATGGGGGCGGGGTCGGCGGCTGTTTGCCGTTGTCGCCAAGGTGGACCGAAGGGTGGACCGGCTGAATCGATAGATCAGTAAGCGCCTATTTCTTATTGCTTTTTTCTATTGGATTGGCGGAGAGGGTGGGATTCGAACCCACGGTACGCTCGCGCGTACACCTGATTTCGAGTCAGGCCCGTTCGGCCACTCCGGCACCTCTCCGAGGAATCGCGTCGGGCGCGGCGATGCGAGCCCATAAGTATAGCCGTCATGGCGGGTTCTTGCACTAGCGAGCGACCGCGTCCCGGCGCAACCCTAGGTTGGTGACCGCGGCGTCGGCAGTGCTCCCGGCGGCAGCGGCGCAGGTCAGCGGCGGGCGCGAAAGAAATCTCTCAGGAGTTGTCCGCAGGCGTCTTCGAGGACGCCGCCTCTGCAGGAGGTTGAGTGGTTGAACCGCGCATCGCTCGGCAGGAGGTCGAAGACGCTGCCGCAGGCACCGCCTTTCGGGTCGCGTGCGCCGAAGACGACGTCGGCGACTCGTGCGTGGACGATGGCTCCGGCGCACATCGGGCAGGGCTCTAGTGTCACGTAAAGGGTCGTCCCGGGCAGGCGATAATTCTCGGCGTGCTGGGCGGCCGCCCGCAGGGCGAGGATCTCGGCATGGGCGCTGGGGTCGCGGTCGCCGATCGGCCGGTTCCAGCCTTGGCCGATGACTTCGCCGTCCTTGACCAGGACTGCGCCGACGGGCACCTCCCCGGCCGCGCCGCCTTGGAGGGCGAGGTCGATGGCGAGCCGCATGAAGTCGGTGTCGCAATCTGGGTGCGGGTTCGCCATCAGTCTGGTCTCTTTGCGGCCGGTATAGCGCTGCTCGATATCGCGCCATGGGTCGAACGCGCCCGCCGGTTCGCCGAGCGGGGGTGCGCGTCGGGCAATGGTGGCCGATGCCCATTCCGGACCCGAAGCCCCGGTTTTCGGTCCAAGCCGTTATCCCTCCGGCGCCGCGCCGCGGTGGCTGCGCGGCGTGCCTTTCGCCGTCGCAACTCGTGGCGCGAAAGCGGTCGGCAAGGCGCTTCCGGCCCTTGACACTCCCTGCCGAGAGTATCAACATTTAGATCAGCCGCGCGAGCTGAGCCACAATATATTGTGTTCGATAGGAGGGGGGACGGAACCATCATGGGTGCCAAATCAGCGCCGATTGCGACCCTGCCGACGCGCGTACGCAAGCGCGACGGACAAATCGTCGACTTCGATGCCGCGAAGATCGAGTCGGCAATACTACGCGCCGGGCAGGCGAGCGGCGAGCTCGACGCCCTCGAGGCCTCGCTGCTCACGGCCCAGGTGGTCAAGGTCCTCGCACACCGCTACACGAATGGCCGCCTGCCCGACATCGAGGGCATCCAGGACGTCGTCGAACAGACCCTGATTTCGGCCAATCACTTCGGCACCGCCCGCGGCTATATCGTCTACCGCGAGCAGCACCACAAGCTGCGCAACGACCGAAATACGTTGGTCGACGTCGCGAGCTCGATCAACGAGTACCTCGACCGCTCCGACTGGCGGGTCGCGGCCAATGCCAACCAAGGCTATTCCCTCGGGGGGCTGATCCTCAATACCTCGGGCAAGATGATCGCCAACTATTGGCTCTCGCACGTCTATCCCCCCGAGATTGGCGCAGCCCACAGGGATGGCGACATCCATGTCCACGACCTCGACATGCTCTCGGGTTACTGTGCCGGCTGGTCGCTGCGCACGCTGCTCAACGAGGGCCTCAACGGGGTGCCGGGCAAGGTCGAGGCGAGCGCGCCCCGGCACATGTCTTCGGCGATTGGCCAAATCGTCAACTTCCTCGGCACCTTGCAGAACGAGTGGGCCGGCGCCCAGGCCTTCTCGAGCTTCGATACCTATATGGCGCCCTTCGTGCGGGCCGATCGGCTCGGTTACCCGGAGGTCAAGCAAGCCATCCAGGAGTTGATCTACAACCTCAATGTGCCATCGCGCTGGGGTTGCCAGACGCCCTTCACCAACCTGACCTTCGACTGGGTTTGCCCAGAGGACCTCCGTGAGCAGGTGCCGGTCATCGCCGGTGAGGTGCAGCCCTTCACCTACGGCGACCTGCAGGCCGAGATGGACCTGATCAACCAGGCCTATATCGAGGTGATGACCGAGGGCGATGCTAAGGGGCGGATCTTCACCTTCCCGATCCCGACCTACAACATCACGCCGGATTTTCCCTGGGAGAGTCCGAACGCCGATCGGCTGTTCGAGATGACGGCCAAGTACGGCCTGCCGTACTTCCAGAACTTCATCAACTCGGAGCTGACGCCGAACATGGTGCGCTCCATGTGCTGCCGCCTGCAGCTCGATCTGCGCGAGCTCCTGAAGCGCGGCAACGGTCTGTTCGGCTCGGCCGAGCAAACGGGCTCGCTCGGCGTGGTCACGATCAACTGCGCGCGCCTCGGCTACTTGCACCGTGGCGACGAGAAGGCGCTGCTGGCGCGCCTCGATCAGCTGCTCGAGCTTGCCCGTAACAGCCTCGAGATCAAGCGCAAGGTCATCCAGCGCCACATGGACGCCGGCCTATTCCCTTATACGAAGCGCTATCTCGGCACTCTGCGCAACCACTTTTCCACGATCGGCGTCAACGGGGTCAACGAGCTGGTTCGCAACTTCACGAGCGACCGCGACGATGTCACGACCGCCTGGGGTCACGCCTTCGCTTGTCGGCTCCTCGATCACGTACGCGAGCGGATGGTGGCCTTTCAAGAGGAAACGGGCCACATGTACAACCTGGAGGCCACGCCCGCGGAGGGCACGACCTATCGCTTCGCCCGCGAGGACGGCAAGCGCTTCCCGGATATCCTCCAGGCCGGCACGCTGGACGCCCCCTATTACACGAACAGCTCCCAGCTGCCGGTCGGCCATACCGACGATCCGTTCGAGGCCCTGGAGAAGCAGGAAGCGCTGCAGTCGCGCTACACCGGGGGCACCGTCCTGCACCTCTATATGAGCGAACAGATCTCGAGCACCGAGGCCTGTAAGCGCTTGGTGCGGCGGGCGCTGACCAACTTCCGCTTACCGTACATCACTGTGACGCCGGTGTTCTCGATCTGTCCCAAGCACGGCTACATCAGCGGCGAGCACGAGTTCTGCCCGAAGTGCGATCAGGAGTTGATCGCCCGTAAGCGCGCCGCGGCCTTGGGCGAGGAGGCCGTCGCCGAGGCTTGAAGTCGTCGCAACAGGGCCGGTCGGCTCCTGCCAGCTGGGGCCGTGAACCAACCAACGCAAAGGGAGACCCGAATCATGAGTAAGACCGAAGCGATCGAATTGCGCGACGAAGAACGCACGCGCTGTGAGGTGTGGACCCGCGTCATGGGCTATCATCGCCCGGTCTCGGCCTTCAACCGGGGCAAGCGTTCTGAGCACGCGGAGCGTTGTTACTTCAGCGAGCAGCCGCAGGGCCGGGGCGACCGGACCGACGAGCTGGCCGCGGCCTAAGCCCGCATCGGCCATCGGCGGCCCCCGTGTCCTAGGACGGCCGCGTGAGCCGTAGCCGGGGGCTCTTCTGCCTTTCCCTCCCCATCTGCGAGGAGCGGATCTCGTGTCCACTGCAGCAGTTCTGAGCGAGCAAAGGCTGCCCGACGACCCCGGCCGGGCGGCTGCGTCGGCCCTCACGGTCACTGGGCTGACGCCCTTGACGACTGTTGACTATCCGGGCGAGCTGGCGGCGGTCCTCTTCTGCCAAGGCTGCCCTTGGCGCTGCCGCTATTGTCACAACGGCCATCTCCTGTCGGCACGAGCCTCGGATGTGCTCCCCTGGGCGCAGGTGCGCGACTTTCTCGTTGGCCGCCGCGGCCTGCTCGATGCCGTCGTGTTCAGCGGGGGGGAGCCGACGCGCCAAGCGGCGCTGGACAAGGCTGCGGCCGAGGTCCGGGATCTCGGTTTCAAGATCGGCCTGCACACGGCGGGCCCCTATCCGGGGCGGTTGCAGCGGCTCTTGCCTTGGCTCGACTGGGTGGCCCTGGATATCAAGGCACTCCCTGAGCGGTATCCGGAGATCACGGGCGTCCCTGGCTCCGGGGAGCGGGCTTGGCAGAGCTTGGAGCTGCTGCTCGAATCGGGCGTTGCGCTCGAGGTGCGGACTACGATGATGCCGGGCTGGGGCTTCGCCGAGGATCTTGTTCCGCTCATGGAGCGCCTGGCCGACCAGGGTGTCGTGCGCTTTGTCCTGCAACCGATGCGGGCTGCGGCGGCGCAGGATCCGGTGATCGCGAGACGCGGCGATATGCCCGTTCCCGCCATGGCCGCCGATTACGGTGCCGCGCGCTTCCCGTCCTTTCTGGTGCGGCCCGCCTGAGAGGGTCAAGGGTCCGCGCAGCGGACCCTTTTTCTGTTCGCCCTAGGCCCCGCTGTGCCGGTCATTCATGGCTGGGGTTTTGATCCTCGGCATTGGCTCGGCGAAGCCGCGGCGGTTCAGTGGTCGCAGAGGTTCCCCGTTGTCGCCAGATCTCCGCTGAGGAAGCGCTGCACCAACAGTTGCGGCGTCTCCTGGGGTGCGCCGGTGATGACCTGGATGCCGTGGCTCGCAAACAGGTCGAGCGCCCGTTGCCCCATGCCGCCGGCGATGATGTGCGTGGCGCCGCGTTCGGCCAGCCAGCGCGGCAGCAGGCCCGGTTCGTGTGGCGGTGCAGGGAGGCGTTCCTCACGCACAATCCCCTGTGTTTCCGGATCGACATCGGATAATGAGAACGACTGGCAGTGGCCGAAGTGGGTGGAGAGGGTGTCGTTTTCGACGGGGATGGCAATGCGCATGGTTGTTATCTCCTTGAGGGTAGTTGCGATGATCTTCGCGACGATCGATATAGCGTGCGGCGACGCCGCTTAGCCGGTGGCGGGCGCCTCGGTCTCCGCGCTAGCCGTTGCAGCCGCCTTGCTCTCCAGCAGCTCGAGGCAACGCCGCCCCAGCTCACGGACTTGCCCGGCGATCGGGGTATCCGTCCATTCCGTGAGGGTCCGGCCAGCGAGCTGGGCGGCGGTGACGCTGTCGTCAAAGGGCAGCTCTGCGAGCAGCGGCGCGCCGCGCCGTGCGGCAAGGGTCAGGATGCGGTCGGCCATTTCTGGGTTGAGGTCGCACTTGTTGATGCACAGCGCAGCGGGCACGCGAAAGTGTGCCGCGACGTCGAGTACCCGCTGCAGATCGTGCTCCCCCGAGACGGTCGGCTCGGTCACGACGAGCACCGCGGTGGCGCCGGTGATCGCGGCGATGACGGGACAGCCGGTCCCCGGTGGGCCGTCGACGAGGATTAGATCGCGTCCCTGCTCTGCGGCGATGCGTCGCGCCTCCTTGCGCACCAGCGTGACCAGGCGCCCGGAGTTCTCGCCGCCAACACTGAGGCGCGCGTGCACGAGCGGCCCACAGCGGGTCTCCGAGTGATACCACTCCCCGCAGGTGCGCTCCTGCATCGCGATGGCGCCCTCGGGACAGACCTCGGCACACAGACCACAGCCCTCGCAAGCGAGTGGATCGATGGCGTAGGGCCCGAGCCGCTGATCGGTTGCGGCAGCGATCGCATCGAAGCGGCAGAGGCCGGCGCAGACGCCGCACGCGCTGCAGGCGTCGGGTTCGATGATCGCCTGGAAACCGGCCACGAAGGGCGCGGCCGTCTTGATCTCGGGGTCGAGGAGCAGGTGGAGGTCCGCGGCGTCGACGTCGCAGTCGGCAACCACCACGTCGGCAAGGAGTGTGGCCAGCGCTGCCGCGACGCTGGTCTTGCCGGTGCCGCCCTTGCCGCTGATGACGACGAGTTCTCTCATAAGATTGCGCACGCCTCCTGATGCTCGGTGGTACCGGCGTGGATTCGCGCGAGTAGAGTTCGGAATCGCTCGCGCAGAGTTGGGAAGGCATCGACGAAGAGCTCGCCGCGCGAATAGGCCTCGGCGAGGGCGCGGTCGTTGGGGATGGCCATGAGCACGGGGATGGACTGGTCGGCGCAGTAGCGCTCGACGCGGTCGTCACCGATTCCGACGCGGTTGATGACGACCCCGAAACGGCGGCCGAGCTCGCGGGTCATGGCGACCGCGAGCTGGAGGTCATGCAAGCCAAAGGGCGTGGGCTCGGTCACCAGGACGACGAAGTCCGCATCGCGGATGGCTTCGACCGCCGGGCAGGCGGTGCCGGGCGGTGCGTCGATCAGCGTCAAGCCGCCGCCGTTCGCGTGGTGTTTGACGGCCCGAATGACCGTCGGCGCAATGCTCTCCCCGGTGTTTAACTCGCCGTAGATCAACGCCTTGCCTTCGCGCTGGACGGATACGAGCCGGCCGATCGTTCTGGGTGTCTCGCTGATGGCCTCGTCGGGGCAGATCAGGGCGCAGCCACCACAGCTGTGGCACAGCTCGGGGAAGACCAAAGGCGTGCCGCCAGGGCAGAATAGCGCGCCGTAGCGGCAGAAGTTCACGCAGGCGCCGCAGCCGCTGCAGCGATCGCTGTCGATTCGCGGCACGGGCACCTCGACGGGTTCCTCGCCGAGCTCGGTGCCGTGAAAGAAGAGCTGGGCGTTCGGCTCCTCGACGTCGCAATCGAGGAGCCGAACCTCGCCATCGGCGACGGCGGCCAGGTTGACGGCGAGTGTCGTCTTGCCGGTCCCGCCTTTGCCGCTGGCGATCGCGATCTGCATGCGCTTCACCCGCGGCCCGGACCGGTATCCCAAGCCTGTCGGCGACCCCGCAGGCCCGCGCGATTGCGGTTTCCCCTGCAGCCGTTGCCGTCGCGCATGCGCGGCGCCGATGGTAGCCCGCCAAGGCCGTTCGATGCGGGGTTTCCGCCGCCGCGGGCCATGCCGCGACCTTGCCGTGGGCCCATGCCCATCCCTTTTCCTCTGCGATTCAACATTGTCGCTTCTCCTTCCCGGCGCCTCGCCGGGCGTCTCTGTTCTTCACTTGGTGCCTGGCGTCCCCGAGTGGGGCGCAGCATTCGGGCCGTCCAGTGGTTTCAGTTCACCGGCCTCGAACGCCTTGATCGCCTCGCGGACGCTGCCTTGCGCCCCGGTGTAGATCGGGATGCCGGCGGCCTCGAGGGCGCGAAAGGCCTTGGGGCCGCAATGGCCCGTGATGACCGCGTCCGCTTCGAGGTCGACGACCATTTGGGCGGAGCGCACGCCAGCACCTTGGGCGGAGCGGCCCGGCAGGGTGTTGTCGTGTGTCGACCAGTCGCCCGTCTCCGTGTCGTAGAGGATGAAGGCAACGGCACGTCCGAGCTGTTGGTCGACAGACCCCTCGATGTCCCAGGAGGCGGCAGTGATGGCGATCTTCATCGTAGTCTGTCCCTTTTGCAGAACTGCGCGGCACTGGCGGCGCTTGCGTCCGGCCCCCGGCCCCGGTCGGCGTGCGCCGGGACTCGGGTCTTCCGCGACTTGCAGCACCGGGCCGCCTTCGAGGCGCAGTGCCCGGCCGTTGACCAGCGCGGCGGCCACCTTGTGACGCGCGCTGGCGAGAACACGCGAGAGGGTCGGGCGCGAGATCTGCATCTGCGCCGACGCCGCCTCCTGGTAGAGGCCTTCCAGATCTGTCAGGCGGATCGCCTCGAGCTCGTCGAGGCTCAGCACGACCTCTTCGAGCTCGCGGAGCGGCACTCCAGCGGGTTTGAAGTAGGTCGCCCGCGGCGGCTGACCGACGCGGCGTTGTAACCGAGGTCGCGGCATTGGTATCCCTCTCGAGTGGCTTAATTATGGACATATGTTCATATAAAGTCAACCGCGCGAACCCTAAGGAAGGGTTCAAGAACAACTCGCACAACTTGCCCGAGAGCCCCTCGCCCCAGCGGGGAGAGGGGTTGGGGTGAGGGGAGAAAGCCGCGGCAACCTGTTGAGGTTGTTGTTGCACTGCGCCCAACTTCGGTCAGATCGCCGGGCGAGCGCCGTTGGTTGGTTGATGCGACAATCCCCGCCAGCTCGCCCGCCGGTCGCCGCCCGGCGCAGGCGGGCGCGCTCGATGCCTCAGCGTGATTGCGTTCCGAGGGGATGCAGGGCGGTGCCGCGGCGCGCGGCGCCCGCCGTCTCGCGATCCTTGCACACAACCGGGTGTATGGCGTTCGCCCCTTCTGGCATGCTGGCCGGGCAAGCGCGTGCTTGAAGCCTCGGCTGCGGAGCCCAGAAATGACAGACCTGCCCGATACTGCCGCCGTCAGGGATTATCTCCTGAGCCTCCAGGACCGTCTGACGAGTCGATTCGAAGAGGTCGACGCGGGCGCACGGTTTCACGAGGATGCCTGGCAGCGGCCGACCGGTGGCGCTGGGCGTACCCGAGTCCTCGCCGCCGGTGCCGTTTTCGAGCAGGCCGGCGTCAACTTCTCGCACGTCTTCGGCGCCGAACTGCCCGCGTCGGCCTCGGCCGGGCGTGCGGAGCTGGCCGGCCGCCGCTTCCAGGCCATGGGTGTCTCGCTGGTCGTGCATCCCCGCAACCCCTATGTGCCGACCTCGCATGCCAACGTCCGCTTCTTCGTCGCCGAGCAGGCCGGTCTCGAGCCCGTCTGGTGGTTCGGCGGCGGTTTTGATCTGACCCCCTATTACGGCTTCGACGCGGACGCCGTCCACTGGCATCGCACGGCCAGCGACCTTTGCCGGCCCTTCGGCGAGGATGTCTACCCGCGGCTCAAGCGCTGGTGCGACGACTACTTCTACCTGAAACACCGTCAGGAGCCGCGCGGGATCGGCGGGCTTTTCTTCGACGATCTCAACGACTGGGGTTTCGCGCGCAGTTTCTCTTTCATGCGCGCGGTTGGCGACGGGTACCTCGACGCCTATCTGCCGATCGTCGCGCGCCGGCGTGGTCTCGCCTATGGGGAGCGCGAGCGGGCCTTCCAGAAGTACCGGCGCGGCCGCTATGTCGAGTTCAATCTCGTCTACGACCGGGGCACCCTGTTCGGGCTGCAATCGGGCGGGCGCACCGAGTCCATCCTGATGTCGCTCCCGCCCGAGGTCAGCTGGCGCTATGACTGGCGGCCCGCTGCTGGGAGTCCCGAGGCTCGACTCACCGAGCACTTTTTGACCGGGCGCGACTGGCTCGCGGTCGAGGACTGAGTCACAGCGATGTGCGGACGCTTTGCCCAATTCACCTCTGGCGATGTGCTGGAAGCCCAGTTTGAGGCGACCTATGCCGGTGAGCGGCTTCCGGCCCGTTACAACGTTGCGCCCGGCACGCCGATCTTGGTCTGCCGTGTCGACCAGCAAGGCCGGCGCCACCTCATGCCCGTACACTGGGGGCTGATCCCGAGCTGGGCCAAGGACCGCAAGGTCGGCTACCGCACGATCAACGCCCGGGCCGAGACGGTCACCGAGAAGCCGGCCTTTCGCGCTGCGTTCAGGCGCCGCCGCTGTCTGATCCCGGCTGATGGCTTCTACGAGTGGCAAGCCGCGCCCGGTGGCAAACAACCTTTCTTCATCAGGCATCACACCGGGCGCCCATTGGCCTTCGCCGGCCTTTGGGAACGCTGGACCGATCCGGAGCGTGGCGAGCCGCTCGAGAGCGCGACCATCATCGTCACGCGAGCCAATGCGCAACTGCAGCCGATCCACGCGCGGATGCCGGTGATCCTTGACCCCTCGGACTATGAGACCTGGCTCGATCCGCAGAACCTGGCAGGCGAGCCGTTGCAGGCACTCCTGCAGCCCTTCGCGGAGGACGCCCTGATCAGCTATGCGGTCAGCCGGCGCGTCAATCGGCCCCAGGAAGACGATGCCGGGCTGATCGAGGAGGACCAATGATGCGGACTGGAGCCGTCCGTTCCCGTTCTCGAGGCATCAATGGTTGGCGTTGTGTTCGGCGAGGTGTTGGATTAGGCCGTCAATGCCCTTCTCGCGGGCCAGGCGGACGAAGGTGGAGCGGTAGTTGATCAGCAGGCTGACGCCCTCGATCGACACGTCATAGGCCAGCCAGCGTCCGTCGCGGCGCAACATGCGGTAATCGACGGCGATCGGCTTGCCGCCAGGGCGCAGGATCCGGGTTCGCACGGTCGTCTCGCGCTGTTCTGGTGTGAGGTCGATCGGCAGGTACCGGATCTCCCATTCACTGAGCTCGTCGACGGCCGTCGCGTAGGTGCGGATCAGCATCTTCTTGAACTCTTCGGCAAAGGCCTCGCGTTGGGCCGGCGTCGTCTGGCGCGAGACCGGCCCGAGCGCAAGGACGCTCGCGCGGTCGACGGCGACATTGGGCAGCAGGAGCTCATCGACGAGACGATAGACCGACGTCGGGTCCCGCTCGAGGAGCTCGCGGTCTTCGCGCAGGACCCGCATCAAGCGCTCGGAGACCCGCTCGACGACCTGTTGCGGTGGGCTGAGGTCAGCGCTTCCCCAGGCCGGCAAGCCGCCGGTGAAGGCGAACAGCAGGAGCAACGGGAGCCGGACGATAGGGGCTTTCATGGGCTTGATTCGCTGTGGGCGCTGGCAGGGTCGGGGCATGGCAGATGGGTCCGCAGCCAATCGCGCAGCTGGTGGAGGGAGCGCGAGCCGCTGAAACGCGCCCGTTCGAGACCTTCGCGGACCGGTGGCCGTCGCAATCGAAGATGACGGTGTCTGTTCTGTCTCGGCGCGGCATCTGGGCGTTAGTGGCAGGTTGAGCGGAGCGCGGAGTCTAGCAAACACGTAATGGCGCCGTCAGCGTCGTCGCGACGGATCGGCCTGCAGGTCGACCCAGCGGCGTTCAAGGCCGCCATCGATCAGGCTGGCGGTCGGGCCCGGGCGCCCTTGAGATCGACCCCGTCTGGAGCCTGAGCGCTCGCTGCGCTATGGTAGGCGGCCGATGGTGCCGGCCAGCCCGGCCGGCCTGCGGATGACGAGGACGCGCACACGATGGCGAGCCAAGACACCCCGCGGGGCCCCTTTCCCCGTACCCGGATGCGGCGCATGCGCCGCGACGCCTTCTCCCGGCGCCTGATGCGCGAGACGCATCTGACGCCCGACGATCTCATCTACCCCATCTTCGTCCTCGAGGGGCGCGGCGAGCGCGAGCCCGTGGCCTCGATGCCGGGCATCGAACGACTCAGCATCGATCAGCTCGTCGAAGAGGCGAGTCAGATCAAGTCGCTCGGCATCCCGGCGATGGCGCTCTTCCCGGTCACGCCGTCGAACGCCAAGTCCGAGGATGCGCGCGAGGCCTTCAACCCGGATGGCCTGGCGCAGCGGGCCGTGCGCGCGCTGAAGGAGTCGGTGCCGGGTATGGGCGTCATCACCGATGTCGCGCTCGATCCCTTCACGACCCATGGTCAGGACGGCTTGATCGACGAGACCGGCTATGTGTTGAACGACGAAACGGTCGAGGTACTGACCCGTCAGGCCCTCTCGCACGCCGAGGCGGGCGCCGACGTCGTCGCCCCGTCGGACATGATGGACGGGCGCATCGGCGCGATTCGCACCGCGCTGGAGCAGAAGGGTCTGATCCACACCCGGATCCTGGCCTACTCGGCCAAGTATGCCTCGAGCTTCTATGGCCCCTTCCGCGATGCGGTCGGCTCGGCGGCCAATCTCGGCGGCGGGGACAAGTACAGCTACCAGATGGACCCGGCCAACAGCGACGAGGCATTGCACGAGGTCGCCCTCGATCTCGAGGAGGGGGCCGACATGGTCATGATCAAGCCCGGTCTGCCTTACCTGGACATCGTGCGGCGCATCAAGGACCAGTTCGGGGCGCCGACCTTCGTCTATCAGGTCAGCGGCGAGTACGCCATGCTCAAGGCGGCGAGCCAGAACGGCTGGCTGGCCGAGCGCGACGTGGTCCTCGAGGCGCTGGTCTCAATCAAGCGCGCCGGGGCCGACGGGATACTCACCTACCACGCTAAGGAAGCGGCCCGCTGGCTGAACGAGTGATGTCTCGCCCGTGCCACCCTGTTGCCAGGATTCGGCGATGACCTGTCGCTACGCCGTCATCGGCAACCCGATCGCGCACAGCCGTTCGCCGGCCATCCACGCGGCCTTCGCGCGTCAGACGGGGCAGGACCTCGTCTACGAGCGGGTCCTTGGGCGCCGCGACGGTTTTGCCAGCGATGTGCGGCATTTCTTGGCCGAGGGTGGCTGCGGTCTGAATGTGACCTTGCCGTTCAAGGAGGAGGCCTGGTCGCTGTGCGACGAGCTGAGTCCGCGGGCGGCGGCGGCCAGGGCCGTCAATACCCTGATCCCCCTGACCGCTGAGCACCTGCACGGTGACAACACCGACGGCATCGGGTTGGTGCGGGATCTCGGGCGCAATCACGGGTTTGCCTTCGTGGGTCGCCGGGTCCTGCTGCTCGGGGCCGGCGGGGCGGCCCGCGGCGTGTTGCTCCCGTTACTCGAGACGGGTCTCGCTGAGCTGGTTATCGCCAATCGCACGGCGGGCAAGGCCTATGCGCTGGCCGGCGCGGCGGAGTCCTCGGGACCGGTGCGCGGCAGCGGCCTCGACGAGCTCGCCGGGGCGGCCTTCGACCTGATCGTCAACGCGACCTCGGCCGGGCTCGCTGGAGAGGGGCCGGCCCTGCCGGGCGCATGCCTTGCCCCGGGCGGCTGGGCCTACGATATGGTCTATGGTTGCGCTGCCACGCCCTTCTTGCGCTGGGCCCAAGCGCAGGGTGCGGGTGCCGCCCTCGACGGCTTCGGTATGCTCGTCGAGCAGGCGGCCGAGTCCTTCTTCCTATGGCGCGGGGTGCACCCGCAGACGGCCGAGGTGATCGCCGAGCTGCGCGGCGGCGACTGATCTGGGATCTTTGGAGCGCTCAACGCAGGCGTTCTTCGGAGGCCTTATGCGAATTGCGGTATTGGGGCTGGGCCTGATGGGTGCGGCGGTTGCGCGACGGCTGCACCGGCAGGGCTATGCCGTGACCGGCTGGAATCGCCGCTCTGAGCCGGCCCAGGCCCTCCGCGAGGAAGGCGTCGCGACTGCCGCGAGCGCCGTCGACGCGGTCGTCGCAGCGGATGTGGTCGTTTTGCTGCTCAGCGATTATGCCGCTATCGATGCGACCCTGTTTCCGGCCGCGGCCGGTTCGCTCGCCGGCAAGCTCGTCGTGCAGATGGGTACCATCGCCCCGGACGAGAGTCGTACCCTGGCCGAACGCCTCGCAGCGGCCGGCGCGGACTACTTCGAGGCCCCGGTCCTCGGCAGCCTGCCGGAGGCGGCCGCCGGTCGGTTGCTCATCATGGGCGGCGGGGCACCCGCGGTCTTCGAGCGCTGCCTGCCGCTGCTGCAGGCCCTCGGCGAATCCCCAAGGCGCATCGGCGAGGTGGGGCAGGGCGCCGCACTCAAGCTGGCGATGAATCAGCTCATCGCCGGGCTCACGGCGACCTTTTCTCTGAGCCTCGGGCTGGTCCGCCACGAAGGCGTCGCCGTCGAGGAGTTCATGGCGCTGCTGCGCGACAGCGCCTTGTACGCGCCAACCTACGACAAGAAGCTCGACAAGTACCTGGCGCACGACTACGGCCGTGCCAATTTCCCGCTCAAGCACCTCGTCAAGGATCTGCGCCTGTTCCGCCAAGCCGGCGAGCAGGATGGACTGGATACGGCGCTGATCGACGCGATTTCGGCTGCCTGCGAGCGGGCCGTGGAGCAGGGCTGGGGCGATCAGGACTACTCGGTCCTCTACGAGGCCTTGGTGAGCCGCGACCCCGATCGCTGACCGGCTGGTCATCGCCCCATTTCGACACCATCTCAGCACCTCTGCGATACAAGCCGTCCCCGCCCATGGAGCTGCCCTTCACCGATCATCCGGGCCGGCGTGAGCGCGATCTCCGTCGCCGGCACGACAACCCGCTCTTCGATTGGCCGGCACCGCAGGTCGCGCCGGCCGAGCTGCTCGCTGCCCAGCGCGCCGATCACGAGGAGCTGGAGGCCTTCACCGTCTCGTTGCGCAAACTGGTGCGCCGCGCGATGGAGCTGCCACCGGAGACCGGCAGCGAGACGATCCTCGCGCTCAAGGAGGACCTCGAGCGCCACTACGAGCAGGCCTGCGGGCTGCCGGCACCGCTCGAGCAGGAGCGGGCTGCGATCCGCCGGTTGATCGAGACCATCATGACGGCGGTGCGTCGCCAGGCCGGCGGCGATCCGCTGGCGCTGTCTGAGCTCGAGGCCGAGGAGACGGCCCGGGCGCTGCATTTCCGCCTCGTCGATCTGCCGCTGATCGCCGATCTGCTCCACCCGGAGAGCCCGATCCAGCGCGAGGACTTGGCGCCCTCGGTGCTGACGGCGGGCGAGGCCGAGATCGCCGCGGTTCTGGAGGTCTTCGAGCCGGCCGAGGTGGCGCAGATCGTCGACGACGGCGCCGCGCTGCTCGCCGCGCGCGCCGCGGCG
>JGI12109J20283_11372307_pt1 | contig 16801 bp, 10 predicted proteins | sample ElkSlonscriptome_12_FD_20283 | JGI IMG/M metagenome (IMG submission 20283)
GAAACCGATATTCAAACCCTAGGAACCTCCATTCTCTCCGATGCTGACTTAGCCCAACTCTTAACCACGATTAAACAACAAAAACCCAGGGCTATTGGATTAGATATTGTCCGGGATCAACCCGAAGGAACGGGACAAGAACAGTTAAACCACGTCTTTCAAACTACCCCCAACTTACTGGGAGCCAAAAAAGTCATTGCCAATGATCCCAACTCTGCCATTCAAGCCCCACCCCTCTTAGAAAAACAAGGACAAATTGCCGGGGTTGATGTTGTTTTAGATCCCGATGGTAAAGTCCGGCGCGGCTTCCTTTATATTACATCAGACACGGATGAAACCCTACCCAGTTTAGGCTTAGGACTCGCCCAACTCTATCTAAAATCCGATACGATTACTCCCCAACCTTCATCCCAAAACCCTGACGATTTACAATTAGGGCAAGCCGTTTTTGTTCCCTGGGAAGCCAATGATGGCGGTTATATCCGCACCGATGCGGGCGGCTATCAGATGATGCTGAATTATCGAAACTCTCCCTTTACCACAGTCTCCTTATCTGATGTATTAGCCAACCAAATTCCCGCCGATTTAATGCGCGATCGCGTGGTTTTAATTGGTTATACGGCTCCCAGTAAAAAAGATGAGTTTCTTACTCCTTATAGTAGCATCTTGGTGGGTAATCCTCAAACCACCTATGGCGTTTTAATTCATGCTCAAATCGCCAGCCAGATTATCAGCGCCGCTTTCGGAGAACGTCCGTTAATTAAAACTTGGTCAGAACCTCTAGAATGGACATGGATACTCCTTTGGTCAGGCATTGGTGCAACCATTCGTTGGCGATGGCGGTATGCTGGGGGTGTAGCTAAATTTTCCTTTCCGCCGCTTCTTTTCACCCTGTTGGCGGGTGGAAGTTTAATCGGAATTTGTTATCTGGCGTTCCTGCAAGGGTGGTGGATTCCCCTGGTTCCGTCCAGTTTTGCCCTGGTGGGTTCGGTTATTGCGATTACCAGTTATCTCGCCCACCAAGCGACAACCATTCGGTATTGTTTCAGTCGTTATCTTACTGATGAAGTCGTGGCAAATGTCTTAGAAAACCCCGATGCCTTAAACTTAGAGATGCAACGGCAGAACGTGACCATTCTCATGTCCGACTTGCGCGGCTTCTCTAATATCTCGGAACGCTTACCGCCCGAACAAGTGGCATCGCTGTTAAATATCTATTTATCGGCGATGACGGATATTATTAATCAGTATAAAGGCACAATTAACGACTTTATCGGCGATGCCATTTTAGTCTTCTTTGGTGCGCCCACTCAACAGGCGGATGATGCTCAACGGGCTGTCGCCTGTGCGGTGGCGATGCAGTTAGCGATGTCTAGGGTTAATCAGGAGTTAAACCAGTCGGGGTTGCCTAAAATAAAAATGGGGATTGGGATTAATACGGGGGAAGTAGTTGTTGGGAATATTGGGTCACAGAAACGGACAAAATGGACGGTAATTGGGAGTCCGATTAATCTGGCGTCGCGGATAGAATCCTATACCGTAGGGGATCAAATCCTGATTTCAGAAACAACCTGGCAAGAAGCCGGGATAGATGGAGTTAAAATATGTCAGAAAAAGTTGGTGCAACCGAAAGGGTTTCACCAACCGATACCGATTTATGATGTGGTGGGAATTGGGGGGAAGTATGATTTACATTTACCGGAGGTGAGGGAAGAGATTGTTGATCTCCAGGACGAAATCCCGATTGAGTTTACGGTGATTAGTGGGAAAGAGATTGGGGAAGAACGGTTTTGGGGTAAGATTTTTAAATTGTCGGTGAATGGGGCGGCGATTCGCTGTGAGTTTCCCCTAGAACCGTTAACGAGTTTGCAAGTTTATCTGGTGAATCCGTTCAGTGATAATCAAATTCAGGGGGATTTCTATGCCAGAGTGAGTGAATCGTTGGTGGCGGATAAGACGGCGGTTTGGGTGCAGTTTACGGTGATGGCGCCGGATGTGGAAGGTTGGTTGAGAAATCAGATGATGGGGGTAGGTGTCAATGGATAATGTTTTTTTAACGCAGAGGAACGCAGAGGTTTACGCAGAGGAGCGCAGAGGGGGTTGGGGGATGGGAGAAATGGGTTTGAGGGATGGTTAAGAATGATATAAGACATAAGAAGAATGATTTGATCATCCTCTCTAAATGCGAGAACTAACCTATCCGTGTCATCAGTGTAACTAAACTCTCACCCCCCACCCTCATCTGTTCCATAAATCCGTGAAATCAGTGTTTTGACGAATAACAAATGACAAACAAGCAACCATTACCGTCTTCTGTTCCCCAAACCCAACCCTCGCTTCCTTCTCGCCGGGAAGCCAGACAACGACGGATTCAAACCCTACTAAAATATCTGGGGTTTCCTAGTTCGGGTATTGGTATGGCGACAACCTTTAATTTTATCCGCCTCGGTCAATGGGATAAAGCCGCCTTATCGGGATTATTAACCGTCAGTGTCACTCTTCTGGCGATTGGTGGTAAATTTGTCTCAGAAGTGATTAACCGGGTTCTCGATAAAATAGAAGCCCGATTGGAACAACTGGTTGACCCCTTGGCTGACTGGATTGTTAATCAACTGGAAACCTTTATTATCTGTCAATGGTGGCGATTGACATCCCAGTTCCAAGGGAAATATTATCAGAGTTTGATTTATGCTTGTCGAGACTATCGTACCCAAGGCTTGAAAACCAAGGGACCCTTTACCCTAGATTTAGAACAAGTCTTTGTCCCCCTGAGAATCACCCCAGAGAGTGCAGAACGAATTTCTGGGGAAATGATGCGCCGGGATGGTGGTTCTCAAGAGTTGAGTATTTGGGATATTTTAGTCGCCAGTGGTACTCAGCTGACGTATCGTAGTCTCGCGATTATCGCCGCACCCGGTTCAGGGAAAACCACACTTCTCGAACATCTAACCCTCACCTACGCCAAAAACCGCCACCGCCATTACCACAAACAAGCCCCCAAACTGATGCCAATTCTGGTTTATCTGCGGGAAATGGCAGACGCGATCGCATCCTCTGACTTTACTTTAGCAGAACTGATTGAACAACAGGAATCCATCCGCAAATTGAGTCCACCGCCTCAATGGTTTGCGGGGAAATTGCGTCATCGGGATTGTTTGGTGATGTTTGATGGATTGGATGAAGTCGCTGATGAATCGCAACGTCAGATGATTAGTCGTTGGGTGAATCAACAAATCCAAGACTATCCCAACACCCGATTCATCCTCACCTCACGCCCGTTTGGGTATCAAAGTGCGCCGATTTCTAGTGTAAAAGCGATTCTAGAAGTCCAACCCTTTAACCTCCAGCAAATGCAACAGTTTATCCAAAACTGGTATGTACAACGGGAAATTATGAGTCGTTTAGGAAAAGATGACCCCGGGGTACGGGAGGTGGCAAATCGTCAGGCTTACGACTTAATTCAACGCATCCAAACCAGTCCCCCCTTAGCCGCTATGGCGCTTAATCCGTTACTGTTAACCATGATTGCTACCGTTCACTGTTATCGCGGGGCGTTACCGGGGCGGCGGGTGGAACTTTATGATGAAATTTGTGATGTTTTATTGGGCAAACGTAGCGAATATAAGGGGATTATTGAACCCCTAACCGCCCACCAGAAAAAAACGGTGCTACAAGTGCTGGCGTTAGGGTTAATGGAACAGAATACTCGTGAGTTTAGCTTAGAACAGGCAAGTCAGATTATTCAAGCTGAATTAGCCAAAGTCGCCGGAACTCAGTTCACCCCAGCTGCGTTTTTAGAGAACATTGAAAATGTGAGTGGTTTAATTATTGAACGGGAACCCGGACATTACGAATTTTCCCACAAAAGCTTTCAAGAATATTTAGCCGCCGTCCAAATCAAAGACTCCCACCAAGACTCTCTATTAATCCAAAACATTCATCACGATTGGTGGGCGGAAACCCTCCGCCTTTATGCGACCCAAAGTAACGCCACACCCTTAATTCATGCCGCCTTAGACCAGCCCACTGTGGTATCCTTAAAATTAGCCCTAGACTGTGCCGAAGAGGGGTTAAGGGTTGACCCAGAGGTACGGGAAGACCTGAAACAGCGCCTAGAAGCGGGTTTAACGTCTCCTGATCCCGCGATCGCCCAATTAGCGGCTGAGGTCAAATTAGCACGGCGACTGAGTAATTTCCTGCGAATTGATCAAACTCTGGAAATTGATACTAGCTATGTGACGTATGCAGAATACCACCTCTTTATTAACGCCCTAGAAAAGACAGGTGAAGATTATAAACCCAACCAGGAGTCAACCCACCCATTTACCCCCAAAGAGGCTCAAACACCAATTCAGGGATTGACAATCACCCAGAAAAATCGATTTTGTGCATGGCTAAATTGGCACAATAGTGAGACTCTCGCCAATGGAACTATTAGCCACTATCGCCTACCCACGCCAACGGAATTTAACCACTATCCCATCCCTGATGATACGTTAAGGGAGTCAGGAATTCGCCTAGTTCGATATCAATTACCCCTTCCCTATCGTCAACTCGCCTATCACCTCGCCTGCGGACAATGGCAAGCCGCCAACACAGAAACTGCCCAAATCATGCGACAAATTGCTGGACAAGAAAACCGAGGATGGCTCAATGACAATGATATCAAAAAATTCCCGCCAACTGACCTGAATCAAATTGACCAACTTTGGTATCATTACAGTGCAGGACAGTTCGGCTTTCGGGTGCAACGGGATCTCTATACCCAAGTCGGTGGTAAACCCAGAGATTATAACTATAATACCTACAAACAATTTAGCGATCGCGTCGGCTGGTATGTTCCCCAAAAAGACGAATGGCGAACTCCAGCCGATCTCACCTTCAGTCTCAATGCACCTCCAGGACATCTCCCCTGTGGCGGTTGGCTAGACATGGGGGGGTCTAAATCAAATCAAACGCCACTTTTCGCAGGTTGGGCAATTTTAGTCACGCTTTTCTGGCGCATTTAATCATCAAGTCTAATCATCAGGGGAGATGAACAACGTCCTAATATTCAGGTCAGTAACCCTTGTAACCTAACATCATGTTCAACTTTAATCAAACATCTGACGATAATATCAGCATGACACAAGCGCGGGGTACACCAACACAAAAGTCTAATTTTCTTACCAGCTTTCAACTTCTGCCAAAGCTGTTTTAATTCATTAACAACTTGGCTAGCCGTTGGATGTTTGAACCGTTTGGCTACGGTGTATCCTTGTTGAGTCCACCTCTGGAGTGAAACCTTGCTGTTAGGATTGTGTTGATTCAGTTTAATCATTTCCCACAACCACTGTCTGAACGCTTCAACTACCGCGTCTCTGTCCATTTTAGCAGTAATTTCAAAGGGATTTCCCAAGAAACTGGCTCTATCCACCCGAATATCTTCCCATCCGATTTCTGGACTTAAGGTTTTACCCAAGGCGGCAACTTTAAGGTGTTGGTCAAAGCTCATGATTAATGAGTTAGCTAACTGTTCATCAAAAAAAAGCGATAGCTAAACTCATCCTAGTAGAGACGTAGCCTGCTACATCTCTACGGGAAAAACAAATTATTATTGAGCCAACTGATTATCAGCATTAGAGTTATGGGAAAGGTGAAGGACTTTCTGTCCAACAGGAGTAGCATTGGATTCCGCTATCACTAAACAAGCATCTTTTATTCGTTGATGCAAACTGATGTGGGCAAAGCTTCTCAAAATAGCGATGGCTTTAGTGTTTCCCTTGGTTCCAAAATATTCCCACACCACTAACCAGTCGGAAAATTTCAGAGCGGAAACCTCAAAAATTCCGTCACTGTCTTGGTAGGCGAGGTTATAAATTCGACCGCTGTAACCCTTTCGTTTAAGCGCTTGATTTTTGCGGCTAGAATGGCTAAGGTTCAACAACCAAGTGGGTTGACTCCCTAGGGCAGTCAATCCTTCAAAAATGTCGATATAGTAGTTGGTCGTTTGAACAAAAATGGTAAGTTCAATTTCTTGGTTTAGCTGTATTTTAAAGGATTTAGCCAGTTGTTGGGGATGAACAAAACTCAGTTGTTTTTTAGGCGGCAGAATGGAGTTTCTATCCTTAGCGTTGAGAACTTGAATCGGTTGTTCAGCTAAAAAGAGCGCCAGTAGCTTTTTCTCTCGTTCTGGCAGTTGTCCCAATGAATTGAGATGACTCCAGAAGGCGATTACTGTGGGTAGGGGATAAAGGGTTGATTGACGCTTATTCGGAAGCGTTACCAGGGTTTTTTCAAGGTGATTGGAATTGATAAATGAAAGTGCCACTTTTTGGCATTCTCTACCGGGATAAGGAACGATTTGATTTAACGACAAGAGAACGTGATTATCGGCAAGTTGGTAAGCTGTAAAACTTTCATGTCCCGATAGAAAAGTTTTGAGTTTAACTTGGGGAAGTTGCGGATCTACAGGTGTTGAAGAAAACCTCTTAGAGTGCGTTTTTCTGAACCGTTTCATGGGATTACGTTTGCCATTGACATCAAGGTATACAACTAACGTTACAAACGCCAGGTTACAGGAATTGACAGCCGTTTTCTGTCTGGTCACGGATTTGTCACATCGTTGTCACAAGTGTGAATCAATCCTTAAGATTTTTCCTCATCCACGGTGATTATTAGGAACAGGGCATGGCGTTCCACAATACCCTACCTGGGGATAATTTCTTCGTCATTGATATCAATAGATTTTGGCGTAAAGGCTTAGAGGGGGATTGAAAGAAAAGGGAACGGAAGCAATTAATAACCTGTTACAGTTCCCAAAGATTAATTTTTTATTACTAATTGCCATCCAACAATTTACCAAGCTTATAACTCAGGCAAAACCTCTTTCTGAGTCATCGGGTGGAACGCTTGCTTTTCGGCTGACGAAAACTTGTCAACGGATGGCGGTTTACCCTGATAGGCTTTGTAAAGTAATCCGCGATCGCCATTAGCATCCAGAATCTTGAGGGACTTTTCCCGCTCAGTATCGGTGTAGATCGCAATGTAGTCACAACCAAACCGACTGATTCTCCGACCCTGACTATCGGGGGAGATAGGATTGAGGAGAGAAAAAGCAGCTTTAACCATCTGTTTTTCCCAGTCAGGGCGTTGGTAGGCTGTTTCAGTACCGGGGCTATCGGGGGAAACCCGTTCCAGCTTCTGCGTCCCATCCTGTCCCATCTGTGCTTCTGGGTCAAACTGATACCCTTGGCGCTTGAGTTGATCCGCGATCGCCACCGAGAGTGTCTCAATCTGCTGCATGAAATTGTCACGATTAGAGGGATCTAACCCATGGGAGAGTAGCGTTCGCTCATTGATCGTTTCCCGTAACTCTTGGATAGTGTGGTGCAGCAGGGCAATTTGCCGATTTTGCAGATCAACTTGAGTTTTAAGCGCAGCCACAGTTTCTTGGAGTTGTTCCACCTCCTGGGGTACTGAAACAGAAGCATCTTCAGGAGTTACCTGGGGAGTCGGTGGGGTTTCCGGTAACCGTTGAGCCGCTCTAGCCGCTTGTTTCGCCAACTGGTCACACCGTTCATTTAAAGTATTGCCCGAGTGTCCCTTAACATGATGCCAGGAAATCTGATGGTTTTGACTGAGTTCATCAAGGCGCGTCAGTAAATCTTGGTTCGCTTTGCGTTTGTTGCCTTGCATCGCCCCAATTAAATAGTTAGAATCCGTGTGGATTTCCACCTCACAGGTATCTTGAATCGCTTCCAACCCCTTAATTGCCGCAAGGATTTCCATACGGCTGTTAGTCGTCTGCTCAGAATCAGCGCCTGATAGTTCTCGAGTCGTCGTTTGACCCGTTTGAGGATTGGTGTAGGATAACACTACCCCCCAACCTCCCTGTCCAGGATTACCCAAGCTAGAACCATCGCAGTACATGACAACTTTTTTCTGGGGTGATGGGTTGTCGAGGCTCATATCTGGCTTCTTAACCGCTTGAATATAATTGTCTTTGGTTGATTCCAGTTTATATCCCTGCTGTTTTAAGTACTCCTGTACCAATTTATCTGTACCTTTGGCATTACCAACCACAAAAGCGCTACCTGCCTTGATCGCTTTATCCAAAAAGGGTTTGTAGTGAGAATCAAACCTGTGCTGGATTTGCTCAGTCGTCACCCCCCGCCACGGACCGGAGCCACTAACCATGATAATATCCTCCGGTGAGTATTCCCCCGTATTGGCACGATCGCCCCAAGCGTGGGCATAATTGCGGGTGCTAGAGGGAGTTGCAGCAGGTGCAGCACTTTTGCCGATAAACTGAGTTGCCACATCTGCCATGGCGATATCTTTTTGCTGATGAGTGGCGACAGCTGAATTAATAGGTTGTAGATTTTCCAAGGGGTTCGGTTGCATAAGCACGTTTTTGTTAACCCAGATTTCGGGATAGTTGAGGCTGTCGCCTTGGATTTTCAGCTCGGCGGTCGTCGCTGGGTTATTGTGTAAGGTAGCGGTGAAGCTAGCGCCTCTTTTAAGTCGTCCCCCAGCCAACAGTTTGTTTCTATCCTTAGCATCGATAACCCCTAAAATTTTGTCGCCAATTTTAGCAACAGGAACCGAGGATGTCCTACCGCTTTTTGTCGTCGTGGTTTTGAAGTCAATCGTCAGGGTAACAGCTTGCCCAGAAAAGTCATGTCCGGCAAAATCATGCTGTCTAAGCTGACCGATTTTAATCCAGTTTCCTGGGGACGTCGTAGCGACGAGGGTGGCACTTTCAGCGGGGATTAGAGTTCCTTTGCCCATCGTACCAATCGGAAGTTGATAATCCTTTTCCGAAAAGGGACTCACTTGCTTACCATCGACGACAAGTATCCGCTTCCCCCAGTTGGGATGGTGGTTCCTCGTTTCCAGTTCGACGGAAAATTCGATGTCTTGATGATTCAATTGCTGACCCCATTCATTGGTAGGGTGGTGTATACCGGATAGGGTGAGAGTGCTAAATTGAAACGCCCGGGCGCGATCGGCGACAAGTTCTGGGAAAATGTTAAACGCGGCACTAGCCCTACTATACTGTTCATAGCCTTTTTGGTCGCTAGAGTGAGTACTATGCCAAATGGCGGCTTGGAGTTGCTCCTGTTCGTGGGCGTGGTTGGTTCGTATCCTGTCGGCGTAGGTTATCGCTTCTTTGAACTTGGCAGCAATTTGTTCTGGGGTGATCCCCTGTTGGAGTTTAATGTTAGCACCTTTGAGAATCATCCCATCTCGCAACCCCTGTTCGTTGACACAATTGAAGCTAACTGTACCCAGGGGTAACCAAGCAGAAGTAGGATGACCTTGGCTATCGAGAACCTGGGCTTCAGCCATGAGTGGGTGCGGCGTTTTCGAGGTTCTGTGGGGGTTGTCACTCAGGCGGATGGTGAGGGATTTGCTAGTCCAAACGTTGGGATGATTGTATTGGATAAGATTCGTGAGGGTAATTGACTTGCCAGATGTGGCTGAGGTGGCAATTAGTTGAGGACCCGGTTCATTTTGAGCTTGGTTCTTTAATGCCACGGCACTGGCATAGAACGAATTGTAGGTGCTGACGATTTCCTGAGCAAGGCGTTCCTGGTGTTGGGTGTAATTTTGGTCAAAAAAGTTGGCAAATTGATGGGTGGGAAGGGATTCAAGTTGATGTGAACTCCAAAATTGATTGGCAAGTTGAATCATTCTGTCGATGGGAGAATAGTTCCCACTTTTCATCGGGCGACTGTCGAAAGCTTCCAGGGATTTTTTATCTCGAATCCACTCCACATCTCGGACATTGAGAATGGTGCGGGTAAAAGTGAGAATATCTTGATTGGGGCGAGCGGCACTTTTGGCACCATCGACAGCCGTTTGCAGTTCGTTGGAGAGAACGTCCACGGTTTCAAAGAATAGTCGTTTGGCAATCTGGAGTCGGTTTTCAATTTCATCAGAGTCAAATTGAGGAGTATAGGTGGCAAGGGTGTTAAGCTTTTCTTGAAGCGATAAACAGGGGGGTTTTTTGGCATCTGGAATGTCAAGGTGGTGAATAGCTTCGCCGTTAGCCAGGATTTGGCGAAATTGATGGGCGAGATTTTGCAAATAGCCGCGTTTTTCGGCTGGGGGAAGGGATTGGGTTTCGCATTCGAGGGTGACAGCTTTTTGGATATCGTTGGCGATGATACCAATTTGGTTAGAACTAGCGGCTAGGGCGATTTCGGCAAATGTGGAGGCGATGTATTCTTGTTTTTCTGCTTTGATAACATCGGCGTGTCGGTTAAGAGGATGCTGCTTTTGTTCTACTTCAGCCGCTAATGTGGGGTATTCTTTGGCAAGGGAGTAGGCGAGGCGGTCACCATCAAAGTCGGCTTGTAAGTAAGTAGCGGCGGTTTCCGGGTGAATGTGAACGGTACCCTGTTCCTGTTGAAATTCTTTCAAATGTCGATTGGTGAGGATAATTACACCATTGGAGTTGACTAAGGGAGAGCGAGTAACAATGAGTTTTTCTCCTTGTGCAATATAAGGAACACAGATTTCATCTTTTTTTAGGTCGAGACTGGGTTGAGCTAATCCTGACTGGAATTCTATAGCCCGTCCAGTGGCAATGTCCATCCATTCGTTACGGATGAGTGTTCTGAGTTTACTAACAATATTGGGATGTTCCAGCAGTTGGGGATGATAATCTACACAGTTCTTTAAAATGGAGTAGAAGGATTGGCTCGATGATTGGTTTTGATGGGATTCGGGTTCGGAATCGAGGTTTTCTTCTTGGTCGATGTTTTCTATAAGCTGGAAAACATCATCGAAGCTTTTCAGGTCTATGGGTTGGGGGTTTGGTGTTTGTTTATCTGGATTGGCAGAGGTTAGCTGTAATCGTTTGGCGTGTTTTTGCAAGAAGTACTGAGCGATTTTTCTGGGGTCAGATTGGATAGCGACAAGCTGTTCAGCTTTCTGATTCAGCCGGGGAATGATATCGGTTTCAACAGCTTGAGGATAGTTGACTAAAACCTGAGTGCCAAGGCTGTGTTTGCCGTATCTGGCTAGAGTTTTGACGCCAATGCCAACGGTTAAAGTATACGCTCCAGGTTGAATTTGAGTAGCGTCTTTACGACCTTTGAAAGAGCTAGTCGCCAGGACAAGGTCGTAACCTATTTTAACCTGAGTTTGTCCTCCAGATAACTGGGTTATTTTAGGCTGACCCAGGGTTTCCAGTTGGCGACTGGGGGCGAGGGTTCCTTTGGCAATGCGATGAACATTGTTATTCTCTTGAGGCTTGATACCCAGGCGGAATTGGAACGGAGTCGTGGTGTTTCCTGTCAGTTCTTGAGCGAGGTCTGTTCTCATTCGCCCGTAGCAGTCACCAACCAGTTTTTTGCCCTGGGAAAGCGGAATAATCTCTCCGTTTTCACCTGTTTCGTCATCGATGACAAGGATGCGAAGATTTTGTAGTTCTTTAAAATCTTGGCAAGGGGTGAAAATGAGAGAGCCGTAAGCCGCCCCGTCGCTCATTTGGGGATAAACTTTTTCCCTCACTTCATCTGAAGCAAAGTAAACTTTGAGTCCGTTGGAAAATTGAGGACTCATCCCCTCTAGGCGTTGTAAATCCTCAGGAGTTTTACTCTGTTCGTAGATATGTCCGATGGCAAATTTTGTATCGGCAAATAAATATTCAGCCAGGGAGTTGTTGATTTCTTCTTTAACTCCGGTGTTAATCTGAAGTTTTGTGTCAAAATGGTTAAGGATAATCGTCATACTTCATTGGAGAATATGTCAGAGTTAGAGCGTTGGATCGCACAAGATTATTACACCGATGGACAGATGAAACTGTCTACCCGCGAACGGATGTTACGCCATGGTTTAAGTAGGGAAGAGATTGACCAAATTGAGCAAATTTGGATTGGTCATGGTGAAATTAAATCATCGTACCTAATTCCTGATGACGGACAATTGGCGTTGCCTAAGCCTATGCAGATCCAAGGTTTAGATTTAGAAGAGGCGTTGTCTCAGGGTTTGATTGAAGCTGATGAGATTGAATACCAGACGCCGATAAAATACGAACCGAAGTTTTATTCAGAAGCGGAAATAGCGTCTTGGGAAGAGTTTTAGAGAGGCTGCCATTTTATCTTGAGGCGGTATCTTGAATAGATGCCGCTTGGTGGTGTGGAATGTATGCATGGAAGTTATCGATTCTATCAGCATCTTCAGTGTAGTCTTCGGCAAAGTTATTGGAATTTTTGTTTTCTATCTTTTGATGGATATCAAGGGGCAGATTTGGGCATAGAAGTTGAAGGAAGCTGATTCAGGTTATGGGTTAGAGATAACTTTTATCTCTCTATCTTTGGGACTAACTCGTATGGGGGTTGAATTGAAGCTGATTTGAGGGAGATAAAATGGCATAACCCAATTTAGTGAAACCTTTAATTCATGATGTTTAGAAATAAAAATGATATGGGCTTACTCCAGATAATAGCCAGCCTCTTGTCTGGAAAGTTTTTGTCTGGTTTATTGGTTTTAGGGATTATCGTTGGTGTCTATTCTGGCACAAGGTTAAGGAACAGAGAAGATAATCTCTATAAAAATATCAACCAACTGTCGAGTCAAAACACAAAAGAAAAGAGTCAGGCTCTCGTTGCTTTATTTAAGGAAGAAAAGCTACTGAGTCATTCAACTCGTCCTGACAACGATGAAAAGTTAGACCTTATTTATCAAGAAATTTTACAGGTAGATCCCAAGAACGTTGACGTTTATATAAGAATGGCACGGCGTAATTTAAAACAAAGCCAAGCAACTCAGTACGAAAGTAAGACAGAAGCAGAAAAATTGAAGCAACAAGGAATAAGGAACTTGGAGACAGCTAGAAAGCTTTATCAGGAGAAAGGGTGGAGTAGCAAGGAAGAGCAAACAGTTAAATTGATTGAAGATATCAACAATGGCGTGGCATCGTATAACTGGTGTTTTCCTACGACGTTGGCCGATCCCCTAAGGGCAAAATGTGGTAGTTAATACTAAGCAGGTTGGTTCCGTATACATACAAATTGGCATCCCTGGAAGGTTATTTCACCGAATCATCAAGGGAGAATTTGGCGCTGGTTGGCGGGGAAAATTTGTGCGCCATGGCGCACAAAGTGGCGATTGGAAGCATATCAAGTTTGCACGCAATATTCCAGCTAACCGGATAAGTAGGCTTTCTCTCACTCCCTAACTTAGATTTGTTAAGTATTTTCGGGTCAAGCCAATAAACCTTGAAGCTGAATTATTGCAGAGGTTGGCATAGCCCTAAGACAAAGCGCGATCGCACCTGACCACCCAAAACCGCCAATTTCTGTCTAGGAAAGCGTTTCAGCTACTGCTAAGATAGAGTGTGTCGCACCCGAAAGAAACAGGACTATCAGTCCCCAGGCTCTTGGAGAGTGAGCATAACACAAACAAATAGGCGATCAATGTCCTCCTCGTCGGGCAAATGTCAGCAGATGCGCGGCAACAGATTGAGGTTGATCGTAGTGAGGTACATGACTAGCTTTGAGAATCCAAATCAGTTGACTGCCTGAAATTGACTGTTCAAACTTGGTTGCATCGTCCGTCCCCAATACATCATCAGCTTCTCCCCACAAAATCAGGGTAGGATGGTTTACCTGAGCGATGCGAGATCGCAAATTAGCGTAACCTCCACTTTGGGTGAAGGACGCGATCGCCCCTTTCCATCCTGGCATCTCCTGATGTAGCAAAGAACAGCGCAGCGCATCGAGTAGCATTGGGTCAATCATTGGCAACGCTAAAGCGGCAGTGAGGGCAGCCTGTTTGCGGAAGTGCAGCCAATTCGCCCCTAATTCAATCAGGGGATGCGGCAGAAACTGTCCAACTGGAAAACTGCCAGAGAAGCCAACAGAGTCAATTAGAACCAGCGAGCGCACCCAGTTAGGATAATTTAAGGCAAAGTCGATCGCCACTGCACCTCCTAACGATGCCCCAACCAGGATTACAGGTTGCCCAATCCAGGTTTCTACAACGCTAAAAAGGTGTTGCCGGATGGTTTGAGGATTGACTGGAAGGGTGGGAACATACTCTGTAAATCCAGAGCCAAACAGATCCACTGTCCAAGTCTCGTGCTGGGTTGTTAATAAGGGGAGCAAACCCCGGAACTCCAGCAGGGAACTATCAAATCCGGGTAACAACAGAATCGGAGCAGCGTTAGGTTGGAAAGCTGATTGAGCGGAAGAATGGTGAACGTAGGCAGTTGCGATTGGGGTTGTGCCTCGCTCAAAGGGAACTTGAACCACCCGACGCTGAAGCTGTTGAATAAGAGCGATCGCATCTTTGTCTTGAATGTCAACAACTGAGGGCGGTAGAAAATCAGCTTTCAATCGCTCCTTTTGAAACTTATGGAATAAAGGCAAAATATCAAACTCCCTGACTGTAAGGGTTTCAGGCTTCGCCCTTTCGATGCTGGGGCTAAGCCCAACCTCTAAATTTAGCGTCAAGGTAAGGGGCAAGCGCCGTGACGACCAGAATGATTGGCCAGATGTTGCCACCATGGAACGTGTACGCCTCAAGCATGACCTGCCAGGACTTACCTTGCAAAAGCCCGAATGAGAACTCGAAGAGTACCGTAAGGGCTACCCAGCCCAGACCAATCCCTACGAACACACCGGGTCGGCGGACATCTAGCCAAGGCAACGACAAGTGGGTGACGAGAAAGATGAGTGCCGAAAGGAGAATACCGCTCAAGAGAAGCCCAACTGCGGTGCCGAACTCCGGAATCAGGACAGCCTCCCGTAGGACACCGTTAATCATCGCCAACACCAAGATGACTAGCCAGATCGCCAAGGCTTTAAATGCAACACCTACGGGCATTGAGTTCTCCTGTCGCGCCTAACTATATATTGTACGGAAATTTTCCATATATCTATTCCTATGTTTCTATTCAACAGTTGAACTTGTTGAGAATGAAAACCCTAATTTAAGAGGGTTGGCTTCATCACCTTCAGCCTTATCCTGACCAATCCGATGGCACTAGAAAGGTGATGAGTCAGAAAGAGCGATCGCACGCACAAGTTATAATGATTCCAACTCTAGGATAGTCATGGTTTAGGGGAGGTAGTCATCGCCCTAAAAAACCTTATCCCAAAATAGGATACTCCCCAGTCCCCTAGCTATGCAAATGAGCGACGATTGTCAGCGAGATGTATTAATTGTTGGTGGAGGTCCCGCCGGACTTGCCACCGCCTTAATGCTTGCCAAACGCGCATGGACGAATATTACAGTCCTAGAAAAACGGGCGGCGGCTGATTATTATGAACCCGATAAAGCCTTCAATTATCTCATTGATGGTCGGGGGCAAAAATTGACCGATTTTCTGGGACTCACCGAGGAACTGGCAAATATCAGCGTTCCCAGTACAGACTTTTACTTAACGCGGATTAAACCGAATGGTAGCCGCAAAACTTTAAAATTGCCGATTGTAAATCCCAATCGAAAACCCGCTTACTGGCTACCCCGTCGGGCGTTCGTATTGTTACTCTACCAGGAAATTGAGCGCAATTGGCAAGGGTGTATTAACGTCTTGTTTAATACGGAATGTATTCAAATTAATCAGGCTGATTCCCCTAACACCAACCAGAAAACGATAGATGTTGTTGTTCGCACAGACACCAATAACCTGATCCATTTTCAGCCTTACTTCCTAGTGGGGTGTGATGGACTTTACTCTACAGTTCGCCAAACTTTGCAACAGTGGGATAGTCCGGAATCAGACCGATTTGAAATGAAATGTTTCCCCTCGCCAAGTGCTGGATTGAGGTATAAAGTCTTAACGCTACCTCCCCAGTTTCCTCTGGACTCGGATGGGAAGGAACACGCCGCCTGCGATATGGCGTATGTGATTCGGGGTAGATTTCGCGATCGCCAACGTTCTGTCTCGTTAGGTCTATTGCCGATTAAAAATCCGGATGAACCTCGTAGTGCCAATATTATCACACGACCCAACCATAAAATATGGGACTTGAAAACCAGCGAAACATTATACAACTTTTTAGAGCAAGCCTTTCCTCAACTACCCATACGGCAAATTGTCTCTCCGGAAGAAGCCCAGCGATTTGCTTTAAGTGAAGGGGGTGCTTTTCCCACGCCTCAATATTGTGCGGGATTATATTTTGAGTTAAATAATCAAGACAGACAAAATCAGTCGGCTGCTTTTATCGTACTCTTAGGCGATGCCGTTCATTGCTTTCCACCTGACATTGGACAAGGGGTAAATTCAGCCTTAGAGGATGTGTATATTCTGAATGAAATACTGGCTAAATATGAGAACAATCTCTGCCAAGCCTTACCTGAATATGAATCACAGCGATGTCCGGATGTCAAGGCTGTGGTTCAGCTTGTCCGATTTGCCTTTCCCTGGCAGTATAATCAAGCACCCCTGCGTCGGTTTTTCTGGAGTTTAAACTTCTTTGGGCGACTGATACTCAGTCGGATTTTCTCTCCTCTGATTAGTCAACCCGCTTTTCTGATGATTCAGGATCATCAACGTTCATATCAAGACATATTACTCAAAGCCAACCGAACCACAAAAATTTTGTCGGGATTGGGATTAGTCTTAGTGGCTGGATGGTTAGTGATTGTATTTAGGGCTGGAATTACTGGACTGGTGTTCTGGTGACGATGAAGGAAGCGATCGCACAGGCTGATTCATCATGATTCTCCCCACCGTTGCCATTGGTCAAAATTCTTACCTTGACTGACAGCTAAACCAATTTGATGCTGACTAGAGAGTTCATCGTGTCCCCCCTCATTCGCGCCGATATAATACATCCGAAAACTACCATCCTCCATT
>JGI12109J20283_10033331_pt1 | contig 16780 bp, 12 predicted proteins | sample ElkSlonscriptome_12_FD_20283 | JGI IMG/M metagenome (IMG submission 20283)
GCCCTTGAACGGGATGTTGCGACGCTCGAGGTTGCGGCGGGCGAGGGCTTGGGTGTCGGCGACGGGGACGAGCAGGTTACGGCCGTAGAGGCGTCGGCAGGCGGCGCTGAGGAAGCTGCGCTCGATGCGTGCGTGGTGGGCGATCATCACGCGTCCGCGCAGGGCGGTCAGCAACCCGGCCAGGACCGCGTCGAGGTCCTCGCCGCGGGCGGCCTGGTCGTCTGTGATCTGATGGATGACGGCGCTGGCCTCGGGGATGCTATGGCCGATGCGAACGGTCCGGTGGCTGGCACTGGCCAGGTCGATCAGCGCGCCGCGTACGACGACATGGCCGATGCTCAGTATTAGGTCGTCGCGTGGATCGAGACCGGTGGTCTCGAGATCGACGGCGAGGTACTCGACGTCGCGGTAGTCGATTGTGGGGCCCGGGAAGGGCGCCGCAAGGTAGTCGTGCAGCGGGCCGGGTGTCGTGCGCCGCAGCCTGAGTCGCCGGCGCCAGTCGAGGACCAGCGACGTCAGGTGCATTTCAGGCGAAGCGCCCCGCCTGGTAGCGTTGCCCGAGGGATTCCTGCATCGTGTTGATGAACGAGAAGGTATCCTTCAGATGGCTGCGCTCGAGTGGCGAGAGCTCGTCTGGCGACAGGTAGTTGTCGGCCTTCTCGCCGCGCCGCAGCTGTCGCATCTGGTGTTGCACGCGCAGCGTGCCGATGAATTCGAGTGCATCGACGAGATTCGCGGCACCGTCGCGGCTCAGTGCCGTTGTGCCGCCGGCCGCCCGCAGCCGCTCGAGGGAGTTGACCGCGGGGATCCCGCTCGTCAGGGCATAGACGCGCGCCAGGTCGATCACCGGCACCGTGCCGCGGTGCTTGAGGTCGAATGTGTGGTCGTGCTCGCCGCCCCGGATCAGTACGAAATTGCGGAAAAAGCCCAATGGCGGCCGATGCTTCAAGGCATTGGCGGTCATATAGGCGATGAAGATCCGATTGGCCCGGCTATGCTCGAGCACATGCTCGTGCAACTCCTCGAAGAGGCCTTCGGGGTCGTGGATTGCGCGAAGGTCGAAGAAGACGCTCGCGAGCATCAGGGCCTTGGGGTCCGGTCGCTCAATCCAATTGGTGAAGTATTTGCGCCAAATCCTCAGCGGCTGACGCCATTCCGGGTTCCGCGCCATGACGTCGCCCGGGCAATAGTAGAAGCCGCAGGCGTCCAGTCCATCGGTGACGCGCTCGGCGAGTGCGGCGAAGTACTCATCGTCTGCGGGCTTGGCGTGGTCGGCGACCAAGAGCGCATTGTCCTGGTCGGAGTGGGAAGTCTGCTCGCGGCGTCCCTGAGAGCCGCCGGCGAGCCACGCGTAGGGTACCGGCGGGGCGCCGAGCTCCGCCTCGGCGAGGCGCAGCAGCCGCGCCGTGATCGCATCGGTGACGGCGCTGACCGCCTGTCCGACCTGATCGGCGGTGGCGCCGCCCGCGGCGAGGTTGACCTGCAGATCGGGGATCTTCTTGCTAATCTCGACCAGCGTCTCCGGCTTTTTGGCCTTGTGGATGTCGCCGACGAGGTAGACGGCGTTGGCGCTCTGGAAACGGAACAGGTCGGTGGTCGAGATGATGCCGCGGACTCGCGCGCCCTCGAGAACGGGGAGGTGGTGAACGTTGAGCCGCGTCATCGTAATCAGCGCCTCGAAGGCCAGCGCGTTATAGTCGGCGGTCTTCAAGGTCGTCGTCATGATCTCGGCGACCGGGCGCTGCCTTGAGAGTCCCGCGGCCAGGCAGCGGCTGCGCAGGTCGCGGTCGGTGATGATGCCGGTCAGTTCGTCGCCGTCCATGATCACCAAGGACGAGACCTGATTCTCGGTCATGACCCGGGCCGCTTCTTCAATGCTGGTGTCTGGCTCGGTGTGGATCAGGGTCGGTCCGGCCAGGTCGCCGACTCGGATGGTCATCAGGCTCGTGCCGCTCGTCGACGTATCCTTGATCTCGGCCAGCGCATGACGCAATCGGTCGCGCATCGATTGCTGAAAATGCGCGGCGAAGTCCGGGTATTGCTCACGCAATGCCTCAAGGGCTTTGCAGCTCAGCCGGTAGGCGAGCGTGTCTTCAGCAGCCGTGCTGGTGATCTGGGCGCTCGTCTCGGGGCTTAAGCAGGGCGTTGCACAGAGGTCGCCTTCGGCCAACTTGCCGACCAACTCCCCCTCTGGGTCGCGCAGCTCGATGGCGCCGCGGCGAATGATATAGAGCTGGGGCTCTGGATCGTCTTCTGGGGGGCAGCAGGAGCCGCGGCGGAAGTACTTGATCGAGAGGCGTTTGGGTAGGCTCTCGAGCACGGGCGCAGGCAGCATGGCGAAGGGGTGCCGGCTTGCGAGAAAGTCGCGGATCTCGATCAGCTCCACATCCATCGTCGATTCCTCTCACGGCGTTTCTGGTCTGGGCGTTGCGCATAGCTTAACCGGGTCCGGCCCCGACTGTCCGCGCACCGGCAGACATCGCTGGCTTTGTGAGCGCATTGCCGGTCAGAGATCAATCCGAGAACAAAAAAGGCCCCGCCGGGGCGGGGCCTCGCAAGGGCCTGCAACGGGCCCGTCGCTGGTCCTGAGCGGCAAGCGCTGAGGACCAGGGTGCTTGTTTTCGATCAGTGGCCGGTCGGTTGACCCGCTCCGCCGGGGACGCGGATATCCTCGACGAGGTGCTGGATGTGCTGCGGCGGCGGCGCCGTCAGCTTCGCCACCACGAAGGCGACGACGAAGTTGATCAAGGCACCAACGGCACCGAAGGCTTCCGGCGAGATGCCGAGGAACCAGTTCTCGGGGGTGTTGGCCATCATCTCGGTCCCGGGGATGAAGAGCCAGCCCTTGAACCAGAAGATATAGACCAGCGTCGCAGTGAGGCCGGAGAGCATTCCAAAGATGGCCCCCAGGCTGTTGGCCCGCTTGTAGAAGATGCCCATCATCAGCGCCGGGAAGATCGACGAGGCCGCCAGTCCGAACGCCAGGGCCACGACCTGGGCGGCGAAGCCCGGCGGGTTGATGCCGAGCAATCCGGCCACGACGATGGCGCCGGCCATCGCGATACGCCCGGCCATCAGCTCGGCCTTCTCCGAGATGCGCGGCATGAACACGCCTTTGAGCAGGTCGTGGGAGATGGCCGATGAGATCGCCAGCAGCAGGCCCGCAGCCGTCGACAAGGCCGCCGCGAGGCCGCCGGCCGCGACCAAGGCGATGACCCAGTTCGGTAGCTTCGCAATCTCCGGGTTCGCGAGCACCATGATGTCGCGGTCGATGTTGGTCAGCTCATTGCCTTCCCAGCCATAGGAGGCGGCCTTCTCGGCAAACTCGGGGTTGGCGTCGTTGTAGTACTGCAACTGACCGTCGCCGTTCTTGTCTTCCCATTGCAGCAGACCGGTCGTCTCCCAACGGGTCATCCAGTCCGGTACCTCGGCGATCTCAATGTAAGTAGGCGGATCGCTCTCCGCGTCGAGGAGGACGGTGTCGATCAGGTTCAGGCGTGCCATCGCGCCAACGGCCGGTGCCGTGGTGTAGAGGATGGCGATGAAGACCAGCGCCCAGCCGGCCGAGGTGCGCGCGTTGCGGACCTTTGGCACCGTGAAGAAGCGGATGATGACGTGCGGCAGGCCAGCGGTGCCGATCATCAGCGAGAGGGTCAGCAGGAACAGGTTCAGCGTGGTGCCGTTCTGTACCGTGTAGGCCGCGAAGCCAAGGTCCTGCACGATCATGTCGAGCTTGTCGAGCAACATAGTGCCGCTGCCGGTCATCTCGCTGCCGAGGCCGAGTTGTGGCAAGGGATTGCCGGTCAGCTGCAGTGAGATGAAGATCGCCGGGATGGTGTAGGCGAAGATCAGGACGACGTATTGGGCGATCTGGGTGTAGGTGATGCCCTTCATGCCGCCGAGCACCGCATAGATGAAGACGATGGCCATGCCGACAACGACGCCGGTCTCGAAGGGGACCTCGAGGAAGCGGCCGAAGGCGACGCCGACACCCTTCATCTGACCGATGACGTAGGTGATCGAGGCGACGATCAGGCAGACGACCGCCACGAGGCGGGCGATCTGCGAATAGTAGCGGTCGCCGATGAACTCCGGGACCGTGAACTTGCCGAACTTACGCAGGTAAGGGGCAAGCAGCAGCGCCAGCAGGACGTAGCCGCCCGTCCAGCCCATCAGGTACACCGAGGCGTCATAGCCTTTAAAGGCGATCAGACCGGCCATAGAAATGAAGGAGGCGGCGGACATCCAGTCTGCCGCCGTCGCCATGCCGTTGGCGACGGGGTGTACGCCCTTGCCGGCGACGTAGAACTCGCCGGTCGTGGCGGCCCGCGCCCAGATGGCGATGCCGATGTAGAGCGCGAAGGTCGCCCCGACGATGATATAGGTTATGGTTTGCAGGTCCATTCAATAGTCCTCGAGCTCAGTCTTCGTGGACGTCGTAGCGCTTGTCGAGCCGGTTCATCAGAAAGGCGTAGACAAAGATCAGCGCGATGAAGGTGTAGATCGAGCCTTGCTGGGCGAACCAGAAGCCGAGCTTGTAGCCGCCGAGTGAGATCGTGTTCATCGGCTCGACCAGGAGAATACCGAGCCCGAAGGAGACGACGAACCAGATCACCAGTAAGACGGCGAGCAGCGTGAGGTTGGCCTTCCAATAGCCAGCGCGAGAATTGTTCGGTGTCATTGCAGTTGTCACTCCGTACTTGTTGTGACCAGTGGTGGCAATTGAGATCGGGGTGACGGGGTGATGGCCGTCGCGGCCCGACATCTCGGGTCGCGGCTTGCTGTGGCGACAGAGACCCCCTCGTAGTAGTCTTTTGGCCCCCTGGTCCGGATACCGGGCGCCGGGGGTCGAGCATTGTGTTGCCCTTTGCAAAACCCTGTCAATACTCACTATGCGCCTAATAGCCTATGCTGAGTATTGATTTGGTGAAGTTCTCCAGTGCGGCGGCGCTCGCGCGTGAGCGCCGGTACCTGCCGCCCGGTTTCTTAATAAGATTTTGTAAGAATAAAACTTTTCTGCTTGGAGGCGCGGCTGCCCCCCTCCGCCCTCACGCGGTGCTAGGGCGTCGCAGGCGGCGTGTCGCAGGGTCCGTCGGATTGCTTGATCGCCTGCGCGGTTTCATTTAGGTTGCCGCTTTGGTCTTCGCTGCATCAAAGGTCAAGTTTTGCCGCTGGAATCTCCTTCTCATGAAGTACCTTAGCACCCGTGGCGGTGTCGCGCCCCTGGGGTTTGCCGAGGCCGTTCGCATGGGCCTGGCGACCGACGGAGGACTGCTGGTCCCGGAATCGGTGCCGTCCGTCGATGCGCAGACCCTGGCGGCTTGGCGGCGCTTGCGCTACCAGGATTTGGCGCTCGAGGTGATGGCGCCGTTCGTGGGCGATGCCCTGTCGCGTGCAGAGCTCGCTGATCTGATCGACCGCTCTTATGCGTCCTTCTCGGCACCCGAGGTGACGCCCCTCGTGGAGGCCGGTGGCCGATCCATCCTCGAGCTCTTTCACGGCCCGACCGCGGCCTTCAAGGACGTGGCCCTGCAGCTCCTCGGCAACCTGTTCGAGCATCTGCTGGCGCGTGACGGCGGCCGGCTGACGATCCTTGGTGCGACCTCGGGCGACACCGGGTCGGCGGCGATCGCCGGCGTGCGTGGCAAGGAGCGCATCGAGGTCTTCATCCTCCATCCCCAGGGCCGTATCTCGCCGATCCAAGAGCGGCAGATGACCACGGTCTTGGACGCCAATGTGCACAACATTGCGCTACGCGGCAACTTCGATGATGCACAGCGGCTGGTGAAGGCCTTGTTCTGCGATCTTCACTTCAAGCAGCGCTACCGTCTCGGCGCGGTCAATTCGATCAACTGGGCGCGGATCCTCGCCCAGATGGTCTACTACTTCTATGCGTGGGGCCGGTCGGCCGAGGCACTGCCGGATGGGCGTGTCAGCTTCGCAGTGCCGACGGGCAATTTCGGTGATATCTTTGCCGGCTATCTGGCCAAGCGCATGGGCCTGCCGATTGACCGGCTGATGCTGGCGACCAATCGCAACGATATCCTGACGCGCTTCGTCCACAGCGGTGCCTACGCGGCCGGTGAGGTCCATGCGACGTGCACGCCCGCGATGGATATCCAGCTCGCGTCGAACTTTGAGCGTTATCTGTATTACCTCGTCGGCGAGGATCCGGGCCGGGTGCGTCGCCTGCTCGATGCGCTGACGGCCGATGGTCGTCTGAGTGTTACGGCTGCCGAGCACGCGCAGGTGCAGGCCGACTTCGACGCGGTCGCCGTCGACGATGAGGCCACGCTGCAGCAGATGCGCCAGACCTTCGCGACGAGTGGCTATATTCTCGACCCGCACACCGCCGTGGGTGTGCGGGCCGCCGGCGAGGGGTCGGCCGTCATCTGCCTGGCCACCGCGCATCCGGCGAAATTCCAAGAGGCGGTGCGCGAGGCCATCGGTCGCGAGGCGCCACCACCGCCCGGGCTGCAGGGGCTGATGGACAAGCCCACCCGCTGCGCGCTGCTCGATGCCGAGGCGCAGGCGCTGCGGGACTACATCGCCGAGGCGTTGCACGACAGGTTCTGAGGACTGCGCGGCGGTGCGCGCGCGGGACGGCAAGAGATCATGCCCATGACTGAGAAGGCCCGTTACATCCAGCTTCTCGACACCACGCTGCGCGACGGCGAGCAGACGCAAGGCGTCTCCTTCTCGGCCGAGGAGAAGGCCAGTATCGCTCAGGTGCTGCTCGAGTCGGTGGGTGTGGACCGGATCGAGGTCGCCTCGGCGCGGGTCTCCAGTGGCGAGACCGCAGCCGTCGGCCAGATCGTCGATTGGGCCGCCGGGATCGGGCTTGCTGAGCGCGTCGAGGTGCTCGGCTTCGTCGATCGCGGTCAGAGCGTCGAATGGATCCGCGAGGCCGGCGGCCGGGTCATCAACCTGCTCGCCAAGGGCAGCGAAAAACACTGCCAGGCACAGCTCGGCAAGACCCTCGAGGCGCATCTGCGCGACGTCCGCGAGACGGTCGACCTGGCCCAGGAGGCGGGTCTGCGGGTCAACCTCTATCTCGAGGACTGGTCCAACGGTTACCGGGACAACCCCTCCTATGTCTTCGGGCTCGTCGAGGGGCTTGCCGAGGTGGGCATCGACCACTTTATGCTCCCCGATACCCTCGGCATCATGACACCCGATCAGGTGCGGCTCGCGCTCGGCGATATGATCGGGCGTTTCCCTGCCTTGTTGTTCGATTTTCACCCGCACAACGATTACGGCCTTGCCACGGCCAACGTCCTCGCCGCTGCCCAGGCCGGGGTCGCCGGCGTCCACTGCACGGTCAATTGCCTGGGTGAACGCGCCGGCAACGCCTCCCTGGCCGAGGTGGTCGTCAACCTGCGCGATCAATACGGCGTGCTGCTGGGTGTCGATGAGACGCATCTCGCCCGCGCCAGCGAGCTGGTCGAGAGCTTCTCCGGCAAGCGGCTCGCCGACAACGCCCCGGTGGTCGGGGCCGACGTCTTCACGCAGACCGCGGGCATCCACGCCGATGGCGACAAGAAGGGGAGCCTTTATCACACCCGGCTCAGCCCGGAGCGGTTTGCGCGGCGGCGCAAGTATGCGCTGGGAAAACTGGCGGGTAAGGCGTCGTTGCTGAAGAACCTCGAGTGGCTCGATATCAGCCTCTCCGAAGAGAATCAGCGCAAGGTCCTGCGGCGTATCGTCGAACTAGGCGACTCGAAGAAGGTGATCACCACCGAGGATCTGCCCTTCATCATTGCCGAGGTGCTCGAGAGCAACGACTACAATCACGCGGAACTGCTTGCCTGTACCGTCTCGAGCAGCCTCAATCTCGAGTCGACCGCGAGCCTGCGGATTCGCCTCGGCGAGGACAGCTACATCGGTGCCGGGAGCGGGAATGGCGGCTTCGACGCCTTTCACCAGGCGCTGACGAAGATTCTCAAGCGGCAGGGGCTCGCGTTGCCGCCATTGCTCGACTTCGAGGTGCGCATCCCGAAGGGCGGGCGCACCGATGCCCTCACCGAGTGCACCATCACCTGGCAGGTCGATGGCGGCGAGTTGAAGACGCGCGGTGTCCACGCCAACCAGGTCTTTGCCGCCATCGGCGCCACCATGCGGCTGCTCAACCTCCTGATGCACCGCTCGCTGACGCCGCCGCGCAACGCCGGCGCTGCGATCGACGCCGCGGCGGGCTAGTCCTCGGTCTCGATGATCACGCCCGAGCCATCCGCTCCCTCGACCAAGACGATGCGTCCGAGGGTCGGGTGGCGTATGGCCGTCACGGTGAACTGCGGGGTGTCACGCGATCCGACGAGTTGACCCTCGTCCTTCAGGTCCTGGATCAGGCTGGGCTCGGCATCGAAAGTGCGCATCGTCGGTTCTCCCGGTTCTCGCCTCGTAGCGGGGTGCGGTCCCCGATTCCTAGCACGTCGTGTTATCCTTATACGATTGTGTTCGGACCCTCGATTCGTCTAAAGCGGTCCCGGGCGCAGGAGGGGAGGCCCGCGCAGGGCCACGCCGTCTTCCTCGATCGCCTCAGGCGATCGCGTTGGTGTGGGCCTTCAGAGCCTGACTCTGGGGCCATGCTGGCGCGCCCCTTGTAGCGGCCCTTTTCACACACCCTGAGGCGGCGCGACGGCCTCGGTGCCCCGATCGGGGCACTCGCCGGTCGCCGTTGCGCTCGCCCGCTCACCTCGGTTCACCACGCCCATGCCGGAGTTCGCGAAAGAGATCCTGCCCGTCAATCTGGAAGACGAGATGCGGCAATCCTACCTCGATTACGCGATGAGCGTCATCGTGGGACGGGCCTTGCCGGATGTGCGTGACGGCCTCAAGCCGGTCCACCGCCGCGTGCTCTACGCAATGAGTGAGCTCGGCAACGATTGGAACAAGCCCTACAAGAAGTCGGCCCGCGTGGTCGGCGACGTTATCGGTAAGTATCACCCGCACGGCGATAGCGCCGTCTACGACTCGATCGTCCGCATGGCGCAGCGCTTCTCGATGCGCTATCCGCTCGTCGACGGACAGGGCAACTTCGGCTCGGTGGACGGCGATGCCCCTGCGGCGATGCGCTACACCGAGGTGCGCATGGCGCGCATCGCCCATGCCCTCCTCGACGATCTGGACAAAGAGACGGTCGATTTCGTCCCGAACTACGACAATACCGAGAACGAGCCGGCCGTCTTGCCGGCGCGCTTCCCCAATCTGCTCGTCAACGGATCCGCCGGCATCGCCGTCGGGATGGCGACGAACATTCCGCCGCACAATCTCGGGGAGATCGTCAACGCCTGCCTCGCGCTGATCGACAACCCGCTCATTTCGCTCGAAGAACTGATGGAGCAGGTCACCGGTCCCGACTTCCCGACCGCTGCCCTGATCAACGGTGTGCGTGGTATCCGTGAGGCCTATCGCACCGGACGTGGTCGCGTCTTCCTGCGCGCACGGACCCATACGGAGACCGAGAAGCGCAGCGGGCGCGAGGCGATCATCGTCACCGAGCTGCCCTATCAGGTAAACAAGGCGCGCCTGATCAAGCAGATGGCCGATCTGGTCAAGGACAAGAAGCTCGAGGGTATCGCCGAGCTGCGCGATGAGTCCGATAAGGACGGGCTGCGCGTCGTCATCGAGCTGAAGCGCGACTACTACCCGGATGTGCTCCTGAATAATCTCTTCCAGCACACCCAGATGCAGGTCGTCTTCGGCATCAACATGGTCGCTTTGGTCGACGGCCAGCCACGCCAGCTCAACCTCAAGCAGCTGCTCGAGTACTTTCTGCGCCATCGCCGTGAGGTGGTCACGCGGCGGACCCTCTACGAGCTGCGCAAGGCGCGCGACCGGGCCCACGTCCTCGAAGGCCTTGCGGTAGCGCTGGCCAACCTCGACGAGGTCATCGCGCTGATCCGCGCCGCGGCCACGCCCGCCGAGGCCAAGGCGGGGCTGACGGCGCGTGCCTGGCGTCCAGGGGCAGTGATGGGGATGCTCGAGCGCACCGGCACGACCCAGACGCGGCCCGAAGGCCTACCGGATGGGCTCGGGCTGACGCCGGATGGCTATCGCCTGAGCGACACCCAGGCCCAGGCCATTCTGGATCTGCGCCTGCACCGCCTGACCGGCCTCGAACAAGACAAGATCATCAAGGAATTCGAGGAGATCCTCGAGAGGATCATCGATCTGCTGCTCATCCTCTCGAGCACCGAGCGGTTGATGCAGGTCATCCGCGACGAGCTCACGGCGCTGCGCGACCAATTCGGGGATGCGCGGCGCACCGAGATCCTCATCGATCACCTCGACCTCACGCTCGAGGACCTGATCGTCCCCGAGGAGGTCGTCGTGACCATGTCGCACCTGGGTTACGTCAAGGCGCAGCCGATCAGCGAGTACCAAGCGCAGCGGCGCGGTGGCAAGGGCCGCAGCGCGACGACGGTTAAAGACGAGGACTTCATCGACCGCATCTTCGTCGCCAATTCGCTCGACACCGTGCTCTGCTTCTCGAGCCGCGGTCGGGTCTACTGGCTCAAGGTCTATGAGCTGCCCCAGTCGAGCCGCAGCGCGCGCGGCCGCCCGATCGTCAACCTGCTGCCGCTCGAGGAGGGCGAGCGGATCAATGCGGTGCTGCCCGTGCGAGGTTATGAAGAAGGTTACTACGTCTTCATGGCGACCAGCGCGGGCACCGTCAAGAAAACCCCGCTCAAGGATTTCTCGCGGCCGCTGTCGCGCGGGATCATCGCGATCGACCTGCATCCGGAGGAGTATTTGATCGGGGTGGCGGTCACCGATGGCAATCAGGACCTGATGCTGTTCTCGTCGGCCGGCAAGGCCGTGCGCTTCAGCGAGAGCGAGGTCCGGCCGATGTCACGTGCGGCCCACGGCGTGCGCGGGATCGCGCTTGCGGCGGACCAGCGGGTCATTGCGCTGCTGGTTGCCGAGCCCGGTACCGTGATGACGGTCACCGAGAAGGGTTATGGCAAACGGACGCCGGTCGAGGACTTCCCAACCAAAGGGCGAGGGATCAAGGGCGTGATCTCGATTCGCACCTCGGCACGCAACGGGGCCCAGGTCGGCGCCGTCTTGGTCAGGCCCGAGGACGAGATCATGCTGATCACGGTGCGCGGCACGCTGGTGCGTACCGCAGTGGCGGGGATTCCGATCCTCGGCCGTGACACGCAGGGGGTCAGGCTGATCAACGTCGGCGACGGGGAACGCGTCGCCTATATCGAGCGTATCGTGGCCCTCGACGGCGCCAACGATGCCGAGGGCGACGAGGATCCGGAGACCGGCGGCGCATCGGACTGACGGCAACGAGCTTCACAATCGGAGTAAGCGGAGATGACTCGAGCATATAACTTCAGCGCTGGCCCGGCCATGTTGCCTGAGCCGGTGTTGCGCCAGGCCAGAGACGAGATGCTGGACTGGCAGGGCAGCGGCATGTGTGTGGCCGAGATGAGCCATCGCGGCAAGGAATTCATGGCGATCGCCAGCCAGGCCGAGGCCGATCTGCGCGAGCTGCTCGCGATCCCAAGCGATTACAAAGTGTTGTTTCTACAGGGTGGCGCCTCGAGCCAATTTGCAATGGTGCCGATGAATCTGCTCGCGCGCGGGGCGGGGGCCGACTACCTGAAGACGGGCTCCTGGTCGAAGAAGGCGATTGCCGAGGCCAAGCGCTTCGGCGATGCGCAAGTCGTCGCCTCGACCGAGGACACGCGTTTCACCCGGGTCCCGACGCAGGGCGATCTCGGTCTCAGGGGCGATGCGGCTTATGTCCATTACACGCCGAACGAGACCATCGAGGGCCTTGAGTTCCCCTATATCCCCGACGTTGGTGACCGGCCCCTGGTGGCCGACATGTCTTCGACCATCCTCTCGCGACCGATCGACGTCAGCCGTTACGGCGTCATCTATGCGGGTGCGCAGAAGAACATGGGCCCCGCCGGTCTGACCGTCGTCATCGTGCGCGAGGATCTCATCGGCAGCCCCTTGCCGGGCACCCCGACGATGTTCGACTATCGCACCCACGCCGAGAGCGAGTCGATGTACAACACGCCGCCGACCTATGCCTGGTATCTAGCCGGGCTGGTTTTCCAATGGCTCAAGGGCCTCGGCGGGCTCCAGGCGATGGCGGCGATCAACGAGCGTAAGGCCAAGGCCCTCTACGAGGCGATCGATGGATCGGACTTCTATGCCAATCCCGTCGATCCGAGCTGTCGCTCCTGGATGAACGTCCCCTTCACGCTGGCCGATCCGGAGCTCGATGCCAAGTTTCTGAGCGAAGCCACACAGGCCGGCCTGCTGACACTGAAGGGACACCGCTCGGTGGGCGGCATGCGGGCGAGCATCTACAATGCGATGCCCGAAGAGGGTGTGCAGGCCTTGATCGCCTTTATGCACGACTTCGAACGCCGCTACGGATAGGCTCAAGCAGGGAGAGATCATGTTCAAGTTACAGACGCTCAACAATATCTCGGTTGCCGGCCTGAACCGCCTGCCGCGCGACCGCTACGAGGTGGCCTCGGAGATCGCCCACCCGGACGCCATTCTGGTTCGTTCGGCCAACATGCACCAGCTCGAGATCCCAGCCACGGTCAAGGCCATCGGCCGTGCCGGTGCCGGTGTCAACAATATCCCCGTCGAGCGGCTCACGGGTCGCGGCGTGGTCGTGTTCAACGCCCCCGGTGCCAACGCGAATGCTGTCAAGGAGTTGGTGCTGGCGGGGATGCTGATCGCGGCGCGCAACATCGGTCAGGCGTGGCAGTTCGCCCGCGGCCTGGAGGGCGATGACGGCGCGATCCACAAGGCCGTCGAGGCGGGCAAGAAACAGTTTGTCGGCTTCGAGCTGCCCGGGCGGACCCTCGGTGTCATCGGCCTCGGTGCCATCGGCGTGCAGGTCGCGAATGCAGCGCGCGCCCTCGGCATGCAGGTGGTCGGCTATGATCCGACGATCACGGTCCGGCGGGCCTGGCAGCTCGAATCGGACGTTCAGCCCGCGCACGGCATCGACGACCTTGTCTCGCGCTCGGATTTCATCACCTTCCATGTGCCCCTCACCGATGACACGCGGCACATGATCAACGCCGAGCGGATGCGCCTGATGCGGCCGGGCACGGTCTTGCTCAACTTCTCGCGCGACGGCATCATCGATGACGAGGCCGCCGTCGCGGCGCTCGAGCAAGGTCACCTCTATGCCTACGTCTGCGACTTTCCGAGCAATCGGCTCAAGGGCCACCCGCGGGTGATCACGCTGCCCCATATTGGGGCCTCGACGGCGGAGGCCGAGGACAACTGCGCCGTGATGGTCGCCGACCAGGTCCGCGACTACCTGGAGACCGGCAATGTCCATAACTCGGTCAATTTCCCGGAGATCCAGCTGCCGCCGAACGGTGGCTATCGGCTTGCCGTGGTGAACAACAATGTGCCCAACATGCTGGGGCAGATCTCCACCGATCTCGCCGATGTGGGTCTCAATATTCTCGATATGCTCAACCGCTCGCGCGGCGAAGTCGCCGTAACCCTGATCGATGTCGATCAGCATGTCCCCGAGGAGGCAATCAGCGCCATTCGGGATATCCAGGGCGTCCTTGCGGTGCGCTGTCTCGGTGTCGGCTGCTGAATCGATGCGGGAAACGGCATGAGCCAGGGAGAGGACCTCGTCCGGGTGCGGGCGCGCATCGATGAGCTCGATCGGCTCATGATGGGGCTCATTGCCGAGCGCGCCTCCTGTGCTCGCCAAGTCGCGCAGATCAAGGCGGCGTCGGGCGACCATCAGTTCTACCGCCCGGAGCGAGAGGCGCAGATCCTGCGTCGCATCAAGGCGGAGAATCCCGGTCCCCTCGAAGACGAGGAGATGACGCGGCTCTTTCGCGAGATCATGTCGGCCTGCCTGGCCCTGGAACAGCCGCTGGCCGTGGCCTATCTGGGGCCGGCCGGGACCTTCACCCAGACTGCAGCACTGAAGCACTTCGGCCACTCGGTCGGCACCGTGCCCTTGGGGACGATCCCCGAGATCTTCCGTGAGGTCGAGGCCGGCTCCGTCCACTACGGCGTGGTGCCGGTGGAAAACTCCACCGAAGGCGTCGTCAGTCACACGCTCGACACCTTTATGACCTCACCGCTGAGCATCTGCGGGGAGGTCTGTCTGCGCATTCACCACCACCTGCTGAGCCGCGCGGACGACCTCGGCGCGGTCACCGCCGTTTACTCGCATCAGCAGTCGCTTGCCCAGTGCCGCGACTGGCTCGATCGGCACCTGCCGCAGGCCGAGCGGGTCCCCGTCGCGAGCAATGCCGAGGCGGCACGCCTCACCGCCGAGCGTCCGGCGACCGCCGCGGTGGCGAGCGAGGCGGCCGCCGAGATCTATGGGCTGCGCCTGCATGCGCAGCGCATCGAGGACGAGCCCGACAATACGACCCGCTTCCTGATCATCGGCCGCGCCGATGCGCCGATGAGCGGCCACGACAAGACGAGCCTGCTGCTCGCCTGTCGCAACGAGGCGGGCGGCCTGCACGCGATGCTCACGCCGCTGGCAGAGCATGACATCAGCATGACGCGCATCGAGTCGCGTCCCTCGCGGCGCGGCGTCTGGGATTACGTCTTCTTCGTCGACATCATCGGCCACCGAGAAGATCCGGCCGTGCTGGCGGCACTCGATCACCTGCGCCGCGAGACGCTGTTTCTCAAGGTGCTCGGTTCCTATCCCGAGGCCGTACTCTGAAGGCCGCGTTGCCGTGCGATTTGGCCTTGGTCGCTCGCTCTCGGTGAGCCTTCCGTTCATCGTCGTCTGCAGGTGATGCTATGACTCAGGTTGACAATCCCTTTCTTGGGCTGACGGCGTCGGGGATCCCGGGCCTGACGCCCTACACGCCCGGTAAGCCCATCGCGGAACTCGAGCGGGAGCTCGGCATCCGCGACTCGATTAAATTGGCGTCGAACGAGAATCCGATGGGGCCGAGCCCGGCTGTCGTCGAGGCCGTGATGGCGGCGCTCCCGGAGCTCGGGCGCTACCCGGACGGCGGGGGCTTCGCGCTGCGTGCTGCGCTGGCCGCGCATCACGGCGTCGGTCCCGATGCGATCACCCTCGGCAACGGCTCGAACGACTGCCTCGACCTGATTGCGCGCACCTTTCTGCAACCGGGGGCTGAGTCGCTTTTCTCAGAACACGCCTTCGCCGTCTACCCGATCTCGACCCAGGCCGTCGGGGCGACGGCCAGAGTGGCACCGGCGCGGGACTATGGTCACGATCTGGAGGCGATGGCTGCCCGGGTCAGCGAGCACACGCGCGTCGTCTGGATCGCCAACCCGAACAATCCGACCGGTACCTGGCTGGCCGCCGGTCCCTTGCGTGACTTCTTAGCCAGTCTGCCGCGGACCTGCATCGCCGTCGTCGACGAGGCCTACATCGAGTACGTGCAGGAGCCCGATTACCCGGACGCCAGCCGCTGGCTCGCCGACTTCCCGAATCTGATCGTCACGCGGACCTTCTCGAAGGCCCATGGCCTGGCCTCGCTGCGCGTCGGCTATGCCCTCAGCGATCCGGCGATCGCCGACCTGCTCAACCGGGTGCGGCAGCCGTTCAACGTCAACAGCCTGGCCCAGGTCGCCGCGCTGGCCTCGCTGTCGGACCCCGTGCACATCCGGCATCACGTCGAGCAGAACCGGGCCGGGTTGGTGCAGCTCGCGGCCGGCTTCGAGCGACTCGGTCGCGGCTATATTCCCTCGGTAGGCAACTTTATTGCCGTCGATCTGGGGCGTCCGGCCGCGCCCGTCAACGAGGCCCTGATGCGCGAGGGCTGCATCGTGCGGCCGGTCGCCAACTACGGACTGCCGAATCATTTGCGCGTGACCGTCGGGCTCGAGTCCGAGAACGCGCGCCTGCTCAGGGCGCTCGAGCGGGTGATCGCCGCATGATCGAGCACCTCGCGGTCATCGGGGTCGGCCTGATCGGCGGCTCCTTCGCCCGCGCGCTGAGGGCCGCCGGGGCCGTCGGTCGCATCACCGGCTGCGGGCGCTCGCTTGAGAATCTAGAGCGCGCCGCGGACCTCGGCGTCATCGACGCCTTTACGGCCGATCCGGCCGAGGCGGCGGCCGGTGCCGACCTTGTCCTTCTCGCGGTGCCGCTGGGCGGCATGCGCGGTGTCCTCGCCGCGCTCAAAGCGGGGTTGGGGGAGGAGACGATCATCACCGACGCCGGCAGCGTCAAGTCCAGCGTCCTTGCCGATGCCGCGGCCGTCTTTGGTCGGGTCCCGCCGCGCTTCGTCCCGGGACACCCGATCGCGGGGACCGAGCGCAGCGGCGTCGAGGCCTCGTTTGCGGAGCTCTACCGCCGTCGGCGCGTCATTCTGACCCCGTTGGCCGAGACGGATCCGGCCGCGGTCGACGAGGTGAGCCGGCTTTGGGGGCTCTGCGGGGCCGAGGTCGCGCTGATGGACCCGGCCCATCATGACGAGGTGCTGGCGGCCACCAGTCACCTGCCGCACCTGCTTGCCTACGGGCTGGTCGACGCCCTTGCGCGGATGCGCGAGAACGACGAGATCTTCCGTTACGCGGCGGGCGGATTTCGCGATTTCACTCGAATCGCCTCGAGCAGTCCCGTCATGTGGCGCGACATCTGCGTCGCCAACCGGGCCGCGGTTGGAACGATGCTCCAGCGCTTCGCCGTCGAGATGAGCGAGCTGGCCGAGACCATCCAGACCGGCGACGCCGAGCGGCTTCTGGATATCTTTTCGCGCGCGAAGGCCGCACGCGATCGCTATGTCGACAGCAGCGACTGAGTTATTGGACGCTGCCG